>Ga0210399_10004511_pt1 | contig 10818 bp, 5 predicted proteins | sample IncBWC14MmetaG_FD_150865 | JGI IMG/M metagenome (GOLD analysis project Ga0210399, IMG submission 150865) | Forest soil microbial communities from Barre Woods Harvard Forest LTER site, Petersham, Massachusetts, United States - Inc-BW-C-14-M | ecosystem: Environmental > Terrestrial > Soil >...
ATGCTCGCGCAGGAAATCGTATCCGTCACGATTCCGCAAAAAAAAGGAGACAGCATTCTTTTCAGCGCCGATGAACACCCGCGCGCCGACTCGTCACTCGCGGCGCTGGCGAAGCTGCCTGGCGTTGTAAAGCCCGGTGGGACGGTGACGGCGGGAAATGCGTCTGGGATAAACGACGGCGCCTGCGCTGTGCTTCTGGCTTCGGAATCGGCCGCCCAACGCCATGGCCTAACCCCGAAAGCGCGCGTCGTCGCTGCCGCTTCAGCCGGAGTTGCCCCACGCATCATGGGGATGGGGCCCGCTCCCGCTTCTCGAAAACTATTTGCGAAAACAAATCTCAAGGTTGGGCAGATGGACGTCATCGAACTCAACGAAGCCTTTGCTTCGCAAGCTCTGGCCGTTCTCCGCGATCTCGGCGTGTCTGACGATGCAGGCCACGTAAATCCGAACGGTGGCGCGATCGCTCTCGGCCACCCTCTTGGCGCGAGCGGCGCGCGTCTTATCACTACAGCGATGTACCAATTGCTGCGCGCCAGGGGAAAATACGCACTCTGCACCATGTGCATAGGCGTAGGCCAGGGCATTGCCGTCATACTCGAACGGGTTTAGTTGGCAGGTTCGCTCGGCAAACGAAGTTGCAAATTCGGAAAAAGTGAGTTCTATGCCCTTCGCTCAATTCAAAGATGCTCGCATCCACTATGAGCTCGTTGGTCCAGCCAACGCACCCGTGCTCGTTCTCTCCAATTCCCTCGGCACGAATTTCACAATGTGGGATCCGCAGATGCCCGTGCTTCAGAAGCAATTTCGCGTACTGCGTTACGACACGCGTGGCCATGGGCAATCCTCCGTGACGCCGGGCCCCTATTCGATCGAGCAGTTGGCGCGCGACGTTCTCGCCCTTCTCGACGAGTTGCAGCTCGATCGCGTTCATTTTTGTGGGTTATCCATGGGCGGCCAAACGGGAATGTGGCTAGGGCTGAACGCTCCAACTCGGCTCCACAAACTGATCCTCTGCAACACCGCCGCGAAAATCGGCACTCCCGAAATTTGGAAGTCGCGGATGGAAGCAGTGCGCCAAGGCGGTATGAAATCCATCTCCACAGGTGTGATGGAGCGCTGGTTTTCCGCAAGCTACCGCGCGAGTTCGCCTGACGTCGTCGCCGCCACTAAACTCATGCTCGAAGGCGTAAATCCCGACGGCTACATCGCCAATTGCGCCGCGGTGCGCGATTTCGACGTTCGCGAGACCGTCGCCACGATCCGCGTCCCAACCCTTGTGATCGCTGGAACTCACGACGCCGCGACCACTCCCGCAGACGGCCGCTACCTTGCCGACCACATCCCGGACACGCGTTTCATTGAGCTCAACACAGCCCACCTTTCCAATAAGGAAGATCCCCACCGTTTCAGTTCCGAAGTCAGCTCTTTCCTTCTTCCCCATTAAGGCAAGATGTTTGATGAATGAGACTACTTCCCCCCAAGGGCCCCTTCCTATATTCCAGCGTCACAATCTTTGCTAAATTTCTTGTAACCTTTGCGTTTTTGCTACGTCCAAAGGAACAAAGCTTATACCAGCGCCCGTCGGCATTGGAGCTTGGGAGTATGGTGCAGCCGGAGACAGTAGTCTGCGTGTGGGGGCGCAGGGTTCCCGGTCGAAATGAAACGTAGGCGATGTAAAGAGGACCCCAACCATGGGTGCTTTTGGTAGAAGCTACCTGCAAGACCGAACCTCCGAGCCCGTCCCGACTGAAATCATCGGCGCCACTGAAAATCTTCGTCTCAGCCTGATCTCGGATAAACCTGGAATTGTCGAATTCCTCGGCACGCCGAGGGTTGTCGTTTCCCTTCACGTCGGACCTTCGGTTGCGGTTGAGTGCCGCCGCGATGGCCAGCGGCACCGAGGTATTACCATTCACGGTGACTTGGAGATTATTCCACCAAATCTAGGCGGTACCTGGGAAATCAAATCACGAGATAGCGCCCTGGTGATCGGCATCAAGCTTCGAGTCCTCGAACGCATCGTGGAAGACTCCGGCGGAGATCCGCGCAAACTGCGAGTGTTGAATCGTTTTCAGGCGCGTGATGCGCAGATCGAGCACATCGGCTGGGCCCTGAAAGCGGAGATGGAGAACGGATACCCATCCGGCCGCACGTATATGGACGCACTGGCAACTGGGCTTGCCGCGAGGCTTGTGCGGAATCACAGTTCGATGGCGCGCACTTCTCGCGCCGTGAAAGCCGCGATGCCCGGCCGCAAGTTGAAAGCAGTACTGGGATTCATTGAAGACAATCTCGGCCGCGATCTCGGGCTCAACGAAATAGCAGACGTTGCGGGATTGAGTGTTTCACATTTTAAAACGCAGTTTCGTAAATCGCTGGGAATGCCGCCGCACCAGTATTTGATTCGACGCCGCGTGGAACGCGCTGCGATGCAACTGCGCAAGAGAGATCAGCCGATTGGCCAAATCGCCCTGGAGAATGGCTTTTGCCATCAGAGTCACCTCGCCCTGCACACGCGCCGCGTCTTGGGGCTGACGCCGCAGGAACTCAGAGACACTTGATGAAAATTTCTGCCTTTCAAGCACGGAATGCCTGCTCACCGTGACCGGAAAGGGCTTTTTGTGCGTCTGTGCTCGACTTTCGAATGCGGCTGCTCGACATATTCGTCCGATCTTGCTGGCGCCCGTCCGATTTTGAGCGACAGCAGTTTTTTCGAGGGCCACGATCGTATCCGAGTGCGCAATCATACTTCGATGGGGAACCAATTGTTTTCTGTATGGGAATTCTAAAGTGTTCTTTCACTCGGGACAAACATGAACGACTTATCTGGGGCTAAGTTTGCTGGAACTGGACTGAAAGTTTTGCCAGAGGAGACCGGAGATACATCTCTCCGGCCCGCTGTTCACACGGTGGCTGGCGAAAGAAGGTCAAGAGTGGCGGAACTCCGTACGCGATCGGAGACGCCGCCGGTGAAGCCGATTAAAATCGCCATCAAAACCAAGGGCAAAATTCTCCTCATCAATCCTGGGGATATTCTTGCTGTCGAAGCGGAGGGAAACTACGTGTTGTTGCGGCGTGAAACGGACTCCTACCTGCTGCGTGAGTCGATTTCGACGATGGCGGAGAAACTGCAACCCTATGGCTTCATTCGCATCCACCGTTCGGTGTTGGTCAACGCATCCTCAGTCGAAGAGATTCATCCCGGGACCACCGGTGAGTATATGCTGCGCATTGCGGGCGGTAGGGAGTATATGGTCTCCCGAACCTACAAAAATAATTTGAAGTCACTCGCTCAATCCTGGATTGGCACGGGTTCTTTTGTGGATGATTAATCCGTCGATGAATTCACGAGTGAAATCCGGACGCCATCTTCAAGAATCGCAGTCTCTGATGTAAGTCCCATCTGGCTGGTTGTGCTTTTGCCTGCCGAAAACCCTGAAATTGACCATGAAACAAATGCATTTTCCTTGCCTTAGAACAAATTAAGTGAATATAGGATGACTTTAGATTCTCCGGCCGAATAGATCGTTCATGTCCCGTGCGTTCGCTTCGTTATTCTCCACAATCTGGAATTTATCCCGCCACCTCCCAAATTGGGCTGTCTGTACTTCTTGTGAGTACGACTTGCCGAATAAGCGGTGTGAAACCCTGCATACCGGCCTCAAAGCAGCCTTGTTAATCTTCACGAATCCATATTCTAACTTTTCAACCTGTTTCGAAGTTGTTGAAAACAAATAAAGAACGAAAAAATTCTGATTGGTATATCGCTTGCACCTTACCCGATCGTGTTCTCGCGGCGCGAGTGCCGCGCAATTTCCAAATTCCGGACTTTATTTTGTTTCGTCTGACATGCGTCTATTTGGAGGATGCTAAATGTCTAGTAAACGATCTTTTTTTGCGATCGGCGTTTTGCTCATTATGCTTGCTTCGCTTCCCTCTGTTCTCTTTTCGCAGAGCGCATCAACCGGGACCGTCGCAGGAATAGTCACGGACCCCTCGGGCGCCGCTATTGCGGCCGCGACGGTCACTCTGACCGACAAAGCCACAAACATCCCGCGAGCCGTGTCAACTAACGAGAATGGCCGATATATCTTGGTCGATATCCCCGCAGGTACTTACGATGTTTCGGTTAGCAAACAGGGCTTCCGCATTTCCAAGCTGACCAATCAAGCGGTAACTGTTGGTTCCGCGCTAACTCTCAATGTAACCCTCGAGGTTGGTTCCGTGGCGGAAACCGTCGAAGTCACGGCTTCCAATGCCGAACTCCAGACAATGAACGCCACCGTAGGCAACACCATTTCTGGAGTAGCTTTGGACTCTCTGCCCAGCATCAGTCGCGACGCAAGCACGTTTTTCACGCTTCAACCAGGCGTGGCCCCTGACGGCAGCGTGGCAGGTGTGGCGATGGACCAGAACTCCTTCCAGCTCGATGGTGGCCAGAACACCAATGACATGGACGGCAGCATGAACATCTATACTCCGAGTTTTGCCGGTGACGTCACCGGCGGCCTCATCCAGAACCAAACCACAGGGAATGCGGGCGGCGGTCCCACCGGTGTGATGCCGACTCCGATCGATAGCATCGAAGAGTTCAAGGTTAGCACCACAAATCAAACCGCCGACTTTAACAGCTCGGCTGGTTCCCAGGTTTCCATGGTAACGAAGCGCGGCACCAACGCCTGGCATGGCACGGGTTACGAATATTATCTGGACAACAACTGGTCTGGGAACACCTTCCAAAATAATTCTGCTGGTATTCCAGTGCCTAGCTACCACTACAGCCGCTTTGGGGTCGCTGGCGGTGGCCCAATCCTTCCCAAAGAAATTCTTGGCGGCAAGACCTACATCTTCGCCAACTATGAAGGCTTTCGATGGCCCAACTCGGAAACCGTCAGTAGGGACGTACCGACCGCTTCCATGCGCTTGGGATTGCTCTTCTTCGGCGGACAATATTACAACTTAAATCCCGGTCCCGTGACCTTCAACGGAACTACCTACGCCGGGACAACCCTCGATCCGAGGGGCGTCGGAGTCAATTCTGTTGTCCAGCAAATGTGGTCAAAGGACCCTCTGCCGAACACTACCGGCTGCAACGGCCTCTCACTCTGCGACGTTAATGCCTCCGGACTTGGCAATGTTGGCGTCTTCACAGGAAACATGGGTGTTCCCCAGTCCAGCAACTTCGGCGTCGTCCGCTTGGACCACGATTTTGGAGCCAAGTGGCACTTTATGACCAGCTATCGGTATTACAAGCTCACTCGTACCACCGATAGCCAGTTCGATATCGCCGGCGGAACTCCCGTTTCTCTTTCGGCTCGGCCGCAGGTGCCCTGGTTCTACGTTGCCGCTCTGACCACCAACATCACCACGAACACCACAAACGACCTTCACTATAGCTTTCTGCGAAATTACTGGCAGTGGGGCTCGGCAGGTGACCCGCCTCAAATCACCGGTTTGGGCGGTGCCCTTGACCCGTTCGGCCAGTCGGAAAATCAATCGCTCACTCCCTACAACGTGGACACACAGAATACCCGCCAGCGTTTTTGGGACGGCAAAGACAACATGGTTCGCGATGATGTGAGCATCCTGCATGGCAACCACCTCTTCCAGTTTGGTGGCACTTATCAGCGTAATTGGAACTTTCACCAGCGCACCGACAACGGCGGTGGTATTAACAACCAGCCTGTCTATGAACTCGGGATCGGAAGCAACTCTGGAATCAACGTGGCAGGTAATATACCCTCCACTGTCGCTTCTGGAGACGCCACGAACTTTGGACGCGATTACGTTGCCGCGCTGGGCATCGTGTCCATCGCCCAAACCGCTTTTACCCGTACTGGTCCGACCCTGGCATTGAATCCCCCTCTCACACCCGCTGAGGACATAAGCACAATTCCGTTCTACAACGTCTATTTCAGCGATTCCTGGCGCATCAAACCGACCTTTACCCTCACCTACGGTTTGGGCTGGACGCTAGAAATGCCTCCGGTGGAACAGCAGGGAAGACAGGTCGAGCTCGTGGACCAGGCCGGCCAGCAACTTGATGTCGAGGCTTACCTCAAGGCTCGCGCAGCCGCGGCATTGCAAGGGCAAGTTTACAATCCGGAACTCGGTTTCGCCCTCGTGGGTAACACCGGTGGTGGGCAAAAATACCCCTATAACCCTTACTATGGTTCGTTTAGCCCGCGCATCGCTGCAGCTTGGAATCCCAATTATAGCGATGGACTCTTGGGTAAAATGTTCGGGCAGGGCAAGACCGTTCTCCGCGGCGGTTATAGCCGAATTTTCGGGCGCCTCAACGGCGTAGACCTCGTGCTTGTGCCTCTGCTTGGCACCGGCCTTATCCAGCCAGTGCAGTGCGTCGATCCCCAGAGCCCCACTGTTGGCAACGGCACGTGCGCCGGCACTGGCGGGTCTACGCCAGCCAATGCTTTCCGCATCGGCAGCGGCCCCGGCGCGGATGGCTTGACTGCCCCGATTCCACTTCCGAGTGCAACTCTTCCTCAGCCCGACTTCCCGGGTTTCAACGCGATCGCTGCGGCTACCGGCGAGGCCTTGGACCGGAATTTCCGGCCCGACCAATCCGACCAGTTCGACCTTACTATTCAGCGCCAGATAAACAGCAAAACCATGATCGAAGTGGGCTACATCGGTCGCATAATAAAGCACGAATATCAGCCTCTCAATATCAACGCCGTTCCTTACATGATGACCATGGGCGGTCAGACGTTCGCCAAGGCTTATGCCAACTTGGAAATGGAGTATTGCGGCGGCGCTGCGGGCAGCGTGGCGGGGCTCGCTGGCGGCGGATGCGTCGGCAACGTGTCTGCCGTAACTCCACAACCCTTCTTCGAAGCCGCTCTTTCGGGCACTGGATACTGCACTGGCTTCGCCAGTTGCACGCAGGCTGTCGCCGTGAACGAGGGCGTCGGCAAGACCGGAACCGGGAACCTCGGCTCACAAAGCGTCTGGAGCCTGTGGAGCGATCTTGACCAGGGCGGCGCAACCTGCAGCAAGACCCAGGCGTGTGGGTTCAACTTCGCGCGCACCATGTTGAACAGTCCTATTGCCGGATCCCCTTTCGGCGGAAACGGGCAGTTGACGTCCGGCGTCGCCGTCAACGCCAGCCTCGGCACCGGAAACTACAACGCGGGTTTCATCACCCTCAAGATTGCGGATTGGCATGGCCTGACCCTCCAGCAGAACTTTACTTACAGCAAGGCTTTGGGCACTGTAAACGTGGTTCAGGCCACTAGCGAATTCACTGCCGTGGATCCCTACAATCTTAATAATGGCTATGGTGTTCAGCCTTTTGACCGAAAATTTGTTGACAACGTCCTCCTGGTTTACCAACCGCCGTTCTTCCAAGGCCAGCACGGCTTGAAGGGACGTCTCCTTGGCGGTTGGTCGTTTGCCCCGATCTTCACTGCGGGCAGCGGCTTGCCCCTCGAACTGAACACTATCAACGGCGACGGTCAATCCTTCGGAGGGGCCGATGCCGTAAACTTCTTCGATGACGAAAACGCCATCCTCACGTGCGCCAACAACTTCGGCAGTTCGCGCCACAACAATGTTCCGGGCTCTGGCGGCGTAGGCACTGCTGGCAATGTCAACATGTTCGCCAACCCCCAAGCCGTATTCAACTGTATCCGCGAGCCGATACTGGGTCTGGACCCGGGCAAGGGCGGAGCAGGCGTGCTTCGCGGCATGCCGTTCTGGAACGTCGACTTCCAGGTTAAGAAGAACATCCACATCAACGAGCGCTTCAGCGCCGAAGTGCAATCCATCTTCAGCAACGTTTTCAACCATGACCAGCTCGGCGACCCGTCCCTCAGCCTTGGGAACCCCTCGGCTTGGGGTGTCCTCAGCAGCCAGATAAACACACCGCGGTCGATCGAAATCGGCGTTCGCTTCCGCTTCTAACTTTTTCCGGCCGTTTCTTCAAACTTGCCGCAATAAAACGGGGAAAGCCAAAGTGGCCTTCCCCGTTTTATTTTTTTCATGACACTTTGTGGGTTTCTGCCGTCTAGCCTTCTGCGCTGCAGGTCAACTCTTAGGCAAACAAGATGGTATCTTTCACGGCAGATCTTTGCTCAACCGATCGACCACCGCCTTCGACTCCGTGACTGGCGGATTGCTCAAATACTTTCCAAAAAACACCAGATACCTCTGCCACCTATCCTGAATGTGCCGGGGTTCCACGAACCCGTGATTCTCCCGCGGATACGTGACGTACTCCACCGGCACATGCCTCTCGTACAGCGCCCGATAAAACTCCTCCGCCTGTGGAATCGGCACGCGCGTGTCGGCTTGCCCATGCAAAATCATCGTCGGCGTCTTCACGTTCCCAACAAACTTCATCGGCGAATGATCCCAATATTCCTGATAGTTGTCCCATGGCGCCTTCGAGTTAAAAAAGACGGTGAGATACCGGTGAATGTCGGTCTGCGAATACATGGAATAAAGATCGGGAAGACCAGCCCCCGGTGAAATCGCCTTAAACCGGTCCGTCTGCGTATCCATCCACATCGTCATGTATCCGCCGTACGACCATCCGAATGCGCCCAGCCTGTCGGGATCGGCCCATCCTTTGTCCACCATCGCTTGCACGCCGCTCATGTCGTCCTTGAAATCCCCAATTCCCCAATCGTTCTGATTCGCAGCCTCAAACTTCTCTCCGCGGCCCGTCGACCCGCGAAAATTCGGCTGCAGCACCATATACCCGTTCGCCGCCATAATCTGCTCCGTGGGACTGAACGAAAGCAGCGAAGCACCCGTCGGTCCTCCGTGCGGATTCAAGAGAAACGGAACTTTGTGCGTTCCGTCAAAGTCCACCGGCTTGGTCACGATGCCGTCGATCTCCATTCCATCCTTGCTGCTCTTCCATCGAACCACTTCGCTCGCTCCAAGCGCGTACTCCGAGAGCCACGCATTCTGGTTCGTGATGCGCTCCAGCGACGCAAAACTCAAGTCGCTGCGGAACACATCATCCGGATGGGTCGCATCGCCCCAGGTCCCGACTGCCGTCTGCCCATTCGCGCTGATTTCCGCCAGATTGACTAGCGCCGCCGCGTCCGTAAGTGGCCGAACCGTCCCCGCCGCCACGTCCGCCGCGAAAATCTTCATCGCTTCGTGATCATCCGTGCTGAAATAAATCGTTCTTCCATCTCGAGCCCAAACCGGTTCGCCGGCATTCAAATCAAAAGAGCCGCTCACTTTCTTTGCCGCGCCCCCATTCGCGTCCACAACAAATAGATTCACTTTGTAAACCACCAGACCGGCGCTGCTCAAATACGCGATCCACTTCCCGTCCGGCGACCAACGCGCTGTATGCGTCGGATCATTCGTTTCGATCAGCTTTCGTTGCTTCCCGCTCGCCACATCGAGCACCCAAGCTGTTTGCAACGCAGTGTCATCCAATCGCGGTGTCGGATTTGTCGTTAACGTTACGCGCGATCCGTCCGGCGACCAACGCGCATCGCTGACGGTGAAATCCCCCTTGGTAATTTGCTTCTCATCATTCGTCGCAATGTTCCACGTCCAAAGCTGCCCCATTTTGAAATCACGATCCACTACGACCGCATCATCCTTCTGCTTCGTGCGCTTTTCTTCTTCTTCGCTAGGCGGGACGGTCGCCGTGAGCAACAGCGTCTTCCCGTCCGGTGAAAACTGAAATCCTCGCACCCCGGATTTGTGCTTCGTCGCCTGCCAGGGCTCGCCGCCATCCGCATACATGAACCACACCTGCGGCTTCGCGTCTTTTTCTTCACCCGCATCCATGGTGAACGCCAGGAGTTTTCCGTCGGGCGACCATTCCACATTCGAAACGCTCTTCTCTCCCCGCGTAAATTGCCGCGCCGCCGTTGCTGGCCCGCTCGCCGGCACCACCCAAAGCTGCGTGACATTTTTCCACGCCGTATCTTTCTCTTTGTCCATTACGTTCTCAGCCACCAAATAAGCCACGCGCGCGCCGTCCGAAGAAATCCTCGGCGAGCTCACGCGCGCCACGCGCAAAGCTTCCGCCGTGCCAAATAGTTTCTTGCCATCCTTACTTCGCGCAATCGCTGCCTCCTGGCTTGAAGAATTTTGCTGAGCCCCAGCCGTCAACGGCGCCGCAAAAATCGCCGCCATCAAAATTCCGCGCACCCATTTCGTCATCGCAATCTCCCTCTCTGTAAGTCCATTTCGCCAATGAAACAACCGTTTCACTCCTATTCAACGCCGCGAAGTATATTGGCAAGCTCCTGCTCACGCAAGGCATACGCATAGCGGCACAAACCCGCCGTAGGGGAGTCGCTGCAAGCAAGAACTCCGTCACCCTGGAAAAATCTACACGCTTTGCGTTTCACACTTCTTCGGGCGCAGCACCTGTCGATGGCTGTATGTCCTTGAATTTTCAGTGTCTTATGAAATCCAATGTTCTTGTGGCCGCAAAGTTGCCCTTCTATGCGCGGGACCAAGAAAAATCTCTGAGAATCAGCCCGCTCGAGAAGTGGAAGTTCGCGCAAGGAGGCGCAAAAAATGAGTTACGCAAAAAGCCGGGTATTACTAACCGCGGGCGTGCTCGCTTTCGGGTCACTCCTGTTTGCCAAGGATCCCAGCCGTGCGAAAGACGAACAAGATCGTCTGCAGAATTCGGGAAAGGTCATGCAGGAAATCCTGAATGTTCCCGATGATATTCCCCAAGACCTCATCGACAAAGCTCGCTGCGTCGTCGTCATGCCATCGGTGCTGAAGGCTGCCTTCGTCGTCGGCGGCAGTTACGGCCGTGGCACGATGGTGTGCCGCACGGGCAAGGACTTCACTGGCCCGTGGGGC
>Ga0210399_10004512_pt1 | contig 10818 bp, 8 predicted proteins | sample IncBWC14MmetaG_FD_150865 | JGI IMG/M metagenome (GOLD analysis project Ga0210399, IMG submission 150865) | Forest soil microbial communities from Barre Woods Harvard Forest LTER site, Petersham, Massachusetts, United States - Inc-BW-C-14-M | ecosystem: Environmental > Terrestrial > Soil >...
GTTCTGGAAGGTCCACGACCCTACGCAGGTGAACCGGCAAGGCCCGGATTTTGGCACGCAATACCGTACGGCGATTTTCTATCATTCGCCAGCGCAGGAAGCCATTGCGAAAAAGTCCCGCCAGGCGCTGGAGGCAAGCGGAGAATTAAAGCGGCCTATCGCGACAGAGATTACGCCGGCAGCGACATTTTATCGCGCCGAGGAATATCACCAGAAATATTTACAGAAGCGAGGCGTGGCGTCCTGCCACTTTTGATTTGGTTCTTGCCTTCGAAAATCGCGCGGGCCGGACCAACGAACAATGGCGGAGAGGGTGGGATTCGAACCCACGGTAGGGGTTAACCTACACACGCTTTCCAAGCGTGCGCCTTAAACCGCTCGGCCACCTCTCCCGCGACAGACGCAACCTTATCAATTTAGCAGAAACTCCTCTCTCGCGCACATTTCCCCGGCTTCGCACATTCTTTTACCTCTGCTAAACTATGGCCTGCGGTTCCGGGATAGTGCAATCGGTAGCACATCAGCCTTTGGAGCTGAGAGTCCTGGTTCGAGTCCAGGTCCCGGAACCAAATACTTCCCTGCCCCATCGATACGTCACGGTGGCAAAAGACGTCTAAAATAAAGTAGAGAAGAACACTCGGCTAACGTTCCTCAATCAGTGTTATCAATCAACGCGATCAGTTGGCAGCGCTCTGAATTATCGAGCGGATGAAGTCGGCTTCCTCTTGCCGGTACGGCTGGCCGTCCTCGCGGAAAATTTCGTGGAACCACATCGCCGGTTTGCGATTCACATACGGATTCTTCCAGGAATCCCACGGCAGGTAGGTCTGCGTTTTGCCGGCCACGAGCCCCCAGTTGATCGCGGCAACGTGGTATTTCTTTGCAATCGGCAGCGTGCCCTGAAACGTGCTTCCATTTCCCCGCGCCATGTACTCCGTGCAGAGAATGGGCCGGTGATATTGCTGGAGAGACAGCACACGTTTTTCAAAAACATCCGGGCTGTCGTAGCTGTGGAAGGAAACGATATCGGAAAGCGTTAGCTGGATTTTCTCCATTGGTCCAAGCTTTTCTGGGTACGACCAATCATCTTTCCAGACCCCGCTTGTGAGCGGCTGAGAAGCGCCAGCCTCGCGCGCCCACTCATACACCTTTGGCAATAGCGCGAGTACGAGTTCTTTCTTGTTGGGCGGCTCGGAGCTCGCATAGCTACCGCCGTTCGTATTGTCCGGCTCGTTCCAGACGTCCCAGCCAAGAATTCGCTGGTCTTTGGCGAACCCTCCGACCACTCCTTTGACATACGCCTCAAGGCGCGGATATTGACTGGGATCTTTGAGGGCTGCCGCGCCAGGGCTCTGCAACCAACCCGAATTGTGGACTCCAGCCGTCGGCTCGCGCTGTTTTCCGAGCCTGGGATTCGGATCCCAGACGGAATCAAAGAGCACAAAGAGCGGCCTGATTTTGTGTTTCATTGCGATGCCCAGGAAAATGTCGAGGCGCTTCTTGAATCCTTCCGGATCCTGCTGCCAGAGCAAGTCGTGCAAGAACACCCGCATAGTGTTTAAGCCGAGCGATTCCGCCCAGCCAAATTCTTTGTCAATGCGCTGGGGATCGAATGTCGCGGCCTGCCACATTTCCAGTTCATTGATCGCCGTGGATGGGATGTAGTTGCTGCCGACAAGCCACGGTTGCTGCGCGTACCAATCCTTCGCAGCTTTCTCGGTCCAACGCTGTGTCTGCGCTTGGGAACATAGCGCAAACCCCAAAATCAGTACGATGCCAGCAAGGGAGCGCTTCATCGGAGTTGTTTGTCTCCGTTTCTCATGGCGTTTCGGGGGCGGTACTCTTGTTGAGCCTTACAGCGCTCCAGCTTTCTGTAACTCGTCCTTCATCCCGGCCCAGCTTTGCCGCGAGGATTCCTCGGGCGTGCCGGCGCCGCGCCAGTGCGTTTCCAGGCTGACGGCTAGATGGTAGCCGTCGCGTTTCAGCGCCGCAAATTGCCCTGTCCAATCGATGATGCCGTGGCCCATCGCGGCCCACTCATAACCCTTGCCGTCCGCCTTTTTCGCGACGTCTTTGCAATGGCAGTGGCCAATTCTTTCTTTCGGCAGCAGCGCATAGCCGTCCGGGTACGCCTTCTCGCCGCGCGAGGCGGCGTTTCCCGGATCCCAGTTCAGCAAGAGATACGGAGTTTTCACTTCGGCAAGAACCTTGACCGATTCCGCCGCCGTGGCCGTGTTGCAAGCGGGTTCATTTTCCAGAAGCAGCGTAATGTCCTTCTTTCCCGCCGCTCCAGCGGCCGCAAGCAACTTATCATTTATTGCCGCGCGAAAGGGCGCCTGATCATCGAGCCGCCAAAAATCGAAGCAGCGCACGCGATCTGTCTGGAAAGTTTTGGCCAGCTCGATACAGCGTTCCAGAACCTCATCCTGCTGCTCGTATTTGAAATCGGCGTTGAATTGGTCGCCCTTGGGGCTGAATTGGGACTTCGGCGCGCCTGGCCAATCGACCTTGAAAAGCGGACTCGCGATATCTGTCACGCGTAATTTGTACTTTTCAAGAATGCGCCGCGCCTCCGCAACTTCATTGGCATCGAGCTTCAGCAGGTTTTTGTTCCACATGCCTCGCAGCTCGATCCACTCCAGGCCAAATTCGCGGGAGATCACTTCGCAGGAACGGCCGAAGTCCTGGGCGACCTCATCGTTGATTACGGCCACGCGGAATGGCGAATTCATACCGGCACCCCCAGCGAGGTACGTCAAATCGGTCGAAGACGAAAGCCCTCTTCGACCAAACAACGAACCTTTCGGAACAGACGCCGCGGCAGCTATGGCGCCCATCCCTGCAAGAAACTCACGGCGAGATTTACGAGACTCCATTGACGCTCCTTTCCGCTCTGTGTCTGCGGACAAGATACAGCAAGCGGTCGCCTCTGGACAATATTTCCGCGGGAAATTGGGAGTTGGACACCCGCCCCGCTACGAACGATTGCCAGCCCTCCGATCAGACCGTATGATTTTATCGAAGCAGGGCTGAGCTTCTCTCAACGAGCGGCTCGAGGTCTTGATGTCCCAGGAAACCACGCAAAATCATCCGCACATCAACCCCTGGATCATTGCCATCGCGGTCATGCTCAGCACTTTTATGGAAGTGCTGGACACCACAGTCGTAAACGTTTCGCTCCCTCACATCGCCGGCAGCCTCTCCGCAACCGTCGACGAAGCCACCTGGACACTGACTTCCTATCTCGTCGCCAATGCCATCATTTTGCCCCTCACCGGCTGGCTCTCCAATTTTTTCGGCCGCAAGCGCATGCTCATGCTCTCCGTAACGGGCTTTACGATCGCGTCCTTCTTGTGCGGCCTCGCTCCTAGCCTTCCTTTCTTGATTGTCTGCCGTATTATTCAGGGCGCCTGCGGCGGCGGTTTGCAGCCCATCTCGCAAGCCATTTTGCTCGAATCTTTCCCGCCGGAAGACCGCGGCAAGGCCATGGGTTTCTGGGGCCTCGGCATCGTCGTCGCTCCCATGCTCGGCCCCGTCCTCGGCGGCTGGCTCACCGATAGCCACTCGTGGCGCTGGGTCTTCTACATCAATGTTCCGATTGGCGTCATCTCCATCGTGATGACTTCGCTGTTCATTTTCGACCCGTCTTACATTCGCCGCGCTTCGGAAAAAATCGATTATTGGGGTATCGGCCTGCTCGGCATAGGAATTGCCACGCTGCAAATCGTTCTCGATAAAGGCCAGGAAAAAGACTGGTTCGGCACGAATTGGATTACCGCGGTCGCTGTCGTTGCCGGCGTCACGCTCGTTGCTTTTCTTTTGTATGAACTGCACATCGATCATCCCGTCGTCAATCTGCGCGTTTTTAAAGACCGCACCTATTCCACCGGCGTATTTCTGATGTCGCTGCTCGGCGTCGGCCTCTACGGCACCACAGTTTTAATCCCTCTAATCCTCCAAACTCTCCTCGGCTACCCCGCCCTTCGTGCCGGCTTTGCCATGGCGCCGCGTGGTCTCGGCTCCTTTATCGCCATGCCGGTCGCCGGCATCATAATGGCCAAGTTGGATCCTCGCAAAATGCTCACGGTGGGATTAATCGTCTGCGGATTCACTCTCTTTCAAATCTCCCGCTTGAATCTCAACGCCGGCTACTGGGACTTCTTCTGGCCGCAGCTCCTTATGGGTCTATCGTTAGGCCTTATCTTCGTCCCCCTCACCACGATCAGCATGGCGCCCATTCGCAAGGAAAACATGGGCAACGCCACAAGCCTCTTCAACCTCGTGCGCAACCTGGGAGGCAGCATCGGCATTGCCGCCGTCAGCACCATGCAAACGCGCTTTCAGCAGCGGAATATCGCGCAACTGGGCGCGGGTGTCACCCCATATAGCTTTAGCGCGCGGAATATGATGAATTCGCTTCGGGGAATGTTCATGGCCGGCGGATCGGACATCGCCACCGCCGCTCACCAGGCGCGCGCCGTGATGTTTGCAATGGTCGAGCGCCAGGCCAGCATGCTCGCCTACAACAGCATCTTTGTGATTCTGGCGGGATTGTTCGTCTTGATGCTTCCGTTTATTTTTCTGATGCGCCGCCCGCAAGCGCGCGGTGGCCCGATGGCCATGCATTGACGCCTAAGCCGCGTCTCTCGATGGCGACACAATCCCCCGTAGAGACTCAGTATGTTTACCCTAAGCTTCGAAGGGCCGCGCCCAGCTTGCCCGGGCGCGTCTTCTAGGAGTCTCGCGGCTTGTCGCGCTCCGAGCAGAAAATTCCCAAAGCTATTATCGGGAAGCCCTGTTCGATTAGTCTGTGATCGCTACAAAACGCTTCGGAAGATCAATCCTGAGGGGTTTATTGGCTACGCCTCTGGGTCGTAAGGAATCGGCCCAGTGAGGGGTTCCATAATTTCTTCGGTCGAAACTCCTGATTCTTTCTCCGCGGTCTTGTCCAGCTTCCGTTGCACGCGCTTTTCTTCCTTCATTTTGCGCTTTTCCATCCGCTTCATTTCTTTTTGGCGCTTCTGAAATGTCGTAGTCATTGCGTCTCCTCGCAAACGCAGCAGGCGCGGTGCGCGCCGTCACTGTCGAGCCACTCGACTTCTGTTACCGGTGTTACCAGCGCGGTTCGCGCGGCTGCCGCGCCGACTCGCGGTAGTCCTCATTCGAAAAACGCTCGCGGCCGCCGCCTCCACCCTTGCCGCGGCCGCCGCCACCACCGCCTGGACCGCCAAAATTCCTTGGCCCGCGCGGAGGTCCGCCTTCCCCCTTGGGCCGCGCTTCATTCACTTTCAAATTGCGCCCGCCCAATTCTTTCCCATCGAGTCCGGCCATTGCTTTGGCCGCTTCCTCATCGTTGGGCATTTCCACAAACGCAAACCCTCGCGCCCGCCCGGTTTCCCGGTCCATGGCCATGTGCACGCGCGTCACTTGCCCGAACGGCGTGAACAAGTCGCGCAGCTCGCCCTCCGTGGTCTGAAAACTCATGTTGCCCACAAACAAACTCTTCATCTTGATTCTCCCTGAACTCTTCGAAGCACCATGAGTGCAGGATCTCGGCAAGCTCGCGCTTCCCCGGGACGCTACGATACACTGGCCTGAAATTGGCTGAATCCGGTGGAGGGAGCGCCAAAAAGCGCGCCTTCAAGGAGTTCAGGCAACCCTACTTCGGGAGTCTACACGAAGACAATAACACATTTACTCGTCAAAACCTGCAAGCTCATTTTTACGCAAACAACCTCTTGCCCGGCGGCCAAATCTTCTCTAGCTTTTCAGAATCTCGCCCACGGCCCGCCAAGCTTGATCAATGGCCACGTCCGAATACGCGCTGGCTCCCGCATCCGAGTTTGCAATCGTAATTCTCCCGAACGGTTTTCGCCCAATCACCCAAGGCTTCTCTTCTTCCTTCCAGTCCGGATCGAAAAGCGAATTTGGCGTGTAGGCATACCCGTGCGCCCAGCGATTCACCGTAATGCCTTCGATGTCCCGCGCCGGATCAAATCCGGCCACGCCGAGCATTCGTGCAAGCTGGTCGCGAATATTACGTTCAAATTTTGAAAAGGGCGTGTCCATCAATTCCATGCGCCCCGCGCGGTACTGGTCGCGCATCGGAAGTCCCGGCCTGCAAGGAGTCCGCAACATAAAAAGCGCCATCGGCTCTTCCGGCTTGCTGGGAAAAGCGTATTCGCCGATGCTGACCGGAAAATCAAGCGCCGTGTACGTGTGATATCCGCCCGGTGCCACGATGTGATGCACTCCCAGCTTCGCAAACGAAGTCCAATTCCGCAGCGCAACGTGCGTATACACCAGCGGCGTCTTTACGAGATACGACAGCGCTTCTTTCTGCTTCTGCGGCAGCGTGGGGCAAATGTACGGAATCATTCCGTTGTAGCAGGCCAGCACGCAATTCTTCGCCTGCACCGACTGAAGTTTCTTCCCGCGCATGTAAGCAATCTCAACTGTTTTCGGCGTGTCGCTCTCGGCGGAGTGCTGCACATGCATCACGGTGCTGTTGAGCCTGATGCGCATCGCCTCGCCGTCCACATCCAGCTTGCTGTAATCCGCCCGCGCCGTTACCACGTCTTCCATCGAGTGTCCCGGCACCGCCGCTGGAATCAGCGCGCGCACCAGCAGCCGCGCAATCGACGCATTGCCATCCGGAAAATGAAAAATGTACGGCTCTTCTTTTTCGGGTTCGCCAAAGCCCAAGCCATCGAAGCCCGCGTACGTGAATGATTCGTAGTCGTCAGGCGACTCGAAACACCCCAGCGCGGAGACCGCGTCGATCCCGACACCATACAAATCATGCGGAAACGTCTGGAAAAAAGGCAGCGCCTCGGCATGTACCTTGCAGAACTTCGTCAAATAATCCGCATAGCTGATTTTCGCCAGCTTCGCGCGCTTCTCTTCTCTCGAAAGCCCCGCTAGATAGTCCACCCTCTCCGTATAGACTCGCGCGATATCTTTCCTCGCCACGTCCGAAAGCGGCGCCTTCGCCAAAAATTCCGCCCACGGCGTCACATTCATTCCTGTGATCAGCCGGTCTTCGCCAAACGTCTCCTTATCAAAAAACGCCGCCGTCCCCATCTTCGCGTAGAGCTTCTGATCGTAGGCCTTGAAAAATCGCTCCGTCGTAATCCCAATCTCTTTGATCAAGCTTCTGGCGACATCGCTATATTTCCCCGGGCTCTCGATCGATTGCGTTCCCCCATAGCTCAACACCATCCGGTTTCCCGCCCGAAACTCATTCCGCTTCGCATGTCCCCCAAAATCATCGTGATTATCCAAAATCAAAATCCGCCCATCGAGCTCCGCGCTCTTCCTGTAAAAATACGCCGCGGCAAGTCCGCTGACCCCGCCGCCCACCACCACCAAATCGTAAGTCTCACCGGTCTTAGCCGCCGCCCCATCCGAATTCCAACTGCCCCCATCCCGCAACCGGTGTGCAAACGTAAACGTTCCGTCATGATTTCCGCGCATGCCCATCAGCGCCGGCGGATAGTAGTTTGCCGCCTTCTCCGGCGCGAAATCGTCAACCGCCGCCGCAGCAAGCAGCGTCTCCGCACCGAGCGTGCCTCCAGCCAGCGCCCCGCCGACCCCAATCGCCACGCCATTCAAAAAATCGCGCCGCGTAATCGCGCGCCCCATCCCCAATTCGCGATCTTTCTTTTCTTCATTCATGCGTTGGATTGTAGCGCAACCGCGCAGTCTCAAGACACACGTCTCCGTGCCCTCTGCGCTCTCTGTGTAAATTCTTTTTCTTATTCGAACGAATAGAACAGCAAGGACCTACAATTCCCGCAGAGCGGTCGCCACAGGCCGCTGCGCCGCCCGCACCGCCGGCGGCAATCCCCCGAGCACGCCCATAACCAGCGCGAAAATCAATCCACTCAACAACAATACCGGCGTGATCTGAAACGCAAACTCCATATGCGAAAACGTCTGCCAGTTCATCGCGCCAGTAGTAAACCCGTTCAAAGGCAGCACGGCCGCCGCTCCAAGCGCCCCGCCCACAAAAGAAATCAGCAAGGCCTCGATCAAAAACGAAATCACAACTGCCGCAGCGCCAAACCCCAGCGCTCGCATTGTGGCGATTTCGCGGCCCCGCTCGGCCACCGCGGAGTACATGGTATTCAGCGCCCCAAAAATCGCTCCAATGGCCATCACAGCCGCGACCAGCCCGCCCAGAATCGTTATCAGCTGCGTCATCCGCGTCGATTGCTTCGCGTAATAGTCTATCTCGCGCGTCACATCCACATTCAACCGCGGGTCAGCCGTAACGAAATCCTTGAACTGCTCATACGCGGCGGGCGAACTCAGGTGAACGGTGACCGACTGAAAATTGTCTTCCGGCCGCTTGAACGCTCCGTTCAGCAGATGCGCATCGCACCAAACTTCGGAATCAAAGCTGCTCCCGCCCGCGTCAAACACGCCCACAACGTTCCAATTCGTCCCGCCCATGGTCAGCGTGTTTCCGAGCGTCAAGCCCTTATAACTGGTGTTGGCATTTTTACCCACCACGACTTCGTAAAGCCCGGGCCGAAACATCCGGCCCTGCACAATTTTGGCCGTGCTGCGGATTTCCAGGACGTTGGGCGACACGCCGCGAATCTGAACGTTGGCGTCGCTGCCTGTGGAGACCAATGGAATCGGCGCGATGAGCACCGCTTCGGTGGTAATCATCGGCCCCGCGGCAGTGCGCGCGATGCCCGGAGCATCCTGCAGAATCTTTGAGCTTTCCAGCGAGACCGAACCGGTCATTTCCGACGTGGCGCCCGCGCGCATCACCAACGCGTTGTCGTAGGAGCCGGAGGCCACCAGGGTTGCTTTGAATCCCTGCGCCAGGGAAAGCATCGCGATAAAGACTCCCACGGTGCCCGCAATACCCAGCACGGCCACGATCGCGGAGGTCCACCGCGCCTTCACGCTCCGAAAATTGTAAATGACCGGTATCGCCATCTCACACCCTCCGCAGCGCGTTCACGACGCGCATGCGCATCGCTCCGATGCCCGGCAGAAGCCCGCTGATTCCTCCAACGACCAACGCTACCAAAAGCCCTAGTGACAAAATCGCGGGCGACAGCACGAGCGACGGCAGCAAGCCGTTCAGGGCCGCGCCGAGCACCGGCACAGCCACTAGCGCAAGCCCGAGCCCTAAGACTCCTCCGATGAGCGCTATGACGAGAGATTCCGCGAGCACAAAAAAGAGCACGGAGCGATCGCTGTAACCTATGGCTTTGAGCACACCGAGTTCGCTGATTCGTTCGCGCACCGAGATTGCCATGGTGTTACCGGTAACCAAGAGCAAGGTGAAGAACACCACCATGCCGATACTTTCGATCAGAAACTCGATGTTCCCGAATTGTTTGACAAATCCCGCCGCAAACGCTGATTCGGTTTCCGTCTTGGTTTCATAGGTCGAGTTGGCAAACATATTGTCAATGGACTTGGCGACACGCGCGGCATCATCAGGGTTTTCCAGCTTGAGGACGTACCAGCCCGCGGTGCTCTTGACGCCCGCCGGAACATTTTCGTCAAAGTACTTCCACTGAATCCAAAACTGATTCTCGTCGCCACCGGGACGATCGTTGTGATAAATCCCATCCAGATTGAACTCCCAGGTTTTTGTGGGGCCATAGAGGGAATTCTTGATTGGGATGCGGTCCCCGATTTTCCAGCCGAAACGTTTCGCCGTCTTCACTCCGACGACAGCCCCCTGGCGATCCTTCTCGAAGTTCGCCCATTGATCATCGGGCACCACAAATTCGCTCATCACCTTGCGCATATTTTCCGGATCAATCACGAACTGAACAAAAAAATTCTTTTCGTCCTGGTAGACGCCCCCGAACCAGTGGTTGTGCGTAACCGCCTTTACGCCGGGAATCGCCGCGATTTTGTCGTCGTAGGAAATCGGCAGCGTCTGCATCAGCCCAACCCGGCTGGCGATAACGAGGCGGTCCGCGCCGGCCACTTCGGTGCCGCGGCTGAACGCGCTCTTCACCACCGCAAGAAACGCAAACAGAAACAGCGCCACGGCAAACGAGCCAATGGTCAGCAGCAGCCGTACTTTCTTTCTAAAAAGATTGGCAAAAATCAGCCCGCTGAACTTCACGCCACACCTCCCGCGGCCACTTCCTGTCGCTGGGGGCCCCCTTCAACCAGCAATCCCTTCTCAAGATGCAATGTCAGGTCCGCTTGCTTCGCCACTACCGGGTCGTGCGTCACCATCAACACGGTTTTCCCGTACTCTTTCACCAGCCGGTGAATCAAGGACATAATTTCATCCGCACTCTTGCGGTCCAAATCGCCGGTAGGCTCGTCGCATAGCAAAAACGTTGGGTCCGCCACAATCGCGCGCGCAATAGCGACGCGCTGTTCTTGGCCGCCGGAGAGCTGCCGCGGATAGTGATTCATCCGGTCCGGCAAGCCCACCACGCTCAGCGCCGTCTCCACGTGCTTGCGCCGTTCGGACTTTGAAAGCTTCGTCAGCAGCAGCGGCAGCTCCACATTCTGAAACGCCGTCAGCACCGGAATCAGGTTGTACATCTGAAAAATGAAACCCACGTGCCGCGCCCGCCACTGCGTCAGCTTGCTCGCGGACATGTGCGTGATCTCGTCACCCGCAACAGTAATGCTCCCCTGCGTCGGCACATCCAAGCCGCCAAGCAGATTCAGCAGGGTAGTTTTCCCAGAGCCGCTCGGCCCCATGAATCCCACGAAGTCGCCCTTGTCCACATCCAGATTGAGCCGCTGCAGCACCTGAATCTCTTCGCCGCCGCGGCGGTACGTCTTTGAGAGCCCGCGCACCTGAATCAGACTGTT
>Ga0210399_10004513_pt1 | contig 10815 bp, 8 predicted proteins | sample IncBWC14MmetaG_FD_150865 | JGI IMG/M metagenome (GOLD analysis project Ga0210399, IMG submission 150865) | Forest soil microbial communities from Barre Woods Harvard Forest LTER site, Petersham, Massachusetts, United States - Inc-BW-C-14-M | ecosystem: Environmental > Terrestrial > Soil >...
CGCAGCGCATTCCATCCTGGCCAGGAGTGATTCACTCAAACAAAGGCCGTATACATTTGCGCAGACCAACTTGTGACATCCTCACATTTCGCTTGCGGCGAAGCGGCGGACCATACATTCCGATTGAGCACAACCTCGACTAAGTCGAAGTAGAGCCCTCATCGGATGCAGGAATTCGGGAGGCCGAAAATGGGTACTAGCGCAACTCTTCCTCAGAAGCAGGACGTGCCCGGCGATCTTCGCCGGATTGTTACCACCCTCACTGATGAAGCTCAAAACGCAGCGGTCCGTAAGTGTCAGGAGCTCGGCTTTGACCCCAACAAGGGAAGAATCTCGTTGGAGGAGACGCTCATAAATCTGAGCCAGGCTCGCGACATCCTTCTGGATGCGATTGACAATGGTAAACTGACGCAGCTCCCCTTGAAGCTTCAATATGCGCTGCTCTCTCACTCGGAGAAGGCCGCCCAAGCTCTCACTGCACTGGTCAATGGCACGGACGCAGTGATCAACCTCGAAGATGCTGTTGAGGAATTGACAGCCTCAATTTGGCAATTCAACTTGCACAATCTTTCAGACCAGGTACTCGGGTTTCACAACAAGATGAATCAGCTCAAAAGCTTGGAGACGCGAATACGTCAAGTGTCCCGAGAAGCCGGAGAGTTTGCATCTACCCATGAAAGGGCACGCGCTCTCCTAGAGCAAATCTCGGAAGTTTCGGTAGCCGCGACAACGCAACGCACATCGCTGCAAAGCTCAGTCGAGGCGGTAGACGGAATCGTAAAGAAAACTACCGAACAAGACCAAAAACTGTCGGCCATTGCTGTCCAAATTGAGCAATACGAGACGGCAACAGCAAAACAACTCGCGAATTCTAAGCAGGCAGCGGCTGACACAGAAGCGATCGCCAGCAAATCCAAAGAACTCCAAACAGAAATAGACGCAGCTCGCGCTTCGCTTAAAGAACTAACTTCCCAAACTCAAGTCCTGCTCACCTCGACGGAAAATGCCATCACTTCGCACCTCTCGACATTCAACGAAAAGTACGCGCAGTTTTCGACTGAGATCCAAACGGGCATGTCAGACCTGAGCAAGAAGACAGAGGCTTCTATCGCCGCATCGACTGCCGATTCGAAGGCGAAATTTGAGTCCGCGGAGGTCGCGCTTCAGCACAGTGGAGCGACAATGGAAAGTCGGATCAGTGAGCTTGTGAAAGAGAGTTCTGGACGGCTTTCGGAACTAGAGAAGTCCCAGGAAGCTAGATTTGCCGGGCAATTAAACGAATCCGGCGCAAAGATTCAAGAAATTACAACACAATTCACAAAGGACTTCGCAGCAGTGACGCAAGACTTCTCTGATCGCTCCGAAGCCAAAATCCAAGCCAGCGATGCTGAGGCGAAACGTCTCGTCTCTCAACTAGATGAACTTGAAGGCAGGATCAAAGATTCCATTGACAAAGCAACTGGCTATACTCTCTTCCATTCTTTCCAGAAGCGTCAGTTAGACATCGCCGATTCGAAGCGCTTTTGGGGATACATGCTTGGAGCGCTCGTCCTCGTATCCCTCTGCGCGTCGGGGGTTTTCATTTGGTCTCTTCAGTACGTCCACGAGTACAATGCTGCGTTCTTTCTTAAGCTTTCAATATCCATTCCCCTAATCTACGGAATTGCCTTCTGCAACGTTCAATACGCTAGAGAGCGCCGACTCGAAGAAGAGTACGCGTTTAAGAGCAATATCTCCATTTCACTAGACCCCTATCAAAAACTGGTTGCCGGATCGGTTGACAAGACCAAACCAGAGGAACTCGCCAAATACACGGCATTCCTAATCGACTCGGTAAACCGTGTATTCACGTCCCCGACAGAGAGAATCTTCGAAGATCACTCGGCCGATAAGACGTCGGCAGAGAAATTGATTAAGGCCTTGGGCGGTTTCATCGACCCGTTAGTCAAAGCACTCAAGAAGTAGGTCGATTCACCAGAGGTGCAGCATACATGTCTGAAAGCAACGTCCCGACCAACCCGGAACTGGATGCCACCAAATGGTACAGCGACCGGTTTGAAATGTGCTCCGCCTTCACGCGCCTTCTACATGCGACGGTGGAGAACCTTATGCGAGCCGCTGACATTCAATACCTATCTGTCGCGTCCAGGCCCAAATCCATCCCCAGCTTTGTCGAAAAGATGACCCGCAAAGAATATGGTTCTCCAGACGAAATAACCGACTTCGCCGGCATACGAGTTATTACGTTCATTGAGAGCGACGCTGCGGCAGCGGCAGAGCTCCTACGACGCTCCTTCATCCCGCACCCCGAGAAAAGCCTTGACAAGTCTGATGAATTGGGAGATAGCCAGGTAGGTTACCGATCTATTCATCTAATTTGTGAGCTAGGGAAAGACCGTGTCGCCTTGCCAGAATACGAGCCCTTCAAGGGGCTACTGTTTGAGGTTCAGATCCGCACAGTCCTCCAGCATGCGTGGGCGGAGATCGACCACGACCGAGGATACAAGTTCAGTGGAGTGTTACCCAGAGAGCTGCGGAGGCGGCTAAACCTCTTGGCAGGTCAGCTTGAACTCGCGGATAAGGAATTCTCACGTCTTGCGCTTGACGTTGACGGCTACAGCGCGGAACTCCAGAGGAAGAAAGAGTTAGGCGACCTGGATATCGAGTTAAGCAGCGCTAGTCTAGAAGGATATTTGACTAATCTCGCCATAGCTCACTCCCTTCCACCAATAAAGAAATCGGACCCGGCACACTTTGCTGAGGTAATAGATGAATTGCACAGATTTGGGATCGATTCTCTGAAGGACGTCAACCAACTCATTTCCCCTGAGTTTCTAACTGAACTCAAGAGGGTGCCCAACGAATCATCAACACAGATAGGCTTTTTGCGTAGGGCTATGATGTACTCCGACATCGACAAGTACTTTTCCGACGCTTGGCGTGGGGCATGGAAATCGATGGCCCAGTCTGCCCGAGCCATGATGATGCGCAAGTGGGGCGAGAAGAAACTCGAGTCCATCTTTAGCACTTTTCTCGTTCGGAAAAAACCACAAAAGCCGACTAGCCCACGTCCAGGACCGAAATAGAATTTCCCTTCGACAAGCGGCACGTCCTTCGCCCTGCACGAAAGACAGGATTTCCACAGACTTCCACAATTCTTTCGAATCCCACCCCTCCCGCAAATCCTTTCCCTCGGCCAACTTGTACCCCATCGTCTCAATTCGCGACGCCTATTCGAATGACAACATAGTTATCCTTGACAGCCATTACTTTTCGTGCTACCCTGTCCTTTGATACTTCGCTCCCATCCTCGCCTCCTTCTCAACGTCTCGTTTACCATGAGTGTCGAAGAGCCGCCTTCCGCTCTTAGACGTTCGGACGTTTCGACCTTCAAATCCTCAGACGGTCTTGTCACACTCCATTCCCATTCTGGAACGAATCCCCCCTCTATCTATCTGCCTTTTCTTCAAACACTTACAGGAACCCATTTTCCAACCCTTTTGTTTTCAAATTCATGCAGGAATGGGGTGGGGTACCCCCTCCCTCCTTTCATGTTCAGACCTTTCGACGTTCAGACGTACAGACGAGTTCCGGATCTATCTTCCCTCTTCTCTTCATCTTACAGACACACCTCCACAACGGCCGCCGTCCAACTCTTTTGGAATCAATCGATTGCGCACTCTTTTCATCGCGACGGAGGGGGTACCCCCTCCCGGACGTTTAGACTTGTGAACGTTAAGACGTTCCGACGGCTTCTATTCAACGCGGTACATCGTGATTCCGCTCATCAGCTTGGGATAGAAATCCGTCGACTTCTGCGGCATCACTTCGCCGGCTGTGGCGATTTTCATCACTTGCTCGACGTCGCAGGCGTTCAGCAGGAATGCAATCTGCGCGCGTCCGCTGTCTACGGCCTCGAGCGCGGCCTCGGCTTCCCGTTCGTACGTCAAGTTGGCTTCCGCGGACACGGCTTGCGGCGTGATTCCGAGCGCCGGCTCCAGAATGCCTTCGTGGAGCAGCACCACGTCCAGTTCGCGCTGCAGCTGCGAAACATTGGGCAGCAGTTGCGCCAGGCTGACGCCTTCTCGCACCGTCAGCACGTAGAACGCCCGCTTCTGCGCCCCCGGACCGGGATAAACTCCGATCGCCCGTTTCTCTCGCGCGCTCGTCAGTTTCGCAAGAAACTTCTCTTTCGCCTCGGACCTCTCCCCGCTGCCCGAGAACGGGAACTCCTCCGCCGTGAACCATGGTTCAAGATACCGCCGCACGCCGCTCCACGAGAAATCATGGACGTGCGCCGCCACGCGATGCCCCGGCAGAATCATCAACCCTTCGCTCTTCGTGTTGACGAACGCCATCATCACCCCCTCGTACGGCGCCTCCGGATCGATTTTCCCGGCGCGCGTGCGGCATTCATTCCGGTAGTTCAGCGCCGTCTCGTAACGGTGATGCCCGTCGGCAATCACCAGCTTTTGGCTCTCCATTGCTTTCTCGATTGCGGTTACGCGCTGCGGCTCCGCAATCACCCAAAGCCGGTGCCGCACGCCGTATTCGTCGAGCATTTGCGTGGCAGGCGCCGCGGCCGATTCGGCTTCCGCAAGAATCGTGTCAATGCGCTTCTCCGCATCCGAATACAGCATGAAAAGTTGCCCTGTGTGCGTTCTCGTATGCCGCAGAAGTTCCAGCCGGTCTGCCTTCGGCCCGGAAAGCGTATGCTCGTGCCGGAAAACGACGCCTGCCGAATATTCCTCGAGTTTTCCCGCGCCTATAAACCCGCGCCGCGTTCGCCGCTCTTCCCTTCCCGGCACCGTGTATTCCTGCGTGTAAGAATAAAAAGACGGCGAGGGATCCTGTACCAACACTTGATTGCGAATCCAATCCTCAATCGCCGCCTGCGCGCGTGTGTAGACATTGTTCTGCGGCGTGTCGTTGGGATAAGCGCGGCCCTTCTCCACGGTGATCAGGTTGTGCGGGTCGGCGGCATAGTATCTTTCCTGCATCGCGGGAGAAATCTTGTCGTACGGCTGCGTCAGCACGCGGTCGAATGGCGCGCGCTCGGGGTTGTAGCGAAAAGCGCGGAAGGGATAAACCTGGGCCATGGAGTCTCCGGAATCCTTTTATGCTGCCAGCGAATCCCTCTAGTTTACGCGAACAAGCCGGAATTCCGAAAAAGGCGCAATGTTAATTTTCGATGGTAATTCGATGCGAAATCGATGAATGTCAGCGCGCGATGCGCGAATGCGGAAAAAAACGCGGTCATATTACAATTGACTGCTTATGACTGCCCCGAATTTCTCTGCCGTGCGCGCGCTGATTTTCGATCTGGACGGTACGCTCATCGATTCGCAACGCGACCTGATCCTTTCCGTCAACGCCATGTTGCACGAATTGGGCCGCGAGCAACTCCACGAAGACACCATCTCCGCCTACATCGGTCGCGGCGCGCCGCAACTTATCGGCCAGGCTCTGGGCGAGAACGCGTCGGAAGAAGAACGCCAACACGCCCTGAAGTTTTTCCTGGGTTATTACGAAGACCACAAGATGGATTCGACCTGCGCTTACCCTGGAGTTCCCGAAGCGCTCGAGCAACTCGCCGGTTTCCCCATGGCCATCCTCACGAACAAGCCCGTGCGCATCAGCCGCCGTATCCTCGAAGCACTCGGCCTGGCAAAATATTTTCGCGCCGTTTACGGCGGCAACAGTTTTGCAACAAAAAAACCCGAGCCCCTCGGCGCGCAAACGATTCTCCGTGAATTTTGCGCCGCTCCGGGAGAAGCAATTTTGATCGGTGACTCCGAAGTGGATGTGCAAACCGCGCGCAACGCCGGCACCTTCGCCGCCGCCGTGAATTACGGCTTCGGCACGCACGACCGCGCCGCCCACCCCGCCGACGTTTATCTCGACCGCCTCGCCGACCTCGTTCCGTTGCTCGGTAGCCGCGGATAAGCAAGATTCAGTTTTTCTCTTCAGTTGCCGGGGGAGCTTCGGGGCGGCCTTCGCGCACTTCCGGGTTCCCCGTTATTTGCCCAGAATTGGGTCCGGCGATACGATTCGAGTCGAAGGAGATTCCCCCAACCGGACTTGTCAAATGACAAGCCGCCGCTGCCAGAATCGGCTACTCATTGTTAGAGGCCTCAGCAGCGGCCAACTTCCGGTCTACATGTGGTTCCAAGCGCGGAGTACCTGAATTCAACACACAACCCTCCCCGGGAGCGGCACCACACGTGGGACACGAGACGGAGGATATCTGCCGAGGGGTGAGTTCCTTCTTTTTCACTCCTATAACATGCGCCTACACACCTCCCCGAAACTGTTCCGTTCGGAACGTTTTTGACCTTTGCCACTACCTGTGTGGGAGGGCGTTGTTTTTCCCTACCCCTGGAGAACGTTAACTACTCGTGCAAGACAACGCTAAGTAGAGATTTGTTGACGTGGATCTCACCGTCGTACTGGATGAACCCCAATTTCCTGAACTTGTTCATGAAGTAATTGACTCGGGACCGCGTTGAGCCAATCATTTCCGCCAACGTCTCTTGCGATACTTTGGGAATCACTTTTTGAGGCTCGTCCTGAGCGCCATAGCGCGCCAACAACAGCAGAGTACGCGCCAGGCGTTTTTCGCTGGAGTTGAAGAGCTGGTCCACCAGGTCCTCTTCGACTCGGATGTTTCGCACCAGCATCTGAGCGATGAAGCGATCGGAGAACTCATGTTCCTCGTGGAGCACGCGGGTCACCTCGTTTTTTTCAATGACCAGAACGGTGGTGGGTGCAATCGTGGTTGCCGAAGCCATTCGAATGGACTGGCCCGCAAGGCACCCTTCCCCGAAGAAATCACCCGGTCCGAGAATCCTCAAAACGGCCTCTTTGCCGGTCTCATTGACGACTGTAAGCTTCACACCGCCTTCCTGAATGTAGATGACATTCTTCGCGAGATCGCCCTGCGTGAAGATGATTTCTTTTCCTAGAAACTTGGCCACGTTTCTCCCCAGACCGGCCGAGTCGAGAAATGACTCCACATCGAAAGGATGGTTTCTGGATTTTGTTTTTGGGGGGGAGCGAGGGACCTTTACAGATACATGTCGAGTTCGAAAAGACGAGATTAAACCCGCATTCGGCCCAACAGGGGAGCCCTTTGATGTCGTTTTCATCGCTCTAACTATTCTCCGATCGCGGTTGACCGGACTGGGACCCGAGTCCAACGGGAAGCTACACGTGCACCCTGCACGATAGTTTCCTTCAAATGGAATAAGCGAAGTATCGGGGATGGTGCTAATAATGAAGGGCTTTGTCCGGAGAAACCCTGACAAGGGGGCGCAGCGCTATGCGAATCGGAGCAGGAAGGCGGGCTAGAACTAAATTCTTACCGAGCCGAGTGGTCCGGCTCACTCTCCAACGTTTCTGGGGTCAATAGACCCATATGCACCGCAAAACGAATCACATCGCTGCGCGTACGAAGTCCGAGCTTTTCAGCAAAACGTGAACGATAGGTCTCGACGGTTTTCACGCCTACAGAGATCTGTTTAGCGATTTGTGCACTGGTGTAACCTCGCGCCACGAGGCTCAGCACTTGCAGTTCACGGTCACTGAGGATGTTTGTCGCCTGTGTAGGAGCAGCTTTTGTGCCCTTTTTGGCCAGCACGTCCTGGACAAGAATGCTAGCCAAACGCGGGTCCACGAAGATCCCTCCACGATGCACTGCTCGTATAGCGGCAATGAGCTCCGCATCCACCGCCCTTTTTAAGAGATAGCCCGAGGCGCCGGCGGCCAGAGCCGATCGCAAGTAGGCCGGATCATCGTGCATCGTGAGGACGAGCACCCGGGTTTCGCGGCAGTTTTGGGCTATCCCCTGCAGCGCTTTCATGCCGCCGACCCGAGGCATGGTGAGGTCGAGTAAGGTCACGTCCGGCTTCGTTTCCTTGACCTGTTGGAGCGCCTTCTCTCCATCAGGAGCTTCCGATACAACTTCCATATCGGCCTGAGCATTAATGAGCATTCTCAGTCCCGCGCGGAGAATGGCGTGATCATCCACGATCATGACCCTGATTCTGTGGGTACCCGCCACCATTTCAGTTGCTCCTCCGCTCCACCGAGGGCGCGAAGTCATGTTCGGCAAGAGAGACTCGCACCAGAATCCTGGTCCCCCTGCCTCGGGATGCAAAACTGACCGTTCCGCCCAACATTGCTGCTCTCTCTCGCATACTCTGAATGCCCAGGCGGTGCGAGGAGACAGCCACAGCCTTAGCGTCAAATCCGCATCCGTCATCCGCTATCTCCACCTCCAGAGCTGTTGCCGAACGCGCAAATTTGATGCGGACGGTTTTGGCTCCGGAATGTCTGGCTACGTTGGTTAGGGCTTCCTGGACAATCCGGTACAATCCGATCTGGACGGATGACGACAGGTTACTGGAATCAAGTTCGTCGAGTTTCAGATCCACAGTTATGTTGTGGGTCTTTATGTACTCGGAAACGTATCGGTTCAGTGCAACACCCAGTCCATGGTCGTCCAACACCGTTGGGTGAAGCCCGCGGGCGAGCCGGCCAACTTCGTCGATGGTCTGGGCAGCGATTTCCCGCAGCCGATTTCCTTGCTCTCTAACATCGGCCAGGTTTCGAGCGTGTTCCAGGGTCCGCAGGCCGACCAAAAGAGAGGTCAGCAATTGGCCGGCTTCGTCGTGCAATTCGCGCGCCATCCGGCGCCGTTCCTCCTCTTGCGCGGAAAGCATGTGTTCCAGGAGGAGTCGACGTGTCGCTTCGACCTGCTTGATTTCCGCGACCTGCTTGCGTTTTTGATCGCTTAGATCGGTGATCACCATGCCCAAGGCATGGCCCTTGTAACCGCGAAACCGGTTCAGCGACAAATAGACCGGAACCAGACTTCCATCCGTGCGACGCAGGTTGAATTCGCCTTTCGCAGCCGCCTTCTGAGCCTCGACAAGGAAAGCTTCAAATCTGTCTCGCTCGGTTTTCGCAATCAGCGACTGAACCGCAATTCCAATGACTTTCTCATGTGGTCTGGACATTAGCTCCGCAAACCTGCGATTGCAGTAGAGCACAGCACCATTCCGGGAGAGAGTCGCCGCGCCTTCGCTCATGGCCTCCACCAGCATGCGATAGGCGGGTTCACCGCCTTTCAGAGAAACCACTTGCTCTCCGCGACGACCGGAAACCATCAAAGCATCCACTTCGCCGGACTGAATGGCGCGCAGAGTTTCTTCCGCAGTTTTTAAGCGGGCGAGGAGCTTTGCTTGCTGATCCGATGTCGTGGAGGACGGCAGTCTGCGTGGGGATGGTCCCAAGCTCTTGCGAACTCCTTTCGATGCGCCGACTTTGCCGGGCAGCCCCGCATGGAGGACTCGGCCATCGGAACGAGATCGCTTGTTAGACATCTGCTGTTTGAGCCCTTACTTCAGCGTGCCGGTTGAAGATCCAACCCCACAATGACACTTTCGGTCTTGGAGAGGTTCCCAATGATTTTTTTGACCGGCGGCGGGAGCCTTCTGACCAAGGTCGGAATGGCAATGATCTGATCACCCTTGGCGAGTTGCGGCTTCTTCAGCAAGTCAATCACTTCGATGCGGTATTTGCGCTGCAGCTTGTCCTCACAAATCTTCTTGAGGTTGGCGATCGCAGCAATCGAATTAGGGGTTTGGCCCGCGATATAAAGCCGCAATATGTAAAAATCCCTCTGGTTGGTCTTGGCGGGGCGGCGTTTCCTTGCTGAACTCTTCTTCATGTCAGTGCTCGGTCTCCGGTCCAGATGGGGCAACTTACTTATTCAGGTATCTTGAGTCCACCCGGACCTGCAACGGGCGTGCCTAGCGTATGATCCGTCAGAACTTTACCCAATTCCATGCCTCTGTCGCTCACAATGAGCTCGCGAGGTTCACGCGAATGCCCCATGCCGCGGGACTTCAGAACGTAAAGCTCGCGTCTCGGTCTCCCATTGGGTTTGCTGTCTCGCAACACAATCCACGTATCCATGAGAGAGGAGACAGCCGCCGCAGTTCTCTCCTGAGGGTCTCCAGAGAAGGTCAGATTCGTGAACAACGAGGTGATCTGTTGCACCTTCAAAAAATCGACCAGGCGCATGAGCATGGACTTAATGCTATGAGTGCCCGAGGGCGAAACCAGGTTGGTGATCGGGTCGATGACCACGACCTTAGGCCGATACTTTTCGATCAATTTGTGAACGATAGCCAAATGTGCTTCCAGGCCGATGCTGGTTGGCCGCATCGCATGGAAGTACAACACCTTCTTTTTTACCCACGGCTCCAGGTTAATGCCGACCGAGCGCATGTTACGCAGAATCTGGCTGGGAGATTCTTCAAAAGCGAAATAGAGGCATGTTTCGCCACGGACGCAGGCGGCCCTGGTGAAACTCGCGGCCATGCTGGACTTGCCCGTTCCCGACGAGCCCGATACCAGCACACTGCTTCCACGGTAGAATCCCTTGCCTTCCATCATGTCGTCCAAAGCGGGAATTCCTGTGGAAACGCGATCCGTCGATGCTTTGTGGGCCAGCTCGAGTGAGGTGATCGGCACCACCGACAGGCCCTCACGATCGATCAGGAACGGATACTCATCGGTACCGTGGGAAGTGCCCCGGTACTTGACGATGCGCAGCCGCCGTGTGGAAATCTGTTCCGTGACTCGATGGTCCAGCGAGATCACGCAATCAGCGATGTATTCCTCGAGCCCATGACGCGTCAGCGTGTGTTCCCCAGCTTCCCCGGTAACGACAGCGGTGAGCTTGTGGGCTTCCAACCAATGAAACAGCCGACGAAGTTCCGCCCGCAGAATCGTGGAGTCCGTTAG
>Ga0210399_10004516_pt1 | contig 10813 bp, 7 predicted proteins | sample IncBWC14MmetaG_FD_150865 | JGI IMG/M metagenome (GOLD analysis project Ga0210399, IMG submission 150865) | Forest soil microbial communities from Barre Woods Harvard Forest LTER site, Petersham, Massachusetts, United States - Inc-BW-C-14-M | ecosystem: Environmental > Terrestrial > Soil >...
GCACCCGGTCGGCGAGAACGTCCATGATCTTCGAATCCATGATCACACCGTCTCTATCAACATCGCGCCGCCCTGCCCGCCACCGATGCATTCGGTAGCGACGCCGCGCCTGGTGCCGAGCCGCTTCATCGCATTGACCAGATGCAGCACGATGCGATTGCCGCTACAGCCGACGGGATGACCGAGGCTGATCGCGCCGCCGTCGACATTGAGTTTTGTCTGGTCGATTTGTCCCGCGGCGCCGTCAAGTCCCAAAATTTCGTGGCAGAATCTTTCGTCATTCCAGGCGGCGAGACAGCCGAGTACCTGGGTCGCAAAGGCCTCGTTCAATTCCCAGGTCTCGACGTCCTGTAACGCTAGTTTGTTGCGCTTCAAAAGCGCGGTCGCCGACAGCACCGGGCCGAGTCCCATGATCGAGGGGTCGAGCGCCGCCCACTGGCTGTCAAGGATCACAGCCTTCGGCTTCAAGCCGTGTTTGGCAACCGCCTCTTCGGAAGCCAGAATCACCCAGGACGCGCCGTCGGTGATCTGGGAAGAATTGCCGGCGGTGACTTGTCCCCACGGACGTTCGAACACCGGCTTCAGCTTTGCCAGCGTCTCCGGCGTCGAATCCGGCCGCACGCCGTCGTCGTGATCGTAGAATTTGCCGTCGCGGGAAAACGCGGTCTCGACCTCGCCTTTCAGAAAACCTTGCGATTGTGCGTTGGCGAGCCGCTTATGGCTTTCGGCCGCATAGACGTCGGACTGGGCGCGCGTGATGCCGAACAGGTGCCCGACCACTTCGGCGGTCTGCCCCATGTTCAGTTCGGTGATCGGATCGGTCAGCCCGCGCTCGAGCCCGATGATCGGCTTGAAGTAGGCCGGACGCGCCTTCAACGCGGCGAGGATCTTGGCGCCGACACCCTTGGCGCCGGCGAGCCCCGCAAACCAGCGCACGCCGGCCTGCGGCCACACCAGCGGCGCATAACTCAAAGCTTCAGCGCCACCGGCGAGAATGAGATCGGAAACGCCTTCGCGGATGTAGCGAAAGCCGGTGTCGATCGATTGCATGCCCGAGCCGCAATTGATCTGCACCGTGAAGGCGACCATGGATTCCCCCATGCCGAGCCGCAGGGCGGCGACACGGGCCGGATTCATCTCGTCGGCGATGACGTTGACGCAGCCGAGGATCACCTGATCGAACGCCGATGGCGCAAAGGGTTGCCGTGCCAAGAGCGGCCGTCCGCATTGCACGGCAAGATCGACCGGGGTGAAAGGGCCGGGACCGGAACGCGCTTTCAGGAACGGCGTCCGGCTGCCGTCGACAATGAAAACCGGTCGCGCCATCAGCTCGCAGCCCTCTGCTCAGCCATATCCTGCAAGAACTGATGCACGTCGGCGGGTTTCTTGTAAATCGGCGACAGCGCCTCGGGCGCGAAATCGTCGACCTCGATGACCTTGGCGACGGCTTCGTGGGCGGCAGCGAGCTGATCGCCCTCGGCTTGCGTGATGACGCCTTTTTTCACGGCCTCCCACGAGTCGTGGAGGTGAGCGGCGCGCATTCGCTTGGCGATATCTTCGGTAGCGGCCACCAGCAAAAACGCCTTTTCCAGCCGCGCAGGGCCGCCGTCGTCATCGACATGTGACAAATCCGGCGTGAGACGGTCGCGTGCCGCCGACGGCTCCAGCACCAACTGGGCGCATTGATGCACGACGAGATCGGAAGGACCAACCACGCGCGCGCCAACGGGTTGGATCAGGAATTTCAGCATGATGCCGACGAACCGGTTCGGCAAATTGGCAAAGATTTCTGCAAAGCGGCTTTCGATGGCTTTGAAGCCTTGTGCCATGCACCATTGAAGCGCGGCAAAATCGTCCCGTTGCCGGCCCTCGTCCTGCCAGCGCTTTAGCGCGGCGGACAGCAGATAGAGTTCGGATAAAATATCGCCGAACCGCGCCGACAGCATCTCTTTCCGCTTCAGTGCACCGCCAAGTGTGAGCAGCGCCATGTCGGCGCTCAGCGCAAACGCGGAAGCATAGCGCGAGAGCTGCCGATAGAATCGCGTGGCGTCGCCGGCGTCCGGTGCGGGCGCGAACATGCCAAAGCTCCAGCTTCGGCCCCAGGCGCGGAACAGCGTGGTGAAGCTATGCCCGACATGTTTCCAAAATGCCTGGTCGAAGGCATCAAGGCCGCGTGCGCGGTCGTCGTCGCCGAGCGCGTTCATCTCTTCCAGGAGATAAGGGTGGGCGCGGATCGCGCCCTGCCCGAACACGATCAGGTTGCGGGTCAGGATATTGGCGCCTTCGACGGTGATGCCGACCGGCACCGAGCGATAGAGACTGCCGAGGTAATTCTGCGGGCCGTCGATCACGGCCTTGCCGCCATGGATATCCATGGCGTCGTCGATCGCGATCCGCATCCGTTCAGTCGCCTGCAGCTTCATGATGCCGGAGATGACGGCCGGATGATGCCCCTGATTGAGCGCGGCGCAGGTCAGCCGCCGCGCGGCGTCGAGCAGGTAGGCGATGCCGGCGATGCGCGCCAGCGGCTCCTCAATACCCTCGAACTTGCCGATTGCGATGCCGAACTGCTCGCGGACGCGGGCATAGGCGCCGGTGGTGCGCGCGGCGAAGGCGGCACCTGCCGCCGACAATGACGGCAGCGAGATGCCGCGGCCGGCGGCGAGCGCCGTCATCAGCATCTTCCAGCCCTGGCCCAGGCGTTCTTGTCCGCCGATAATGTAATCCATCGGGATAAAGACGTCGTGGCCCCAGTTCGGCCCGTTCTGAAACACCTGCATCGCCGGCAGATGGCGATGGCCGATCTCGACGCCCGGAAGATGCGTCGGGATCAGTGCCACCGTGATGCCGAGGTCTTCCTGTTGACCGACCAGATGATCCGGATCGTAGGCCTTGAAGGCCAAGCCCAACAGCGTCGCGACCGGCCCCAGTGTAATGTAGCGCTTGTGCCAGTTCAGCCTCAAGCCCAGCACTTCGCGGCCTTCAAAGTTGGCCTTGCAGATGATGCCGCTATCGATCATCGAGGCGGCGTCGGAGCCGGCTTCCGGGCTGGTCAGGCCGAAGCAGGGGATGTCGCGCCCGTCGGCGAGCCGCGGCAGCCATCGCTCGCGCTGGTCTTTGGTGCCGAACCGCATCAACAATTCTCCGGGCCCGAGCGAATTCGGCACCATCACGGTGACGGCGGTCGCGAGCGAGCGCGTGGAAAGCTTGCGCACCACTTCGGAATGCGCGTAGGGCGAGAAGCCGAGGCCGCCAAATTCCTTCGGAATGATCATGCCGAAGAATTTTTGGCGCTTGATGAAGTCCCAGGCCTCGGGCGGCAGATCGCGCCATTCCCAATTGATCTTCCAGTCGTCGAGCATCGCGCAGAGCTCGTCGACCGGGCCGTTGAGGAAGGCCTTTTCCTCTGCCGTCAGCACAGCCTGCGGATAGGCAAGCAATTTCGACCAGTCGGGATTGCCGGTGAAGAGATCGGCATCCCACCAGACGTCGCCGGCCTCCAGCGCCTCGCGCTCAGTGTCCGACATCGCCGGCAATACGCCGCGCGCGACAGAAAAGATCGGCTTGGTGATGAAGTCGCGGCGGAAGGAGCTCATGGCGATGTCCTCTTGGGTTAAGAGAGAGACGGGCGCGAAGACGACTTTACTCTAGCGGAAAGCGTAAAGATTCAGGCGGTATTTCGCATTGAAAATAATGCGAAATTGATCGGTGACCGATAACGGCAAAATCCCGCTTCAGTTCCGAAAACGCGGATTCTTGTAGCCCGGATGGAGCGCAGCGCAATCCGGGATAGCCCACCGCTTGAACAATAACCCCGGATTTCGCTTCGCTACATCCGGGCTACGATTGAACTAGTCCGGCCGTGTCATCTCGAACATGGCCTCCGGCCTGATCTCGAAATAGTCGCCCTTGCGCCCCGCTCGCACGATCGGGCGCGCGAGGGCGGTCTGGTAGACGCCGTCCTTGATCATGGCCTTGTCGATATGGACGGCCACCACCTCGCCCAGCGTCAGCCAGGCCTGCGCCTTTTCACCATTGGCGCCCTGCAACTGAATGATCTGCGTCAGCCTGCATTCGAACGAGACCGGGCTTTCGGCGACCCGCGGCACGTTGACGAGCTTGCCGGAGACCGGGGTCAGGCCTGCGATCTCAAATTCGCTGACGCCGCGCGCGACATGGGCCGCGGTCGCGTTCATCTGCCTGGCGAGGTCCATGGTCGCGAGGTTCCAGACGAACTCCCTCGTCTCCTCGATATTGGCGACGCTGTCCTTCCAGGACGTGGACGAGAAGCCGATGATCGGCGGAACGTAACAGAAGCCGTTGAAGAAGCTGTAGGGCGCGAGATTGACGTTGCCGTTGGCGCCGCGCGAGGAAATCCAGCCGATCGGACGGGGCGCAACGATGGCATTGAACGGATCGTGCCTGAGGCCATGGCCGTTCTTCGGCTCGTAATAGTGCAGGTCCTTTGGGCTCTTGGCGTCCACGTTTCTTCCTTCATTCGTAGGGTGGGCAAAGCGTAGCGTGCCCATCAGTTTATTAAAGCAAGCATGGTGGGCACGGCGCTAAAGCGCCTTTGCCCACCCTACGGCATAATGCAACGACGGAAAATGCCGGACTATTTGCCGGCCGTTTTACCACGCGGCGACAGGCCCGCGATCACAAAATCGATCATCTGGTCGATCGAGGGCCCCGGCTTGGTGGCGCATTGGGCGATCATCTGAGGATGGAAGAAGCGCATCATCGCGGTGCAGGCGCAGAACGAGGCGAGTTGCAGGTCTGCGGCCTCGAATTCTCCGGAAACCACCCCCTGCCCAATCACCAGCCCGACGGAGGAGGCGATCATTTCCATATGAGCGGTGCAGACGTCCCAGTCCTCCTGCATCGCGATCTCGACCATCTCATGCAGCTTGGAGTCGTCGACATAGCGCTCGGTGTTCATGCGATTGACGGTCTTTATCAACTCGCGCAGGCGCACGGCCGCCGGCCCCGGGGAGTGGGCGATCCGCTGCGCCTCGATTTCGACCTCCCCCATCAGGCCGCGCGCGACGCCCTCGTGGATCGCCTTCTTCGAGTCGAAGAAGCGATACACGTTGGCCGGGCTCATGCGCAGCTCTTTGGCGATATCGGCGACCGTGGTCTTCTGATAGCCGATCTGCCGGAACAGACGCTCCGCCACCACGAGAATCCGCTCCCGCGTGTCCGGCTCGACATGTTCAGAAACCAGCGTCATGGCAATACCCAATGTTCAATTATTCCGCGGCTTCAGCAAGCGGAAATGCGGGACTGGGCTCGCCCTGTTGCCGCGGCGCCAGGCCAATCTGTTCGCTTGTGCCGCTTTCCTCAAGGCTCTTGCGGAACCAGAGGGCGTACAGTCCCGGCAGGTACAGCAAGGTCAGGAAAGTCGCAACAAACAATCCGCCCATGATGGTGATCGCCATCGGACCCCAGAACGCCGAGCGCGACAGCGGAATCATGGCCAGGATCGCGGCGAGCGCCGTCAGCACCACCGGGCGGGCGCGCCGGACCGTGGCCTCCACGATCGCTTCCTTGCGGGTCAGGCCATGGGAGACGTCGGTCTCGATCTGGTCCACTAAAATCACGGCATTGCGCATGATCATCCCGGCCAGCGCGATTAGTCCTAGCAGCGCCACGAAGCCGAACGGCTGGCTCGCGACATTCAAGCCCAGCGAGGCCCCGACGATGCCGAGCGGCGCCGTCAGGAACACCAGCAACAGCCGCGAGAAGCTCTGCAACTGGATCATCAAGAGCGTCAACATGACGATGACCATCAGCGGGAACAGCACGAAGATCGACGCATTGCCCTTGGCGGATTCCTCGAAAGCGCCACCCGCCTCGATCCGGTAGGCCGGCTCGAGACGATCGCGGATCTCCTGCAGTTTTGGCCAGATCTGGTTGGTGACGTCGGGCGCCTGCACGCCGTCGACGACGTCGCCGCGCACCGTGATCGCCATGTCGCGGTTGCGCCGCCAGATGATCGGCTCCTCATGAGAGTATTCGATCCTGGCGATCTGCTGCAGCGGCACGGCAACGCCGTTGCGGGAGGTAATGGTGAGATCGCCGACCCTGGCGAGATCGAGCCGCTCGGACGGCACCGCGCGGGCGACCACGCCGACCTTCTCGATGCCGTCGCGGATCGTCGTGACCGGCGCGCCCGAGATCAGCATGGCGAGCGCCTGCGAGACATCCTGCGGGGTGAGACCCAGCGCCCGGGCGCGATCCTGATCGACCACGAGCTTCAGGTACGGCGACTGCTCGTTCCAGTCGAGCTGCGGATCCTTGACGTTCGGGTTCCCTTTGACCACGTCGCGCACCTTGTAGGCGATCTCGCGCACGGTCTTGGGATCGGGGCCGATCACGCGGAACTGCACGGGGAAGCCGACCGGCGGGCCGAAGTTGAAGCGATCGACGCGCACTCGCGCCTCGCTCAAGATGCCGTCAGCGGCCGCATTCTCGATTTTGGCCTTGATCCGCTCGCGCGCCTCGACGTCCTTTGCGACGATCACGATCTCGGCGAAGGCCTCGTTCGGCAGTTGCGGGTTGAGCCCGAGCCAGAACCGCGGCGAGCCCTGCCCGACATAGGCCGTATAGGTCGAGATGTCCTTGTCGCCCTTCAGCAGCTCTTCCGCCTTCTTCACGGATTTTTCCGTGACGTTGAAGGCGGTGCCTTCGGGCAGCCGCAGCTGCAAAAACAGTTCGGGCCGTTCCGACAGCGGGAAGAACTGCTGCTGGACATGGCCGAACGCCACGATCGAGAGCGCGAACACGCCGACGGTTGCCACCACCACCTTGACGCGGTGGTCGACGCACCACTGAATCATGGCGCGCAGTGCGCGGTACATGCGCGTTTCATAAATGGCGTGCGGGTCATGGTTGTGGTGGATCTTGATGTTCGGCAGCAGCTTGACGCCGATATAGGGCGTGAAGATCACCGCCACGAACCAGGACGCGACCAGCGCGATCGCCACGATCCAGAAGATGCCGCCGGCATATTCGCCGACCGCGGAATTGGCAAAGCCGATCGGCAGGAAGCCTGCCGCCGTGACCAGCGTTCCCGTCAGCATCGGGAAGGCGGTCGATTCCCAGGCAAAGGACGCCGCGCGGATGCGGTCCCAGCCCTGCTCCATCTTCACCACCATCATCTCGACGGCGATGATGGCGTCGTCGACCAACAGACCGAGCGCGATGATCAGGGCGCCCAGCGTAATCCGGTGCAGGTCGAGCGACATCGCATTCATGACGATGAACACGATCGCAAGCACCAGCGGCACCGAGGCCGCCACCACAATGCCGGTGCGCCAGCCGAGTGCGACGAACGAGACGAACAGCACGATGGCGAGCGCCTCGATGAAGGAATGGACGAACTCACCGACGGCATGTTCGACCACTTTGGGCTGATCGGCGATCAGATCGACATTGATTCCTACCGGCACCGCCTTCATGAATTCGGCGGTCGCGTTCGCAACCTCCTTGCCGAGTTCGAGGATATTGGCGCCGTTGGCGGTGACGACGCCGATGCCAAGCGCGGGCTTGCCTTCCTGGCGCACCGTAAAGCTCGGAGGATCGACGAAGCCATGGGTGACGGTCGCGATGTCGCCGAGGCGGAATACCCGGCCGTTGCTCTCGACCGGTGTCTCCGCCACCGCCTTGACGCCGTCGAGCGCGCCGGTGACGCGCAGCGGCACGCGCTGCGAGGAGGTCTCGACCGTGCCGGCCGGCACGACGTTGTTCTGCTTGGCGAGCGAGTCGAACAGGGCCTGAGGCGTAATACCGAGCGTTGCGAGCTTGGCGTGCGAGAATTCGACGTAGATGCGCTCGTCCTGGGTGCCGTAGAGATCGACTTTTGTCACCCCCGGTACCTTCAAGAGCCGCTGGCGGAGACCTTCGGCAGCCTTCTTCAGTTGCGCATAGTCGGCGCCGTCGCCGGTCATCATGTAAAGGATCGAGTCGACGTCGGAGAATTCGTCGTTGACGACCGGACCTAGCAGGCCCGCCGGCAACTGGCCCTGCACGTCGACGAGCTTCTTGCGCAACAGGTAAAACAGGTACGGCACCTCCTTTGGCGGGGTGGAATCGCGGAACGTGACCTGCAGCGCCGTGAATCCCGGCTTGGAATAGGTCTGCACTTTTTCGAAATAAGGCAGTTCCTGCAGCTTCTTCTCGATGGGGTCGGCGACCTGCATCTGCATTTCAGCAGCGGTCGCGCCCGGCCACATCGCCGAGACGTTGACGACCTTCACCGTGAAGAAGGGATCTTCGGCGCGGCCGAGCTTCTGGTAGGAGAAGAAGCCGGCAATGCCGAGCGCGATCATCAGGAACAGAATGAGCGTGGGATGGCTCACCGCCCAGCCCGAGAGATTGAAGCGCTTCATGTCACCCTCCAATTCGAAATCCAACATCCACTGCGACCGTCATTGCGAGGAGCGTAGCGACGAAACAATCCACACTTGCTGCACCGATGGATGGATTGCTTCGCTTCGCTCGCAATGACGGGGACTAGAACGACAGCGACGACACCACCCTGACCTTCTGGCTCGGGTCGAGCTTCTGCACGCCAAGCGCGACAACCTTGGCGCCCTCGTCGACGCCACCTGATATGACGACGTCGCTGCTCTCAAAGGCCTTGACGGTAACCGGCTGCAGCGTCACGTCGCCTCTATCATCGACGACATAGAACGAGGGATCACCGCCTTCGTTGAACAGCGCCGACAGCGGCAGCCGTGCAACGCGCTGGGTGGCGGCATCGGCAAGCGTTAGCGTCGCCGTCATGCCGAGCGACACACGATCGTCGGCGCCGGGCAGCGAGAATTTTGCAAGGTAGGTGCGGGTGGCGGGATCGGCTGACGGTGCGATCTCGCGCAGCTTGGCCGCATATTTCTTGTCGGGCTCCGACCACAGCGTCACCGTCGCGGTGCCTTCCTTGGCGCGCCCCACCAGCGTCTCCGGGATCGCGACCACGGCTTCCTTTTCGCCAAAGCGCGCGACGCGGATCGCGGTCTGGCCGGAAGCCACCACCTGGCCCGGCTCGATCAGGGTCGCGGTGACGACACCGCGGCTGTCGGCGAGAAGCGTTGCATAAGAGAGTGAGTTCTTGGTGAGATCGACCGAGCGCTCGGCACGATTGAGCCGGGCCCGAGCCTCGTCGGCGGCAGCCTTGGCCTGGTCGAGTTGCGCGTCCGTGGTCCAGCCTTTGACGCGCAAATCCTTCGCACGGGTCTCGGCGGCGGCGGCCTGCGCCAGCACGCCGGTGGCGGCATGAAGTTCGGCATCGGCCTGCTCGGCTTGCAGCTTAAGGTCGACTTCGTCCAGCGTCGCCAGCGGCTCGCCGACATCGACGGGCTGGCCGACTTCGACCAGCCGTTTTGCGACCTTGCCGGGGACCCGGAAACCCATGTCGGCCTCGATCCGGGGCTTGATCGTGCCAACAAAGCTGCGCTCCGGCGATTCCGCCTCGTAATGGGCGGTCGCGACCAGCACGGGCCGCGCGGGCTCGGCTTTCTGGGCCACGGAGCTATTGCAGCCCGCCAAGGCGACCGCCATAGCTGCCAACGAAATTCCAACTAAGAGCCTTGAATAGCTGGACAAAACTGACCGAACGAACATCGGACACTCCCTCGGCTGAACCTTGAGGAACAGTGTCGATTATTGACTGATGAATGTCAATATTCGTCATATATCATGATTTCGTGAGAGTCACTTTACCGAAATCCGGTCCTCCCCTGTGCGGGGTCCGGCCTGCATGCTGAATGGCGCTCGGATCACGCGATTGGATCACGTGAAAGGAAACTGGAGAGTTTTGATGATCGTCCGCGCTTGCTGTGCCTGTCGATCATCGCCGCCGGCCTTGCCTTGCGCGGATTTGGACTCGGCCTCGGACTCTCCGCCTTCACCGTGAAGTATGGCGGCTCGATTTTGTGGGGAGCGATGGTGTTCTTTCTGGTCGCGATCGTCGCCTCACGCTCGACGCGCCGGAGCGTCGTGATGATCGCGGCCGTCATTGCCGTTGGCGTTGAATTGTTTCGCCTGGTCCACACCCCATGGCTCGACAACTTTCGTTTGACCATGGCAGGCGCGCTATTGCTCGGCCGCATCTTCTCGCCATGGGACATTTTGGCTTACGCCATCGGCATCGCGCTCGGGGCGCTATTGGACAACCTCGTCTTGAGAATGGTCAGGAGCGCAAGCCCTCACTCCGCGAGCTGAAAGCGCTGGAAGCGATCGAGTTCTTCCTCGATGCGGCGCTTGAAATCGTTGCGCGCACCGCGCGCTTTGCCCTTGCCGACCCAATTCCATTTCTGCATCAAGAGTTTCTTGTTCGCCCGATCGGTCTTCAGATCGATCGCGGCGACGATCTCATCCCCCACCAGCACCGGCAGCGCGAAATAGCCGAACAGGCGCTTCTCCTTCGGTACATAGGCCTCAAAGCGGTGCTCGTAATCGAAGAACAGATGGGTCCGCTTGCGCTGTATGATCAAGGGATCGAACGGCGACAGGATGTGCACCAGCTCGCAAGTGCCCTCATGCGCATTTTCCAGCGTCTCCGGGCGCGCCCAATGCTCCTGCTTGCCCGCGCCTTCGAGAGCGACCGGCACCAGCTCGTTGCGTCGGACCCTTTGCTCGATCAACCGCCGGATCGCCTTCTTGCTCGGCGCGTCGAGGTGACAGATCGAATCGAGGCTCACGACCCCCTGCGCCCGCAACGCGCGGTCGAGCAGATAGGCGGTAGCCTCGGTCGCTGAGGCCTGCTTTGGCGGCTTGTCCCAGCCAAAGTGGCGCGCCATCAGCTCATAGGTCT
>Ga0210399_10004518_pt1 | contig 10808 bp, 8 predicted proteins | sample IncBWC14MmetaG_FD_150865 | JGI IMG/M metagenome (GOLD analysis project Ga0210399, IMG submission 150865) | Forest soil microbial communities from Barre Woods Harvard Forest LTER site, Petersham, Massachusetts, United States - Inc-BW-C-14-M | ecosystem: Environmental > Terrestrial > Soil >...
CGCGGCACCATCACGTTCGGATTCGTCCCACCAGAGGATGATCACCCCGTGGTTCTTGTAGGCTTCGGAAGCCATGATCACTGGAACTACCTGGGCGAGGAAGTCGTCGCCCTGCCTGATGTTTGCCGCATCGCCGGTCAGGCCCTTGTAGCCGCCGGTGAGCGCGGTGTGCATATCGTTGTACTGGTTCGGGGTGATCCAGTTGTAGTCGGAGACGGTGTTGTTCGCGAGATCGGTGAACAGCTGCTGCAGCGGTGCGTATTGGGAGGAAAGAGGATTCGCCGGAGTGGAATCGTTGCCGCCGTTGGAGTCGGTGAAGAACACCATGGGATTGTGCTTCGCGGCATAGTTGAACTGGTTGGAGCCGTTGAAGGCGTTGAAATTGCCGGCGGCAAAAATTCCCGAGTGGCTGGTGATCGGCACAGTCCACTGAGCCCGCGGCAGGGGGACATTGGTGAGATTCCCAGAGCCATCCACGGCGAGGTCAATATCTTCCTGGTAGGATTTCCAGGTTTTTCCAGCCTGGGTGAGGAACGTGACCAGGTGCTGGTTGGTGTTCTGGTTGTTGCCACTGACGAAGGGGTCAGCGTCGTTCAACACGCCAAAGTTGCTGCCCGCTTCCGCCCAGATGTAGTTCGGTTCGGAGGGATGGATGTGCGGGTTGTTGCCGCTGGAGGTGGCCAGGACGTTGGTGTACGCAGTGGCGTAAGCGGTCTGTTCGCTGATGTTGACGATGGAGCCGTTAATCACGGCGGTAGCCGTGCCGTTCACCAGGCTGTTGATGAAGGGTGCGTTGGGGTTCTGATAAATCTGCTGGATGCCGCCGGTGAACTGATTGGCCGGTTGAGCCCAGTTGTGATTCTCCATCGCAATCACGAATACGGTCTTGACTTGCTGGGCGTGCGAGGGGGAAGCGCCCGCTGATGCGAACAGGGCACACACTCCCAACGTACGGAAAAATCTGGGGTACGGCATAGAAGCCTCCAAGGTAGGATTTGCGCGGTCTTCTTTTGTGGATCCGGTCGCCTCGTTCGGCTCGAAAGACGAACATTGCGCCTACCTAGAGATAACAGGCGAGCTTTACAGAATGGTGATGGGAATATTACGGAACGAAGACTGGCGGAAGAATTCAGCGAATGCCGAACGATTAGAGGCATGACGCGGATTTTCCAAGAGCAGGATGCGGCCACGACGAACTGTGGCGGCGCTAGGTCAGAACGGGGGCTTCGGCGACGCCCGCGAGGCCGAAAACGCGCTGGTACCGTTCGACTTGGGCGCGGGGGCCAAGCGCTTTCTGGAAATTGTCGGAAAGCTTTACGGCGGGGCGGCCGTCGGCGTCGTTCAGTTTGCAGACGAGGCTTAACGGATTGAAATCCGTGCCGCCATTGGGATTGCAGTTGCGGAAATCGTTGGTCAGAAGCGTGCCCCAGCCTGCGCTGAAGCGGATGCGGCGGCCGGGCGTCCACTTTTTTTCGTCGAGAAAATCGTCGGCCTGGCGGAAATCGGCGGGAGTGTAGCCCGTGTGAATTTTACCGGAGAAATGGGCATGCAGGCCGAGGATGGTGTCGGCGTCGAGGCCGTCAGAGGCGATAAATAATTTTTGGCGCGGATCGCGGTCTCTTTTTTCGAGCCACGCGATATATTCGTCGCCCGCGAGAAACGGATCCTTGCTGTCGGCGCGTTGCCCGGTCCAGTCGGCAACCCAGTCGGGAGCGTTGTTGAAAAACTGGGTGGAGCCGAAGGTGTCGGGAAGCAGGATGAGGAGTTCGCCTTGATAGGTTTTCTGCCACATTTCCAGGAGCCGGTATTGCGCAGTTTTCAATTCGTCATCGCTGCGGGACATCGCGGCGAGGGCCATGGGCAGTTCGTGGGCGTTGGTGCCGATGGCTTCGAGATCGTGCTGATAGGCCAGATAAGTATTGGACGTGCCGCCGAAGGTGCTGCCGAGGACGTCGCTCATGGCTTTCACGACGTATTCTTGCCAGAGAAAGCTGTGGCGGCGGCGGGTGCCAAAATCGCTGAGGCGCAGGCCCGGTGTGCAGCGAACGCGCTCCATTTTTTCCCAAAGTTTTGTTTTGGCGCGGGAATAGAGAATGTCGAGCTCGAATTCGCTGAGGCGTTTCAGGTTGGCGCGGGTTTTCAGTTCACTGATAGCGGAGAGCGCGTAAATCTCCCACATGGTCGTCTGGGTCCATAGGCCGTGGAAGGAGAGCGAGAACTGGCCGTCCTGGATGCTGAGTTCGTAATCGGAGAGGCGGAAGTCGCGCTCAAGCCATTCGAGGAACGCGGGCTCGAAGATCCCACGACGGCCGTAGAAGGTGTTGCCGGCGAGCCAGATCAGCTCGGACTTGTGAAATTGCAGTTTTTTGGTTTGTTCGAGTTGTTCGCGAAGCTCGTTGACATCGATCAGGTCCGCCAGCCGGATTTCGGACGAGCGGTTGAGGAAGGAAAAGGAAGCTTTGGTTTTGGGAAACTGCTTCCAGATAAACTGAAGCATCAGCAGTTTGTAGAAATCGGTGTCGAGCAGGGAGCGGGTGATCGGGTCCAACTCCCAGTTATGGTCGTGGGCGCGGCGCGCCAGGTTGATAATCACAATCCCAATACTTTACCTTAGTCGGAACGAAGTACGGCAATGGTCTCGTTAGGGACCAGCCCGAGCCTCGGCGAAGTGCTATCCGGCGGTTCATGACCGGTTGTACAATCATGCCATTCACAAATCTGCTGAAACGCTGAAGGAGACTCACATGAAGGTTCGCACATTGCTGTGTTTGTTTCCGGCTCTACTGCTGGCCGCCGCTGCCGTATCATTTGCCGGACCGCAAAAAGCCGCGGATGCCGCTCCGGCGAAGGAAGGCATACTCGCGGCCGATGATGTTGGCAACAAATTGTTGCCGGAGAAGGTGTTTTTCCGCGGGCAGATTGCGCCAGTGCAGGCTCGAAACACGGGCGGCGTTCGCTATGCAGACGGATTTATGGTGTTCGCAGGGCTGGTGGACAGTTCCGGCTACTCCACGGGAATCCGGGAGAAGTATCAGGCGTATCTGATTAACGAAGTGCCGGTCGAGATCGGCGGACAGACGCTGAAGCCGGGCGCGTATGGAATCGGGTTTCTGGACGGCAACAAATTTGTGGTGATGGACATTGGTGCGAATGATGTTTTGCATGCGGCTTCGATGAAGGATGCGGAAATGAAACGGCCGGTGCCGCTGCAATTTGGGGCTGGAGCCGGGGCGGGGAATTACCGGCTTTATCATGGGCGGGATTACGTGGAATTTCACCGGGCCAAATAGCACCAGGAATTCAGCTCTTAATCTGGTTGCTTGCCGCGTCCCACACTACGCTGGCTTTGCGAAAGTAGGATTCGTTGGCCATGTGGCAGGCGAGCGCGGCGTTGTGGCCGAAGACGGCGTCTTCCACCACAGGCTTTCGGGTTCGCACGGCTTGCAGATAATTCCACATGTGCGGGCGCAGATCGTCCCAGGAATCGCCTTTGTACGTGTAGCCTTCTGTGACGGGTTCCTGGCCGGGCGTCGGGTCGTTGTCGGCGTGCCACTTTTTGTAATAGGCCTCCTTCATGTCGTGCGGGAAGCCATTTGCGTAATAGCTGGGGCCTGTGTCTTCGCCGGATTGCGGGTAATAAGCGATCGTCCGCTCGGTGACTTCGAGGATTCCCTTTGAACCCTGGAAGCGATAGACCTCCGGCGATTCGCAGCCGAGATTCAGGCGCAAGTAGACGGGGATTCTTCCGTATTCGTAGATTACGGCCTGAACGTCGGGCATGTTGCGGCCGTCGTTCCAGCGAAGAATGCCGCCGGCGGTGGAGGCGCGGGCGGGCGGCTCGTTCCAGCCGAGCATGAAATTCATGCCGCTGACGAGGTGAACCAGGAGATCGCCGGCGACACCGGTGCCGTATTCCTTCCAGCAGCGCCAGCGCGCGAAAAGCTTGGGATCGAAGTCGCGCTTGGGAACCGTGCCCTGCCAGGTGTCCCAGTCGAGCGTTTGCAGGGAAAGATCGGTGGGAGGAGGATATTCCCACGCGCCGGTGGGATCGTTGCGGCCGAGCGAGCCTTCGACGAGATTCAGTTCACCGATAATTCCCTTGGCGAGGAGTTCTTTCGCTTTGGCGCAGATCACGGAGCTGACGCGTTGCGAGCCGATCTGCACGATGCGGCCGGTTTTCTTGGCTGCGGCGACCATGGCAACGCCGTCCTCGGCACTGTGCGACATCGGCTTCTCGCAATAAATATCCTTGCCCGCGCTCAGCGTGTCCACGACCACCTGTCTGTGCCAGTGGTCGGGAACAGCGGCGATGATGCAGTCGATCTCCTTGTTGTCGAGCAGTTCCTGATAGCGGCGGGTGATTTTGATCTTCGAGCCGGCAATTTCCCGGGCCAGGGTGTGCCGCCCGTCGTAGAGGTCGCAGGCCGCGACGCATTCTGTTCCGGGAAGTCCGACCGCCGTCGCCAGCAGGCCGGAGCCTTGCATGCCGATGCCGATGATGCCGAAGCGGACACGGTCGAGCGCCGTGCTTTCGAGCGTGCCGGGAATTTTCATCGGCTCGAGCGCGATGCTGCGTGCCGCTACCATGGCGCCGGTTGTGCCTGCGCCGGCTTGCAGAAACGACCTGCGGCTCCACTGTTTTCTACTCATAGTCTTCTCCGTGTCGCGAGATTTGCGTTGCGCACCGATTCTTACGGGAGCGGCTGGATGCTGACTTCCTTGAAAAATACCACATCGTCCTTGCTGTGATTCTGGAGGCCAAAGAAACCTTCGTTGGGCCGGGGACCGGGCTGCGGCTCGAAATCGAATTTGCGAGGCGGGACGGGCTCGCCTTCGCGATAGTCGGTAACTTTGACGCCGTTCACTTCGACGATGGTGTGCGGCCCATCCATGGTGATGAGCATGGTGTTCCACTCGGGGCCGGGCTTGGTGGGTTTTGCCAGCGGTTTGGTGAGCGAGTAGAGAGTGCCCGTGATGTGATAGTCGTCCTCTCCGGAAGTTTCGGGATGATTGTCGATCTGGACTTCGTAACCGTAATGGACGGGCATCCAGGGTTCGCGGGGTTCCAGCGGGATGCGAATGAAGACGCCGGAGTTGTCGTTGAAGTCGCGCATTTTGAAAACGACGCGCAGTTTACAATGGCCGATTTTCCCGCCGGTCCAATAGAGGAGTCCCATGCCGCCGTGTGTTTCGATCAGGCCGTCGGTCACGGTCATCTCGCCGGGGCCGACGTGCTTCCAGCCAGTCAGATCCTTGCCGTTGAAGAGTTGTTTCCACTCGGGCTCTGGTTTCGCCGCGGCCAAGAGCGCCGCGGCCGCCAGGACGAGCAGTATTCGTAGACTTCGCATCCTTAACCTCCGACGGACCTAAGAAGCGAACAGATTTTTCGCCATGAACCAGAGATTCGCGGGCCGCTCGGCCAGGCGGCGGACGAACCACGGATACCAATAGCTGCCGTAGGCGACCAGCACCCCGGAACGATAGCCCTCGCGGGCCAGGCGCACCTGTTCATCGCGCTGGATTCCGTAGAGCATCTGAACTTCGAAATGGTTCTTCGGGAATCCGTTCCGGGCAGCATGGTTGGCGAGCCGGCGAATTAAATTCACATCATGCGTGCCAAACGCTGCGCGCAAGCAGCTCCCCGCCGATTGCGCGGCCATCATTGCCGCGGCCAGCGTGAAATAATTTTCGTCCACATCCTGTTTTTTGGGGAAGACGATTTCGAGGGGTTCTTTGTAGGCGCCCTTCACCAGCCGGATCGACGGCCGGAGGGGAAGCAGGGCGTCAACATCTTTTTGTGTGCGGTACAAATAGGCCTGGAGGCAGATGCCGACGTTCGGATATTTGCCCAGGGCTCGTTTGTAAATGTCCAGCGTTGCATCAACGTAGGAGCTTGCTTCCATGTCCACCCAGACAATGGCGTCTTTGTTTTCCCGGGCGATGATCCGGTCCAGATTTTCGAAACAGAAATCAGGGGAGAGATCGAGGCCGAGTTGCGTGAGCTTTACGGATATTTCCGTCTGCAGGCCGGAGTCGTGAATGCGGCGCAGAACCTCGACGTAGTGCTCGGTGACTTGCAACGCTTCGGAGCGATCCTTCACGTTCTCGCCGAGATTCGTGAACACGCTGGCGATCTTCTTTTGTTCCAGGCCGCGTGCCGCTTGCATGGCGTCGTCGAGGCTTTCGCCGGGCATGAAGCGCGAGACGCTTCGCCGCACGAAGGGGTAATTGACGGCGTTTTCGCGCAGCCAGGTGTTTTGGGAAGCGGCAAGCAGGATCGACCGCATCAGCGCCATTTTTGTGAGGCTCTCCTCGACAGGGGCATGGAACCACCGTGGTTCGCGGTCCTATTCTAGTGCAGATGTGGCCGGGTGATAGCCGCGAAATTTACAGCAGGAGTACGAGGACCAGGGGCCAGACTGTGATTCACGGCAAGCCCGGGAAGTGCATCACCGGTGAAAAAATGTGGCTGTTCGCGCGCAGGAATTCATCGAAGGGGAGCGCTCGGAATAGTCCGCAACACAGTCAAACACGGAAGCACGCGAAAAGTCGCGGTACCGACGAAAGAAGGCCAACTCAGCGCGCGCGAGGCCCAGGACCGCAGATTTTTTACTAGATCGTGATATATGTTTTTTCTGTTCCGTGCATCTAACTGGGTAGCAACACAAGAGGAGATTTATTTATGAAACAACCCAGACTCACTACATTTCTTGGTGCGGTGGTTACCGCAGCTTTACTATTCGCCCCATCGGCAAAGGCTCAATCGCAGGCGGCGGGAAACGTCACCTTCACCGTCACCGCGGTGGGCAAGAAAGACGCCGAAGTTTCGAATATTCCGAAAGACGATGTGCAGCTGTTTCAAGGGAAAGATCGCAAGCAGATCGGCGACTGGAAGAAGGGTGATACGCTTTTCCTGGCCATCCTGATTGACGATTCGATTGAAACTTCGGCCGGCGGGCAGTGGGATTACCTGCGCGAATTCATCATGGCGCAGCCGCCTTCGACGTCGATTATGGTCGGCTACATCACCGATAACGGCACGCGGGTGCTGCAGGACTTTACGCCGAATCACGAACTGGCGGCGAAGGCTCTGCGCCTGCCTATCGGCATCGGTTCTATCGGCTCCAGCCCGTACCTCGGCACGATTGACCTGCTGAAGCGCTGGCCGCAAACAGGCCCACGACGGTCCGTAATTCTGATCAGCTCGGGCATCGATTATTTCCGCGGGCAGGGTTTCGGGCCGTTCTCGCCTGACCTGGATCCGCTGATCTCGCGTGCCGAGAAGCAGAACACCAACATCTGGACCATTTACTATCCGAGCGCGGGACATCGCGGGCGGTCGTTCTTCCGCTCGAACAACGCGCAGAACAATCTGGACAAGCTCTCCCAGGACACCGGAGCGGAGTCCTATTTTCTAGGAGGGTTGGCGCCGGTTTCACTGAAGCCGTATCTGGATGAGATCTCCGCCCACTTGAACAACCAGTACCTTTTGACGTTCGCGGGAAACGGGGGGGCAAAAGGGAAGTTCCAAAACGTGAAGGTGAAGAGTGAAGCCAAGGAAGTGGAATTCTTCACACCCTCGGCGGTGTTTGTTCCCCCGACGGCGCGGTAATCACTGAGACGACGAAAGGCAAAAGGCGCGGGAGAAAACTCCCGCGCCTTTTCTTGTGCGCCTGCGCCGATATTCAGATTGCTTGCGTTGAATCGCGGATCACAAGCTCGGCGTGCAGTTTTTGCGCGACCGCGCCCCAGTCGCGATTTTCGTGTCCTGCTTTGATGGCTTCCATCACTATGTTCACCGCGGCGCCGCCCATGGTTTCGAGCGGCTGGCGGACCGTGGTGAGCGATGGCACGGAAAGGCTGGAAACGGCGATGTCGTCGAAGCCGATTACGGAGCATTGTTCGGGCACGCTGACGCCGGCTTTGGCGAGGGCGCGGATTGCGCCAAGCGCGGTGAGGTCGTCGAATGCGATTAGCGCCGAAAACTTTTTTTTCTTCTGGAGCAATTCTTCGGTGAGGCGGTAACCGTGCTCGAAGCTGGCGTTGGCGTCGAACACGTCCGGCAGGCGAGTGACGAGCGAGGGATCGAGTTCGAGCTTTACGGACTGTGCGAATTTCTGAATGCCCCGCCATCTGGGCGCGCTGTCAATCAATCGTTTTGGCCCGAGAATAACGGCGATGCGGCGGTGGCCGAGCTGGTGGAGATGCTCGATCGCCATCCGGCCACCGGCTTCGTTGTCGACCATGGCGAAGCTGACGCGATTGCCGGGAATTTCCCAGCCGATGGTGACCGTGGGGACTTCGGCTTTGTTCAAATCGGCGAGAACGTGGATATCTACAAGCAGCCAGTTGGCGACGACGATCAGGCCGTCGACGTGGCGTTCGAGGAGCATTTCCAGGTAACGCTCGAAGCGTTCGCGCTGGTTGTGCGCGTCGGCGAAGATGGGAAGGTAGCCGAGCGGGTAAAGGGCGTTTTCGATGCCGCGCAGAATCGGCGTGCAGAAGGGATCGGTGACGTCGGTGAGCATGACGCCGAGGCTCTGGCTGCGCTTGCTGCGAAGAAAGCGGGCCATGGCGTTCGGGCGGTAGCCGAGGCGCTTTGCCGTTTCCTGGATCTTCTTTTTTGTGCCGGAGGCGATGTAGCGGGCGAGGGGAGCGTCGTTGAGTACGATGGAAACCGTCGCGGGAGAAAAGCCCGTGGCCTTGGCGACGTCCCGCATGGTGACCAGCCCGCGCCTGCTCTGTGCTTTCATTGGCCGCCTCGCGCGCCTATCATCCGGCGACGAGACGTGAAATAGCAAATCGAAAAGTATGCCGAATGACGGACGTGACAGCGAAAGGGAATTGGCCGAGTTCCCGCCAGGGTTTTCCGGGGGCTGACATCCAGGGCACGCGCCTTAGTCTTCCGGGGGGAGTTCGAACGACATTTCCTTGCGAAAGCCGGAGGTTTTCCAGACGCCAAAGGCGATTCCCGCCAGCATCCAGATGGAGCCAACAATGATCGCGGGGCGGCTGAGATTTACCCAGAGTCCCAGACAGATCACAAAGCCTAAGACCGGTGGAATCAAAAAGCCCAGCTTCTTTTCCTGGGCGCGCACGTAGTAGCGGAGGAAGGCTGCAACGTTGACGCCCATGAACGCGATGAGAGCGCCGAAGTTCAGCATCTCCGCGCCAAGCCCGTAGGCTTCGCCGCCATTCATGATTTGCTTGAAGGTTTCCCAGGTCAAAGAGGTCGTCCCCAGCGAGTAGGTCTTGTAGCCGGCCACGATTTCCAACAGAAAGGCTCCCACCAGCGCAACGCCGCCGACGAGGAACACGTTGTTCCGCGGGATACGGTGCTTTTCGTCGACCACGCCGAAAAAGGATTTTGGAAGGGCGTTACTGCGTCCCATGCCGTAGAGAAGGCGAGCAGCACCTATTTGTGCGCCCAAACCAGACCCGAAATTCGCGAGCAGGAGCGTGAAGCCGACGATCGGGAACAAAGGCTTCCAGGAGCGTCCCGCTACGTAAGAGTAAGCCGTGTTGATGTCGGGGAAGGGCTGCGAAGCCGGCCAGATTAGTTGCGCAATATAGACTTCGAACGCCGAGAGAATTCCGATGACCAGGCAGGTCAAAACAGTGGCCAGAAGAATATTGCGCCTGGGATTTTCGGCTTCTTCCGAGAGCGTGGAAATGCCGTCGAACCCTATGTAGGTGAGAACGGCGATGGACGTGCACCCGAACAATCCGCTAAAGGTGAACGTCATCGGATCATAAAACGGCCGAGAGAAGTAGGCGGCATCGTGCGGGACTCCGAAGATGTATCGCGCGCCGGCGACAAAGATCGCCACAACCACGATGCCCATGAAGAAGGCCATGCCGGTATTGATGCGGGCCGAAGTCTTGATGCCCCTGACATTCAAGAGTGTGAACACAATCACAAAGAAGATTTTCCAGATCCATGGCGAGACGCCCGGGGCGAACTGGTTGGCCTGGCCGGCACACCAGACGGTGCAGATCAACGGGTTCAGCATGTAGTCCATCACCATGCTCCACCCCGTGACGAAGCCGACGGCGGGGTTCACTTCCTGCGCAACGTAGGTGAAAGCGGAGCCGGCGCTGGGATAAGCGCGGGCCATGCGGCCATAACTGATTCCGGTAAAAAGCATGGCGACCATGGCGATCAGGATCGCCGTAACCACGTGCCCTTTTCCGCGGTCGCTCAGAACCCCAAAGACGGACATCGGCGCCACCGGTTGAATTACGATGACTCCGTACAAAATCAAATCAGTAAGGGTAAGAGTTCTACGCAGGCGGGGTCCCGGGTTGGTGGCGCCAGATTGTTCGCTCAAGCACCTCTCCTTTTCATCGGGGCGCTGCCGTTGGAGCCCAGGACCACAGCGCGAGTGAGATTTTTCGGCGCGTCCGGGTTCAGGCCCTTGCGCAGTCCGATGGCGGTGCCCATCAGGTGTGCGGGAATCGCGGTCACAGCGTACCGTGCAAACTCCGGCCCATCAAGCGCGAGTTCGATTAGCAGGTCGCTGTGCTTTTCTAGGTCCGGCGTGGCGCGATTCACAATCACGCAAATCGCGGCGCCAAGTTCCTTCAATTCTTTCACGAGGAGCGTCTCTTCTTCGGCAGCGGCTTCGGAGATGAAAAATGTGATCAGCGTGTTCGACCCGGCGATGGAACGCGGGCCGTGGCGGAATTCCAGTGAGTGGTAAACCTGGGCGTAGGATGAGGACATCTCCGTCACCTTGAGGCCTGCTTCCTGGGCGAGCCAGTAATGGGCACCCTGTCCGAGAAAAACGTAGTCCGCGAATTTCTTG
>Ga0210399_10004519_pt1 | contig 10808 bp, 7 predicted proteins | sample IncBWC14MmetaG_FD_150865 | JGI IMG/M metagenome (GOLD analysis project Ga0210399, IMG submission 150865) | Forest soil microbial communities from Barre Woods Harvard Forest LTER site, Petersham, Massachusetts, United States - Inc-BW-C-14-M | ecosystem: Environmental > Terrestrial > Soil >...
GTGGCACCACCGAGACCGTTTCGGTCACTTCGGAAGCCCCTCCCCTGAATTTGGTGGACGCTTCCCTCGGCACTCCCTTCACTCAGACGCAAGTTAGGGAACTCCCCCTCGATGGGCGAAACGTTCCGGAACTCCTCAGTCTACAAGCTGGGGTCACTTTTACAGGGAATACTCTCAGCACCTCTCTGGCGGCGTACAAGGATCAGGACACACGCAATGGCGCGGTGAATGGCGCGCGCAGCGATCAGAGCAACATCACCCTCGATGGCGTGGACGTCAACGATCAGAACAGCGGCTATGCGTTTACTTCCGTGCTGCCGATCACGCAGGATTCCGTTCAGGAATTTCGCGTAACCACTACGAATTACAATGCCGAAGAAGGAACAGGCTCCGGCGCTCAAGTCGCCCTGATCACCCGAAGCGGCACCAACGCTTGGCACGGCTCGGGCTATGAATATTTGCGCAATACCATCACCAGCGCCAATGACTACCTCACCAAGCGCGCCGAACTTTCCAGCGGCCAGTCCAACGAGCCTCTGAAACTCATTCGCAACGTTTTTGGAGGCACTATTGGCGGTCCCGTAATCAAAAATCGTCTCTTCTTTTTTTATAATTACGAGGGAACCCGCCTCCGCGAACAGCAGAGCGTCGTGCGCAATATCCCCACAACCTCTCTGCGTGATGGCGTAATGCTGTACCAATGCGCTGACCCGACGTTGTGTCCGGCTGGCAGCGTTACAGGTTTGAGCGGCATGACGTATAACTACCCAGTAGGTGCCCTCGGCCTATCCCCCCAACAAATCACAGCCCTCGATCCCCTGGGCTCCCAGTTCCCTCTTAATTCCAATTCCTACATGATCAAATATTTCGCTCAAACCTACGGCAACCTGGTGACGAATGATACCTCGGTGGGAGACGGCTTCATCGTCGGTGGCAAGATACTTGGCAACTATTCCGGCTATCGCTGGCGCGCGCCCTACAACTTAAACAACAACGCCAACATCGCCCGCATCGATTACAACCTCACGGCTAAAGGCACCCAAACCCTGTTCTGGCGCGGGGCTATCCAGAATCTTTCTAATCCGCAGGCTCCTTTCCTGCCCGGCACCCCTCCCGAGCAAACCCTGATCGACTTCAGCAAAGGCATGGCAATTGGCTATACCGTCTTGATCGGCAGCAATAAGGTCAACACCTTCCGTTATGGCTTCACACGTCAAAGCACGGGCTTTGTCGGAAATTCCAATCAACCGTGGAATACTTTTTATACTCTCGATAACAGTTTCACCTACAGCCACAATTTTCAGATGCCGGTGAACAATCTCCTGGATGATTTTTCCTGGACCAAAGGGAAGCATACGATTCAAGTTGGCGCGGTGGTCGGCATTGCTCGCGATCCTCGCGTCAGTTTTCAACATTCCTTCAGCGCGGGCAAAGGCGCTACGTTCTGGATGTATCCCGTGGGGTTCGCCAATACCGGTGGCGCAAGCCCGCTCGACCCTTCGAATGGAGGATATCCTGAGCCTGCTTCCAGCAGCGCGTACGATTATCCAATGCTCGGCCTTCTTGGCATGGCCTCGCTGGTGAATTCAAACTGGAATTACAACAAGGATGGGAGCCCGCAAGCCCAAGGCGCCCCCGTAAAGCGCAATTATGGTTTGAACTGGTATGAATTCTACGGACAGGATTCCTGGCGCGTAAGGCCGAACTGGACTCTAAATTTCGGCGTGCGCTGGTCCATCTTCCCGCCACCCTGGGAGACAAATGGCTTTCAGGCTTCCCCAACCTGTTCAGCCGCTGTGGCCCAAGCCAATGGCACGCCGCCTTGCCCCTCGGGCACCTTCAACCTCGGCACATACTTCAATCAAAATGTCCGCAACATGCAAAATGGTTTGGGTTATGCCGATGCTCCTCTGATCTCTTTCATCCCTGGGGGCAAAACCAACAATGGTCCGGGATTTTACAACACACAGAAGGCCAATTTCTCGCCGCGCATTTCCGTTGCATACTCGCCTCGCGCGAAGGACGGCTTCCTCAAGGCTCTCTTCGGTGGCGCTGACCAGACCGTAATCCGCGGCGGCTTCAGCATCGTCTACGATCGCGCGGGCATGCAGCTGATTAATACGTTTGACGCTAACGCTCCGGCCGGTTACTCCACATCCTTAACCAATCCATGCTGCGTGGACGGTGCTGCCAACGTGCCCCGCATTACGGATATCCACGATGTGCAAGATTTAACAACTCAGGCAGGCACAGCCTATTTTCAACAGGCACCAAGCGGCACTTTCCCGCAGACTCCTCCCTCTAACTACCCTGGCGGCCAAGCCATCACCTGGGGAATCGATCAGTCCCTCAAGACGCCCTATGCCTATGCAGTCGATTTTTCCATCGGCCGGGAACTGTCGCACGGTTACTCGCTGCAAGTGGCCTACGTTGGCCGGTTCGGGCGCAATCTGCTGACGCAGCGCGACCTGGCACAGCCGCTCGACATCGTCGATCCCAAATCCAAAATCGATTACTTCACCGCCGCCACGGCGATTTCGAAGTTGGCGCAAAATCCGAACAACGGCCCCGGTGGTTCCCTTGCTCCACTCGGGCTGACACCGGCTCAATTCGACCAGGCGCTTGGAAAATCCGCGGCCTATTGGAACGACTTGCTGAAAGCGCCGGGTTCCACCACGCCTCCACCGGCAGGCACTACTTTCCAGAATTTCGTTACCGGGTACACATCGCAGGACATCGCCCAAGTCGCCTACTCCCTCTTCGTATCGTCCGGCGCCTACGTTGGCGACGAGGTCGTCGGCGCAGGTAACATTGATTTGTACGGCTACCTCACGGACACTTCCGGCAACTCCTACTTTATCAATGGCGGGGCTAACGGCCATCCGGCTGGCAATTTCGGCGGCGAACTCCTGAACCAGCAGTTCACAACCAGCTTCGCATGGAGTTCCATCGGCAGATCCAATTACAACGGTTTGCAAATCACCTTGAAAAAACAGTTTCGCAACGGTGTGCAGTTCGACTTCAACTACACCTATTCCAAATCTATCGACATCACCTCCGCTGCCACGCGCCTCAACTTCAGCGGCATCGACAATATCGGAGCGCCCGGTAGCCGGCTCGTGAATGCGTTTTCCCCGAATCAGTTTCGTGCCGTCTCTGATTTCGACACCACGCATCAGGTCAACGCCAACTGGATTGCCGATCTACCCTTCGGCAGAGGCAAGGCCTTCGGCCGCAACTCCGGCCCGGTCGCCAACGCCCTGATTGGCGGTTGGCAACTCAATGGCCTGCTTCGCTGGACCAGCGGCTTTCCCTTCTCCGTCGACAACGGTCAGTTCTGGGCCACCAACTGGGACGAACAAGGCAGCGGCTTGATGATTGCCAAACCGAAGACCGGGGTTTTCAAGAATCCGACGACCGGCACCGTGAGCGTTTTCGCCGATCCCGGTGCCGCATTGAACGACTTCGTTCATCCCTTTCCCGGCCAGAGCGGCACACGCAACGGTTTGCGCGGCGACGGTTACGCCAGTTGGGACATGGCGCTCAGCAAACGATGGAGCATGCCGTGGGAAGGCCACTCCCTGCAGTTCCGCTGGGAAGTCTTCAACGTGGCGAACCTGACGCGATTTAACGTTATGGCCGGGCTGGGCGACGGCGCTCCCTCTTTGCAACAATCGAGCACTAGCTTCGGCAACTACGCAGGGTTGCTAACCAATCCTCGCGTGATGCAGTTCGGATTGCGTTACGACTTTTAAAAATTAGGGGACCGGTAATCCCTCTGAGCGCGGGAGAATGATCGGCCCAGCGCACTTCTCCCGCGCATTCGTCGCCGTGTGATTCGTTTGCACCAGGATTCGTCAGCAATTTTTTCTTCGAAGGTGATACCTTTTTACCGGCTCCGCTGAAATGACCACACTCGCTCGCAAACTTCGCCTCGTCGATTACTTCGCGCTCGGCTTCGGCACCATGGTCGGCACCGGCTGGCTGGTGGTGATGGACGACATACTTCAGCGTGGCGGCCCACTGGGCGCGATTCTTGGCTTCACCGGCGGCGCGCTCATGCTGCTTCCCATCGGCTACGTTTACGGCAAACTCGTAAAGTTAATTCCGGATGCCGCGGGCGAAGTCGCGTACACAGCACGAGTCTTGCCCTCCGGAGTCAGCTTTGCCACCGGCTGGATGATGTTCCTCGCCTATTTCCTGACCTGCCCCTTTGAAGCGCTGGCGGCCGGGCGAATCGCGGGATATCTCTTCCCCTCGCTGAATTCCATCGAGCTCTATCGCATCGGAAACCACCCAGCTCATTTGCCTCATCTTGTTCTTGGCCTGGCAATCGCCCTCTTCTTTACCTGGCTGAACTATCGCGGTATTCACACCAGCACTCGTTTCCTGAAATTCACCACCTTCACTTTTCTCGCTCTGGTCATCGGTTTTGCATTGGCCGGAGCCAAGCACGGCGCTCCTGCCAATCTGCATCCCGTCTTCAGCCACTCCCCGCTCATCTCTATCCTGCTCGTGTGGCAAGTAGTCCCCTGGTTGATGTCCGGCTTCGAATCCGTTGGAAAATCCGCGGAGGAGGCTAGTCCCAATTTTCGCGGCGGCAATTTTTCCGTCGCCATCATCATGACCATCTTTGCGGGTCTCGCCTTCTTCTGGCTGGTAATCTCCTCGGTCTCTTACGTTGCGCCATGGCAAAACCTCGACAGCCGCCTTCAATTCCCCACCGCGGTCGCTTTCGAAAACGCATTTCACGCGCACTGGATTGTTGATTTCATCCTGGGCACGGCGCTGGTCGCTCTTTTGCAAGCCTTCAATGCCAACATGGTCGCCGCTTCGCGCCTCCTCTTTGCCATGGGACGCCGCAATCTGCTCGTTCCCGCGATGGGCACAGTCCACAGCGTGAACCGTACTCCAGTGCTCGCGATCATCGGCGTCGGCGCAGCCACTGTCCTCGCCATCTTTTTTGGCGAAGCGGGCCTCGTCCCGATTCTGGAGGTCGGCGCGGTCGCCTGCGCCGTCGGCTGGATGTCAGCCTGCGTTTCGTATTTCCTGATGAAACCCCGGCTCGTTGACCGCCTCGCCGCCGCCTTCGGATTCCTGGTCACCTCGCTCATGATTCTCGTCAAAGTTCTTCCCATCGTTCCCGGCCATTTCACTGTTTATGAATGGGTAGCCCTGGCGATCTGGGTGACACTAGGATTCCTGATGCGCCTTCCTGCAAGAGGAAGCGCCTCTGGTGCTATGGAAGTTCTCGCCAGTCAGCCGGAATAATTTTCGTGAAGCATCCAAACCGAGTACCGAAATGAAGGACTACACCCGTTTCAGCTTCTGGATGGAAACATCCGGCGATGCGCTGGCGCCCCGCCCGGCGCTGCAGCGCTCCGAAGAGGTAGATATCGCCATTCTCGGCGGCGGCTACTCCGCCCTGTGGACTGCTTACTACCTCTTGCGCGCAAACCCCGGTCTGCGCATCGCCATCCTTGAAAAAGAAATAGTTGGTTTTGGTGCTTCGGGCCGCAACGGCGGCTGGTGCTCTTCCCGATTTCCCGTAACGCCGGCAGTTCTCCAGGAACGCTTCGGTGCGCAAGCCGCGCGTCATCTTCTGCTTGCGATGTTCGATGCGGTTGACGAAGTCGGCCGCATCCTCGCGGAAGAATCCATCGCCGCCGACTATCGAAAAGGCGGCATCCTCAGCCTGGCACGCGGCGCACATCAGGTTCCCTCTATTCGCGCGTCATACGCCGCCTACGATGCTCTCGGCCTGGCGGAACATTTTCAGCTTCTCAGCGCCACGGATTGCCGCGACCGCGTGAAAGCCACAAATATCCAAGGCGGGCTTTATACGCCGGAGGGCGCCAGCCTCCATCCCGGAAAGCTCGTTCGCGGCTTGGCAACTGCCGTGGAAAAACGCGGCGGCGTCATTTACGAAAATACGGAAGTCACAGAAGTGCGCACCAATCCGAACGCGCGGCTAATCACCCCGGGCGGCGAACTGCGCGCGCGGCAGGCAATTATTCTCGCGGGTGAAGCCTACCTCACCGGGCTCCGCCAGTTTCATCGCGCGCTGCTTCCGATGTACTCGCTTATCAGTCTTACGGAGCCGCTCACGCCGGCGCAGTGGGCAAGCGTCGGCTGGCAAATTCACGAAAGCCTCGCCTCAAACCGCCTGACGGTTGACTATCTCACGCGCACAGCGGACGGCCGCATCCTCTTCGGCAGCCGCGGCGCTCCCTACGAATTCGGCTCCCGTATCAGTGACGATCAGGACATTCACGAACCAACCCACGCGCACGTGCACCAGGCCGTCGTCGACTGGTTTCCATCACTCGCGGGTATTCGATTCACTCACAATTGGGGCGGTCCCGTTGGCGTGCCGCGCGATTGGATGCCCTCCGTCCGCTTCGATCCCGCTTCGCGCCTCGGCTTCATCGGCGGCTACACCGGCCAGGGTGTCGCCACCAGCAATCTGGCCGGCCGCTTGCTCTCTTCGCTGGTCACTGCAAATTCCTCCGGGATCGAAAAGCTGCCCATGGCGCAGCGAAAATCCCCTAATTGGGAAATGGAGCCACTGCGCTGGCTCGTCGTCACCTACATGCAAAAAGCATTTCAACGAATTGATGAAGCGCTTGAGGCAGGAAAACCGCGCCCGTTGGACGCTGACTTAGTTGGAAAACTTGGCAGACATTAAGCGGTCCGCGTTCTGATTCTCAGTTGGCATTCATTTCGCGCGTCGCGAACAGCTTCAACAGGTTTCGATCCTGGTGCACATCCACGGGAATCTGTAATCCCGATTCAATCCTCGAGCGAAAAAGTCTTGGACAGGTCCCGAACTCCTGCTTAAATGCCCGGCTGAAATGCGCCGAGTCGTTGAATCCCCAAAAAAACGCAATCTCCGTGATGCTCTTCGTCCGCAGATACGGATCCGCCAAATCCTTCCGGCAATGCCGCAGCCGTTGCGATCGAATCCAGTCCGCGACCGTGGAACCCTGCCGCGAAAAGAGCCGGTGCACATGCCGAACGGAAAGCCCCAGGGCCATCGCGATATCCGCCGGGCCCAACGTAGTTTCCGTCAGATGCGCATCAATGTATTGCAGGATCACCGAAGTCAGTTCCATTCCCCGGTTGGCGCTTTCCGGCACCCTTCTGATCGTTCCAAAACAAGCTGCAAGCGCGCGCAAATAAGCTTCGATCGCCGCTGTTCCTTCGTCGCGTGTTAGCTTACCGGCTTGCCGGTACATCGAAGTGGAGAGATGGAAGAGCACCGGACCAAGCCCCGAGTCGCCCGAAATCCGCTGCGCCACCGGAATTTCATTCAGGCGCACGCGACTCTGCATCAACGACCGCGGCACGCGCAGGTAAAGCCGCGCGCAATCCCCGGGACAGTCCGAAGACCACGGCTTCCCCGAATCGATCAGCGTGGCGTCGCCCTTCTTCAGCACCACCACTTTGCCATCCTGGCAATATCTCCGCAGGCCGGCGAGTTGGGTGATGACAATCCACGACCGGCTTTCCGAATTCAAAGCGACGGAAGGATATTTGTTGAACGAAAGCGCGCTGGAGGAAAACAGAGTCATCTCCAGGTCGGAAACTTTCCGCTTATCAATCGAACCGTGGAAAGGAAATCGTTTTGGAAACTGAAAATTACAGTCTCCGCAAATACGCTTCGCATTAGAGAGCCAGGCTTCCTGCCGGTCGGGCAGAGGAATCAGGTCCGTAGTAAAAGATTGTGACATTTTGTCCCGCCGCGATTCGCGTGGGCCCGTGCCGCACCCGGCGCTAGCAGGCCGCAAATCGCCCTGTGTGAATCCCGTCAACGTCGGAATCGGAGACCAACTTTGCCCGTCACGCTAGCATGTATTTCAAATCGCGGGCAAGCCTTTTCTGGCCGGCATTTTTTCTCTCCCAGCGCGCACGCATCGCCGTCCAAGTGGCGCGCGATATAATTCGGCATACTTTGAGTCGGCCGCCGCTGCTTCCACGCTTATCAAAGGCCTGTCCAGATCAGCTCGCGAGAAATACCGGCCTGCTAGCACCACACTTTCGATTTTGCAGGTGTTCTTGATATCCGCCAGCGGATTGCCGTTCAACATTTCGGGCTGATTGGCAATCAGTTCCGCGGGTACGTCAATCAAAGCAACATTTCTCGATGGTCTGGGTGTTTCCGTTCGGATTCGCTTGTCTACGGTCAGTGGCCGGCGAGACACCGTGGGTGTGGGACGTATCTCGTCTGCTCTCAGTCGCTCGCGACCCGAAACACCTCGGCTCGGAAATCGGCTTCTTCACTGTGCTGCATACCTGGAATCAGAAGCTCGGGCTCCATCCCCATGTCCATTGCGTCATTCCCGCCGGTGGGCTGTCGCCCGATCACACCCACTGGGTAAAATCACGCGAACGGTTCTTTCTTCCCATTTACGTGCTCCGCGCGTTTTCCGTGGCAAGTTTGTTGCCGCCCTCAGACAGGCCTTCCGTGATCACCAGCTCGTCTTTCATGGAAACCTGACACTGCTCGCTCAGCCGAGCACCTTCGCCGCCTGGTTACGGCCGCTGTTCATAACAAAGACTGGGTGGTCTATTCGAAGCCACCTTTCGGTGGCCCCGAGTATGTGCTCCAGTATCTGGGTCGCTACACCCATCGCGTAGCCATCTCCAATCATCGCTTGGTCTCTTTTGCCGAAGACAAGGTCACTTTTCGCTGGCGCGATTCTGCTCGCAACAACGAACAAAAATTACTGACTCTTTCTCTCGATGAATTCCTGCACCGCTTCCTGTTGCGCGTGCTTCCCCGAGGTTTCGTGCGCATCCGGAACTTCGGCTTTCTCGCCAACCGTAGGCGCGCCACGCTCCTGCCGCTTTGTTTTCATTTGCTTGGTTCAGCGCCGCAGACTGAGCAAGACCTATCGGGCAGCAATGACGCAAGTGATTTTTGGCGATGCCCAAAATGTGGTGGACCGATGCAGGTCATCGAGAGGCTTAGCGCTGTCGAGATCCAACCTCGTTCTCCCCCTGCTCTGGTCACTGCTGCCGCATGAAGCAATTCTTTACAACGCGAAACTTTTGCCTGCGTCGGCACGCCCAGTCTTCCTGCGCCTCGCCGTTCTTTCCAACCGCGTCTTTGCACTTTCGCGAGCCATTCCTTCGCCAGAATTTTGCACCTATGTCACTCTCTTCTCTCTCACTGCCGGCTGCTGTGCTCCCGTGCACAGTCCCGGCGCAGCTGGGCACCGAACCTTCCCACAATTGAATTTGCATAAGGCCCGCGTCCGCCGCAACCGCGGGCGGCTTCCTTCTAACGGCTTTATCGAAAGCGCGCCGGAGCACCGTGCTCGTGCACACTTTCTTCCTCAAAGCGCGCCTCCGATAAAGCGCTAACGTTAATCAGATGGAACTTAACGAGCCTCATCGTCATCTTTGATAGCATCTCAGCACTTCGTGCGACAATTAGACCGCAAACTGGTTTTAGGTTGAAATTCAGGCGTAGCTGCCTTCGACAATGACTTCATCTCTGTTTGATCGCTCTCAATATCCATGCCTTAGCGACAGTGTGTATCTGAATCAGGCATCGTTGGGATTGATTGCGCAGCCAGCCATCTCGGCAATGCACAGCTTTCTTGAGAACGTGGCGAGGCATGGCAATCTCTATATGTCCGACAGCGATGAGATCAACTACGGGTACGCTCTTAGGGGCGTTGCCGGCAAATTATTTCATAATGATCCGTCACGCATCGCCATTCTTGCAAGTGCAAGCGAACTGCTCGGACAATTTCCTTTCCTATTTCGTCTCAAACCCAATGCCACAATTCTCACAGTGTCCTCCGACTTTCCCGCAATTAGTCGCCCGTGGGTTCGCCAGTCGTATTTTGAAAAAATCCGTGTTCGTTTTATCGATGACCTTCCTGATCGTGATCTGACACATGCGATCATCGACGCTATAGACGAAACCACTGCCGGCATAGCTGTTAGCAATGTACAGTACGCCACGGGCACCCTCGTGGACGTTCGTCGCCTGGCCGGAAGTGCTCAGAAAGTGGGCGCATTCCTGATCGTTGACGCGACCCAAGCGGCCGGTGCAATGCGGGTGGATACGTCGACTCTCGAAGCTGATGCCGTGGTTACCAGTGGTTATAAATGGCTTGGCGGACACGGGGGCGTCGCTTTGGCAGCCGTGTCTGAGTCCTTACTGAAACAGCTTCCGATTTTGCCAGGTTGGATGGGTGCCCCAGATCCTTTTGACTTCGATGCTAAATCAATTTCCTTCGCGTCCGATGCTCGACGCTTTACGCAGTCCACTATGTCGTATGTCTCGATGGCAGGTCTTACTGTTTCTATCGAACAGCTGTTGCCCTTGGGGGAGAACCGGATCGAAGCGCATGCACGTCAATTGGCCGCGATGCTGGTTGATGGCGCTCGCGAGTATGGCTGGGAACCATTTCATGACGTTCATGCTGTGGCCGCATCTCCTCACATCATTTCGCTCGGGCACCGCCGAAAACACGCATTGGAAACCGTGCAGAAACTCCGTGACCAGAGGATTATATGTTCGGCGCGCTGCGGACGGATCCGAGTCTCCCTTGCTCCTTACAGCGATGCAAGTGACGTGATGAAGTTTATTCAGGCGCTCGCAGGGTTTCATGCCGCATGAACTCCCTCACCGATTCGCAAATCGGATAACTGGGTCCAGTACGCACTTGATTGCATAACAATGTCGGCTGTTCTCGACGCGAGCAGTCTTTGGTTGATATGCTCGCGAAGAAGGAGCCGGAGTTCGGTTCGTACGCGGGACAGCTCGGTACCGGACATGGCGTGCCGTA
>Ga0210399_10004521_pt1 | contig 10807 bp, 9 predicted proteins | sample IncBWC14MmetaG_FD_150865 | JGI IMG/M metagenome (GOLD analysis project Ga0210399, IMG submission 150865) | Forest soil microbial communities from Barre Woods Harvard Forest LTER site, Petersham, Massachusetts, United States - Inc-BW-C-14-M | ecosystem: Environmental > Terrestrial > Soil >...
TCCCGGGGCGCCCGTCATTACCCCAATGCCCGGACCACCTGCAGGGGTAAACGGCACCCCTTATTCATTCACCTTCACGGCGACCGGCGGGTTTTTGCCGCTCACCTGGAAACTGATGGCGGGCTCCGGCCCGTTACCCAGCGGCCTGACGCTCGGGCCCGATGGCTCTCTGTCGGGTACGCCGACGCTCGCCGGCACGTTCAATTTCACCGTCACTGTCACCGACAGCGAGCCGATGCCAGCAATGAATGCCGTGCTATTCACGGTTACGATCACCAACCCTCCGCCGCCGATCATCAATGCCACGCCGCCTCCGACCGCGACCGTAGGCGCGCTGTATAGCTTTCAATTTGGGGCCAGCAACGGTCTCGCGCCGCTCGTCTGGAGTGAGACGGGAGCGTTGCCGGGTCTTTCCTTAAGCCTAGCCGGCGTGCTGTCCGGCACACCGACAGCCGCAGGAATTTACCCCATCACGGTCAGCGCGATCGATCAGCTGAAGCAGACTGCTACGCCAGCGCCATTCACGGTTCGAGTTTCACTGGCGCGTCCTGCCGCGACGTTCACCTCGACTTTGGGAAACATGACGGTCGCGCGTTCCGGCCACACGGCAACGCTGCTCAACAATGGTGCAGTCCTGGTAGCGGGCGGACCCGACGCCTCAGCGGAGTTGTATGACCCAGCGAGCCAAACATTTACTGCAACGGGCAGTATGACGGTTGTGCGTTCCGGGCACACGGCGACCTTGCTCGCGGACAAGGCGCTGCCGCACTACGGCAAAGTGCTCGTGACCGCCGGCGGGAGCCAGACCGCAGAGCTCTACGATCCTGCGGTGGGTACCTTCACAGCCACCGGCTCTCTTCTGGTGTCGCATGTCGGGCCAACAGCGACGCTTTTGCAGAACGGCCAGGTGCTGATTGCCGGTGGCGGCACCGCGAGTGCGGAACTTTACAATCCCACCACCGGCACATTTATCGCAACCGGCAACATGACGATTTCTCGCACCGGCCACAGCGCGTCGCTGTTGACGAACGGGCAGGTGCTCATCGCGGGCGGCGGCACGGCGACCGCGGAACTCTACAACGCCACGACCGGTGTGTTCACAGCGACCGGCAGCATGAGCGAGGTGCGCTCCGGGCATACTGCGACATTGCTCGAGGACGGCACGGTGTTAATCGCAGGAACGGATGTCACCTCGGAGCTATTCAGCAATGCAACCGGCACTTTTGGACTGGTTGGTAGTCTGTTGACGCCGGGCTTTGGAGCGGCGGCGACCTTGCGTAATGATGGCACGGTCCTCGTCGCCGGCGGACGCGCTGGCCGGCTGGTCTCAGTGTCGCACGCTACAGCAGAGCTCTTCGCTCCCGAGAGTGAGGGCTTTACGGCGACGGGTTCCCTCATAACGCCCCGAGACGGGCACACCTCGACGCTGCTCGCCGATGGCACCGTATTGGTTACCGGCGGGGCAAACCATACTGCCATCTGCCGCCCTTTCCCCATTCACTGTTCAACCTTAACCAAGGTGCTTTCGTCCGCGGAACTATTCAAGTAGCAAGGTTAAATCCATTGCGTTTCGCCGTTGCAAAGCTATCCCGGACTAATTCTCAGCATTGTTTGGCACCGGTCGCGTTGCCTACGGGCCAATTCGCTTGCTCGAACACGGCTTGAAACGCGCGTCGAATGATTGCGTCACACACGCATGAGCGTGCCTCCAACTTCTTCCGACTGATCAGCTTAATGTGGCCTCGTTGGTACTCAATGATGCCAGCGGATTGCAGTTGTAATGCGGCTTGCTGAATCGTTGCGCGGCGAACGCCGAGCAACTCTGCGATGCGCTCCTGCGTGAGAGCGACCTCATTGCCGGATACTCGATCGAAAACGCGCGATAGAAACCGGCACACTCGCCGCTCGATGGGGTGGTAGTGATTGCATAGGCCTAGTTGGGACGCCTGCGTCACCAACGCAAATACATAGCGCAGCAGCAAGTGTTGAAACGTGTCTGCCCGTTTAAATTCAGTCAGCAGGGCAGCCGCCGGCAGGCGAAAGGCGAGCCCGGCAATCTGTACGTCGGCTCGATTGTCACGCTTCGGACTACCCAAGAACAATGAAATACCGACCAACCCTTCGCGACCCACGGGCCACGCCTTGGCCATTACGCCGCCCTCCTCGAGGCCATAGGACAGCGTGACGATGGCGCTGGTTGGAAAGTACGCGTACTGCAACTTTCCGGCTGGATGAAACAGGGCGTCCCCGACCTGCAGGGTCGTCGGTTCGAGGTCAGGCAGTAGGCGCCGGTAGGCGGCCTTGGGCAAGGCTGCGAGCAGCCTGTTTTCCTTCGCAGTGGCTGATGCGTCCAAGATTTGAGTTCGGGCCATTTGCATGTGACCGTGACGACGACGCTTCCGCAGTTTACTCGATACGATCACCCATCGCACTCGTGTCGCGAAACTGAACCGACCAACATGTCTCTATTGAACTTACGATTGAGGCGGGCGAAAAACGGCCGGGCCTATGCGCATGGGCGCCCTCTCTTTGACCACCCGCACTGAACGGGCGCAGACTTTGTTAGGCAGGGCCAAAAAATGGTAAACAAATGAAGCGATCGAGCATTTCGTTTGCAATTGCCTTTCTGGCATTCACTTCCAACGCGCTTGCCCAGGAGGCTACAGGCCGATTCACCTCCGCCGAACTGACGAAGCGCACGCTAGAGCGCCGCGCTGTGGATGCCGCCATCTGGGGCATGCCCATCGTCAGCTTCGATGTGATGCGGCAGGGTTTCTTCCGCGATGCCAAGGCGCATTACGGCGACATCATGTATTGGTCGAGATTTTCGACCTGGAAAAACCAGGCGCTCACGCCCAACACCTCTACCCGCTACGTTATTTTCTTTACCAACACCAAGGATGGACCGGTTGTGATTGACGTGCCGCCGGTCGGCGATGCTGCGCTCTTCGGGACGTTGTTGGATGCGTGGCAGGTACCGTTGGTTGATGTCGGCAACACGGGCGAGGACCTCGGTAACGGAGGCAAATACTTGCTCCTGCCGCCTCGTTACAAAGGTGAAACGCCGCCAGGCTATATTGCGGTGCCCTCGAATACCTATAACGGCTTGGTCGCACTGCGCGTGATTTCCAAGACCGAACAGACTGATGATGTTCGTGCAGCCATCGCCTTCGTCAAACAGCTCAAAACCTATCCGCTTGCGGCGGCGAACTCGCCTCCCGAGCAGCGCTATATAGACATGGCCGACAGGATCTGGGACGGAATAGCGCGCTTCGATGAAAGTTTCTATAGAAGCCTCGCCAGGATGGTCAACGAAGAGCTGGCGCAGGCGCGCGACCTGGAGATGCTGGGGCTGCTGGGGCCGCTGGGCATCGAGAAGGGCAAGAAATGGAGGCCCAACGCCGCCACACGGACCGTGTTGAAGCAGGCAAGCCACGAAGCCCACCATTGGTTCATGGAGCAGCTGGTAAATTACGGTCAACGCTTTTGGCCTGACCGCAAGTGGGTCACCCCGGCTCCCCCGATCGCCTCTGAAACGACATTCAAATGGGAAGCCGCCGAATACTTTGACGTAGACGCACGCGGAATTGGTTTCTTCAGTTTTTTCGCGCCGCCGGCTAAGCTCGGCGCCTCCACGTTCTATCTCGACACGTTTTTCGATGCGCAGGGCCAACGGCTGCACGGCGAAAACTCCTATCGGCTGCATGTTCCCGGCGACGTCCCCGCCAAACAATTCTGGGCATTCACTGTTTACGATCGCGAAACCTGCGGTTTCATCCGCAGAGCGGCGCGCGCCGGCTTGGACTCTTACGATGAGCAGATGAAGCGCAACTCCGACGGCTCGGTGGATCTTTACACCGGCCCGAAGCCCCCGAAAGGTCAGGAATCGAACTGGATTCCCACGGTGGCCGGAAAAGATTGGTTTGCATACTTTCGGTTCTACGGTCCGGACGAGCCGCTTTTCCAGAAGACATGGAAGCTGCCCGACATCAAGAAGGCGAATTAAGGGAGCCAACCTAATGCCGCCGCTTGGCGCCGCAGCAACACGCGGCAACACGAAACGTGCCTTCTCAGCGATTCACTTTCAACCGGAATACCTGCTCTGCGTTCGCTTGCATCAGCATTTTTTTGGACTCCGCACTGATGTCGAACCCGTCGTAGGCCGCGACCTCGTCTGCGGACTGCTGATACGGATAATCCATGGCGTAGATGACTCTGTCGGGACCCAATACGTCCATACAGAACTTCACTGACGGCTCCCATCCCTGGCCGCTCGTAGTGATCCAGATATTGTTCTTGAAATAGTATGAAATCTTGTGGTGTAGCGTGACGGGGGCGGCGCCTCCGCGAAGTCCCGGCCTGCCGTCGGCGTTGCTCTGCATCCAATCGAAGCGGTACAGCAGCAGGGGCATTCCTTCGCCCATGTGTCCCATCACGACACGCAGTTTCGGGAAGCGATCGAACGCTCCGGACATGATGAGACCCATGACGTGCATCCAGACTTCATGGCTGAAGCCGGCGAGGGCGCCGCCAAATCCTCTGTATTCATATGGCTGAGACCACTGCTTGGGTGGGATTGTCGGATGAATATACAAAGCGGCGTCGCACGCCTCCAGCGCTTCGAGGATCGGCCAATACGGCTGCTCGTCGAGATATCGTCCGCGAAAATGTGAATTGATGACGGCGCCATTAAGGCCGAGGGATTTCATGCCACGCTCGATTTCCGCAATCGCGCCGTTGACGTCTTGCGGTGCGAATACGGTCAGGCCCGCAAAGCGATCTGGATAGCGGCGGCAGGCGGCGGCGAGGCGGTCGTTGGCGAGCCGAGCAAGCGCCGTGCCCTCGGCTGGTTCGAGGACTTGAACGCCGGGTGCGGTCAGCAACAAGAGTTGCTTATCGATGCCCAACTCGTCCATCCGCGCGATGCGTTTCTCGCCGATGTCCATGAGTTGCTCTTGCAAGGACTGCAACTTCGAGAACATGCCGGCCATGCGCAGCGAAGGGTCATCGGGAGCGTCGGGACTTGCGAGCAGGCGAACCTGAGCCTCCAGAATCTCCGGAATGTTCCATGCTTCTTCCGTCGCAATTCGCAGATACGGCGGATGTCGATCGATTTCTCGCCTGGTTGGCGCGAGGCCAAGGCTGCCGCGCTGCGGCGACGGTGCGTTCCACATGGATCTGATGCCTCACTTCGCACTAGAGTGCGACATCGCTCATTATCCGGTCGCCCCGGGGGCGCTGATCGATCAGCCGCGCATGATTTTTCGACTTCTCGCGAGTTGCCTGCCCGTGCCGAGGCGGTCGCCCAGTGCACCGGCGTTCAGTCATCGATGCAGCCGGCCTCGATCGTGACATCGACGATGTGGCCCACCAGGCCAAACGATTTTGTCATGACATCGCCGAAGAAACGCCGATCGGAAATGAACGTCAGCGATCCGGCCAGCCGGAATTTATTGACCGATTGCGGGTTATCACGCTTATTCATGAAGGTCAGCCGCTGTTTGTGGCTGCCGTCGCGCTGCATGATCCACCAGTCAGCGCCCTGCAGCGACAGCGGAAAAACGTCGGCCTCGGCACCGCTCATGTAAACGATGTGATTGCCGTCCGGCGTGAACGTGGGCGCCTGCGACCAGCTCTGCGTCGTCAGCTCCTGGATAGCGCCGTTCTCGATATCCATCGTATAGATTCTCGAGGCGAGTAGATTCTTGGTTCGATAGGTACTATAGAACGCGATGGTCTTATCGTCAGAAGCGATCGATTCAATCTCGCCGCCCTGATCGATTCCATCGGGAATGATATTGCGCACAGTTGTGAGATGAGGGGCATCGCCGTCCACAAAGTCGGCCACATTGAAGCGATAGCTTCCCGCCAGAAGATTCAGACTGGTGATGCGGGGTGCCTTGATCCGCTCGGTCCAGACGAACTTGGTTCCATCGGGCGAGAAGGCTGCATGCGTGATCGCATGATCGCGATCGCTGGGCAGATCGACCAGCTTCCATGCACTTCGGCCATCCGGCGTCACCAGCCAATAATCGCTGTATCCGCCGTAACCGGGTGTTGCATCGACGCGGCGGCCGCGATGCTCAGGCTTCTCGACGGTCATCACGAGATAGCGGCCGCTGGGATGCCAGGCCACCGGAAACGAATGACGATCGTCTCGCCAGCCCGCCGAGGCGACGCGGCGCTCCCGGCCGCCGTCGATATCGCTGATAAACGTCGCATAAGTGCCGTCCTTTCCTGGACGACCGAAAGCCATCGTGCTGGTCGCGGCGTTCCATTTCGCGCCGATCGCGTGCTCCACAGGGAAATCTTTGAGCGTGGTCGGCGGATGACAGCCCTCGGCACGTGGCGACGCCGGTGCGCTTGAAAAGGCCGACGCCAAGAGTCCTGCGCAAGCGATCAACACCCGTGCCCTTGCGCTAGCGCGGGTGCCCGGGATCGTCATTACTATGCACGCATGACGAGCTCGTCACTCGTTCGAATCAAATCGTCGATGACCGATTGCACATTGTCCGGCAGATAGGGAATGATGGCTTTTCCCGTGAAATCGAAATAGCCGCCATTGTCCTCAACGTGGATCTGCCGTTGCAACAGCTTGCAAAACGTCTCGCCCGATCGCTGCGGTGAGCTGGCTCCGGGCAGGATTCGAGTGAGGCGGGGCAGTACATAATTCCAAGCGGCGAGCGTCACACCGTGCTGCTCGCGCGCCAAACCCGTACCCGGCATGAGCCCTGGATCAAAGGAAAAAAATCTGCGCTGACCAGGTTCCTTACCGCCAAAGTGTCGCGCCATCAGGATGTTGCACCACTTCGAGGTGGCGTAAGCGTCTCTACATACTTGCTCTGGATTCTTCGCACCCGGATAACGGCCTTCCGCCAGCATCATGGCGGTGTGATATTGCGCGCCGCGAAAGCCGAATGCCTTGGCCGCGCGGAGATTGGGGTCGTGCGTGCCGCTGCCCGTCCAACCCACAGTTGCCGTGGGGGACAATTGATCGCGCAGCCCTTTGAACAGCCCATAGTGGGCAAGATGGTTCACGGCGAAGGTGGATTCGTAACCGTCTTGGGTGAACCTAAGCGCATGGGCCGATTGCGTTCCCGCGTTGAGCAAAAGTCCTTCGAGGTGCAGCGCCGGTACGCGCGTTACCAAGTCTTCTGCGAATTGCTTGACGTTGGCCATTGAGGCGAGATCAAGTTGGGGAGTCGACACATTGTTGCACCCCAGCGATTCGATCTCGGACCGGAGTGCGTCGCCGGTTCGCGCCTCCCTGACAGGGAGAATGAGATGTTGCACGCCTGCGGCAGCCAATTGTCGTGCGACCGCTCGTCCGAGGCCACTGCTGGCCCCCGTGATCAAGATTGTCATGGCGATCCTTCGTGTTGCATGAGCGGACTGCCCGCGCGCCTTCAGGCGAGTCTCGGCCTCAAGCTTCGCACGTCGCGAGAGGACACGGCGCCCAGCAATTGATCATTTTCATCGGTGATGGGCAGCGCGCGAAAGTTGTAGCGCTCGAAGAGCATCGCAGCTTCGCGCAATGTCGCGTCCTTCGGCAAGGAAATCACATGTTCGGTCATGATGTCGCCGAGCTTCTGACCCGGTTCCGCGGCGACCATTTCACGAATATCCGCCACGCCTTTCAGTTTCCCCGCCTCATCGGTGACGTACACGTAATTCACAACTTCCTTGCCGATTGCGAGCTCCCGATAGCGCCCGAGTACGTCGGCCGCCGGCATCGTGGCGGGCAACTTGATGACTTCGGGCGATGCATAGAGCAGGATCTGTTCGTCGTGCTTATCGATGATGTGTTCGACCTTGGAAGACTTGTCGTGGTCGAGCAGCTTGAGGATGGCGCCGGCCTGGTCGCGCGGCAGAATCGCGAGGATGTCTGCGGCCTGCGCGGGCGTCATTTCGTTGATCAGCAGTGCTGCGCGCTCTTTCTCGATGGCCCGTATCAATTCCCGTTGCACCCGCGGCTCCACCTCTTCGAGCGTGTCGGACGCCTGCTCGGCATCGAGCGCGTTGAACAATGCAACGCGCTGGCCGCCCTCGAGTTCCTCGAGGATGTCGGCCAGATCTACCGGGTGGATTTCGCTCAAGCCCGCCTTGGGCACCTTGAGCTTGATGTTGCCGGCGAAGCTCCCTAGTTGCTCCGGAAGCGGCTGAACATACAGCCACGACACGCGATCCTCGCGATTGCGATTGGTGAGCAGCTTGGCCAGCTTGCGAAACCCGAGCCGGCGCAGCGCCCGATAGTGGCTGAAGTCGACTTCGGCGGCGTACAGCTTATCGCTCTGGAAAGCCAGCTTGATATCGTAAACGACCTCGACCTCGTGATCGTCCATGTCGAGAATCTTCTTGTCCAGGATGTGGTCGTGAAGCAGGATCAGATGCTCCTGCGGCGCCCGCTCGTATTGCGCCAGATCCTCGCCGACATCGAGCACGATCTCCTGATTGGAAATTAGGCGCACCCGGTCCCAGGGAACGGTCAAAGGCGGGTATCCGAAGGATCGCGATACAACCAGTTGTGTGACTTCGGGGAGTTTGCCGGTTTCCACGATGGCCAGATCACTCAACTGTCCGATGCGCTTTTTTTTCACAAAAACGCTCCGACCGAGGATTTCGCTCAGGAAAAACTCCTGTTCAATGACTGTCGCCACTGCTTACCCCTGCGTCACGATCAGGACAAATTTGTAAATCATCAGCGCTACCAGAGCCAGCAGATATACCCGAAGCACCAGTAGCGACCCGCGCACCGCTCCGGACATCTCGATCCGCGGTTGGCGATACCGGGAATTTATATCAGCAAATTTGGCAAAGAGATTGCGCAGTTTACTCATGTCGGTGCTCCTCTATTTGAACAAATTGGGGAACAACACGGAAAAGCCATACAGCGTCGACAGGACAATGATCGACACGACGATGAAGCCGCCGATCAGATTCTGAATCGGGGTATTGCGGCGTTCGCCCATGGTGGCCCGATCATTCAGCAGCAAGATGAGAAACACCAGCGCCGCGGGCAGCAGTGTCACGGCGATCACCTGAACAAACAAGGTGATCAAGACCAGCGGTGCCTGCGGGATCAGCACCACCAGACCGGAGGTGACCAGCATGAGAAAGTAGGTCGCGTAGAACCACGGCGCCTGACGGATCTTGGTGTTGAGCGAGTGCGCCCAGCCGAAAATCTCTCCGAAGGCCCAGGAGCTCGCGAGCGAAATGCAAATGGCGCCGAGCAATCCGGCATCGAACAGGCCGATTGCCAGAAAGGTTCCCACATAGCGGTCGGTTTTCATCAGTTCGGACGCGGCCTGGGCGGCGCTGTCGATGTCGATCCCCGGCAGCACGGTGCCAGTCACGATGACGATGAATACCGCCACGAGCACGGTAACGATGGATCCGAGCAATGTGTCGAAGCGGCCCCAGGGAATGTCTTTTTCGAGCATGCCCTTGTCGACCACGGCGCTTTGTTGGAAAAACAGCATCCACGGGGCGATGGTCGTTCCGATGTTGGCCATCAGGAAGAAGAACAGCTGGCCGTTGAATCCGCCGGCGAAGTTGGGGATCAATCCCTGATGCAGCACGTCCCGCACGGACGGGTGTACGAGAAATGCACCCGGAATGTAGACCAGGTTCAACGCGCAGAAGAGCAGCGCGAGCTTCTCGAAAGTCCAATATCTGCCGTTGACGACAATCACCGCCATCAACGCAATGACGCAAACCACGGTAATCCATGGCGGAACGCCGAAGATGGCAAGTGCCGCGGTCATGCCGACGAACTCGGTAACCAGCGTCAGCCAGTCGACGACCATCAGATCAAACAGCGAAAACCAGCCCCAGAACGCCCCAAATCCGTCGAATATCGCCTCGGCGTGGCCGCGCTTGGTTACGGCACCGAGGCGTACGGTCATCTCCTGAACGTAGTAAGCGACCGGGATCAGAATGAGCAAAAACCAGATCAAGTGGTAGCCGTACTTCGCGCCGGTCGCTGCATATGTGGTAATGCCGCCGGCATCGTTGTCGGCGACCATCACGACGATGCCCGGTCCGGCGATGACCAGGTAGAGTCCGACCGCTTTCCATGCCTTGCGCAGGGGATAGTAGAGTCTTGCGAAATAGTTCACTGCATCATCCCGTCGTTACAGCCGCTAGACAAAAAAGCCGGCCATCACCACCAGCAGAAACGCAATTCCGAGGAGCATTCCAAGGAATAGGCCGAGTTCGCCACCCGCTGCTGCCATCCGGGCCGCCGCTGCGGCAAAGCGATTTGAAGGGCGCGCGCGCGGCGCCCAATGGGGAGCATCGCTGCGCCCAGCGACATGCCGACCGGTGGAATATGAAGGTTGAAGAACGCGGCCATGATCTACTCCTCGGAACTTTCGGCGCTTGTAACTCGCGCCCGGGAGTTGACCGCAGGGGAATCAGCAGATTAGCGCTGAATGCTCCGCATGCACTGGCTTCCGGGCCGCGATCGGTTGGCTAGGCATAAGGTCTTAAAAATGCTCCGCTTGCTTTATTCGCAAAAGATACCCTACCCAGGTATAGTAATGCAAGGAGTTTTGATGCATGGGCCACGTCGCCAAAGAAAAGTCGAAGTTGCTGAATCGAGTCAAACGCCTGCGCGGTCAGATGGATGCCATCGCCCGCGCCATTGAGGACGACGATGAGTGTACCGCCGTCCTGCAACAGGCGACCGCGTGCCGGGGCGCATTGGACGGCTTCATCGCGGAGGTCATCGAGGACCACATTCGCGAACATATGGTGGATCCGCAAGCCGCGCGCGAGGCTCCGCGGGTTCTCGCCGCCGAAGAGC
>Ga0210399_10004524_pt1 | contig 10799 bp, 7 predicted proteins | sample IncBWC14MmetaG_FD_150865 | JGI IMG/M metagenome (GOLD analysis project Ga0210399, IMG submission 150865) | Forest soil microbial communities from Barre Woods Harvard Forest LTER site, Petersham, Massachusetts, United States - Inc-BW-C-14-M | ecosystem: Environmental > Terrestrial > Soil >...
GTGGAATGTGGAATCGGCAATCTTCAGCAGCAATTCTCGCGCGCTCAGCTTCTCGTTGGGCTGGCCGTCGATAACGTTCTTGGTCCACCAGTCGCGATTCTCCGCGGCTGCGCGCATGAATTCGTCGGTCACCCGAACGGAGTGGTTGGCATTCTGGAAGAAGATCGAACTGTAGGCTTCTCCGTCGATCGAGCTGTTATATCCCTGCTCGATCAATACATGCGCTTTACGCTCTTCCTTTACCTTGCACTCGATGAATTCCACGATGTCCGGGTGATCGATGTTCAGGATCACCATCTTCGCCGCTCGCCGCGTCTTTCCGCCGCTTTTGATCACACCCGCAAACGCATCGAAACCCTTCATGAAGCTCACTGGCCCCGAAGCGATTCCGCCGCCCGAAAGGGTTTCCTTACTGCCGCGCAATGTCGAAAAATTCGTTCCGGTTCCAGAACCCCACTTGAAGAGCATCCCTTCGGTGCGGGTCAACCCCATGATCGACTCCATGTTGTCCTGCACGGAGTTGATGAAGCACGCCGAGCACTGCGGCATCGGCTGCACGCCGACGTTGAACCACACCGGCGAATTGAAACTCATTTTCTGCTCCACGAGCAGGTGTGTCAGTTCATCGCGAAACGCATCGCGCGACGCCTCGTTGGCGAAATATCCACCTTCTTCGCCCCAACGCACTACCGTGTTCACCACCCGTCCGATCAATTGCCTCGCAGTGCTCTCGCGCTCGGGAGTTCCGTGCTTGCCGTGGAAATATTTGCTGGCCACGATATTCGTAGCCGTCTGCGACCAGCCCTTGGGCACTTCCACATTTTCCTGCTTGAAGATCGTTACGCCCTTTTCGTTGCCGATCAGTGCGGTGCGCTTCTCCCATTCGACCGCGTCAAAGGGTGAAGTCCTTCCATCGGTGAAGTACCGTTCGAAGAACAAGCCGTTCTGCAAACCTGTTTTCTTCGTCTCCGCTGCTGTTGCACTTCTTTTTCCGTTCAACACTGGCTTCACCGTTGCCATCTAGTTCCTCCGCTACCAAGGTCCCCTGGAGGGTACCCTCTTAGTTTACTCCCCTTGCCAAGCAAGGGCGGTACGCGTAACGCCTGCACCGTCGCGGCTCAGATTCGGATGTCGTGAAGGCCAACTGCCCGTAAAAAATACGAAAAACGCAAATAAGCTGCCTCTGGCCTGTGAAGTTCACATGGCCGAACAGCTTTGTCCGCGCTTACCTAACAAACTGCGCGGAGCTTAACTTCGCGCTCGTTTTTTCGGTGATACCGGGCAGGTTCCGTGGGTGTAGCCGTGACCAAAGTACATCCCCGACTCGGTCCCTCTGGCGCTTCCACGTCCCCCGAATCTGGAATGGCAGTATCAAACCACGTAAGAATTCTGTCAAGAGAAAATCACAAAATCTAGCGAACTTTTTTCGTAAACGTCTACATCTTGTGGTGTCGTTCCTACCGATCGCTGCAAACTGTACAGCGCAAAGACTTTTTCATTTTGGAATTCCCAACTTGATGCAGTACAGAAGTACTCTCAAAACAAACTCCTGCTTCATACTCTTCTACTTTTCAAAAATTTATTCTCCGTATGCGAAGTTCTGAGGAGGATTTGGTCCGTGCAGCAGATTGGCCGCTATCAGCTTTTGGAAACGCTTGGCACTGGCGCGTCTTCGCGCGTGGTGCGCGGCTACGATCCGATGATCGATCGTTCTGTTGCGATCAAGTTGTTCTCTCCCGCCCTCTCTCATGGAGATTTGCGCTCGAAATTTCTTCGCGAAGCCCGCGTCGTTGGAAAACTTGCTCATCCGCACATCATCACGCTGCACGACATGGGCATCGAAGAAAGCACCAACACCCCATATCTGGTGATGGAACTCATCGAAGGGCAATCGCTCGAATCGATCCTCTCAAAGGGCAGCGTGGCGTCTCCCACCGCGTGTGCGTGGGCGGGACATGTCGCCGTTGCCCTTCACGTCGCGCACCGTCACGCGGTTATTCATGGCGACGTTAAGCCTGCAAACGTGCTCATCACCAATGAGGGGCACGTGAAACTTACCGACTTCGGCATGGCGCGCCTCGCCAGCCACGATTCCGTAGATACTTCTTTGAAAGGCACGCCCGCCTATTGGTGCCCCGAACAGATCCAAGGCCGTCCGCAGGATGCGCGTTCGGACATTTTCTCTCTGGGCGTAATTCTCTACGAGATGCTCACGGGCACCAATCCCTTCGCCGGGAATTCGCTGCAGGCGGTCTGCAACAATGTTCTCTCTTCGACGCCCCTTCCGCCTTCGCGGCTGAATTCGTCGCTTCCTTCGGCCCTCAATGACATTGTTGTCGGCTGCCTGGCGAAAGATCCGCGGGATCGCATTGCCTCCGCCGAATCTCTATCCGAACAGCTCTATCCGCTGGCTCGCCGCAAAGTGGCGACTGCCCCGTCCGCCCCAGTCCCGTCCAGCTTCCGCACGCGCGCCGCAAATCTTCTTCGTTCCGCCTAAACACCGCTTTTTCGGCCGTTTCCGGGTCATTCGGCCATGGGCCGGCTGAAATCGTCGCCCCAGGACTATTTCCACGTTTCTTTCCGGCCCCATCGAACTATTGGACTATTCCGTTCGTCTATGCCAGTGGAGGAACGCAACATGTCTTTGCAAAAGCTTTTAACCTGCCTCGGTATCCTTATATGGGCCACAGTCGCTTTGACGGCGGCGCCATCAGCCCACTCCAGGCGAATTGCCTCTTCGCTCTTGGCCTCGGAGGAAACTCCCGTTCGCGAATGCGCCGATCTGCATGTGAATATGAACGGCCACCAATCGGTCATGCAGTCCGAGCAGCGCACCATTACCCGGGCGGAGGCTTCTACCCTTCGGGTTCGAGCCACCACCAACGGCGGCGTTCAGGTCGAGGGCGGCAATGGTGATAGTTACACGGTTACACTGTGCAAATTTGCAGACCCGGGAAGCGGCGCGGAGAGTGTTCTTTCGCAGGTTCACATTTCCTTCCAGAACGCCGAACTGAGCGTCTCCGGCCCGCACAAGACCAACGACTGGTCTGACTTTCTTCTCATCCATGCTCCCAAAGCCGCGGATATGGATATCGATGTAAACAACGGACCACTTGCCATTCGTGAAGTGAATGGCACGCTCAAAGTCCACGCCGAAAATGGCCCGGTGACAGTGCATGACTGCTCCGGTGAGTTGGATCTGCGCTCGCACAACGGCCCGGTAACACTCAGCGGAAACAGCGGGAAGCAGAACATCTCCACGGAAAATGGACCTGTCACTTTGTCGCTGAGCGGTACAACCTGGAACGGCTCCGGCCTTGAAGCGCATGCTCACAATGGGCCGCTGACGCTGGAAATTCCGAGCCACTATCAATCGGGAGTGATTCTGGAATCGGAAGGCCACAGCCCATTTCAATGCCGCGCCGCCGCCTGCTCCGAAGGCCGCAAGACCTGGGACGACGACCGCAAGCGCATCGAGTTCGGGTCCGGTCCTACCCTAGTTCGCCTAACCACCGCAAACGGCCCGGTCACCGTCAACTAGCCAACGCGTTTCTTACCTTCTTGGGATCGTGTTTTGAATCGAACGTACAGGGCGGTGTCAGCGGCGTGGAGTCACCAGGTCGCTGCCACCGCTTCTGGCAACATTCCTGATTTCCACCGTTTACAGGTCATTCATAGTCTTGTCACCCGAACGTCACCACAAACCACCCATCCTTTGACACAATATTCTCGAAATAGTTGATCCTGAGGTACAAACCTAACCATGTCTATCCCATTCCCGCGCGCTACGGTACACTTCTATCGAAACGATCCGCACCATGAGAGCTGTGAATGAAACGCGTCCTGATCATTGAAGATGACCGCGATATTGTCGAGCTTGTCCGTTATAACCTTGCGAATGAAGGCTTTCAGGTCAACGCTGCTTTCGATGGACCTACCGGCCTTACTTCGCTGAAGAAGACTCCGCCGGATCTTTTGCTCCTTGACCTGATGCTTCCCAAGATGTCCGGCCTGGATATTTGCAGGGAAGTCCGCAAGGACGATTCGCTCAACCGCTTGCCGGTGCTGATGCTGACCGCGCGCGGAGACGAGGCGGACCGGGTGGTGGGTCTTGAAATGGGTGCGGACGACTATGTCACCAAGCCGTTCAGCCCTCGGGAACTGATTGCCCGCGTGAAAGCGCTGCTTCGTCGAGCCGAGCCGCCCGCTGATTCCCCACGCGTCATTGAGATAGGCAGGCTGGCTATCGATCCTGCTTCTTACCGGGTGAGCAGCTCCGGTAAGCCTGTGCCGCTAAGTACGCTGGAGTTTCGTCTTCTGTATTACCTGGCCTCGCGTCCAAATCGCGTATTTACCCGCGATCAGCTTCTGGACGCGGTCTGGGGCACGGATCGATTTGTCACTCCACGCAGCGTTGATGTTTACGTTCGGCGGCTTCGCGAGAAGATCGAGTCCGATCCCGAAAACCCTTTGCACTTGAAGACCGTGCGCGGCGCGGGTTATCTTTTCGAAACACGTGCGGCGTAACCTATTCTGGAAACTCGCGCTAACGTTCCTGGCGCTCTTGCTGAGCGTTCTGCTCGCGGTGGATTTCCTTGCCGAACGCGCGCTGCGCAGCAGTTACGAGCGTGACGCTTACCAGCAACTTCAGTCCATTTCAAAAATCCTTCCCCTGCAATCCGCGCATCTCGAGCAATTTCCGCCGACGACTGCCGATCAAACACAGGCGCTCCAACAGTGGGTGAGTGAAGCGGCGAAAAGCGGAGTTCGTGTTTCCGTGATCGCGGCTTCCGGACAGGTGGTCGCGGATTCTGAAGTGAACGTGAACAGCATGGAAAATCATAGGGACCGCCAGGAGGTCCGCGATGCGCTGCAAAATGGCTACGGAAAAGCCACCCACGAAAGTATTTCGCAGGGACGTCCCATGCTTTATTACGCGGTGCGAGAGGAGCTTCACGGAGGAGCGTCCGCGGTAGTACGTTTCTCGCTGCCGATTGAATCGGTGAACGAAGCCCTGGGGCATTTTCGCAAGGTTTTGTGGGCCTGGTCACTCCTGATTTTGCTCGTCGCGGGAGCGGTTTCAATGCTGGTGTCGCGGTCGTTTACAGGGCGAATCGAGCGGCTACGGGAATTTTCCCGCCGCGTAGCGGAAGGCGATTTCCGCCCATTGGTCTCAGACGGTACCGGAGACACGCTGGAGGCTCTCGGCCAATCCCTGAATCAGACTGCTTCGCGGCTGGATCGAACGATCCACACGCTCACGGAAGAACGCAACCTGTCCTCCGCAATCCTGGGCTCGATGGTGGAAGGTGTTGCCGTCGTGAATGGATCCGAGCGCCTGGTTTTCGCTAACCCGGGCTTCGCGGAAATTTTGGGACTCGATGTGCCTCCCGTTTCCGGCAGCGCGCTGCTTGAGGTGGTGCGCCAGACAGAGTTAATCGAAGCGGTCCGCCGGGTCCTTGGCGGCGAGCCGCGCGTGGAGTCCGAAATCGTTACCGGAACCTTGCGGCAACATTTCTTTGCAGCTACCGTTGCCTCGGTCCGCGCGGGAGAAACTTCGGGCGCCGTTCTGGTGCTCCATGACATTACTGAATTGCGCAAGCTCGAACGCATCCGCCGCGATTTCGTCGCCAATGTTTCTCATGAATTTCGCACGCCACTGACCGCGATTCAGGGCTTCGCCGAAACGCTCCTGGCCGGCGCGATGGACGATCCGCAGAATCGCGATCGCTTCCTGGGAATTATTCTCGAGCATGCCCGGCGACTAGCGCGCCTCACTGAGGATCTTCTGAAGCTCTCGCAGATGGACGCGGACCGCCTGGAGCTGGAATTGCGCCGCACCAGCGTTTCGCAAGTCATCGAAAGCTGCTACGAAACAGCGCGCCATCGCGCAGCGGAAAAGGAACTCTCTCTGTTCCTCGACGCGCCGCCTCGTCTGCCGGATGTCCTGGTGGATCAGCGTCGACTGCAGGAAGTTCTGCAGAATCTTCTCGACAACGCGATTCAATATACGTTGCCAGGCGGAAAAATTACTCTCAGCGCCGAGGCCGGCAACGAAGAAATTATTTTTACGGTAAGCGATACTGGTATTGGTATTCCACAAGTTGACCAGCCGCGCATTTTTGAGCGTTTCTACCGTGTAGACGCTGCGCGTTCGCGCGAGGCTGGCGGTACTGGACTGGGGCTGGCTATCGCAAAGCACCTGGTCGAAGTGCACAACGGCCGTCTGTGGGTGGAAAGCGAAGTCGGTGTCGGCTCACAGTTCCATTTTGCAGTCCCGATCTTCGATCCCGAACGCGCAGTGACCAGAACCGCGGCGTCCGCAGGCGCCACGACTCGCGGCATCCGCTCTCCCTATTCCCTGTAGTACCTGGTACGAACCTTTCGGAGATGTTCATCTCACGGTAAACAGTTCGTAACATTGCCAGCCCACTCTGGTGTTGAACGTGTGGGGGTGCACCTTGCCGCGTTCACCGTGGAGGCCTTTGCATGGCGGCTACTTCCGGACTCACCGAAGCGGTTCTGTACGACACGCTGGTCAATTATCTGATTTCGATGGCGCGTGTGGTGGAAAGTGCGATGAATCGCGGCCTGGACGCAATCGTCGGCTTCAATAATCCCCGAACCGCCGGGCTTCCAGGGGAAGTATTCCTGCTTGAACCACGCATCAACGAAATGGAAGTGATGATTGACGAGCATGCGATTCGCTTGTTGCGTCGCGGCTCGTTTACCGATGATGAGATGCGCCTGATCGTGGCGGCGCTGAAAATTACCAACGACCTCGAACGCATTGGCGACATTGCGGTAAATCTGGCAGAGCGAGTTATCTCCCTGCGCGAAATGCCCGGAGCAACTGTGCCGGATGAGCTTTCTCCCATGGCGGAAGCGGTGCGATCCATGGTCAGCCGCAGCCTGGGAGCGTTGATTTTTCGCAACGCAGAGCTTGCCGCGCAGGTGCTGGAGAGCGATGACGTCGTGGACCACTACCGCGACACAATTTTTGAAAATTTGCTGCAGCACATGACCCAGGATGCGGCGTTGGTGAGCCCTGGAATGCAGTTTGTGCTGGCGACGCGTCATTTGGAGCGCATCGCAGACCACGCCACCAACATTGCAGAGGACATTATTTTTTGGGTCCGCGGACTGGATGTGCGTCGTGGTCGCGGCCTGACCGTTCGTCCGGAGGAGGGAGAAACCTTCACAACGGCGGCCGGTGAGCGTTCCTCTGGTGCTACTTCGTCTAGCGCAGCTTCGTCTGGGGCGACTCCCGCCGATGAGGTTACTAAGAATTCATGTAGCCTTCATTTAGATGTGACCCAGGGCTGCGAAACTCAACGTGTTTGAACTTCACTTCGAGTCCTACCTTGGGGACCGGTGCACCCCTGGCTCCGGTCCCCTCTTCCCCTCCTCGAAACACGCCTGCCTTGAAACAGCCTTTTCACGTAGTCGATCGTGATAACATAGTCAAAGGTCGCCATAAATGACTGCCGGGACAATAGCTGACCGCCAGGCAAGCGCACCCTACATGCGCGGGCTGGTTTGTGTCCTCCTGGCGGTTATTCTGCTTTCAAATCCTTTTCTCAACCTGTTCCGCTCCCCTGGCGACGCAACTGTCCGGCATCCCGTATCTCACAGAGCCACCGTCGCTTCGTCGGAATTGCAGCATTTTTCCCCTGTCTCCGGCCCCGCCTGTCCTGAACTGTCAGCGGCGGCAGCCATCGTGGAGAGAGTTGCCAAGCAAATAAGCTGGCGGTTGCAAACCACCTCAAGCGATCAAGTATTGCGAAATGCTGTTCCGGAGCTTTCGGCTAGTTTGTGGTTCCGGCCACCACCTCTCTCGTAGTATTACCGCGTCCGCATAACCCGTTCCCCAACTAGTACCAGGGCCATTTAGCCGCCGGTACGAATCTAATTTTGCAGCGGCAGGAGTGTAGAAAAAGGCATGCCGCGGGATCAGGATGATTCATGTCGCGAAACGCAAAAATTCTTGCAGCAATGCTCGTGGTTGTTGCGATTGGGATTGGCTGGCGTTGGTTAGGTCGCGCGCACAGCGAAGCAGAGAGCGCCGACCCAATAAAGAATGCCGGCGTCACGGTCGCGGTGGCTCGAGTTGAGCGCCGCACGCTGCAGGACTCCCTTGTCGTCGCCGGCGCCTTTAAGGCGTTTCAAGATGTGGATGTGCACGCCAAAGTGGCTGGATACATTCGAACGATTTATGTCGACGTAGGGTCGCGCGTAAAAGAAGGGCAGATTCTGGCGGTGCTGGAGGTTCCGGAATTGGCGGCGCAATTATCCGGGGCTCGAGCAGCCGCGCGCCGGGCAGAAGATGAAGTACGCCGTGCCCAGGGAGATTTGCAGCGCGCCAAATCCATCCATACCGCGGCACATGCGATGTACGCCCGTTTGAAACAAGCCGCGGAGCAAAATGCCGGACTCGTCGCCCAACAGGAACTGGACAACGAGCAAGCGAAGGATTTGGAAGCGGAAGCGGGAGTATCCAGCGCGGAAGCCGCACTGAGCGCAGCCCAACAGGCCCTGGAAGTGGCCGACTCGAATCAGAAACAATTCAGCGCGCTTTCGGACTATACGCGGATTACCGCGCCATTCGCCGGAGTCGTAACCAATAGATACGCGGACACCGGGGCGCTAGTCGCCGCGGGAACCTCCACCACGCAGTCCACACCCGTAGTACGCATCGCGCAAACTTCCGTGCTTCGTCTTGTGCTGCCGATCCCCGAATCAATAGCCGGTCAAATTCGACTGGGAGATCCGGTCAAAGTACACGTGCAAGCCCTCAATCAGGATTCGGTCGGAAGAGTCTCGCGATTCGCAGACTCGCTGGATCAACAGACACGCACGATGGAGACAGAAATCGATTTTCAGAATGCGGACGGCAAACTGTTGCCCGGAATGTATGTAGAGGCCGTCCTCGCGCCACCGGGACAGAAAGAGATGCTGACCGTTCGATTGGAGGCAGTGCACACCAACGGGCCGGAAGGCACGGTTCTCTTCGTAAACAAAGACAACGTGCTTGAAGAACGAAAAGTCCGTCTGGGCATACAGGGAAGCACGCAGATTGAGGTGTTGTCTGGCTTGCAAGAAGGCGACCGCGTGGTCGTCGGCAACTTAAACGACTTTCGCAGCGGCATGAAAGTCGTCCCCAAAGAACTCGACGGCAGTAAAGCGGGCGAGAGCGGGGCCAAATAATGCCGAAATTTGCCCTCGCCTATCCCTACTTCATCATCATGCTCTGTTTGGTCGTCGCCGTCGTGGGCGTCACTACGTTAGTGCGCATGCCCGTCGATCTGTTTCCGCAGATCAACATTCCGGTAGTAGTGGTGGCGACTTTTTATTCCGGGATGCCGCCGCAGCAGATCGAAGCCGACATTACCAATACTTTCGAGCGCTTCTTTACACTGGGCAGCAACATCGATCACATCGAATCGCGTTCGCTGACCGGCGTCAGCCTGATCAAAATTTATTTCAAGCCTGGGACGGATGCGAATGCTGCCCTTAGCAACATCGCGAATCTGGCCATGGCTGACTTGCGCCGGCTTCCGCCGGGCACCCTGCCGCCGGTGGTTCTGAAATTCGACGCCTCCAGCCTGCCCGTCTGCCTGATCACATTGAAGGGCGAAGGGCTGAACGAAACGCAGCTCAAGGATTTGGCGCAGTTTCAGGTGCGAAACCAGGTCGCCAACGTGCAAGGCGCTTCCGTACCGCAGCCCTTTGGCGGAACTTACCGGCAAATTCAGGTGTTCGTCGATCCGGTGAAACTCGAAGCCCATCAACTTAGCCTGATGGATGTGGTCCACGCCATCAATGATTCGAACCTCATCCTGCCCGCTGGGGACGTGCGCATCGGTAACCGCGACTACAACATCTACGCGAACAGCCAGGTGCCAAAACCCGAGGACATCAATCGCATTCCGCTAAAAACGGTGGGACTCGGTTCGGTGCTGGTCGCGGATATCGGCAAAGCGGAAGACGCGGGAGCGATTCAGACCAACATCGTGCGCATTGACGGACAGAAGTCCGTCTATATTCCAGTGCTTAAGCAGGGGGGCGATAGCAACACGATTTCGATCGTCAACGGGGTCAAAGAAGCCACAAAACATCTGGTGGACATACCGGACGTACTAAAAACTTCCGTGGTTTTCGACCAGTCGATTTTCGTGAAAACGGCGGTGAAAAATCTTTTGAAAGAAGGCGGCATTGGACTGGTGCTCACCGGGCTGATGATTCTGCTTTTTCTGGGCAGCCCGCGAGCTACGTTCGCGGTGCTGCTGTCGATACCTTTGTCGGCTTTGACTTGTTTCATAGTCATGAATGGCTTCGGGGGCTCCATCAACACCATGTTGCTTGGTGGACTGGCTCTGGCGTTTTCTCGATTAATCGACGATTCAGTGGTGGTGTTGGAGAACATCTTCCGGTTCATGGAAAACGGCGCGCCGGCAAGGGAAGCCGCGGAAAAAGGGGGCATGGAGGTGGCGCTGGCGGTGCTCGCGGCAACCTCGACAACCTCGATTGTTTTCTTTCCGGTGACTTTCTTTTACGGAGTCAGCAAATATCTCTTCATCGACCTGGCGCTGGGAGTGGTCATCTCCATCTTCGCATCGTATGTCTTCGCGATGACGGTTGTCCCTTTGTATTGCGCGTATTTTATAAAAATCGCTCCACATGGCGAGGAGCAACACGAAACTCCCAAAGGCCTGCTGGCGAAAATCGTTCACCGCTTCAACGAACTGTTCCAGCGCCTGCTGGGTTTCTATGAAAAGCACGTAACTAGCGCGCTGAAA
>Ga0210399_10004526_pt1 | contig 10795 bp, 7 predicted proteins | sample IncBWC14MmetaG_FD_150865 | JGI IMG/M metagenome (GOLD analysis project Ga0210399, IMG submission 150865) | Forest soil microbial communities from Barre Woods Harvard Forest LTER site, Petersham, Massachusetts, United States - Inc-BW-C-14-M | ecosystem: Environmental > Terrestrial > Soil >...
CTTCTGCCCGACCGCGAACAGGCGTTCGCGGCGGGGCGGAAGCTCGCGCTCGAGGCCGCCGTCGAGCTCGCTCGCACGCCCGGCCACCCCTCCCCCTCAACCCGATAGCGGCCACAAGCTGACAGTAAGAGCCTGTTTGAAACTCAGGCGGCATCTGAGTGAGCTGGCGCTGAGGTGCTGGCAGTTTCGGCCTTGCGGGCGAGGCGGCGGGTCATGACGATGATCATCGACCAGTAGATATAGGTCTCGTGGTGGGCGGGCAGCCGCTCGTAGTCTCTGACGGTCCGCCGGTGCCGGGTGATCCAGGCCAGCGTCCGCTCGACTACCCAGCGGCGCGGCAGGACTTTGAAGGTGTGCAGGTCATCGGGCCGCCGGACGATCTGGACGGTGAGCTTGAGCGCGGTCTTGGCCCAGGTGACCAGCTGGCCGGCGTAGCCGCCGTCGGCCCAGGCGAGCCTGATCGAGGGGAAGGCCTTGCGCAGGTTCCACAGCAGCGGCTTTGCCGCGTCGCGGTCCTGCACGCTGGCGGCGGTGATCAGCACGGTCAGCAGCAGGCCGATCACCTGAGCGGCCGAGACGACAGGTTGGCTGGCAAGGAAGCCTGGCCTGGACCGGGACTGTCAAGACCGGGACCGGTCAAGACCGGGACCACTTCTCCTCCTGAATGGCCCCTACGGCCTGTCCGGCAAGTTCGAATCATTTCTCTGAGCTGGAGCCACGTTCCCGGAATCGAACCGTAGAGCTTCTCCTTACCATAGGGTTCCGATCGGCGCTCCAGCCAGGCGTTTCGGTGAAAGGCCCGGTCAGAGGCTCTGCTTCAGCGCGGTTGGGACCGGTTCAGGGCGGTTCGCGCCGGATGCAGCCTCCCAGATTCCTCCCAGCCGGTCATGGAGGAGGAGCCCATGTCCTACCTCAGTTCCGCCCGGTCCGATCTCTGTTCGATACGCACTGCCGGCGAGCAGGATGAGCTTGCCGAAGCAGTCCGCAGCGGATTCAGCGCCGCAGGCTACCCGCTGGCCGATGATGACCCGCCGGTATCCCTGACGAGCGGCATCGACCGTGTCATCCGGCTGTCTACGGCGGCGGGCGATGCTGGCCGTGGCGGGCATCGCCGCGTATGTGTCCTACTGGCACGCGTATGCGGTCGTCCGGGCCCACGGCGAGAGCGGGATCACCGCCCGGCTGAAGCCGGCCACGATCGACGGCCTGGTGTACGCCAGTTCGATGGTGGTGCTGTACGCGGCACGGCACCGGGTCCCGGTACCTTCCCTGGCTCGCTGGCTGCTCGGCCTGGGGATCGCGGCGACCCTGACGGCGAACATGGCCCAGGGCTGGTCCCGCGGTCCGGTCGGGGCGGTGGTCGCGGCCTGGCCGGCGGTCAGTCTGGTGGGCTCGTATGAGCTGCTGGTCTGGCTGATCCGCACGTCCGGGATGGCAGAGCACAGGCCGCCGGCCGGGCACCGGTGCCAGGCCGCGGCCTGCCGCGCTGCGGCGCGTTCTGCCACGACCGCAGCCGCCGGCGCCGGGTTCCCCCGCCGGAACGAGCGCGACACGCCAGACCAGACACGGCACCCTGCCGCGCCGGCCATCCCCGCCATCGGGCACCGTGACCAGGCGGTACCTGAGGCCGCCGTCAATGACGCCGCGGTGGCCGCGTACCGGCTGAGCGCCCAGGCCGGCAATCCGCTCTCCGAACGCAAGCTGGCCCAGCTCTTCGGGAGCATATCCCGCCGCTGGGCGCGCGCCAGGATCGCCGAAGCACGGAGGGTATCGCCATCAGGGCTCATGGTGGATCCGGATACCGTCGGCGCCCAATCGCCGTAGTGCCGCAACTGAGGGCGGAAAGTCGGAGAAGTGAAGGGCGGTCGGTGGATCAGGACCTCGCGATCTCGGATATCGGCGGCCATGCGGGGTGTGATCGTCAATCGCCAGGGCACTGAGGCGCGCTGTACGCTGCCGGGCATGGAGCTCCCCGCTGGGTACCGGCTCCGGGCGCCTGCCCTGGGCGACCTCGATGCAGTGGCCGACGTGCTCATCGCCGACCAGCTCGACGAGGCCGGGCAGATCGTCTTGGGCGTGGACTTCCTCCGGGCCGAGTGGAGCCGGGTCGGCTTCAATCTGGCCGCCGATGCCTGGGTGGTGGTCGACGGTGCGGGGGTGATCGTCGGGTACGTGCAGGCCAGGCCAGAAGAATTGTCCTTGGTCGAGTGCTGGGGGGTCGTCCATCCCGGGCACCGGGGCCGCGGTATCGGCTCTTTTCTGCTGAATCTGACCGCGGAGCGGGCGTCTGGCCTGCTGGCCGGGCTCGGGTCCGGCCGCTTCCGCCATGCGATTAACGCGGGGGACCGTGCCGCGGCGGCGATGCTCCAGGCGCGGGGCCTGCGGCTGGTCCGCCACTTCTGGCACATGCAGATCGACCTCGCGGGACCGTGTGAGCCCGGCCCGCCACCGGGAGGGATCAAGATCACCGGGATCGAGCCCCCCGGCGATCTGCCGGTCATCCACGCTGTCCTCAACGAGGCCTTCGCCGATCACTGGGGGCACCAGCCGGAGCCGTTCGACCGGTGGGCCGGGGAGCAGATGAGCAGCCCGGGCTATGACCCGGCGTTGTGGCTGCTGGCGACCGCAGCCGGGCGGCCGGCCGGCGCCCTGACCGGGCACGTCGCCGACAACGGCGGCTGGGTGGACTACCTCGGGGTCTTGGCGCCCTGCCGGGGCCGCGGGGTCGGGGCAGCGCTTCTTCGCCGCTCGTTCGCCACGTTCACCGGCCGCGGGGTCCGGCACGTGATCTTGAACGTCGATGCTGAGAACACCACCGGGGCCACCGCGCTCTACGAGCGTGCAGGGATGCGCGTTGTCAACCGATGGGACCTGTGGGAGCGCCTGCCGGGCAACTTGCCAAGGTGACCCCTTCCTTACAGGTCTCCTCACCGACCTGGCTCGCGTGCGACACGGCAGGTCGTGGTGCCTGCGGTGTTGTCCGGGAGTGGCCGTGATAACCCTCAGCCGGCCACCTCATCGGGCACGCTCACGACTCCGGAGTCCGGCGTCCGATCTAGCGAATTCGCGCATCCGGCCTGCCTGGACTCGATCGCTCATCTCCCCGGTGGCCGAGATCATTCCGCGCATGTCCCGGATCATGGCTAGTTCCGCCTGGCCACCTGCACCTTGCAGGAGCCTGCCCCCGCCGGCCTGGGCAGGCTCCTGCGACCTTATCGGGTAGGCGACGGGCACGCGCCCGGATTCGCAGCCGGAACCGCGCGCCCCGACGGCACGTCTATAAGGTGGGCGAAGAAGGTGAGTGCGCTGCGGCAATCCACCGAAGGACGGCTGTGTGTCCTCGACGACATGTTGAGGGCACAGGCGCGGCGGCGCCGGTTGCGGCGCGGTGGCCTGGCCGTGGTCACGCTTCTGTTTGTCGTCCTTGTCAGCTTGGTGCTCTATCCGGGCCGCCACCCGGGCGCCGGGGTGGCCCGTACCGGGACGGTCACGGCGACCCGGGCACCTGCCGGTTCCCGTGCGGCGGCGCTGACGCTGGCCCGGCAGATGCTCGCCCGGCTGGTCGTGCCAGCCGGGTCGCAGGCTGCCCATCCGCCGCCGCTGAGCGTGTCGTCCGCCGGAGGCAACTTGCCGTACACCGTTGAGCTGCACCGGTTCGTCCTTGTGCACGAGCCCGTGGCGGTCGTGCAGTCCTTCCTGCTTGCGCACGTGCCAGCCGGGATGAGCTGGGCTGGTGACGGCCTGGCGCAGGGCACCGCGAACACCGTCACGGTGCTGTCCGTGGCGTACAGCCCCCGGTCGCTGGCTTCCGGGCTGACCAACGCGCAACTGGGCACCGCCGCGATGCCGTTGGCAGACGACGATACCTTGATCCGCGCCGACGCCGGCGTGAGCTGGTTCCCGCCGCGCAGCGCCGCGGAACAGCTGACCGCGGCCAGCTTCCGCTCGGTGACCGTCACCGCCACCGAGATGTTCCCCCGGCCGCGAACGGCGACCCGCACCTTCACCTCGCCCGTGGTCATCGCCCGGCTGGTAGCCCTGGTCAATAGCCTGCCCGCGACACCGTACCCGGACGTGGCCGCCATGAGCTGCGCGCCTGGCAGTACCGTTTACCGGCTGGGATTCGCCCCGGGCGTGGTCATCTACGCGGGCGGCTGCGGGGCGAGCGATGCGATCACGGTCAACGGGAAGGAACAGCCCAGGCTCTGGGATCTGGGTGTTCTGACCGCGGCGGCCAGGCAGCTCCTGCACCTGACCACGTAACTGACCTCACCGCAAAGCCGCAGGCGGCGGCACTAGCTTGATCTCTCAACCCTGCGGACACTGGCCCGGCATGCGCCCATCTCTTACTTTTCAGTTGATCTTCGTCAATGCCCGAGCTTGTGTTGGATGCCTTTGGTTTCTGTGACGGCCCTGACTGGAAGATCGCATCCGGGCTGCTCAGTAGCGCCTTCTGCGTCCGCCGGTTCCGCGCGGCAGTGGTCACCGGCGGTTCGGCGGCGCGGATTCCTGTGGGCTGAGCCGTGAGCCGTTGGGCTGTCCTGTGCCTACTGACGTGTGGTGATCACCTAGGGCGGCGGCTGACTCTGGGGACAGCCGGCCCGACAGGGCCGGGCCCGGGACTGTGTGTCCGGTGGCCGATCGCAAGGAGGGATAGCACCATGAAGCTCGGCTCAGGGGAAGTTCAGATGGGGAAGGTTCTGGTTATCGCCGCGCTCGGCGTGGCCGGGATGTGCGGCGTGGCCGCGTGCGGCGCCGCCGTTCAGGTGAGTAGCCAGCCGCGACCGCTGTCGGCGGCGCCGGCAGACAGCGCCAGTATGGCCCGGGACATCGCGAGGATCGCGGTGGGGACCGGCGGGCTGACCGCGCTGGACAATGGCGACGGCGTGGCCACCCTGGTGTACTGCGACCTGGGCACCGTGTCGGGTCGGCCCCACATTGGGGTCCCGGTGTCCGCTTCCTGCGGGATCAGTTACTCCGACGGATCGGTCTGGCGGCAGACAGTCACCGTGACCTTCGATGGTCACGGCCGCCCGGTCGCCGACCGGGCCAACCTGGGCACCGAGCTGGTGCAGCCGACAAGCGGATGAGGGCGATTCTGGCCGCGGTGCGCATGGGCGGGACGGGCGCCCAAGGTAGTGCCCGCCCCGGCCCCGTGGCGTTGCCGGGTGAGAGGCTTCGCCGTTCGTGGCCGGGCACCTCGGTCCTGCCCGCAGATGGCCCCGGCCCCGGCGGGATCGGCGGCCCGTCCCGGCCCGGGGTGGGCGGCGGAGAGCTGGTGGGGGTGGCTGGGCGTGGTTAACAATGGTGGGGATCCCGCCGGTGCTGGACCGGGTTGCAGCGCGGCGGGGTCGGGGCCTGGGGAGGGGATGCCGGCCATGGCGGAGAAGTCGGTGCTGGATTTCGCCGGCCTGTTGCGGCAGCTGCGGGCCGAGGCCAGGCTGACGCAGGAGGAACTGGCCGAGGCGGCGAGCCTGAGCCCGCGGTCGGTCAGTGATCTGGAGCGGGGCATCAACCGCACGGCCCGCAAGGATACCGCCGAGCTGCTGGCCGGCGCGCTGGGCCTGGCCGAGCCGGCGCGGGTGGTGTTCGTGGCGGCGGCCCGCGGGAAGGCGCCGGCCGCGGAGGTGCTGGCGGCCGTGCTGGGGGAGGCCAGTGCGGCATCTGACGGTCTGGCGCCTGAGGGGAGCCTGGTGTGGTCGGGGTGCCCGTACCTCGGGCTGGTGCCGTTCGGGGAGCGGGACGCTCGGGTGTTTTACGGGCGCGGCGAGCTTGTGGCCCAGTTGGCGCAGCGGCTGGCCGGGCAGCTGAACGGGGCCGGGATGTTGGTGGTGGCCGGGGAGTCGGGGGCCGGCAAGTCGTCGCTGCTGCGGGCGGGACTGATGCCGTGGCTGGCGGCCGGTGCCCTCGGGCCGGGATCGCAGCGGTGGCCGCGGCGGGTGATCCAGCCGACGGGCAGGCCGGTGCGCGAGCTGGCGATGGCGCTGGCTGAGGTGGCGGGCGCGGATCCGGTGTCTGTGTACCGGTCGCTTCTGGCGGCGCCGGGTGAGGCGCCGATGCTGGTCGAGCTGGCGGTCAGGACGGCGGCGGGCCGCGGCCCGGCCCCGGGACCGGGCGGCCCGGCCGATGCCGCAGCCACGATGCCGCCGCGCCTGGTGCTGATGGTCGACCAGGTCGAGGAGCTGTTCACCGCGGGCGGGGACGCGGAGGCCGGCCGGGCCGAGCGGGAGGGTTTCCTCGCGGCGCTGCACGCGGCGGCCACCGTCCCGGCCGGCCCGCACGAGCTCCCGGCGGCGCTGGTGGTCGTGGCGGTGCGCGCGGATTACCTGGGGCGCATGATCGCCGATCCGACGCTGAAGGCATGGGTGGATGCCGGGCTGTTCACGGTCGGGCCGATGAGCGAGGCCGAGGTGCGGCTGGCGATCACCGGGCCGGCCGCCGAGGCGGGACTGGTCGTGGAGCCCGCGCTGGTCGAGGCGGTGGCCGCCGAGCTGCGCGAGGGCGCCGGGGCCGGGCTGGGCAGCGGGGTGCTGCCGCTGATGTCGCAGGCGATGGCCGCCACCTGGCGGTACCGCGAGGGCAGCGAGCTGACCCTGCGCGGTTACCGGCGGGCCGGCGGGGTCGCCGACGCGGTCAACCGCAGCGCCCACGATGCCTACGACGCCCTGACCAGCGCCCAGCAAGACGCGGCCCGCCTGGTGTTCACTCAGCTGACCGCCACCACCCGGGACGGTCAGTTCGCGCGGCGCCGGTGCAGCAGAGCCGATCTGCGCTCCCCGGGATCACCGGTGGCGGCCGACATCGATGCGGTCATCGACGTCTTCGGCGCCCAGCGGCTTCTCGTCCTGGGACAGGACAGCGTCGAGATCTGCCATGACGCGCTGCTGCAGGCCTGGAAACAGCTGCGGGAATGGCTGGGCGGTGACCAGCTCGACCGGGCTCTGCGCAGCCAGGTCATCAGCGACGCGGACACGTGGGAGAGCGACGGCCGGGACCCGGCCTATCTGTACCGATCGGGGCGGCTGGCCACGATCGATGCGGCCGCCACCCGGTGGCAGCACGCGCCCACCCGGTACCCCCCGCTACCAGCGACCACTCAGGCGTTCCTTGACGCCGCTCGCCACGCCGCCCGGCGCACCACTGGGCGGCGGCGCGGCGCCGTTGCGGTCCTAGCCCTGCTGACCGCGTTGGCGGTGGTTGCCTCGGTCGTCGCCTTCCATCAGCGTGCGGCCGCAGTCGGGCAACGGGACCAGGCCATCTACAACCAGGTACACGCCGAAGCCCTCCAATTCGGCACCAGCGACACGCCGCTCGCGGCCCAGCTCACTCTCGCCGCCTACCGCCTCCAGCCCACCCAGGACCTTGCGTCACGCCTGCTGAACACCGAGAACACGCCCCTGGCCACGTCCTTGGCGACCGGCGCCGGGTTCGTTAACTCGGTGGCGTTCAGCCGCGATGGGCGCACGCTGGCCAGCGGCGATTCGGACGGCACGGTTCGGCTGTGGGATATCGCCGATCCCGCGCACCCGCGGGCGCTCGGCCAGCCCTTGACTGGCGGGCCTCGTGAGAGAGTAGCTGGCGCCGCCGCCGGCGTGACATCGGTGGTGTTCAGCCCCGATGGGCACACGCTGGCCAGCAGCGACAACGGCACTGTCCAGCTCTGGGCCGTCGCCGATCCCGCGCACCCCAGGCCGCTCGGCCAGGTCCCGCCAGGCGGTGCAGGCGTATTCGGAGCCGTCGACTCGGTGGCGTTCAGCCCCGATGGGAACGCGCTGGCCACCGGAAGCCAGGCCATCGGCCCCGTTGGACTCGACAGCACGATCCAGCTGTGGGATATCGCTGATCCAACGCGCCCCAAGCGGCTCGATCAGTCCCTGGCCAGCGGCACGCCCGTCAACTCGGTGGCGTTCAGCCGCGACGGGCGCACGCTGGCCAGCGGCAATTCGGATGGCACGGTCCGGCTGTGGGATATCGCCGATCCAGCGCGGCCGCGCCCGTTCGGCCCGATCCAGGCCCGCGGGACCTCCGTCCAGTCGGTGGCGTTCAGCCCCGATGGGCACACGCTCGCCGGCGGCAGCCTTGACGGCACGATCAGGCTCTGGGATCTCGCAGATCCCGCGCACCCCCAGCCGCTCGGCCCGATCCAGGCCGGCGGCGCCGTGGATTCCGTAGCGTTCAGCCCCGATGGGCAGACGCTGGCTGGCGGCAGCCTTGACGGCGCGATCAGCCTGTGGGACGTTACTGACCCCGCGCACCCAAGTCCGCTCGGCCAGCCCCTCACCGGCGGTACCGGCGCCGTCGATTCGGTGGCGTTCAGCCCCGACGGGCACACCCTGGCTAGCGGCAATTCTGACGGCATCATCCGGCTGTGGAGCATCCCCCGGACGGTCCTCACCGGCAGCACCGACGCCGTCGATTCGGTGGCGTTCAGCCCCGACGGGCACACCCTGGCCAGCAGCGGCCTCGACGGTTCGATCCGGCTGTGGAATGTCACTGACCCGGCGCAGCCCCGCCCGCTCGGCCAGCCCCTCACCGGCGGTACCGGCGCCGTCGATTCGGTGGCGTTCAGCCCCGACCGGCACACCCTGGCCAGCGGCAGCGCCGACGGCACGGTCTGGCTGTGGGACGTCGCCGATCCCGCGCACCCCCGGCCGCTCGGCGTGGTCCTGACCGGCGCCTCCGCCCTATCGGTGGCGTTCAGCCCCAAGGGGCATACTCTGGCCAGTGGCAGCCTCGACGACGATGCGGTCCGGCTGTGGGACGTCGCCCATCCCGCGCACCCCCGGCTGCTCGGCCCGATCCTGCCCGGCGGCGGCGACCAGGCCGCACCCGCCCTCGGCATATCGTCGGTGGCATTCAGCCCCGATGGGCATACGCTGGCCATCGGCGACCTCGATAGCACGGTCAAGCTGTTCGACGTGGCCGATCCCGAGCACTCCAGCCCGCTTGGGCTGGACCTGACCGGCACCTCCATTTATTCCCTGGCGTTCAGCCCTGAAGGGCGTATTTTGGCCGGCGGCCACAAGGGCGGCACGATCCAGCTGTGGGATGTCGCCGATCCCGCCAACCTCCGGCGACTCGGCCAGCCCTTGACCGGCGGGGGCGCCCAGGTCAACTCGGTGGCGTTCAGCCCGGACGGGCACGCGCTGGCCAGCGGCAGCCTCGATGGCACGACCCGGCTGTGGGATCTCGCCGATGCGGCTCACCCTGGCCCGCTCGGCCAGCCCCTGAGCGGCAGCACGGTCGCCGTGGATTCGGTGGCGTTCAGCCCCGATGAGCACACCCTGGCCAGCGGCAGCCACGACGGCACCACCCGGCTGTGGAACCTGAACGTGCAGTCCGCCATCAACCGGATCTGCGCCACAGCCGGAGGCCTTACACCCCAGCAGTGGAACGAGTACATCCGCCAGCTGCCGTACCGGACAACCTGCGCTCGTTAGCCGGTTCTCACTAAAGCGAATTGGTCCCAGTCGGGTCAGCTGTACTCGCGGCGGAGCGGTCCGGCCGTCCCGCAAGGGGGACGGGTGATCGTTTCGGGGAGGCGCGCCTGGGGGAGGCTGGGTGGATAGGTGCGCCAGTTCGGTCCGTGCCGTCCGGTCCCGCCGCGGTCCTCACCGGCAGCCCCGGCTGAGGCCGGTTCCTGCGGGAAGTCCTGTGCGTCGGCGAGCTGTCCTGTGCGCCGTCACGTGTGGTGATCGCCTGGTGGCGGCTGAGGGTGAAGCCAGCCGCCGGTGCCGGGCGGGCGCGGTGGCGTTCATTCCGTGGCCCGCCGCGTGGAAGGGAGGACACCGTGAAGCTCGGTTCACGGGAGCGCAGGCCGGGCCGGTCAGCTTGGCCGTTCCGGGTCGCGCTGAGCACGGCGGTGGTGCTGCTGGCCGGCGCGTGCGGCTCGCCGGGGGCGTCCGCGCCGGCCGGGCCGGCCGCCGCCTTGGCCCCGGCGACGGCCGTTGTCCTGCCCGGGACGCCGGCCGGGGTCCAGCTCCGGTGGCTTATCGCGGCGATGGCCCGTCTGCCCCTGTCCGGCGCGCAGGTGCGCGCCCACTTCGACGCGGCGTTCTGGGCCCAGGTCAGCCCGGCCATGCTCAACCAGGCGCTGCAGGCACTGGTCAGCCTCAGGGTGCTGGCGATCCGGGCCAGCGAGCTGAGCACCGTTGTTGCCGACGTCGCTGCCAGCGATACCGGGGCACGGGCCCAGGTGTTGCTCACCGTCGACCGCCGGGGCCTGATCTCCTGGCTGCGGATCAGCCCGGCCATCCCCACTCCGGCGCCCGCCACCTGGGCCGGCGTCGATGCCGCTCTCCAGTCGGCCGCCCCCCAGGTCCGCCTGCTCGTCGCCGACGTCACCGGGGGCTCATGCCAGCCGGTCCACGGCCTGGACCCCGGCACCCCGGCGCCGCTCGGCGCGGCGGTCAAGCTGTACGTGCTCGACGCGCTGGGCCAGGCCGTAGCCGCTGGCAGGGTCCGCTGGAACCAGCCGCTGACCGTCACCAAGCGGCTCAAGAGCCTGCCCCCCGGAGAACTCCAGGACGAGCCAGACGGCACCCGGGTGCCGGTGCTGGACACGGCCGCGGCCATGACCTCCCTCAGCGACAACACCGCCACCGACATGCTGATCAACCTCCTGGGCCGGCCCGCCGTCGAGGCCGCGCTCACCCGCACCGGGATCGCCGACCCCGCCCTGGACCGGCCGTTCTTGACCACCCGGGAGATATTCACCCTCAAGCTCGACCACTGGCCGGCCCTCGCGAAACGCTACCTCGCCGCGGACCAAGCCGGCCGCCGGGCGCCGCTGCGC
>Ga0210399_10004527_pt1 | contig 10795 bp, 8 predicted proteins | sample IncBWC14MmetaG_FD_150865 | JGI IMG/M metagenome (GOLD analysis project Ga0210399, IMG submission 150865) | Forest soil microbial communities from Barre Woods Harvard Forest LTER site, Petersham, Massachusetts, United States - Inc-BW-C-14-M | ecosystem: Environmental > Terrestrial > Soil >...
GCAAATACGCGCCGCATGCGCCGCAACCATTCGTCGAGCATCACTTTTACACCACTGTCAGCTTGGTCCACACCATGGAAGCTCTCCTCGGCCTCCCTCCGATGAACCTGTTCGACGCGCACGCGCCGCTCATGGCGCCACTATTCTCCGGCCCGGGAACGCAACCGCCCTTCCATGTCGACGACAAAAATCTGCGCAGCGGTCTCATCTACAAAGTGAATGAAAAGAAAGCGGCGGGTGCGAAAGAATCGTTGCAGATGAATTTCTCCCGCCCTGACGCGGCAGACGCCAAAAAACTGAACGCAATTCTCTGGCAGGATGCAAAAGGCAACGTCCCGATGCCCACGATGGAGCGTCGCCCCTGAAAGAATTGCGCAGGGACAGCCGCCCTCGTTCGGCTTCGCTCAGGACCTGTCCAGCGGAGCGCAGGTCCGCAGAGCCGGCGAGGGCTGAGCTACAATCTGCTCGTGGGATCTCCCATCGAGTGCACCAACCTGCGCAAGACCTACGACGGAAAAGTCGAAGCCGTCCGCGGAGTCAGCCTGCGCATCGAGGCCGGCCAGTGCTTCGGACTCCTCGGCCCAAACGGAGCAGGGAAGACCACCACCATCGAAATACTCGAGGGCCTGCTCGCACCCACTTCCGGAGAAGTCCGTATCTTCGGACACACTTGGAACGACAACCCGCGCCAGCTTCGCGAATGGATCGGTATCTCGCTGCAGGAAACGCGCCTGTCGGAAAAACTAAACGTCCGCGAAACCATCGAACTCTTCGCCAGCTTCTATAGCGAGCCGCGCCCCGCCGACGAGGTGCTCGAAGAATTGGAACTCACGGAAAAAGCCGACGCCTGGGTCGGCAAGCTCTCCGGCGGCCAGAAGCAACGCCTCGCCGTCGCCACCGCCCTGGTCGGCAACCCGCGCATCTTATTTCTCGACGAGCCCACCACCGGACTCGATCCCCAAAGCCGCCGCCAGCTCTGGGAGATCGTCCGCGTCTTCCAGAAAAAAGGTGGCACTGTCCTTCTCACCACTCACTACATGGACGAGGCCGAACGCCTCTGCGACTGCATCGCCATCGTGGATCACGGCCAGATCATCGCCGAAGGCACTCCCTCCGACCTCATCGACCGCCTCGGCGGCCATCACGTGGTCGAGTTCCGAGTCGATGGCCGAGTAGTTGGAGTTGTCAGCGGCAACCGGAACGGCCAAGAAACCGATGCTTGGCGCGCGCTCCCCAGCGTCGAATCCGTCCGCAGCGAGGACGGTACAATCTGCCTCAACGTGCGCGAACCTCATCTCACCATTCCCGCGCTGCTCGCTGCGGTCAATCAGCAGGGCCACCAACTCGAACACCTCAGCACGCGCCAAGCCAGTCTCGAAGACGTTTTCGTAAACTTGACCGGCCGCCATCTGCGGGAGAACTAAATGGCAACGGAAACTGCTACACCGCAAACTCCAGAGATGACTCCGAAGTTTCCGAAACTCGGCCAGCCCAACCGCCCCGCGCGCCACAGCGGCCGCTGGTCCGGATACCGGCATCTGCTTTGGGTTCGCATACTCGAACTCAAACGTGAGCCTGAAGTGGTGTTCTGGGTTTTCATTTTTCCGCTGCTGCTGGCAGCAGGTTTGGGTATCGCCTTCCGCAACAAGCCCGCGGACGTCACGTCGGTCGTCGTGATCGCGGGCGATGGCGCGCAGAAAACGCTAGCCATGCTGCAAACCTCGCCCGCGCATTCCACCATCCGAGCTACCGTGCTCGATCGCGATGCCGCGCTCAATGCTTTCCACGTCGGCAAGTACGATCTCGTGATCGAGTCGAATCCCGACGCCAGCTACACTTATTATTACGATCCTGCTCGTCCGGAGAGCGTGCTCTCACGCGCCGAGATTGACGCCGCGCTCCAATCCGCCGCTGGACGCAAAGACGCACTCACCACTTCCGCCCAATCCTCCAGCGAACCCGGCTCCCGCTACATCGACTTCCTCATCCCCGGATTGCTGGGGATGAACCTGATGAACTCCGGCATGTGGGGAGTTGGCTTCGCGCTGGTCGAAATGCGCCAGCGAAAATTGCTGAAGCGCTTCGTAGCCACGCCCATGCGCCGCAGCGATTTCCTGCTCGCTCTAACCAGCAGCCGGCTGGTCCTGATGGTGATTGAAGTAGGATTGCTCTTGGGCTTCGGGGTGCTGGTGTTTCACATGCGAGTGCAAGGATGGAGATCGATTCTCTCGGTCCTACTGCTGGCATCGCTCGGAGCGATAACCTTTGGCGGCGTTGGCCTGCTAACCGCATGTCGAGCGCAGAAAATCGAAAGCGTTTCCGGTCTCATCACCCTGGTCATGATGCCGATGTGGATTTTCTCCGGCGTCTTCTTTTCCTACGACAAATTTCCGGCGATGGCCCACCCTTTCATCAAGGCCCTTCCACTCACCGCGCTCAACGATGCGCTGCGAGCGACGATCATCGAAGGCGCGACTCTAAGCTCACAATCTGGGCGACTGCTGGTGCTCGCTGTTTGGGGCGGAGTGTCGTTCGTCCTGGCGCTGCGGTGGTTTCGCTGGACGTAGGGCAGCTCTCAGCTCTCAGCTCTCAGCCGTCAGCCCTCAGCAAAATCGTTCGTGGAGAGAGGCTAACCCTTCGACTTCTTGTATTCGTCGAACGCGTCGAGGAAGCGGTCAATCTCTTGCTTCGACATGTAGTAAGGCGTGGACAGGCGCAGCTTGTGCGGTTCGGCTCCGCGGATTCGAATTTTCTTTTCTTTCCACAACCAGTGCTCCAGATCCATGCGGACGATTGGCGGCACATTTACGGTTGCGATTGCGCAGCGCATCGCGGCGTCCGGGGAGGTCCACGACGTCGCGCCGCGTTTGATCATCTCTCCCAGGATGTAGTCGCAGAGCTGGCGGTGGCGGCGTTCGATGCGGTCCATTCCGATGTCGCGGGCCAGTTGAATCGAGGCACGCAGTCCCCAGAGTGCGGGCACGTTTGAACTGCCGATGCGCTGGAAACGTTCGGCGCGGAGCTTTACGTCGTCCCAGCCTTCGGTTGCGATCGTGTTCCACAGGCGGTCGATCATTTCGTCGCGGACGTAGAGAAAGCCCGACCCTTTGGGCGCTTGCAGCCATTTGTGCGGGCTCGATGAATACATGTCGCAACCCAACTCGCGCAGGTTCAGGCGCATCATTCCCGGAACGTGCGCTCCGTCGACGGCCGAGATAATCCCTTTGCTCCGGGCGAGCGAACAGAGTTCTATGGCGGGCAGCACCACGCCTGAAAATGTGGTGATGTGGCTGAAGAACAAAACCCGGGTGCGCGCGGTGATCGCGTCGCTGAAGAGATTCAATACCTGCGCGGGATTTTCTACCGGCCTTGGCAGCGTGATCTTCTTTACCACGATTCCGTAGCGCTTTGCGCGCAAATCCCACGGGTGCTCGCCTCCGGGATGCTCCTGATCGGTCATGAGCACTTCGTCGCCGGGCTTCAGATCGACGCCGTTCGCGATGTAGCTGTTGGCCTCGGTGGCATTTCTTAGGAGCGCGATCTCATCGCGGTTGCAGCCTACAAAGGCGGCCAGCGGATCGCGAAACTGGTTCCACGACGCGTATCCCCAAATGGGATAGTCCTCGGGATCGGCCTCGTTGAGCTTCTCGCAGGCTTCATAGCCTGCAAATACGGCGCGGAGGACGGGCGCCGGACTCGACCCTACGGTGCCGTTATTGAGGTAAATCTCGTCCGGCGGAATCAGGAATTGTTTACGCATCTCGCGCCAGTAGGTGTCTTCGTTCTGGTCGTAGAGGGAGCGCTCGGGAAGCTTGGGCGGCGGGGATTCGAGCTGTGCCCATGGATTTCCGCGCCGGGCCAAGCCGGCGCCTACGGCTAGGGACGACGCAAAAGACGACGACAGAAAGCTGCGACGGTTGAGCATGCGATTCCTCTTTCCAAAATCGCGGCCATGGTACACCGGCTAGCGGGAAAACGGAAAGGGCGCTCTTGAGCGGCGGTGCGCGGCTGGGAAAGGACCATGGACTGAGATTCCGCTCGCTGGCCGCAGCGCCTGAAAGCGCTCTCCGGACGAGCATTCTCGGCATGCCTGAAGGCCTGCCCTGATACGAACCGTACGTGCGCCACGGCTCCTAGCTCCAGGCGGCTCCGAAAAGAGCCTCAGCCGGCGCGTTAGGCGAAAATAGTGGGTAACTTTCCGGCTCGAGCCTGCGTCAAACTAAACGGGAGACTTCGTCCAGACCGACTTGCTATCGGGGTTATAATAGGTCCAGCCGACCGGGTTTCCACGGGGTGTCCAAATGTCGTTCCGTAAATCGCTGATTTCCCTGAGTTTACTGGCGCTAATGTCTTTGCCGACGCTGGCGCAGGATCAAACTTCGCAGACTTCAAAGGCACAGCCTCAAGCATCACAGCCGCAAGCAGCGTCAAAAGATCAATCCAAGGATCAGTCTGCGGATCAGACCGCGCAGCCTCTTCCTCCACCGGATCCCGCGCCGACCCCGGACTCCGCTTCGAGCGGTAGCGATTCGGCGCCGAGTGGGCCGCCTCCCATCCAGGAGCCTGACGACAGCAAGGTCAAGCACAACGGCACTAAGAGCGATGTGGACGCCATCGGCAACCGCAAGGTCGGCGGGCGCGGCATGGGCAACTGGTATTCGCTCGAAACCGAAATCAGGATGGGCAAGCAGTACGCGATGCAGGTCGAGCAAGGCGTGAAGCTGGTTCAGGACCCGGTGGTCACCGAGTACGTCAACCGCATCGGACAGAATCTGGTGCGCAATTCCGACGCGCAGGTGCCGTTCACTATCAAGGTGATTGACTCGGACGAAGTGAACGCGTTCGCGCTTCCTGGCGGATTTTTCTACGTGAACTCCGGTTTGATTCTGGCGGCGGATGAAGAAGCCGAACTGGCAGGCGTGATGGCGCATGAGATCGCGCACGTTGCCGCCCGCCACGGGACGCGTCAGATGACGCGCGCACAGTGGGCGAACATCGGTACCATTCCTCTGATCTTCATTGGGGGGGGCATAGGCTACGGCATATACGAAGCGGCTGGCCTGGGCTTGCCGCTGACGTTCATGAAGTTCCAGCGCAATTTCGAAGCGGAGGCGGACTACCTCGGCCTGCAATACATGTATAAGACGGGATACGATCCGCAGGCGTTTATCAGCTTCTTTGAAAAAGTTCAGGCGAAAGAAAAGAAGAAGCCGGGCACGCTCGCGAAGGCCTTCGCTTCGCATCCGCAGACGCCCGACCGCATTGAGAAGTCGCAACAGGAGATTGCGACCATTCTTCCGGCGAAGGCGCAATACGTCGTTTCCACGTCAGAGTTTGACGACGTGAAATCGCGGCTGGCGACTATCGAAAACCGACACAAGGTCATCGAAGAGAAGGATGGGAGCCGTCCCAGCCTGCGCCGGACTTCGAGCAGTGATAAGACTTCCAGTGGCTCGGATAAGAGCGACGACGATCGTCCGACCCTGAAGCGCCGCGATGATAAACCGGATCAGAATTAGCCCTTACGATTGACGGGGCAAGAAAACCGGCGGATAACCCGCCGGTTTTTTTATTGAAGCAACTCTGGCGGTCGAGACCCAAGGCGTCCCTGCTTGGCTGGACGGGCGGGACGCCCGTCGCTCCCCAGTCTGAGTTACGATCCCGCGGCCACCGTCTTCACCGCGACCGTGGTGCCGTCCACTTCTCCCGTTACTTTTGCCTTCGCGCCAGCCAGATCGTTCAGCTTATCGAGCGCCGCCTTATCCGAGGTCTCGAGCGTGTAGACCTTGTCGCCGACTACGAGCGCGTACTGCGATCCATGCTTCATACAGACGCGCGTGCACTCCGCAGGCTTGCCCTTCATTTCGTGTTTCGCCCCGCACATCGCGTCGCTCACTTCACCGGTCAAGGTCTGGCTCTTACCGGCAGCCAGCGCTCCAACCACTGCCAAGCCGACCAACATCTGCATCCCAAGAACCGCAATCGCAATTCGATTAACCTTTCCTTTAACTCTCATTCCGCTTTCGTCTCCTGTGAAATTGTCTGATATTTTAAAAGTGCACACTCCGTGATCCGGCTCGCACGATGTCACTGTCATGATGCCAATATAACAATTCTCGCGCAAGCGTCGGCTTGCGCGGAAATACTACTGCTGTTTGAAACGGACCTCCACGTCCACCGTCTTGTCCTTCGCTTCCAGCGTTTCATGGATGCTGATGACCCACCGCACGCCACGGGGAAGGAGCTGTCCGGTATCGTCCCGGAATTTTTCTGGATAGTCAGCGTTGTAGGGTTGACCTTCGCGCAGAGTCCAGGCTCCCTCGATCCGAGCCGTGGCCTGCGTGTCGAGTCCTAAGATCTGCAGCTCGCCCATCTTGTAGAGGTCGCCTTCGACGATGTTTAGGTCGTAATGCACGGTGTTTTTCTCTTCGTCGAACTGGGTGTCGGATTTGATCTGAACCGTCATGTAGCCGCGGCTCCGGTAAAGTTTGCCCACGTTTTCGATGTCGCGGTGAAGGCGCACGGCGTCGGCGGGCTGGCCGGCGGACAGGTGTAGGAGAGGCGCGAGTTCGCCTATCTTGATGCCCGAATTCCCCTTCCAGTCGACGCTGGAGGTCGAATACATTTTGCCGGTCTGCACAGGTAGAATCACGTCCACCTGAAGTTCGGCGGGACCTGGCGCATCCGTGGCGGGGGAAGGCTGAGGCACCACGCGCGCGTCTGACGGACTAAACGTGGCCTTCAAATATCCGCGCTGCAGGTACACCGGGAGCAGGTCAAACTTTGCCACCGCGGCCAGAGCAGCGCGCCCGTATTCTGCTCCGGTGAGGCGGCGCGCGGCGGTTGCGAGCAGAGCCGTCTGCTCGGGCGTAGCCCCGGGAAATTCGATGCCGCGAATCCGGATGCTGACGTCCTCGACCCGGTAGGCGATCGCGCTCAGGGGACCACCCGATTCGTCCTGGCTCTCGCGCAGATAATTTACCCGTCCCGGAAATTGCTTCTCGGTAAGGATGGCTTGCAGCGCCTCGGAAATCTGGTCGGGAAGATTGCCTGCAATCGGCAGCAACTGCTGGAACAGCGGAACGCGGCTTCCGAGCGCCGTGCGGAGTTCGTCGTCGGTGAACCCGACGAAGTTTTCGAAGTGGGCGGGAACCAGCTTGCTCGGTTCGGCATCGGCGAGCTGCATTTCGACCCGTACACCCGCACCCGAAGAGGAGTACGAATAGACCACGTCGCTGAACATGCCGGAATCGCCCAGGCGCTGGGCCGCTTCCCTGAAATCGCCGTCGGCGGCGTTCTGGCCGATGTGCAGGCCGCTCGCGGCAAGAATTTCTTTGTCGGTGTAGCGCGCCGTTCCCGTGACTTTCAGCGCGGTGAGCCGGTTGGCGGCGGCGGCGGAAACCCTGGCGCGCGCGGGCTGCTTCTGGGCTACGGCAGCTGAGCCGAGTAGGAACAAGAAGAAGATGAAACCGGCAACCCTGGTCATTTAGATTGCTTCCCAGCCCCGGCCGCGGAAAAATTCTTTTGCTTAACTGCGATGTCCATGAAAGCCTTGGCGGCGCGGCTGAGCGATTTGTCTTTGCGGAAGACGATCGCGAGGTCGCGCCGGATTTGCGCGTCGGAAAACTTGATCGCGACCAGGACCTTGGCCCGGATATCCTCTTCGATATTCGAGCGCGCGATAAATCCGACGCCGACATCGGCTGCAACAAAACGCTTCAGCAGCTCGCTCGAATCGAGTTCCATGGCCAGATTCGGTTTCAAGTGATGGTCGTAGAACAATGCATCGAGTGCGTCGCGGGTATGGCCCAGTTTGGGTACGACCAGCGGATAGGTCGAGACCTCAGCCACGGTGACGCTCTTCTTCGCCGCCAGCGCATGATGCGGGGCGGTGATGACGACGAGTTCATCGCGATGAATCATCTGCGCCTCGAGCCGGTTGTCGGTCACGGGCAGCGAGACCACGCCAAAGTCCACCACGTTCTCGATGACGGACTCTAGAATCTTGGCGTAATCGGAGCGTTTGATGCTCACCGCGACGTTCGGATAGTCGCGTTTGAACTGTGCGAAGACCTCAGGAAGGATGTGCAGGCAAGTGCCTTCATTTGCTCCCACAACAATTTCGCCGCGGGGCACGCGCTCGGTCTCGGCAATCTCGGTGAGGATCGTCTTGCGCCGCTCCAGCGTCTCCTCGGCGTATTTGAGAAACAATTTGCCGGATGCGGTGAGCGAGACGCGGCCTCCGGAGCGGTCGAGCAGACGAGCGCCGACTTCTTCTTCCAGTGCCCGAATCTGGGATGAGATGGCGGGCTGCGTGCGGAAACGCTTTTCCGCCGCGCGGGAGAAGCTTGAGAGGCGCGCCACTTCCAGAAAAATTTCGAGCTGATCAAAGTCCATGTCGTGTGCTGGCCCCAGACACTATAGCGAGAGTGAGGCATTCACGAAAGCGAAATCAGACAAAGGTGGTGTGGTAAAGGGGCTTTGCCTCGGCTTAGCGGGACCGAGCCCCGCTACCACACGCGCGATCCGAGCCGCCTAGACGTTGATCACCGCTATGAGTTCCTTCACGGCTGCGACGCTCTTGTCGAGCTCCGCTTTCTCATCCGGAGTGAGTTTGATCTCGATGATCTGCTCGATCCCCTTAGCTCCGAGTTTTACCGGCACGCCGACGAAGAGACCATGGATGCCGTACTCTCCATTGAGGTAGGCGGCGCAGGGGAGAATCTTTTTCTTGTCTTTGAGGATGGCCTCGACCATCTCGGTGACGGCAGCCGACGGGGCGTAGTACGCGGACCCGGTCTTGAGATGTTTTACGATCTCGGCGCCGCCGTCGCGGGTGCGCTGCACGATGCGCTCCAGAGTCGCTTGATCCATGAGTTCAGTGATCGGAATTCCGGCAACAGTGGAATAGCGCGGAAGCGGGACCATGGTGTCGACGTGTCCACCGAGGACGAAGGCGGTAACGTTCTCCACGCTGACTTTGAGTTCCTGCGCGATAAAAGTGCGGAAGCGTGCGGAGTCGAGAACCCCGGCCATGCCGATGACGCGTTCGCGTGGGAAGCCGCTCATCTTGTAGGCGGCCTGGGCCATGGCGTCGAGGGGATTGGAGACGATGATGAGGATGCAGTTCGGCGAGTAGTGCACGATCTTGCCGACTACGTCATTCATGATTTTGTGGTTGGTATTCAGAAGGTCATCACGGCTCATGCCGGGCTTGCGCGGAATTCCGGCGGTGATGACGACGATGTCGGAGTTGGCCGTGTCGGCGTAGTCGTTCGTGCCGATAATGTTGGAATCGCGCTTCTCGATCGGCATGGCCTCGAGGAGGTCGAGACCTTTTCCCTGGGGGATGCCCTCCACAATGTCAATGAGGACGATGTCGGCTAGTTCTTTGGAGGCAATCCAATGAGCGGCAGTGGCGCCTACGTTTCCGGATCCGACTATCGTTGCTTTATGGCGCATGAAGTTCCTTTCTCGATGCAACTCATCTCGCATTGTGAATGGAGCGGCGGGCATCGCTCCATACCCTCAGTCAGCGGCCACCGCTACGGTCATGTTCCCGATCATGCACGTGGCAAACTCGCTGGTTTTCACCTTGGTGGCGCCTTCCATCAAGCGCTCGAAGTCGTAGGTTACTTTTTTCTGTTCGATGGTACGCTCCAAGCTCCGCTCGATCAGATCGGCGGCTTCGGTCCATCCGAGATGGCGGAACATCATGACGCCCGAGAGGATCACAGAGCCGGGATTGATGACGTCTTTGTCGGCGTACTTGGGGGCGGTTCCGTGCGTTGCTTCGAAGATGGCGTAGCCGTCGCCGATGTTCGCTCCGGGAGCGATGCCGAGGCCGCCGACCTGCGCAGCGCAGGCATCGGAAATGTAGTCGCCGTTCAAGTTGGGGGTGGCGAGAACGCTGTATTCGTCGGCCCGGGTTACAACCTGCTGGAAAATAGAGTCGGCGATGCGGTCGTTGATCATCAGCTTTTTCTTCCACGCGCCCTTGCCATGCGTGGCATAGATAGAATCGAGACAGCCTTTTACTTCTTGGTAGAGATCACGGCGGAAATCGTCGGTGGCGAACTCGAGACCGGGCTCGATGAGGTTTGAGTTCTCCTCTATCGTGAGACCGGGATTCTTGTCTTGGTTGTCGATGATCCAGCTTTCGCGCTCGGTGACTACCTGGTCGCGGAATTCGTCGGTGGCAAGTTCGTATCCCCACTTGCGGAACGCGCCTTCGGTGAATTTCTGAATGTTGCCTTTGTGGACGAGGGTGACCGCTTTGTTTTTGTTGTCGAGAGCATGCTGGATGGCCATGCGCACCAGACGTTTCGTACCCGTCACCGACATGGGTTTGATACCGATGCCGGAATCGAGGCGGATTTGCTTCTTGCCGCCTTTCAACATGTCCTTGTTGAGGAACTCGATCAGGCGGGCCGCATCGGGCGTGCCTTCTTCCCATTCGATTCCGGCGTACACGTCTTCTGTGTTCTCGCGGAAGATGACGATGTTCATGCGCTCGGGATGCTTCACCGGTGACGGCACACCGGCGTAGTACTTCACGGGACGCACGCAGGAATAGAGATCGAGGATCTGACGCAGCGCGACGTTGAGGGAGCGGATGCCGCCTCCTACGGGCGTAGTCAGAGGACCTTTGATGGCGACGCGAAATTCGCGGATGGCGCTGATGGTGTCGTCGGGCAGCCAGTTTTGAAAGCGAGCCTTGGCTTTCTCACCGGCAAAGACCTCGTACCAGGCTACGGAGCGCTTCCCCTGGTATGCCTTTTCAACCGCGGCGTCG
>Ga0210399_10004528_pt1 | contig 10795 bp, 7 predicted proteins | sample IncBWC14MmetaG_FD_150865 | JGI IMG/M metagenome (GOLD analysis project Ga0210399, IMG submission 150865) | Forest soil microbial communities from Barre Woods Harvard Forest LTER site, Petersham, Massachusetts, United States - Inc-BW-C-14-M | ecosystem: Environmental > Terrestrial > Soil >...
CCAGATTCATGACGAGCAAGGAGGCCACGAGAACGGCGAACGCTAGAACGAGTTGGCGTTTTGTAAACATTAGATGACGCTGCAATCCCAGCTAAAAGTCGATATAGATGAATTTCGAGCTTTGGCCGGAAAAAATAAACACGATCCCAACCAGAATGCCCCACCAGATTCCCCAAAACAAGAAATTGGAAAGACCTACCTTGAAGCCAGTGGGAGGAGCGTCCTTTTCTCCGGCGAGGTATTCGAGAACGTTTTGACACCAAGCAAGTCTTCCCATCGTTTCATCCCCCAAACAGACGGCGGAAAAAAAATAACGCCGTATGGATGTCCATGCAGAAGAAAGCCCAGGCCAGATTCACCGCAACGAATGTGAGCCCCCAAGAGAACGCGCGGGCGTAAAAAGCCTGCGAAGGCACCGCTCCGAGGCGATGACGCCACCAGCGATGTGCGGCGAGCATCAGGCCGTGGAGGAGACCCCAAACAATAAAATTCAGGCCCGCGCCATGCCAGAGCCCGCTGATGAACATAGTGACCAGGAGATTCATGTAGATGCGAGGAATAGTGACCCGCGAGCCGCCGAGGGCAATGTATACATAGTCCATGAGCCAGGAGGAGAGGGAAATGTGCCAGTGACGCCAGAATTCGGTGATGTTGGTCTGGAAGTATGGCCAGTCGAAATTTTCCGGTACTTTGATGCCGAATAGCCGCGCGGAACCGATGGCGATATCGGAATAGGCGGAAAAATCCGCATAAATTTTGATGCCATAGGCGAAAAGCCAGAGTGGTAGGACGGTCCGGTGAGCATGGCCGATGTCCTGAATGTTCAGGTGAATGGTGTAAGCAGTGAGAAGATCGGCGACGGCAAATTTTTTGGCCAAGCCGGCGAGGATGCGGGTGAAACCGCGTTGGACATCCAAAATCCAGTCTGCAGGGATACTACGGAGTTTGGGCAAAAAGTCCTGATAACGCTTGATAGGTCCAGCGACCATCGTAGGGAAAAAGAGAATAAACGCCATGTACTCGCCGACGGTGCCAGTTTCCGTTTTGCTGCGGTAGCGATCCCAGGCGTAGTGGAGAAATTCGAAGGTGAAAAAGGAGATCCCCAAAGGCAAAAAGGCGTTTTGCCAGTACAAAGGATTGTGGCGGGGCACTGGCCAGATCAGCCCCGATAGGAAGTTGCGATACTTGAAAACAATGAGAAACAAGATAGTCTGCACAACGCCTAGCCAACAAAACCAGGAAGCGGGTCTATAGAAACGGCTGATGAAGGATTCCCAAAGAAAAATAAGAAGACAGGCCGCGCCGATGGCCCCGCCTAATTGAGTGTAGGAAAAATAAACAAAGAAGAGGCAGCCGGTGAGAACGATGATCCAGGGGCGAATGCTGGGACGGGAAACGCGGAAAACAATGGCGGAAGGAAGCAGAAAGAGAAAGTAGTAGTCCCAAGTATTGAAAATCATGGAACGGAGAGCGCGGCCTTCTCCGCGCTGTATTAAATCCGCCGTTGCAACGGTTGGCTGAGTTTAACCAACCGCTGGCCGGAATTCAACGAAAGCTGGCGCGGGCGGCTCATTTCTCAACGAGGAAGCTGCCAAGGACTAGGGCATCCATGCCGGAGCTAAAGAAGGTGCGAATGGCGTCGGTTGGTGTGTGCACGATGGCTTCACCGCGGAGATTGAACGAAGTATTCATGATGACAGGTACGCCGGTACGTTTTCCGAATTCATCGATGAGACGGTAGTAGAGCGGATTGATTTCCTTCTCGACTGTTTGTGGGCGGGCGCTGCCATCAACATGCGTTACGGAGGGGATGATACTGCGCTTTTCTGGTCGTACCTGAGCGGTGAGGATCATGAAGGGCGAGTCGTAGGCAGATTCCAGATATTCGGGAGCAGCTTCCTTTGTGAAGGAGGGAGCGAAGGGACGCCACCACTCACGGAATTTCACGGCGTTGTTGACTTTGGTGTTCATTCCCGGATCGCGGGGATCGCCAATAATCGAGCGGTTGCCGAGGGCCCGCGGGCCGAACTCCATGCGGCCCTGATACCAGCCGAGAATTCTGCCTTGGGACAAAAATTCAGCGGCCGTCGAAGCGGGGTCGGAAAGGCGAGTGGAACGAATTTTGTAAGTTTTGAGGATGGCTTCGATCGCCTCATCGTCAAACGAGGGACCGAGATATACGTGTCGCATCGGATTGAGTGGCAGTCTCTGGCCTCCATCGAGAAATGGGGCGAGGGCTGCGCCGAGAGCGACGCCATCATCGGAAGCCGCGGGCTGGACAAAAATGTTGTCGACAATGCCGGAGGCGGCAATTTTGCCGTTAGCTTTGGAATTGAGCGCCACGCCACCCGCGAGGCAAAGATTTTTGCTGTGCGTTTTCTCCAATGCCAAACGCACTACATTCAACATTGCAACTTCACACATATCCTGAACAGCGTAGGCAATATCTTTGTGGAGCTCGCCGATTTCGCTTTCAGGTTCGCGAGGAGAGCCGAGCGCTTTTGGCCAATCGGCATAAGGATTGCTGCCATTTCCTACAAGATTCGCAGTGTGGACATTGTAAGGAGACGCGTGGAGGTCCAGGAACATGCTAAGGTCGACGCCGGGCTTGCCGTATGGAGCAAGTCCCATGACTTTCCACTCATCCGAGTTGGGAACAAATCCCAGAAAACCTGTGAACACAGCATAGAAAAGCCCGAGGGAATTCGGCCAATCAATGGTGAGGACGGGGTAGACGCGCCCTTTGCTACCGTGCCAGATGGAAGTGGCTTCCCAGGCGCCACGTCCATCCATCACCACAATGGCTGCATCCTCAAAACCAGAATAGGAATAGGCGCTGATTGCATGGGCCAGGTGATGATCCACGAAGCTGTAGCGCGCGTTGCGAGGACCGAACCGGCGCGCGAAGGCGTTCGCTCCGCCTTTCTGATGCCACATGCTGGCAAAGTGTCGAGTGGAATTCAAGACGTTCAGATAGTTGATGGGCCACCGACCCGCGAGGTAGAGCTTGAGATCGTGACGGAAGGTGGCTCCGGGAGTTTGCCAACCCACACAGACTTCATCAACCTGGTCGGGGCGGATCTTTGCGAAATCGAGGCAAGCTTGAATCGAGAGCGCGGGAAAGCTGGCGTCGTGCTTTAAACGACTGATGCGCTCCTCGGCAACCGCGAAAAGCAGCTCGCCATCACGGGCGAGGCAGGCGGAGGAATCGTGCATCTGAGAGTAGTTCAGGCCGAGAGTGATCATCGAAAATTTAACGGATACGCATCGCCCTTAAAGAAGATTGTGAAGCAAATACTGAATTGCGCCACGTTGTCTAGCCCCAATTCCAAAGTGTCCTTCGAAAATCGAAGCGATCAGGGCTTGCCAGAAGGGAAAATACTGCATGTTCTCCACCTCCCTGGAAAGGGCCCTTCTCGAACCGGCAAGCACAGCAGCCGTAACTCGAGGCGAGAACTCTGGCGGTTGGGGCGAGTGGCGTCGAGCGTGAAACGAAAACAACGACCCCAGACAGAATAATACCAACGTGCGGGAGAATCCATCCGAACACTGGGAGCATCGAGGCCCTAATACTTGAAGGCATGTCCCCGGCGGAGCAGTGGATTCTCGAGCAACAACCATGAAATCTTCGCCGCCAGATACGTTACAGCACCCGCAAGAATGGTTACTGCTGCCCCTTTGGGGGTCGATATTTGAGGCGACTTGTGAAGCAAGACGGCGTGACAGCCCGCATTCACGACAAGATGAATGATATAGATGCAATAGGAGACTTTGCCCAGTTCCCGCAGCCAAGCCGTTCGCATCAAGGTGGCGACCGTCCCACTCGAATGCAGAAGGGAGATAAGAAGCAGGCAACCGTAAAAAAAGGCCAAACAGGTGAATCCCGGAATTTGCATGCCTACGTTCCCGGAATTCGGGGCCCAGATCCAGAGACTTAACACACCCAGAAAAAGTATTCCGCCGGCGGCGTAAATTTTCCCAATATTGCCTCGGAACCAAGTCCTGACGTGATCTATTCGCCAAAATGCCGCCAAGAGCATGCCCATTGCCAGGGTGTCCGCTCGGGACGGCATTAGGAAGGTTACCAAGGCTGGCGGTGCCCCTGCCACCAATCGGAGAATCATCCTGAAGACAGGCGCAAGACAAATGACCAACCCCAGCACGTACGGCAGTTTGCGAGGAGAAACGAATCGGACCACGAGAGGCGCAATGAGATAAAACTGCTCTTCCACAGCCAGCGACCACAAATGGCTAAACCAGGCACCCGCCAGTCCGCCGAACCCGCTGCTCCGAAAATTTTGCAGAAACAGATAGTAGGAAGAGACACGAAAACCCAAAGGGAGAGCCACACCCGAGTTGGAGAGGGCTTGGACGCTAGTGCCCGCAAAGCTGACCAAAGCAATGTACACCGTGATCCAGAGATAGTAGATAGGGATGATCCGAAAAAACCGACGCGCATAAAAGGTACGGTAGTAAAGCGCCGAAGCTCGAGCATCCATCAGAATGCCACCAATCAAGAACCCGGATAACACAAAGAATAGATCCACACCGCTCCAGCCTAGAATCACGAAGCGTTGGAGAAGACGTGTACCCGTTGAGGCCGCTATACCTTCCTGGCTGACATAATGAAACAGTACGACCAGGAAGATAGCTAGCCCTCGCAACCCGTCGAGTTCCGGCAGGCGGCTTTTTGAAGACTCGACAAGCATTTTGAAGCTTACCCCTCCTCCTGTAGTTCACCGTGCGATTGAGTGTCCGCACGGAGCTGAATCGCTTCCCAAATCGCAGATGCAAGACTGGGTTTTGTGGGTGGCTGGCATTCCGGCGTCGAGTATACCAAGGACAACCATCAGACCAGTGTGCAGAGATGTTCTCGGCACTCAAATCTCGCTGTTTGCACCAAGTTTTGCCGGCACCTCTGGAAGCGATTTTGTAGCGATAAGCGGTAAAAGGAGTCATGGGGATAGCACTTTGTCCAAGCGGAGGTGCCAAGAATGTGGGGTCAATCGCTGGCGCAATGCGTCGAAAGAGCATGGGGGCAGAAGCAGAGCGGGGATGGATGAACGGATGCGAATATCTTTGCTCGACTATCAAGCCTCGGGGATTATGGATTCAATCGAGAAAGTTTCCGGTGAGAATGATTTTCAGATTCAGCTTCGCTTTAAAGGGAGCACCGGGGAGGCCGGGAGCACACCAAGGAAGTGGCCAGCGGAAGGCCGACTGCCGAGATGGGGAGCTTGCCAAATCTCAGGACTGAGACGGCTAATAATTTGGCGGAGCTCCCCCATAGCGCAGCGGAGAATTGTGGATCAGGTGTAATGATTAACATAGCTTCGGCCAACTCGGAAGATTGGCAGCGACTCTGAAAAATGACGAAGGCTGCAGGTCACCCGTCATTGGACCCGCGCTCAATCACATGGCCATCGGTCGGAGGGTCGCCAATCCACTTTCGCACGCGACGTAGCCCACTCTCTGAATACCAGTTTCTGAGACGAAAGAACTGTTTTGAAGGAAGCACCAAAGTTAGAAGCAGAGCGACCTGCTTAAACATGCGGTAACCTAGGGGAGCTTTGTGAATGAAAACCTCGTTCGTCGCTCTTTCCAATTGCAGTACTTCCCACCGCGATCCTCCCACGATCTGTAGACGCAATCGATCTGTTTGCAAACGCAGATTGGCCAGAAGTGGCGCCTCAATTTCAGGGGGGATACCTAACGCTCTCATCTTAGGAGGAAAATACTGGACGAGGCAGGCCAGAGAATTATGCATGCGATGAAGCCCTTTCTCCGTAGCGCCATTGAGCATGTACATATTTCCGCCATGTAACCGGTAGTAGAAGAGCGCCTGATCAAGCACCATGACATCGGAAAGCCACGGTGCAAGTGTAAAAAGCCATTCGTCCGCTTCAATGACAGCTCCCTCAGGGATCGGAAGTAACTGTTCCAGGAGCGATTTCCGATAAGCAACTTTGCTTGTACCGAAAAAACAGGCATATCGAGAAAAAAGGGCAGCCGACTCCGATGTGCGCGCATTCAGGCGCCGGGCCTTCTGTGGTATGACAGTCTTCTGGAGGTGCCCTTGAGTATTAACCATGAGACACCCATGACCCACAGCACCGATGTCCTGTTGAGACTCGAAGATGGGAATGATGGTGCGCAGTTTGTCCCTCGTCCACCAATCGTCGCCATCCAGAAAAGCGATGACCTCTCCCTTGCACTGCGGGATCGCAAGATTGAAAGCACTGGCTTGGCCACCGTTCTGCTTCTGGAGGATGCGGATGCGTGGCTCGAATTTGCGAAGAATGTCTGGAGTTTTGTCCGTCGAGCCATCGTCCACGACCAGGATTTCTGTCTCATCCATAGGGAAATCTTGATCTAAGACACTTAAAATAGCCTGTTCGATAAACTTTTCATGATTGTAAGTGTCAATGAGCACGCTTAAGAGAGGTCTTGCCATTCTTCTTTACCTGCGTTGGGGATATCTAAACTTCTTAAATTGCATCCTAAAAGCAGCATGATTAATATGAGTAAATTGTACAACAGCTTCATACCGATGATTAACCTCAGACTGACTGAGCGCCGCCCAAAACTTACAGAAGGTGACGTCGGGATCTGGCCGCGTAGATGGGGCATGGTAAAACACCCAGGGAGGGCCGCATCAGAACGTTCAGGTTAGACCGAGAAAGTATGTTTGGATTATTTGGTTGATCGTAGAACGAAATCAACGGGATGCCGATGACGCGAAGTAGCCTAAACCCCGATCTAGCTGCTCTGATCCTAAGGTCAACCGGTCATTTCAGAGGTAAGACCCGCTTAGTCGATTTGCTGGGCCGCCTCACAAATTACTGGACGGGGGGCCGGGGAACTTTTTCGCTAGCAAGTGGCGAGATTGTTACAATCGATTTGGGCGATCGCATTCAGCGGTTGATGTGGGGTGGGGTGTACGAGCCACACGTAAGAAGATGCATCGCTGCACTCTTGCGTCCTGGCGATACGTTCGTCGACATAGGCGCCCACATTGGATATTTCAGTATGATCGCTGCGTCGTTGGTCGGGCCTAACGGCAGAGTTTACTCTTTCGAAGGAAATTCCAGTTTATTCCCCACACTGCGTTCAAATACTGCGCAATTTCCATGGATGGAAGTTTCCCAACGGGCGGTTTGCGATAAGACTGGTTCTGTTGCTTTCTCAAATCCACAAAAGGCCGGAGAATCAGGTTGGGGAAAGCTAGCTTCAGTCCGGAATGAAGGACACATCGAATGGGTTGAGGCTGTTTCCTTGGATGAATGGCATGAGAGTCTCCAATTTCCTCCGATTCGACTAATCAAGATCGATGCGGAAGGATCTGAGCCACTCATTTTGGAAGGCGCGCGGCGCGTCATCTTGAAAGAGAGGCCTTACATCATCATTGAACTAAATGATGCGCTACTAGGCGAAGTGCAGCAAACCAGAGAGCGGGTCATCAGTTCAATTCGGGAGCAGGGGTACGGGATTTTCGGAATTGGATTGGATTCTATTGTCGAGTGTAACGATTTGATCGACCCGCAGATTGCCGAAATTCTGTGCGTGCCATCTGACCGGCAGGCAGGGGCGATGAGTTTGCTGCCTAAGTCGCGAAGGAAACTCTGGTAAACCCTCCATCTGTACAAAAGTTCTTGTTAGAAGCTTATTTATTATTGTAAATTAGCGTCCCCCAGCTTGGTCTCCGTCGTCGTTCTTAAACTTACATTGGCTAATAGCGCAGAGCACGGTCGGTGATAGGTCGACGAAGAATCTCAGCCGCGCCCATTACGATGTTCCATTTGGGGTAGTGCGACGTGTATTTGACGAGATTCGAGATTTGGCAGATATGGTCTCCCTTGCGGCTCTTGCCGGGGATTTCCGTTTCAACTTTTCACTGACATTTTCTCGCAGCTGTTCGGGCCCTCGGTGTGATACTTTTAAGCGTTTTCTTACTTTCTGAATTGTTCGGGACTGAGGAGAAACTTTTATGAACCAGCGACACATTCTGTCCAAGCATTTCGATGCCTTGCTCTTATTCGTTTTGGGGGGGATCATCTTCGCGACAGGCTGTGGATCAAGTACCCCTGCTGATCCGTCTATCAGTGTCACTGTGAATCCGCAGAACGCAGCCCTTGGTACAAGCCAAACGATCCAACTTACCGCCACAGTAAGTGACGGGTCAGGAATCGCCTGGTCAGCGTCGAGCGGAACGATCGACACAACCGGCAATTACACGGCGCCGTCTGGAGCACAGAGCCTCCGAGTTACAGTGACCGCTACGAGCGTAAAAGATCATACTAAGTCTGCCAACGCGACGCTTAACGTAGTCGCACCAGGACAAGTTGCGGCGACTGCAAACGTGCAAGTGGCAAGTTATATGATTTCCCCCCCTGCTGCGGGGAATGTTTCCGTGCAATTTGGTACGGATACTAACTACGGACTGACGACATGGGCACAGCCAGTCCCGAATGGTGGCGGGGCGGTGAACCTGTTCGTAGCAGGAATGAAGGGAAACACCCAATATCACTTAAGAGGTGTGGTTCAGTTCAGTGACGGTACGCAATACACGGACACAGATCAGACGTTCACCACGGGCGCATACCCAACAGCGGACACACCGGTGTTCACTGTATCGACGAAGGCCGGGGCGACACCGCAGAGCGGAGTGGAGCTTCTGGATTTGGTCGCCGGAGGAGGAACGGTCTCTCAAGCAGTTGTAACGGATTTAGCAGGGAATGTTCTATGGAGTTATAACCCTGCGTTACAGGCGGGAGTACAAGCAAATCCGATTAAACTATTATCAAACGGGCATTTCTTGATCAATTTCAGCCTGGTCAATCCGGACGGGGCCAACTCCATTCTTCAAGAAGTGGATCTGACTGGAAAGCTGATTTGGCAGATGACGGCGGCGGATTTCAATACTGCGTTGGCTGCAGCGGTGACCGCAGGAACATGTGGCGGTGACGGATGCAATATCACCGTCCTCGGCACGCATCACGATTTCGTTCTGCTTCCTAACGGGCACCTTATCGTGCTTGCGGGCGTCCAAAACACAACGATTGTCCCTGGGACGACAGTCACCGGAGACGTGGTTATAGATCTGGACCAGAATCATAAGCCCGTTTGGACATGGAATGAATTTGACCATCCCAACAGCTTGCCCATAACCCGGCAGCCAATGGGTTGGCCTGACTGGACGCACACCAACGCAGTCATTTATTCAGCGGACGATGGCAACCTGATCATTTCCATCCGGCATCAGAACTGGCTGCTGAAGCTTCCCTACAACAACGGAGCAGGCTCGGGAGATGCGATCTGGAGACTCGGATATCAAGGAGACTTCACCTTAGCGGGGGGGACCGATCCGACGGACTGGTTCTATGCGCAACATGGTCCATCGTTTGTCACCACCAATACGACAGGACAATTCTCACTGATACTTTTTGATAACGGCAACGACCGTTTCTTTCCCTCCGGTCAGATGACTTGTGGCGTTCAGACGACCGCCACTTGTTATAGCACGGTACCACTGCTGCAACTCGATGAGACCGCGAAGACCGCGACGCTCGCATTTAATCCCACGGCACCGGTTTTCTCGTTCTTCGGCGGAAACGCAGAGGTCCTGAAGAATGGCAATGTGGAATACTGCGAATCGGCAGCATTCCACGGGGGGGCTATCTTTGAGATAACACAGGACAGCAACCCACAAACGATTTGGGAAATGCAGTCAGGGTTTGATTCGGCACAGCTCTATCCGTTCATGTATCGGGGACAGAGGATTCCGAGTTTGTATCCCGGCGTGCAGTGGTAACTGAGAAAGTCAGAAATTAGAAAAGCGGAATTTGCGGTAGTAAAACTATAGATTGAAGACTACCTAGATTCACGTCATTGAGCAGCGACGAAGATCTCGAACCAGGGAAAGCCGTTGTCAATTGCAGCTGTGTAGAGCTGGAAACGCCCAGTGCACCGGAGCAACTTGCCGGCGACGTCCGGGGTATCTGGCCGGATCAATCTGACAGTCCTCACATTCCTCCCTTTGACGTTGGCAACAGACGAAGGTGGGTACGTCAAGTCAACTTCGGAGCTTTTTGCACTCGGAACTCAAATGAGAGAACACTGCCTATATTATCGATACATAATTATCAACAGAGTAACTATAATTTAATTGTAAGAGCCGGCACACGACGGAAGGCCAGCGGGCGCAGATTCAAAGTTTAGGTGCGGGTGGTTTTGGCCTAGCCTTAGAGTGCACCTAGATCATTCCAATCGGCGAGCAGTTGTAATCATGCTAGTGATGACTGACAAGACCAGATCAGGCGAGCAGCAAAAACAAACTTATCAGGATGACTGTAAATAGTTTCCTGGACTGTGGGTAAATACTACTCAGGATAAGATCCGCTGGTCAGGACCTGAACCGCCAACCCGAGTGAGTAGGAAGATGAGAAGAGGGGGAAGAAATCCAGATCCCAAGTAACGAGGGATGGAGTTGGCGAAACACTTAAGTAATCCCCCAATCCCTAGCCTTTCAGGCGCTGTGTGTGATCGGCAATGATCTCCCGGAAGATTTCGTCGAGGCCAATCGTGATCTTCCAATTGGGGTAATGTGACTTGAACTTGGATAGATCCGAGATATAGCAGACGTGGTCGCCCTTGCGGTTCTCATTGACGTAGTTCCAATTGAGTTTCTTCCCTGACATTTCCTCGATTTTTGCAATAGCTTCAAGCATTGAGATACTGTTCACTCTCCCACCACCGAGATTGTAGACCTCGCCGGGTCGCGGATTGGCAGCGAACT
>Ga0210399_10004529_pt1 | contig 10794 bp, 5 predicted proteins | sample IncBWC14MmetaG_FD_150865 | JGI IMG/M metagenome (GOLD analysis project Ga0210399, IMG submission 150865) | Forest soil microbial communities from Barre Woods Harvard Forest LTER site, Petersham, Massachusetts, United States - Inc-BW-C-14-M | ecosystem: Environmental > Terrestrial > Soil >...
CTTAGCAGCATTGATTTCATAGAAGTCGTCCATATCTAAGCTCCGCAGCTGAGTTTTGAAAAGAAGCCGTACTTGCTGCGCCGCCTGTGCAGGAAATAGAAATTACCATACTGAACTTACGGGAGGTAGGTCCTCGACTAGTTCGGCCCATTACTTCTGTCTAGGAGTTGCCCATCGGATATCTCGTTGCTCTGGCAGACCATAATGAGGCCGATCGAGTAGCAGAGCACCACAGCCGTTGCGTGTTTTGCAGCATCGCATGGGCAGCTCGTCCGCGTTACTGTTGATAAATCCTCTTCCCATCCAGCTTCTCAAACTGAGATAGCTAGTGATAATCCCTGTTCTCAACACCTATCTGAAAATCAATGTCCGGTAACCGCGTTAAATGCAGGTTGGAACTTGCGCTAGCGCAATGACGGAATCCGGCGTCATTTGTACATTGAATGTGCCTTCGGCGCAGGGGTGTTCATTGGCAAAGGAGGCGATTTGCAAGGGGAGAGATCGTTGGCGGTGACGGACAATGATAGACCCGTAGGAGCGCCTTGAGCGCCACGCTGCCGCCGGGCTTTCGCTCAAGACTTCTTGAGGGGCTTACGCCACCCGAAATCAGTACTGTTCTTGCGGCTGGGAGACAGCGAGGAATCTCCCCTAATGAGGTTTTAGTACGCGAAGGTCACCCGGTTACCCATTTGTTCTTGCTGGTGACGGGCTTCGCTGCCTCCTACAAGGCTACGCTCGATGGCAGAAAGCTTTTCCTCCGGTGGATTTCGCCCGGCGACGCATTCGGCCTAGCCGCGCTACTACAAACCGAACCTCCACCGTATTTCACCACTGTACAAGCAGCAGTGACCCGGGATTCCGTCTTTGTGTGGGAACGAGTGTCCGCACACGCGCTCCTTTCACAAGTCCCGCGACTACGTGAGAATGCCTACGCGCTCACGAGCAACTATGTGATAACCCTCGCCGGTGCGCTGGCTGCCCGTGCCAGCCAGACCGCGCAACAACGGCTTGCTCGAGTGATAGTCGAGAGTGCTCGCCACATAGGTCGAGAGGGGCCTGAGGGCATCGAACTTGGTCTAACGAATGAACAGTTGGCCCACATGGCGGATGTGAGCCTGTTTACTGTCAGCCGTCAGCTAAGCGATTGGCACAGTGAGCGTATCCTCGCAAAGAGCCGCGGCAAGATCCTGCTCCGCGCCCCGAAACGTCTCGGTTCGCAACATTTCTAAGCCGGTCGTCCCTGCTTGTCGACGGTGCGTCTGCCTTGCATTTGGTCGGTGAAGCGCAGGCCACAGATCGGGTGTGAGCGGGGCGAATTTGGAGTTTCATCTTCGCTCTCTCGCCGGTTATAGTTCACCCCTCGCCGTCGCCAATCACCGAACACTATCACAGGGCCATCTGCTCGATGCCCGGTCAGTGCCCGATTAGTCCGGTGGTCTCAATGGGTCGACGCAACACCGGCCCGAAGTCCAATTTGCAGATGTTTCAACGGCTAAATTCGTTCGAGAGCGCTGATCCAAAGAAAACTGCCCTGTCTAGGTTTAATTGAGTACAGCCCAAAGGATCAGGTCTCTTTGAAAAACACAATCGTATCAACAGATTAGAAGAGTGTTGCATCGACCGGTTGAGCTGGCCGCGTTAATCCTTCAAGTGAAGGACCTTCAGCTCCAAATCGCCATCTGGAGACCTGGGGGTATGCTGCTGCCCTCCGAGGACGGGCTAGGCTATTGTCGTTGCCAAGCTCCGAACCTGCGATTGCGATGCGCCATCATGGAACGAAAGCGAGTCACCACTTCCGCCGGAGATATCATGTTAGGACTCGCTGCTGGCGCGCGAGCGATTTGCGCTTGCCGAACTTGAGCCGCGGTCTCCGCGCTAACAGGATCGTAGTCGCAGCCCTCAACATCTGAATGATTTTCGTCGCACGGGATCAGTACGAATGCGTGCGCATCGCAGCTATCGCCATTGGGACAAGTGGGGTCGTGGCCCAGGCCGACGATCTCTCCACGATCATTAATCCAATAGGCAACTATCAGTTGCAGGTTAGTGTTAGAAGGAATCAGTGTATTTAGATCGACGCCAGGTTCCCCGTTCTCCCATAGAACTGCGTGTGTAAATGGGTCGCACATGGCGTTCTGCGAACCGCCAACGATTTGGCCTTTTGAGTTGATGTTATATGCAAAGCTGCAGGGGTCAGCCCCTACAGTGCCAAGGTCCGTCATCACTCCGTTTTTCCACAGAAATGCGTGTTTAACCAAATCCCCCGAGAAGTATGAATACCCTACAACCTCTCCTGCGTCGTTAATTCCTGATGCCGTAGAAAAGCTGCCTCCAAAGCTCCCGAGATCGGAGAGCTTTTCTCCATCCCAGAGAAATGGATGGATAATTTGTTCACCTGGCAGTGCCATTAGGCCAACGACTTGTCCTCGATTGTTCAGGGCCTCAACGAACTGTGGTCCCAAGAAGCCATTTGTACCTCCGAGGTTGCCGAGGTCCTTCATCTTGCCGTCCTCCCAAAGGAAGGCGTTACTCTGCGGTGCCCCCGTATTGGGGTCAACGACGTCGGTGGTAAAAGACGTTCCCGCGACTTGGCCACGGTCGTTCACAAACATCGCCCAGCTATCCGCTCCGCCCAGTGTTCCCAAATCAAGCATCTTCCCGCGCTCCCACAAGAACGCACGGGTCTGCGTCAGTGTCGTCCCATCGCCCAACCCCAGAATCGAAAGAGGATCAGGAACGTCGTTGAGCGCCTCCCCAATAACTTGGCCGCGGTCGTTCAGCGTGGCGGCAAAACTAGCAGTGCCTCCCAGCGTTCCCAGATCCAGGATCTTGTCGTTCTGCCACAGGACCGCGTGGAATTCCGGATTCCCCGAAACAGGATCGATCTGATCGTTCTCCGAGGTTCCAGCAATTTGTCCGCGCTGATTGATCGCGGCGGCGAAGCTGTAGTTGCCACCGGGCAGCGTGCCCAAGTCCTTCACGCCCTCACCTCTCCACACGAACGCATGGGAAATGAAGCAGTCAAGATTGCCTATCGGGTTGAAGCAGCCGGGCACCGGAGTAGGGCCGGAGGTATCCGCAACCCCGACGACCGTTCCTGCACTGTTGATAACGTTGACGCTTGGCTCGCCGTTGACACCACTCTGAGGGCCGCCGAAGGTGCCCATGTCAATGAGTTTGTAGTGGTGATGGCTCGTGGAGGAATCAGAGCTGGAGAGAGCCTCGGCTGAGGGAGAGGCCGCTGCGGCCGCGTTAATCGTGATCGTATAGGTCGAGCTGGCCGTTGCGGGTGGTGACTCCATATCATGTACGGTGATAACCACATTGTTGAAGGTTCCGGCCTGGTTCGGGGTACCGAATATGAACGGGGCGGCCGGGCTTGGCGAAAAACAACCAGAGCCGCCGGCATAGCTTAATATTCCTATCTGCAAACCAGGTGGCAGTGACGTAGAGGACCAGACATATCCTTTTCCGAGGTGGCCAGGGTTGCCTCCACTGGCGGTGAGAAGGAACCCTGGACTTGAATAGCATTGCTGCGTGCCGTAAGCCCCTCCGACCGTTCCGTTGGCAGGAGTGCCCGAAGTAATCGTCAGTTTAGCGATTTTGATCGAATTCGAAACACCGGTGATCGATGCGGTGACCGTGTCCGCCGCTGTTATGGTTTGGCTACCGACGGTATTCAGCGTGGCCGAGAAATTTCCTGTACCGTTCGTCAGAGGCGAATTTACAGGGATTGACGCCAGGGAGTCAGTGCTCGTGAAGTGAACTGTCCCGGAGTAGGTGGTTGCCGGGTTGTTTGCTGCGTCGAGCGCAGTTACGGAGAAGCTCAATGAAGTGCCGGGATTCGCTGCTAATTGGGCTTTCACGGAAAAGTGAGTGGGCGCAGCGGACCCCACGCTGATCGCACCCGAATTGCCGGTGACCGAAGCGGTCGCCGTGTCCGTTGCAGTAATGGTCTGGTTGCCAAGGGTCTTCAACGTGGCGGAGAACGTCCCCGCGCCATTCGTGAGCGTGGAATTGGCGGGCACTGCCGCTTGTGCGTCTGTGCTCGTGAAGTGCACCGTCCCAGAGTAACGCGGCATCACGTTGTTTGAGGCGTCGAGCGCATTGACTGAGAGGCTGATCGCCGTCCCGGCGGTGGCGGTCGCCGGAGCGGCGACGGAGAAGTGGGTAGCGCCTATCACACTGATGGACGTCGAAGTGCCCGTAATCGACCCTGCAACCGTGTCGGTGGCTGTTATGGTTTGGCCGCCGGCGGTCTTCAACGTGGCGGAGAACGTCCCCGCGCCATTCGTGAGCGTGGAATTGGCAGGCACTGCCGCTTGTGCGTCTGTGCTCGTGAAGTGCACTGTCCCCGAGTAGCGGGTGACAACATTGTTCGAGGCGTCGAGCGCATTGACTGAGAGGCTGATCGCCGTCCCGGCGGTGGCGGTCGCCGGAGCGGCGACGGAGAAGTGAGTGGCGGTTTGGGAGCCGCCAGTCGCACCGCTACCGCAAGCGCTCAGCAGACACAGGCAGCAGATTGAGACCAGCACCAAGAGTGATTTTTTCATGTCCTTTCCTCCATTCGTCGTTAGGCCGAATCTTTCAAGGTGATTTCCAGAGTGAATTCAGCACCGACTCGACGCAGATCAGCAACGATCCGCCGGGTGCGTACGAAACGTGCCACTGTTCGGTCGCAGAAAAATTCCGAAGCGTGCGCTGCAGAGCAGATGTGAGTGCGGCCGCGTCCTGGGACTGAATCATCTCCACGTGGCGGGCGCACTGCTGGCACCAGCCAAGCGAGGAGTTCCGGCGCCGGAGAATCAATACGCTTTCGGTTTCGATCCTGATCTGCGTTCTCGTTCCCGCCTTCGGGATTAATCTCAATGCACTTACCTTGCGAAGTATTCCGTGATAGATTCGGTTCCACATTAGGTTCTGCTACTCTCCTCGCTGCCTTACTGAGCGCATGGTGCACACGGCGGAGGTCAGAAGTCCTAAAGGAAGTGCTCAAGACTTCTAAAACTTTGTGAACCCGCGTACGAGCAAAGAAACAAAGCATTTCTACGAGTTCGGCCCCTTCCGGATTGATCCCCACCGGCAGCTTCTGTTGCGCTCGGGTGAACCGGTGCCTCTGACTTCGAAGGCGTTCGAGACACTCCTGGTCTTGGTTCAACACAGCGAAAAGCTAGTATCCAAAGATGAGCTGATGAAGCAGCTTTGGCCCGACACCTTTGTTGAGGAATCGAACCTTACGCAGCACATTTCAATGTTGCGCAAAGCACTGGGTGAAAGCCCCCAGGACCGCCGATACGTGGTAACCATGCCTGGCCGTGGATACCGCTTTGCTGAACGGGTGAAGGAGATTTCCGAGGACAGCGGGGATTTGGTGCTGGAAGGTCATTCTGTTCAACAGGTGACGATCGAGGAGAGCGAAGACCGCCAGCGCAGCGCAGCGGAACTGCCGGCCGGTGCGAGAGATCACCGTAATCACCGGGCTTGGATTGGCGCGGCCGCCGGCTTCGTTGCGCTGGTTGCCTTAGGCTTTGGAATGTATCTTCACTTCCATCGCGCCCTCCCGCTCACCGACAAGGACACAATCGTCCTACCAGATTTCGCGAACAATACGGGCGACCCCGTATTTGACGACGCGCTTAAACAGGCGCTGGCCATCCAGCTCGAGCAATCGCCATTTCTTAGGCTCGTCTCCGAGTCGCGGGTCGAGCAGACTTTGCGCCTCATGGGCCAGCCGGTAGATGCACGCCTGAACCAGAAGATCGCTCGCGAACTCTGTCAACGGGCAGGTGGCACGGCAGTCCTGGAAGGCGCGATTGCGAGCTTGGGCAGCGAATATATTTTGGGACTGAAGGCAGTGCACTGCGGCACGGGCGATACTCTGGCGCAGGAACAGGCAACAGCGGCGGGAAAGGAAGCGGTACTGAAGGCACTTGATGGCGCGGCGGTAAAAATTCGTGGGAAGCTCGGCGAATCGCTCAAGACAGTCGAGAAATATGCCACGCCGATCGAGCAGGCGACCACACCATCGCTCGCGGCGCTCCAGGCCTACAGTCTCGGGCGGACGACCGCGTTTGGAAAAGGCGACATGGCGGGGTCAGTGCCGCTGTTCCAGCGCGCGATTCATTTCGATCCGAATTTCGCCATGGCGTATGCCTCGCTCGGGGTGATTTACTCGAACCTCGGCGAATCCGCCTTGGCATCGGAGAACACGGGGAGGGCATACGAATTGCGCGAGCGGGTAAGCGAACGCGAAAAATTTTACATCGAGTCTCATTACCACGACCTCGTCACCGGCGACTTGAACAAGATGCAGCAGATCTACACCCTCTGGGCGCAGGTCTACCCGCGGGATTCGGTGCCGCCTGTAAATCTCAACATCGTTTATGTAACCCTGGGGCAATACGAGAAATCTCTAGCGGCAATTCAGCAGGGCCTCCGCCTCGATCCGGGAAGCGGATTGGCGTACGACGCGCTGTTGAGCACCTATCTCAATCTGAGCCGACTCGACGATGCCCAGGCGACGATCGAGGAGGTGCAAAGGAAAAACCTCGATTCTCCCTCCTTGCATCTCCAAATCTATTTGCTTGCCTTCATGCGCAATGATGTTCGAGGAATGGAACAACAACTCGCCTGGGCAGCGGGCAGGCCGGGGTTGGAGGATGTGCTCCTTGGGCACGAGGCCAAGATTGCCGCCTATTCGGGACGGCTTGTGAAAGCTCGAGAGATTTCTCGCCAAGCAGTACTTTCAGCCCAGCGTGCGGACGAGAAAGAGACAGCAGCAGCTTATGAAGCCGATGCTGCAATACGCGAAGCCCTCTTTGGCAATGCGGGCCGAGGCCGAGAGCGGGCGGCCGGTGCGCTGGCTCTTTCAACTGGTAGAGATGTGCAATACGGCGCGGCGTTGGCGCTGGCGCTGGCGCATGATTCGCCTCAGGCGGAGAAACTCGCTCAAGATTTGGCCGAGCGCTTCCCCGACGATACGGTGGTGCAGTTCAACTACGTGCCGACACTTCGTGCGCAAATCGCGCTCGACCGCCGCGATGCGGGAAATTCAGCGAACGCCGGTGCTGCCGAAGCCATTGAGGTTCTCCAGGCAGCAGCGCCATACGAATTGGGATCAGCAAGTAGAGGCGGCTTCGATCCGTCTTTCTACCCGATCTACGTTCGGGGTGAAGCGTATTTGGCCAGGCTTCAGGGTGGCGAAGCTGCCGCTATCTTCCAGAAAGTCATCGACTATCGGGGCGTTGTCCAAGATGGACCAATCGGCGCACTCGCGCACTTGGAGCTCGGGCGTGCCTATGCGATGCAATCGGAATCCGTGAAGGCACGAGCCGCCTACAACGATTTCTTCACGCTCTGGAAAGACGCCGACCCCGACATCCCCATCCTCATCGCCGCGAAAGCTGAGTACGCAAAGCTGAAATAGCCATTTGGAATTTACGCTCAACCTGCCGCAGCCGGATAGGTGTCGGGAAATCCTCTTATCACTAGTAATCCTAGGACCGTCGCATTCTGAGATTGGCAGTGATAATCCCTGTTCTCGACAGTTATCCGGCATTGCGCAAAGCATTCAGCCGTTTATTCCCGATGAACGGAACCTCACACCGATTCTAGATTCAAACACAGGAGCGACATTCCCAGAGCACGAGTCGCTTACCCTGCCGCACGTTGGGAGTGCCCTGACGTGAGTGAGACGTGAACATGGATGGTGGTTCCACCCATCGGCTTCGATCGAATCTCAATGATTCCGTTTATCAGCCGAACTCGCTCCTGCATGCTCGTGAGACCGAGACCTCGCCCTTCCTTTGCCGTTTCCAAGTCGAATCCTTTTCCTAAATCACTGACGAGGAGATGAATCTCGCCTACGTCTTCCCGCAGTTGCACTTCAATCCGTCTCACCCCGCTGTACTTGGCTGCATTGTGCAGAGCTTCCTGTAAAACTCGAAAAAGGCAAAGCCCGATTTCTCGTGGCAGAGAGATTTTCGCTTCGGGACTCTTAAACTCGACCTGAATTCCTTGCCGCTCACCGAATTCTCTGCACCAGCTTCTCATGCCCCTAATGGCACCGAGATGTTCCAGTTTGGAAGAGTCCAATTCGTGTGACAAAGCTTGCACGTCGTCCGAGATTTCTGTCGTCTGTTTTCGTAGTTCTTGCACACGGCTCCGCGCATCAGAAGGATTTCCCTCCAATTGCTCGAGTTCAATTGCCAACATTGCAAGTCTTTGGCTAATGTCGTCGTGAAGCTCTCTCCCGATCCGGGTGCGTTCCTCCTCTTGTGCCTCAATCAACTTGCGACTGACGTTTGCAAGCTCGGCTTCAGCCAATTTGCGCTCGGTAATGTCGATAAAGGCAACCACTGCCCCGACAAGCGATTGTCCTCTTCGCTGCGGATACGACCAGTATTCTGTGGGGAAGCTTCTCCCGTTTGCTCTCCAAAACACCTCGTCTTCCGCGTGGAATCCTTCCCCGGTTTGTATTACCCGGTGAACGCGACACTCCTCAACGGGGAACACTGTTCCGTCCGCACGACTGTGATGCAACAGATCATGCATATTCTTGCCGAGCACTTGATCAACGCGCTTGTATCCCAAAGTGCGAAGGCAGGCAGCGTTACAGAAGGTGCATCGGTGTTCGAGATCAATCCCGTAAATGGCTTCGGCGGTCGAGTCGAGAAGAAGTCGGAGTTTGTCCTCGCTCTCGCGCAGCGCCTCTTCTGCCTGCTTCCGCTCGGTGATGTCTTGAACTGTGCCACGGAGCCCGATGATTTGGTCGCCCGCGTCACGCAGCGGTTCGCCACGGGCGGTCGCCCATTTTGTGGTGGACTCCGGGCTGAGTATCTCCATGTCGAGTTCGTATGGTGCACCAGTTTGTAAGGCTTCTTTAACAATGCCCTGCAGTCGCTCCCAACTTTCAGCAGTGAAGAGGCTCGGGTGCTCCTTGAAGGAAGGCGCTGGCAACTTGGGATCACGGCCGACGAGGCGATAAAGCTCCTCCGACCAGATCACCTTGTCTATCTTTGCGTCCCACTGCCAGCTTCCCACTCCGGCCAAACGCTGGGCTTCTGTCAATTCCATCTCTCTGTGTTGCAGTGCCTCTTCCATCCGTTTGCGCTCGGTGGCATCGACACCAATCCCGATGTAACCGACAAAGGAACGATCCTGATCAAACCTCGGCACTCCAATATCCAGAATCCATCGGTACTCTCCGTCATGCCGCCGTCGCCGATACTCCATCCTGAATTTCTCTCTCCGGTCGAAGGATTGCGTGTAGTTGCCGAGACACCTCTGCAAATCTTCGGGGTGAATCCCGTCTGCCCAACCGTTCCCAAGCTCGAAGACGATGGATCGCCCGGTGAAGTCCAACCAAGACTGATTCACGTAGGTACAGAGTTTGTTAATTCCCGACGTCCAAATTAGAGCAGGAGCCGTATCTGCTACTAAACGGAACCGCTCCTCGCTCTCGCGTGTCATTTTTTCGGAATGGGAACTCTCACATTCCCAACGATACATTGATCGAGCAACCAGCATGGTCAACGCGGCTAGACATCCGATGCTTGCTAGCACCAGCAGGGCAGTGCCGAATGCCGTGTCGTACAGATTGGCTCTCTGTCCTGCGAGCCTTAACCACCCGATCAGAATGGGCACAACTATAATTGCCGGAACCAGTGTTCGCAGAAGAAAGCCAGAGTTGCTATCACTTGCAGCGATAGACGCTAATCCTTCGTTAGGCCGGGCAAGAAAATAAGCCAAACATGCTGCCATCAGACCTGCGGCGGTGTGCACGCCCACCGTGGAGTAGGACGTAATCGAGTAGAGTGACTCGGCCCCATACAGATAGCCGCACAGAGCTGCCAGAGAGAACGCGAAGCACGCAACTACAAGCGCACGTTGCAGTACAAGCGCCTTCTTTAGTCCTAAGAACATAACTGCCGAGCCCAAAAGCAGAAAACAGATCGCGGTTGCAATCGCCATTCTGCCCGGATAGGCCGAAAGTGATGGAGTGCGTGTATCACGAAAAAGCAGCTGGTCAATCCCAAGACTGATGTGGAAGGCATATTCTGCGAGCGTCGATCCGGCAATAACGACTACCAAAAGCCCCAGAATGCTCCTGCTGTGCTGCCGTTCGTCATTGCCAGCCAGCCAAAGCCCTGCACCCAAACACAAGAACGACAGGGCTGTGTTGACCTTCATCGATTGGAGTGTAGGTCGAATGTACGTCAGGGCGGGTACATGGAAGGCCCAACCGCAGAAAACCACGAGCCCCAAAGTAGTGACAAGGAATGCGATTGCCTTTGACGCTTGACGGAATCGGTAAGCAAGGTCGAGCGCTTCTGCTGCGTTGCGATCGCGTTGGACGCCCCCCATGCCCGCAGAACATACCAATCCTGAGCGCATTGGAACTGTCAAAAGTAACAGGGTGACGAAATGCTTGGCCAATGAGCTCTTAGCGTGACCGGATGCGGATAGATGTCGAGAAATCCTCTTCGCACCACCTATTATCAGTCTTTCGAAATGAAACTGAGTGACTACCTAGGATACGCGTTGGCAGTGGGATTCGGCCTGTGGTTGGCCGTCTTCCCGGCGAGCGTCATTGGCTTTTACACTTGGTTTCACAAAGGTCGGGTCAGGATGCCCGGTGCATTTGCGGTCAGATTGACGGGCGCGCTGTGGATTCTCCTGGTGACCATTGTCTTAGCCTTCACATTCATAAAGCATTGATTGTGTCCCAGATGCACCGGGGGCCGGATAGATGTTGAGAAATCCTCTTCGCACCACCTATCTCAAAATGACATT
>Ga0210399_10004530_pt1 | contig 10794 bp, 8 predicted proteins | sample IncBWC14MmetaG_FD_150865 | JGI IMG/M metagenome (GOLD analysis project Ga0210399, IMG submission 150865) | Forest soil microbial communities from Barre Woods Harvard Forest LTER site, Petersham, Massachusetts, United States - Inc-BW-C-14-M | ecosystem: Environmental > Terrestrial > Soil >...
CGTGAAGGCCAATTTCACGACCGTCGCTGAGCAGACGGTTAACCTGAGGCACAATTTCCGAAATCTGGTAGCGGGCAGCGCGTCTTGAAGGCTGCCGGCCATTGGCGTCCTGGCCCGGTTCCCCTTAGCGTCGTATTAAGAAAAAAGTAGAGGTAAGACCTTTTTCAATTTCAAGGTAGCGATCGACATCGTTCCAAAAATCTTTCGCCAACCCCAAATGAACAAAAGGCAGCGAAAAGGCTGCCATCCAATTGACCGCAACCTGTCTCAGCGACTTCCTGCCTCTACAAAAATTGATTACCGAACCGATTAGAGCGCGGTAGAGGAACCCGAACATCGTGTGATCGAACTTGTGATTTCGGATTCCCCAGTGGTCGACATCGTGGGTCAGGCAGACGATAAAACTGTATCCGAAAGGAAGAGGCGGAATTTCAACCAGCGGAATCGCGCAGCCAGTGATCAAGTCGCGGAGCAGAGCGATATGCAATTCCAGAGCCGGTATTGCGGCGTGGGCTGGAGGCTGACCGCGCGTGAGCAAACGGCGAATTTCCCCAAACAAATCAAAGCCAATGCGCACGAACGTTTGTCCATCTGCGGCAATTTCCACGGCCACGGATGCTTGATCGCTTTCGTCGATGAGACCGTGAGTGGCAGGACCTTCGAAGGTGAGGCAATTTCCATAGATCGGAATCTGCCTGTCTTCATATGAGATGACGGAATTTGAACGCAGGGAACGGATTTCAATTCCGTTCTCCCGGTCAAACAATTTCGGCCCGACGCCATAAATCAAAACCAGTTTCGCGGAACTGCGCGGGGGTTCCGCATTAGAACAAATGAGCGCGTCATAATGCGGGCCTTCGCGGTAGAACTCCCAAGAGGTCTTGAATAATTCGAAGAACTCGGCGACAACCGAACTTTGAGCAGTGTCTCCGAGAACGCCGATCATTCCTCAAAACGCTTCGGCGCTCAGAGGAGCTCGCTGATGGAATTCAGGAGGTTCAATTTCTCCTGACTCCATTTGTGGGCCAGATACACCTCTTGCCCGCGTTTCACGATCTGCTCGACGTCGTGAGGATGGAAGTAGGCGAATTCGATTTTCCGGGCAAGATCGTCGGCGTCTCCCAGCTTAAAGAAGACGAGGTCTTCGTCTCCGAAATAATCCTGAATCCCTCTTGCTTCCGGAGCGATAACGGGTTTGCCCAGCGCAAGGTATTCAAAAATCCGCGTCGGTGTGTTTAGCTCCGTAAAAATATTACGATGATTTGGAATAATTCCGACATCGCAACTCTCAATGGCTTCGACGATTTGATTGACGTTCCTCGCACCCAGGTGCTGAATGGTCTCCTGCAGCGTTCGTCGCTTCGCCGATTCCATCACCTCTTCGAAAAACGGAGTCCGTTCACCGCAAACCGTGAGCTTCGCCGTAGGGATACGTTTTCTCACGATTTCGAGAGCATCCACCGCCAGATCAAATCCATTTCGTCTTACCAGCGAGCCATGATAGAGAATGACAAACGGCTTGGCAGGATCGCTTCCATTTCCATTTGAACCGTTCGCCTTCGGCGGCCGAAAACGGAAAATATCGTCATCCGGTGAGTTCATTACCACATCGATCTTTTGCGGCGGACAACTGCGGGACGCATAGATTTTTTTGCAGGCTAAATTGACCGTGAGCACCAGGTCGGCGAAGCCGAGGCTCCATTTCTCGAGCCGTTTGAGAGTACGCACACTCAGACTCTCCTCCGGCAGCTTGAAAATGGTCCGCATGAGCTCAGGCATCGGATCATGCAGGTCCAAAATAATCTTGGCGCCCAGCATTTTCGGAACCAATGCACTGAAGACCAGGACATCCGGCATGTTGTGCACGTGCACGAAGTCATATTTCCGCCTCAGAGAGCGGGCTGTCAGGTAAGCGAACGAGGTCAAGATGAAAGCGGCATATTGATTAACGTACCTTTTCTTGTCGCCACGGTACCGTTTTTGTCGAACACGAAGGACGTTAACGCCGTTGATCGTCTCGCGTCTTGGCTCTTTCTCGTTCTCGCGCAAGCAAATTAAATCGACGGTCACGCCTTCCTTGACGAGAGCCTCGGCAGCGCGGCGCGGCCGTGGGTCGGCGGGATAATAAGAATAGAGAAGAACAGCCGCGCGTTTGCCACGAAGCCGCCATCTATTGCCGAAACCGGGATGCAGTCCGCCCCTGGCAAAAGAACCGGCGGGGATTCTTTGTGTAAGGTTTGCCGGCACTCCAGGCATGCGCGGCACTTCCGCCTGTCTTTGGGGCAGCGCACCGCTCTGGAGCACATGAGCGGCGACTTGTCGGGGGAGAGCCGGCCAGTAGTCGCCGGAATATCTTGAGCGAATGTACTCCAAAAACTTCTGGTAAAATTCAATTGGATACTCCCCGCTCGTTGGGGCCGACCCATTCAAAGCCATGTAGTCGGGGTGACTGTCGACCAGAGCCATGCCACCGTGCCCGGCAATCCAATCGAGCTTTCGGCACCAAATCTCCGGTGAGTCCTCCCGTAAGAGCAAGAAGAGGGTGAAATCCTGAGGGAGCGTGTAGGGAAGCTCGACGTAGCCGCCATTCGAATCGTTAAGGGTTGAGAATTGAGAGTTGAGAACGGGAAGGTGAGATTTTCGAGTGACGGCACGAGGCACCCAAAAGGGAAAAATGGTTTGGCAGCCTTCCGGCTGTGGCTCGAACGGGTCGGTGTCGAACGTCGAGGCGTCATATCCAATTTCCAGCTCGTGCAACCAGTCGAGCTTGCGCAACATGAAGGCCGATCGAAATCCTGCGGCCCCCCACTCGGCGAGATAGCGGTTGATCCGCGCGGCCCTCTGCCGGAACCCGCGTCGAGACCGGTAAAGCCTTCCATCATGTTTGAGATCGTGGACTCCTACCTCGAAGCCATTGCGCACGAGTTCTTCTCTTAAATCCGCGGGGACCGCATAGCCTCCTTCCGGGATAAAATTGAATGAGGAGCGGAATCCCAGCTCGAGCTCGACTCGCATCAAATCCCTGCACTTGTTCAAACCCGCCTGGCCTTCGACATCGTGAGTCAAAACGACGGCGAACTTCTTGCCATCGGGCCAGCCCGGCCAACCATCAGGCATGCGTTCGGAACCGGGCATGATCGGCCACACCCCTTTGACACGGTTGCGCATGCGCAAGGCGAACTTCCGGCGAATAGCCCGACGCATGGCCACAGGCACGAATGGCTTGGCAGCGTAATAAATCTTATTTCGTATCACAGAGAAAAGTCAGAAGTAGGGACGCCGCGCTGCGGCATCCGGGAGACGGTGCAGCGCGCCGTCGCCACCAATTACGAGATAGCTCCAGCGCGCTCGTCTTTACAGTTCGCCGTCCATCCACTTTGGCGCGTGGTCGCGAACCTTATTAAGGAGAACCGAAACGTTGTCTCGTCCGGAAACGAGCGCCTTATAGCCCCGTTTGACGGTCTCACGATTATCTTTGCCCGCCGCGACCATGACCAAAAGCTTATCCATAAAGGGTGCCATTCCCAACGTGGGACTGGTCTGGCCGAGGGGCGGCATGTCAAAGATGATGTAATCGAAGTCGCTGGCCTTAAGGTTCGGCATAAGGTCGAAGAATTTCTTCAAACCAAGCTGCGCGGGTCCAGCGTTGGGCGGCGCTACCGTCGCCAGATAGAGATTCTCCGCAGCGGAATCCATCGCGCCGGAGCCGGATGGCTGGAGAGCTGTGCTCAAAGAGTAAGCCGGCTTGCCTCTAAAGAAGGAATGAACATCCTGCGGCCCCAAATTTACATCAACCAGAAGGACCTTACCGTCCCCCGTTTCAGAAAGAGCAGCGGCCAGACCGGCTGCAAGTGTGGAAGTTCCCGCCGCCTCTGAGAATCCGGTAACACCAACGAGCTTTGGCCGATGGGTTAAATTGTTGAGCTCAAAATAAAGACCAACACGGTCGCGGATCGCCTCACAATAAGGCCGGATGAAGTGATCGGCCGCCCATGGAGCGAGGTTTTTGCGCTCAGCATCCTTCGCAACCAAGGCCGAGGCCTTGCCATTTTTCCGCCAGGGCAAACGCGACGGGACGTTTGCGTTGTCGGGTATCGAGAGCAAGGGCCCAGTGCCAACTAACTTTTCCAGTTCAATCGGACGCCGGACCGTTCGATTCAATACGAGTTCGTTCAGTAATGCGAGCGCGAAGCCGAGGGCCAGCCCGGCGCCGGCAAGCCCGAGAGCGACTTTGTTTCGCGGGGTGGTCACGATCATGGGCGGTGAAGGCTGCTGCACCGCGCTAATGTTCGGGATCTTTGACGGATCGAGCGCTTCATCGACGCGCGCTTTTTCGAGGGTGCCTTCAAAATATTTGTAATTGGTTTCTTCCAGCTCCCTCTGCCGCTCGAGACTGGCCACTTGTGGCGCGATCTCAGTAAGTTGTTTGATCTGTTCCCGGATATCGATCAGACGAGAGGCAAGCGATTCCTTTTTTGCCATTACGCCGGCGAGGCGGACTTTTTCCGAAGCGAGGTCGGGCTTATTGGACGAGCCAATCGGGCTGACTTTAGAAGGAAGATCAGGATACTTCTTTTCGAGATCCCGGCGCTGATTTTCGCAATTATCGATCTCCGCCTGGTTCGATTTGACCAGTTGACTTTGCGGCATGTACTTGGAAAGCAAATCCAGCTTGGCCTCACGTAACTTTGGCAATCGCGAGACCAGGACTTGATACTGTTGCACTATTTCATTGGGAATTTTTTCTTCGCCGGACGAACCTTCCTTGACTAACTTCGCGCCCTTTGCTGGAGAGGATTTGGACGGCTGGGCGCCGGAATCTGCGCCTTTTTCAGAGCCGGCAGGTTTTGGACTCAATTCCGGGAGCACTCCTCCCAACTGCACGACCAGAGCCTGTTCCTCCGCCAGATCCGATTCTGCATTATGTAGCTGTTCCTCGGTTCTGGCCGCTTCGTTAACCAGGGCCGCAGTGCTGTCGGCGAGGGAAACGATTCCGGCCTTCCCCTTCAGGACTTTCAAGGCGTCTTCCGTCTGGTTCAGCCGCGTGCGGACCTGGTCGGTTTGTTGAGTTACAAAATCGAATGCGCCCGTGGAACGGTGCACCTCGAGATGTTTGTTGAAGTAACGGTTTACCAGTTCGTTCAAGACAAGAGTGGTGAGCTGCGGGTCGTGATTTTTGTAGGAAACAAAAATGATGTTGCTTCCCTTGTGAATACTCACATCGAGTCCGACCGCAATGGTCTTGGCCGCTGCTTCTTTGGTCGGCGCGCGTTCAGATGGCAGCAAACGCTTGGGTCCAATCGCTTCGGCCGTCTGCACCGCCAGGTCCCAGCTCGTCAGGATTTCCGCTTCAGAACCGAGAACGTTTTCCGAGGCCTGACCCAGACCGGAACCGCGCGCGCTGTCGATTGGATCGACTGCGCTTCTCTCCACAACGTAGCGCACGAGCAGCTTGGCTTGCGATTCGTAAACAGGGGGATAAAAAAAGTAAGCCATCGCCGCCGCCACCAAGCCGGCCACGGCACAAAACAGGATTTTCCATTTGTGCTTGAACAGAGCAAACAGGATATCGTTCCGATTCAAGCTGGAATGTTGAATGTCCGGGCGCGGTTCTCGCATCCGAGGCAGGCTGTGATCGTGCCTTCGGCTGAGCGCTTCTAAGGGAGGTTCGGGCATATCCGAGAGTCTAGGTTTCTTTACTAATCCAGGTGCGGGTAGATGATGGCTCCTGCGAACCGATTGAGCACCAGGGGCAAGGTCCGAAAAATGGTATTGTGCAATCCCGAGCCGTTGTGGCCGTTACTTTTCCATGCCTGTGCTCCAATATCAAACTGAAAGTACTCGATCGCCTCTTCCACCGTGCCCCACCCCAGCTTAAATCGCCTTAAGCCATCGTTGTCGAGCGAGGTCCGGCCGAAATGCAACATGCTGGCGCCGTCGCGCAGCAAAAGCCGGATCGCTTCCCACATGACTAAATTGCTTCCCCGAAATTCCTGGAGCAGCTCGTCGGAGGCGCCGAATTTGTAAACACTGTTTTTGCCGAACTGGAAAAAAATAGCGGCGGCCAGAAATCGCGATCCACGTTTGGCGAGAACGACGAAGCCTTGGCCGGCCTTGACGATCTCCTCGTAAATGTTGAGGAAGAACGACAACGGCTGCGGCGGAAGGCCATGGCGCCGGCGCGTTCTAATATGAAGGCGGTAGAATTCCAAGATTGCGTCGCGCGTCCTGGTCAACTGGACATGGACTCCACTCTTTTCCGCTTTGCGAATGGCGCGACGAACCGGACTTGCCACTCGAGCAAGCAGCTCTTCGCTACTGCCAGACAATGGAAGCTTGTGACCATAGAATTGAGTGGCTGGAACAGTGGCCGGCGGCAACATTTCCTGTCCACCGCGGAGCTCGAAGTATTTCCAATTCCGCTCGCGGCCTAACTCAGATAGTTTGTCCAGGACAGGTCCCGCTTGAGCTTTATCAAATAGGAGCGGGGTGCAAAAGTCGCTAAAGGGAAGACAAACGCCTCTGCGACCAGTGAAAGGACTCCGAACCTCCATCATTGGAACGAGGGCGACTGATTCGCCCTGCTGGGAAAAGTGGAGGTAAATCGGTTTGTGGCGATAAGTCCTGCCCAGTACCTTCGCCCAAGCTGCGCTGTGGAAAAAGTTGCAGTCGGGATGTGAAAGAACGAGGCGGTCCCAATCCGAATCAGAAAGTGGATCGAGAGATTTTACCTCGATTGCTGAAGGAACGGGCGAGCCGTTCATGCCAAGTCCGGCTGCATCTCGTGAATATTGCTACCGGATTGGAACTAACGATTTTGGGCCGGGCCGAAAGCGACTCACGATTTCTTTTTTAGATGGGTCGCCAGCGGCGGCGGCGGCCTCTTTTACACAGAGTGCGACCATCTCGACCTGCGCATCGGTCAATTCGGGGAACATCGGCAAGGAGATGAATTCTTTGGCAATTCGCTCTGAGATTGGGAACGCCCCATTTTTGTAACCAAGGCTTTGATACGCTTTTTGAAGATGGATCGGGACCGGATAATGGACCCCGCATTGAATTCCTTTCTCTTTCAAGAGCCACATCACCTGGTCCCTTTCCTGGACCCGGATCGCGTAGATGTGATAAACGTGCCGGGCGTAGTCTGCCTCAAGAGGTGTTACGACTTCGTCCACACCGTGGAGAGCCCGGTCATACTGCAAGGCATGGACGCGCCGGAGTAAATTTCCGCGCTCCAAATATTGAAGCTTGACGCTGAGGACAGCCGCTTGAATCCCGTCCATCCGGCAGTTCCAACCGATCATGGTGTGGCGATATTTACGCGCTTGCCCATGGTCCCGAAGAATCCGCATTTTCTCTTGCAATTCAACGTTATCGGTTACGACAGCACCGGCTTCGCCAAACGCGCCCAGGTTCTTTCCGGGATAGAAGCTGAAACATCCGGCGTCACCAAGCGCGCCGACCTTTCGCCCTTTGTATTCGGCTCCGTGAGCCTGGGCAGCGTCCTCGATGACAAAAAGACCATGCTTGCGCGCGAAATCGAGAATGGGATCCATATCGGCTACCTGTCCAAACAGATGGACTGGAATGATCGCCTTCGTTCTGGCCGTGATAGCCTTCTCCAGCCCGGCCGGGTCCATGGTGTAGGTGCTTTCGTTCACATCGACAAATACCGGCCGAGCTGAACAGTAGGTGATCGCTTCCGCGGTGGCCATGAAGGAGCTGGGCACGGTTATTACTTCGTCGCCAGGCCCGACGCCGCAGGCCAGGAGCGCGAGCCAGAGCGCCTCGGTACCGCTGCCGAGACCAACCGCATATCGAGAATGATTGTAGGTCGCGAACTCGGCTTCGAATTTTTCGACAAACGGCCCGCCCGCAAAGGCGCCGCTGTCAATCACCTCGCCGATCGCGCGATCAAACTCACTTCGGAGAGGCGCGTGATGCGCGTTAAGATCGAGAAAAGGAACTCTAATGTGCATTTTTTTCTAGGAAGGCTTTCGCAATGCGGGGCCGGGGTTCTCGATTGCGGCTACCTCGTCACCGATTTTGCAATCGCAGAGGTTTACAAACTGGACGTGGCGGCCCACCTTCACGTCCGGCGAAACAAGCTGACGAGCGACTCGTTCGCGATTCATGCGCCGGCCATTTCCGTCGCATTTACGGCTCTCAGGCCTTTCGTCGCTTGGAAAACTGGTGCTCCTTTAGCAGAAGATTGCGGAAAGATCACCGGAGCGCCATTCGCCTTGAGCGAGGTGGAAGCGGCTTCGAGGATTCTTACGAGTTCAAGTCCCTGACGCCCACTGGTCAGTGGCTCGGTTTTCTTCTCGATGCAATCGACAAAATGCTGGCACGCTACTTTTAGGGGTTCTTCCTGCTGGAGGCGGGGGATGTAACTGTCCCCATAATGATAGGAGTACTGAAACTCGGCGAACGTGTCGTAATGAGGAGGACGTTCGACCCGGACATCATAGACTCGGATTTTTTCGTGTGTCGGCAGGTCGTCATAGACAATCATTCGACGCGTGCCGACGATGGTCATTTCGCGGATCTTCCTTGGCTCGAGCCAACTGCTCTGGATGGTAGCAAAACGCTTGTTTCGAAATGAAAGTGACATGTTCGTTATGTCTTCGATGCCCGGAGTCACGTGCGCGTTTCCCTGACAATTAATCGCCACCGGGAACTCCCCCAGAACGTGCAGGATTATGGAGATGTCGTGTGGCGCAAGGTCCCAGGCGACGTTAATGTCTTTTTGGAAGAGACCCAAATTGAGGCGGCGCGAATTGATGTAGCGGAGGTCACCAAGATCCCCGGCCTGGATAATTTCAACGATCTTACGCACGGGAGACGAATAGAGAAAGGTGTGGTCAACCATCAAGACCAGACCCTTGCGTTCGGCGATGTCGATCAATTCTTCACATTCGGCAGAAGTCGATGCCATCGGCTTCTCAATAAAGGTATGTTTACCGGCGTTCAGGCTGGCCTTGGCCAAGGCATGGTGATACTTGACCGGAGTAGCAATGACGACGGCATCCAATCCCGAACCGTTAAGGAATTGCTGATCATCCGTCAGGCACTCGACGTCTGGATATAACCCGCGAACGTGTTTCAAGCGGGCTTCATTCACATCGCAGACTGCTTTGAGATTACAGTTGGAAAGGTTCTTGAAGTTACGAACAAGAAGTGGTCCCCAATACCCGCAACCGACCACTCCCACAGAGATTGATTTCCTCATATTTTTCCTGCCGATCCGTTCACGCTTTCGGTGGCGGGCCAGGCCTGACCAATGACGCGGGTGCGTAACGCCGGGCGCGAAGTCCTGCGCGACTCGAGCATTTGCCCGATCAAAGCGGGAATGGTCTTGAGCATGATGGTTAGATCAAGCCACAGCGACATATTGTTGGCATAAAACAGATCCATCGCGATCATTTCGCTAAAGGTCGTTTTATTTTTTCCGTTGACCTGCCAATAACCGGTTAGTCCCGGCGGCGCGTTGACTCGTCGCTGTTGCCACACTTTATAACTCTGAAACTCATGGGGCAGGCACGGGCGCGGACCGACCAGACTCATTTCTCCGCGTAGCACATTGAAGATCTGGGGCAATTCATCCAGACCGCTCGCCCGGAGGAAGCGGCCTCCCTTTGTAAGACGGGAATCACCTTCAGCATCGAGTTTTGTCATTGGGCAATCAAGTCGCATCAATGACGCGAAATACTCTTCATGTGTTCGAGTCCCGGCGTTAACGTGCATCGTCCGGAACTTGAAGATCATGAAACGATCTCGGCGATAGCCGACGCGCTCTTGACGATAAAAAACAGGTCCGGTCGAAGCGATCTTGATCCAAAGCATGAGCAAGATCATGACTGGCAGCCAGATTGGCAGCGCGAGAAAAATGCAGGTGAGGTCGAGAATTCGTTTCCAAGCAGGGATGTGAAAAAGCTCCGCGCCGTTCAACTCGGCGCCGTCGAGTATCAGTTGTGGATTGACCCGTGGAAATCTGGGCAGAGGAGGCATTCTGCGATCCAACCGCTCAGACACTTCGCACGTCCCATCCACCAACTCAGAGCCAGAACTCGCTACGGATTCTGAAGAGATGAGGTCCACCACTGCGTCCCGCAGGAAAGATGAGAGCTGACCGTTCGACGAAATCCCACCACTTCCTGATGATTTACCATTCACCTTTGGCGGCGTCCCCCCAGCGCGCTGCTCAGTTTCCTCGCTGCAAGCGCTTTGCGGACCGACGCTACCGGGCAAGCTGCCGCCCTTGGTCGGTCGCCCAATTTGTCGGACGAAACCTTTCATTCTCATGCCTTAAAATGTCTCACTGATGCCAGTTGTCTTATTGGTTCTATAATTACAAGAACCTCCAGAGAACCACATCTGCTGCTCTCACGTCAATACAAACCTTCGCGACGTCCATTTTTCTCTAGCCGCGAAGTTGATCTTCTTGTCCTTTTGGCGCGCTCACTCTGGCTGCCTGTTATCAGTATTCGTGCCAGGGTCGCGAACCCTGTCGCCAAAGAAAATTCTGCGGAGTTGCTTACCACTAAAGGTGAGCCACCTACGCGGTCCACGTTCCGACTAAAAATCGAAATTGGCCTCAGAGGCCGCAAGCTTTCAGGCGTCATTTTGAGTCCGCTCGGCCTCATTGTACATCCACCGCGTGTTCTACTTTCGCGCCACATTTTGGAGATAGATCAGCTTCTGGAAAAATTGGAGATCGCGGACCAGCCTGCGGTCGTAATTTGCCCTTTGGTCCCCTGCTTCATCTCACCATCCTTCTCCGAGATTTGCGGC
>Ga0210399_10004531_pt1 | contig 10794 bp, 9 predicted proteins | sample IncBWC14MmetaG_FD_150865 | JGI IMG/M metagenome (GOLD analysis project Ga0210399, IMG submission 150865) | Forest soil microbial communities from Barre Woods Harvard Forest LTER site, Petersham, Massachusetts, United States - Inc-BW-C-14-M | ecosystem: Environmental > Terrestrial > Soil >...
GAGGAGGATTCCACGGCGGCGGTGGCGGAGGATTTCACGGTGGGGGAGGATTTCATGGAGGTGGCGGGGGAGCGTTTCGCGGGGGCGGAAGCTTCTCCGGCGGGGGCCGCTCCGGGTTCGGCGGCGGACGCGCCTACGGCGTATATCATGGAGGCGGCTACTCTGGAGGACGGGGCTACTATGGAGGCCGTGGCGGTTATGGCTGGGGCGGTCGGGGCTACGGTTGGGGCGGCTGGGGAGGAAGGTATTGGGGCCGAGGATACGGTTACGGATGGGGCTGGGGATTTGGCTTTGGGTGGCCGTATTGGGGTTGGGGCTGGGGATACCCGTATGGCGGCTACTACGGCCCCGGGTATTATGGGACTTATCCTTATTATTCTTATCCGTACTACGGTCCTTCGGACGATCCCACTGGCTATCCGGATACTAACGGGAACGACGATCCTCCACCGGCGGAACCGAACACACGGCCCTTGCCCAACCAGAACGGACCTGCAAGGTCCTGGAGGCCACCGGTACCGGGAGGCGGAGCGAATCCAAACTACCCAAACAACGGCGCCGCAGCCGCTGCGCCGCGTGGGCCGGTTGTCTCCGTTGACAGGATGAGCGCGACGCCGGCCAGTTACCGAGCCTCCAGTTCGAGCCTGGTACATTCAACCACAGAGCGGGCCACCATAGAGCGGGCCACCACGCAGCGGGCCACTGCACAGGCGGATGCGCCGCTTCGACCGGAAGTGCAAAAAGCATTGCAAAGATTGCGCGCGATGCCGCCGTTTGCTCGAGAGCGAGAAATCGAAACCGGCCGCTACCGTCAGTTTTCTCCTGAGGAGAAGCAAATTTTAAGAAATGGCGAGTGAGCGATAACAAAGAGAAGAGGAAGAACCCGCGCGCAACGAGAAGGTGTGTGGGTGCACCGCGATTTTTCTCCGCATTAGACGTTGGGGCCCCCCGCCCGGGTGTTGACTCAGTTTCCGATAACCGCGTTACACATCCAATCGGGGTACTTCTTTGAACCATCAGTCCCTGGAATAAAGCGTATCCCTAGCAGTACAATCGCTGCAATCGTGCGGTGACGGAGTGATGTGGAATGGAATCGCTCTTGCAAGATCTCCGCTTCGCTCTGCGCATGCTGCGCAAATCTCCCGGTTTCACGGCCGTCGCCGTCCTGACGCTGGCCCTCGGTATAGGCGCTAATACGGCCGCCTTCAGCCTCATTGATGCAGTCATGTTGCGAACGCTGCCGGTCGAGCGGCCTGACGAGCTGCTGCAATTAAAGAGGCAAGATCCCCGCTACGCCGGCGGAGGTCCGGCCAGCTTCAGCAATCTCCTTTCTTTTCTGTGGGACGGCGGAGCCTCGCCCTCCTTCAGTAACCCTCTGTGGGAACAGGTACGAGGTCAACAGAATGTTTTTTCGGGCGTGTTCGCTTGGAGTAATAACCGCTTCGATCTCGCCAGAGGTGGAACAGTACAGCCCGCGGAGGGGTCGTTTGTGAGTGGTGACTTCTTCACGACCTTAGGGCTCCGTCCGGCTGCCGGACGCTTGATTACAGGGTCTGACGACCACCGCGGCTGCCCGCCCGTGGCTGTCCTAAGCTATAGGTTCTGGCGAGGTCATTATAGCGGCGCAAGTAGCGCCGTTGGCGGTGCCTTCTCGCTCGATAACCACCCCTTTGAAATCATCGGCGTCGCTCCGCCTGGCTTTTACGGAATGGACGTGGGTCGAGAGTCCGAAGTCTTTGTGCCGATCTGCACTGTGGAGATCTCTGGTGTACAATCACTGGAAGCGCGCTCCATGTGGTGGCTGAACGTGGCCGGCCGGATCAAGCCCGGCGTCAGCCGAGCCCAATTGATCGCCCGACTCCAGGCACTTTCCCCTCCTATATTCACTGCCGCTTTGTCCCAATACTGGACCGCCGACGAGCAGCGGAACTTTGTGAAGGAGACGCTGGTGGCGACTTCGGCTGCGACAGGAACTTCCGTTACCTTGCGGCAGCAATTCGACCAGCCCTTACAGGTTCTGATGGCCATTGTGGGCCTCGTGCTGCTAATTGCCTGCGCAAACATTGCCAGCCTGATGCTGACCCGCGGCGTTGTCCGTGAAAAGGAAATCGCGGTAAGGTACGCATTGGGCGCAAGCCGGTGGCGGCTAATTAAGCAACTCCTTACGGAATGCATGCTGATTTCTCTGATGGGCGCGATCGTCGGATTTCTTTTTGCGCGCTGGGGCGCCGTTCTTCTGATTCGCAGTATCTCCATTCACAATATCTACGCGCTCGGGAACATGCCTGTGCTTCTCAATCTCTCGCTCGATGGCCGTGTTCTTGGATTCACCGCTGCGGTTGCCATTCTCACCGTGGCCCTGTTTGGCATCCTCCCCACCCTCCGGTCAACAAGTGTATCGCTGATCTCGGCCATGAAAGGTATCCGAACGGTCGAATTGGACCGTCCGGCTCGGTTTCGGAGCCGCAAGTTGATCGTGGCGTCGCAGGTAGCGCTTTCGCTGGTGCTATTGGTGGCCGCTGGATTGTTGTTGCGTAGTTTTGCGAAGCTGGCGACGCTTGATCCCGGCTTTGATCCCAAGAATGTGCTGATCGTGTATCCCAACTTGTGGCAGGCGAAAGTACCTCGTGATCGGCGTCCCACCACACTCGACCAAATCCAGAACCGGCTGCGGGCTCTGCCTGGCGTCCTATCTGCGAGCCGCTCATCCGTGACACCTGCCGAAGTGAGCTACGGGGCACATAACGTTCACACAGAGTGGTCCAAAGGCTTCACAGATTCGGAATCTCTGTCTATGTCCGTCAATGTCTCGCCTGAATATTTTGGAACGTTGCGAATGCAATTCGTGGCGGGCCGGGACTTCAATGGCGGCGACACAGCCACCTCTTCCATGGTGGCGATCGTTGATCAGACGGCGGCACGTCGCTTCTTTCCAGACCTGGATCCCGTTGGCAGAACATTTTGGATTGACGGCATTGCGGGGCAACCCGGACCGCCGATCGAGGTTGTGGGCATTGTTCGCGATGCCAAGTACCAGTCACTGGGCGAGCAGATTCACCCCACGGTCTTTTTCCCCGCCGCTCAGGCTCCCGACCTCTTGGTGGCGGATGCGTTCGAGTTGCGCACCGTAATACCACCTACAGCGCTCATCTCGTCGGTCCAGGCGGCCGTAGTGTCTGTGAACTCCGCGATTCCCCTCGAGTTTCACACGCTGGCACAGCAGGTAAGCGACTCGATGGTCCAGGAGCGCCTGCTCGCCCAGCTTTCCGGCTTCTTTGGTTCCTTGGCATTATTGCTGGCGGTCATCGGTCTCTACGGCACGGTTAGCTACATCGTTGCACAGAGGCAGAGAGAGTTCGGAATCCGCATGGCACTGGGGGCGGAACCGGGTTCAATCCTCCGGCTGATCATGCGCGACGTCTTTTCCGTTGTCGCTATCGGTCTCCTCGCGGGCATAGCCATGTCACTGGCAGCCACAAGACTGCTCCAGCAACTATTGTTCAGGGTAGGTCCTCGCGATACCGTGAGTCTCGTCGTGGCGGTCGTGGCACTGTCCATCGTGGCGCTAGTCGCAGGTTACTTCCCCGGTCGACGGGCGACGAAGATAAATCCAATGGTGGCGCTCAGGGACGAGTAGTCTTGAGTGGTTTCTCCCCGATCCGCCACGAATTGGACGACTAGTCGCATTATCGGAAACTACGCCACCAAATCAACCTGAGTCACTACCCCCGACCGGGGGTCCGGCATTTTTTTGTCGCGGCGGGCAAATCAATGTGGTAGGACTGTTATCAGCCCCTGCCCTCAACTCAGCCCAAAAATTAAACTGAGGAGATTCGCAAATGAAGATCGAAAGAATCTTGGGAGGATTGATGTCGTTGGGCATGGTTGCGGCGCTGGCCGTACCCTTGGCTCTAGCGAAACCACAAGAAGCACCCGCGCCCCAAACCGCAGGCAAGGAAAGGGGGATGCACGACAGACTGCAGGCCGCAGTAGAGAGCTTGAATCTCACTGACGACCAAAAAGCAAAGGTGAAGGATATCTTTGCGGATGCCAAGACCAAGCATCAGGCGGTGTCCAACGATGCTTCGCTGAGTGATGACCAGAAAAAGGCGAAGATGAAGGAGCTCCACGAAGGCACGATGGCCAAGCTCAACGGGGTGCTGACCCCTGATCAACAGGCCGAGTTGAAGAGCAAGATGGAAGCTGGAAAGGCCAAAGCGCCGACGCAGCCCTGATCTAAAAACCCGCCCGATCAACTTACGAAAAAGATGAAAAAACCGCCCGGCTCGGAAGAGCCAGGCGCTTTATTGCCACTCGTGTCCCGGCCTTGAGTGACGATTAAATTTGTTCACGCTTCTGAGCCAAGTGGAGCACCTGGCTCCCCAGGTTGCCGAGGGGTCTCACCGGAAACAGTGATTCCTGCTTAAGACTGTCCTACCGCGCCCGGCGCACGGCGAAGGACACTGGCCGATGGGCCGGTGGCGGGAAGGAAACGCGCGCGGGAATGCGCTGGGAATCCACCTACCTGACTCTGTACGATTTAGGGAAGGTAAGGGATACCCGACGTTTCGCAGTTGACCGGTAAGTTTCGATCGGTGAAGGGTCCAACCAGCCATCTCATCCCATTCACCCCAAGGGTGCCCCTTTGGAGGTGTGAAATGTTCAAATCTCATGTGAATCAGAAGCTCTGGCTTACTTTGGCAGCGGCAGCCGTTTTGACGGCAGCGGGCTGCTCGCAATCGGCCACAGACCAAGCCAGTAACACTGCAAAAGAAGCGGGCACTGCAAAGCCTACGGCCACAGCGAAACCTGTAGCCGCGGCAAAGCCAGCTGCCGTGGCAAAACCTGCTGCTGCGGCGAAACCAGCCGTGGCAGCAAAAGCTGAGGTTGTAGCTAAGGCGCCGGAACCAACGACGATGGTGACGGTGCCGAAAGGGACAGCGATCAGCGCGACGGTAGGCCAAACGCTGGCCACGGACAAGAACAAGGTCGGTGACACGTTTGCCGCCAGCCTGACCACGCCGATTCAGGTAGAAGGAAAGACTGTGATTCCGAAGGGCGCGCACGTAACAGGGCGAATCGTCACAGTGAAAAAGCACGAACTGAAGGTGGCGCTGGCTTCGGTGGTCATCCACGGGAAGTCCTACGCGCTGGACACCAATTCCATCGCAGGACCGAAGAGCCAGGCCAAAAACGATGCGACAGATGCCGACAAGGCCAAGGCGAACAAGAACGTAACGCTGCTCGCTGCCAAGAGTCAGCTGACGTTCAAGCTGGCGAAGCCAGTCACCATTCCGGTGAAGGGTTAGCAAGGATGGCCAGGTAGTCTTTAGCCGCCGAGCCCAAGCCAGCGCAAGGTGAAGCCAAGCTGACTGGGTTCGGCGGATTTTTGTCCTATCCAAACAGAGAGCGGCCGGGCGCGCTACCGAATTCAAAAGACTGCTCCAACTGCCCGAGCTAACAGTTGAAAGCTAAAAGTCGAAAGTAAAACCGCCGGAGAAGAGTCAACGTCCACGCATGCGCCGGATGCGGAGAACAGGGGTGTTGACGTTCGCTTCGGGAGGCGCGAATGGGAATGAGACTGGCGGATGTCGAGGCGTTCGAGGGAGTTGTGAGGGGATCGATTGGTTTGCTCATCGAACGGAGACGGTGATTTGGACATCGACATTGCCTTTGATGGCATTCGAGTAGGGACAGATGGCGTGGGCGCCCTCGACAAGTTGTGCCGCCGTCTTCTCGTCGACGCCGGCGATGGTCACGGCGAGCGCGGCGGACAGCACGAACGCACCCGAGTCGTTGCGGCTGAGGCCGATCTGGGCGACAACTTCGATGTCGCTATCGGCGAAATGGCGGCGAGCCTCGCGGCTCACGTGAAAGAGCGCGTTCTCAAAGCACGCGGCATAGCCGCCGGCGAAGAGTTGCTCTGGGTTGGTGGCATCGCCTTTACCTCCGAGGGTTTTGGGCAGGGCCAGCTTAAGATCGAGCAGGCCGTCGTCGCTGCGGATCGATCCATGACGGCCCCCGGTCGCACTGACTTTTGTGGAATAGACATTATCGGGCATTCATTTTCTCCTCTGTCGCGGCGGCGGATGGTTCGGACCGTTTCGCCGTCGATTCTGTGGTCTCTATAGGTGATGAACGAAGCGTGGTTCGAGGTGCAAAGTTTTTTACCGAGCGTGTGATGCAGCATCTTCGATCAAAGCTGCAACTTCTTTCACCCTGGAGACGTAAACCGAGTGACTGGCACCCGCGACTTCGACCCTGCGGCTGTTGGCTCGCGTGGCGTACCAGCGCTCGAGGTCGGGGTTGATGGTTCTGTCTGCTCCCGCTACCAACATCCAGCTTGGTTTACTTCTCCACGCAGCCGTTGTGATGACTGCTTTGAAGTTGTCAGCTAAGTTGAGCACCTGTGAGCGCGCCATGAAAGCGGCCTGCTCGACAGATATTGTAGGTCGGCTGCGAAGTACTCGTGAAACTGAGCGGGGTCGAGGTAAGTGAAGCCGTCTGTCGTCTTCTTGATGGCTGTAGACCTGCTAAGATCACTTGGGAAGCGCTTCCCGTCATCAGACTCATTCTCTCCCGCATCCGGCATGTGAGCCGCGATCTACACTAGACCTACGACAGACGCATCCGTACCGGCTTCAGTAATTACTGCTCCGCCATAGCTATGACCGACCAGAATGCACGGGCCGTCTTGTAGAGCAAGGGTGCGCTTCGTGGCAGCCACATCTTCTTTAAAGGACGTCTCCGGCTCTTGGACGATGCTAACCTTGTAGCCATCCTTGACAAGAATGTCGTAAACGCCTTTCCAGCCAGAACCATCTGCCCAGGCACCGTGAACGAGGACAATATTCCGAATGCGATGCTCGTCGTTCTGCGCCGCGAGCGCGCAGCCGGTCAACAGCAGTAGTAAGATGCAAAGGTACTGAGAAATTCCTCGTACTACTCGCGTTGGCATCATTGGATTACTCATTTTGTTGCCGCCTTTTGGTGAATCATTTTCATGCGAATTTATGTACATATCGATAGACATTCTCCTTTTACGATCTGTATTTAGCGCGCCAACTGATTGTGCGCTCGCAGAATGCGATGTCGGTCGACAATCGATGGACGTTTCATGGTTTGCCCCCTTTCTGGGCACCGCCTCCTAGTCCGGCGTCGCCGTCACGCCGACGCTTGTTTGCCGCTTTGCAGAAACGCCAGCAGCTCCTTGTTGATCTGGTCCTTCAAGGTCGAGCACATGCCGTGGGGACCTCCGGGAATGACCTTGAGCGTGGCTCCTTTTACTAGCTTCGCGGAAAGAAGCGCTGAATCGGCAATCGGAACGATCTGGTCGTCGTCGCCATGAAGGACAAGTGTCGGTACGTCCATTTTTCTCAGATCTTCGGTGAAGTCCGTTTCCGAAAAGGCCTTGATGCAGTCATAGGCGGCCTTGTGTCCGCACCACATTCCTTGCAACCAGAACGAGTCCCGCAGGCCTTGGGAAACCTTTGAACCTGGCCGATTGGCACCGTAGAACGGGACGCTAAGGTCCTTGAAAAATTGGGACCGGTCATTGAGAACGCCCGTGCGGATTTGGTCGAAAACCTCGATGGACAATCCTCCAGGATTGGCAGGCGTCTTCAGCATGAGCGGAGGCACCGCGCCGATGAGTACAGCTTTTGCCACGCGTTTTGAGCCGTGGCGCCCGATGTAGCGCGCGACTTCTCCGCCCCCAGTAGAGTGACCCACGTGAATGGCGTCCTTCAGGTCGAGTTTCTCGACCAGTTGCGCCAGGTCGTCCGCGTACGTGTTCATCTCGTTGCCTTCCCACGGTTGACTCGAACGGCCATGACCGCGGCGGTCATGCGCGATACAGCGGTAGCCATGGTCGGCAAGAAACAGCATCTGGTCTTCGAAGGCGTCGGCGCTTAGAGGCCACCCGTGGCTGAACACCACAGGCTGCCCTTCGCCCCAGTCTTTGTAGTAGATGGTCGTGCCGTCTTTGGTCGTGATCGTCGTCATGGAATGCTCTCCTTTTGTGTTTGTGTCCCCTGGAAATCCTGAATGTTCAGCGGTTTCTGCAGCGAAGGCCGCACCAGCCACCGTGCCGGCTGCTATTATTGCGGTACCACCGATCAATAACTCACGTCGCGTTAGTCTAGTCATCGGAGCGCTTCTCCTCTTCCTTCTCCTCTTGGGAACTTCCAAATTCCCGCGGCCCTGGACCTCTCCGGTGTTACGACGCAACGAGATGACTGCGTGCCCGGCCTTGGCCCGAGCCGACGTAGCTTCTGATCCCACCCACTTGAGTTCATCAATGATTGCCACTCTCATCTTGCTTTCCCTTCGTGCGACTTTGCTTCAACTCGTGGCGCAGTTTACGCAGAAGGTGTTTTGTGTACACGTCGCTGGCGATGAACTCGGCACCCTGACTCATGATTTCCGCCAGAACAGCTTCGCCATCTCGGTCAATCGATATCACCTCGATCAGCTCAACGATCCGTCTGCGCGTGTCGCCTGCGTCGTACGCTTCTCTCCAAGTCGATTGGAGCTCAGCCGCCCACTGGCCAACCAACTGACCCTGCAAAGACCACCTCTGCTCATCGGGCAAATCGGTGATAGTGATTCTCAGCACTACTCGCCCTCGACCGCTTGCCAGAAACCGCCGACGTCTGAAGCCCTCTACATTTTGTTCTTCAACTACGTGCTATGACCAAGCACGTGGCGACCGGACGCGATGGGATATGGCAGTTGAGGAGCCAAAAAGGGTCGGAACACTCGAATCAATTCTATGTTCTTGCTCCGACGGCTCTTAGAGCGAAGGTTCGTCGCACTGAATATCGCGAGGCGAACGATCCGGAGACGGAGATTTGGCGCGCTTGCCGGAGATCCAGCATTACAACGGAAGCGGAGGTCCGACTGATTCTTGCTGTCTGAAATGTCGTTAATCGAATATGCCGCGGCAGATCACACCTTGAATAGCTACTTTGGCGCCCCGGGACAGCGATGAGTGGAACGGTTCAAAGAGCGGCCCCAGCGGTTGCAACCGAGCGATACGAAGCGCTACTCCGCGTTTTGCAAACGCTCATCTCGATTTGCTCTGCGGAGGAACTTTTCAGGCTTCTCGCGCGCGAGCTGCGCGCGGCGGCGAATTTCAATCCCTTGGGAGTGGCCATCTACGACGGGCATGCGCGAACGAGATCCTGGGGTCGTTTGGCCCATTTAGGTCAGGATACTCTATTCAGTTCCTGCGCAGCCTGGCGTACTCAGCTTTGGCTTGTTGGTAGATTGGAATATCGGAGTCGGCGTCCTTCCAGAGAGTCAAAAAATCCTCATACGACTTGCGCGCCGCGGCTTGATCACCCATCATTTTCTGCGCCCTGGCTAGCTGCAAGTGTGACAATGCTCCAGTCACCCCTCTTCCCACGATACCAGGATGATCGAGCAGCTTCTGGAACTCTGCCGCTGCCAGGCGGCCTTCGCCCATACGCAGGTATGCCACGCCGCGAATATACGCGGGGTAAAGGCTGTTGAAACCATCGGCAAAGGCCAAGTCGTACTTCACCGTGGGCCGCAAGATTTCGACGGCCGCAGCCGGATCGTTCTCATGTATTTTCATCGCAGCGCGGATCGTCGGCAGGCTGTAATTTTGGACCACAGTATTCAATGGCTCGTCCTGACTTAGTGCGTCTGCTAGTTTCTGCGCTTGCTCAATGTCGCCTGCTCGCGCAAAGGCCAGAGCAACGCTTGATTGCCCGATGCGGTTCGGAGCGCCCGCAAGAGCTTTTCCCGCTAGCTGCTGAGCCTGGTCCGAGTTGCCGACTTCGGCCTCTCGTAGCGCCTCCTCGGTATTCCGGTAGGCGAGCCCAGATACATCCGACTTGGCGGCCGGGTTTAAGGCTTGCTCAGTCAAGCGGGCATCACGGAAGTGGCCGTAGTAAGCCTCAATCCTTGACCTTGTAAAGAGAAAGCTATCCGCGATCGGCTTGCCCGCGGCCCAATTCCACTGTTCCTGCATCGCGGGCTGGTCCTTTTGCAGGAAGGCCAACACGGCACGGTTTTCGCGCAAATCCGGTGTATCGAATTTGCGCGTCTGCGCCTCATCGAATGTGGCCCTAGCTTCCTCCAGACGGTCCGCTACAATGCTGGCAACCATCGAGTTGTTATAGCTCCAGGGAGTGGGAAGAAGACGAGCCGCTTCGCGCGCTTCGTCGGCGCCCCGGTCTAGTTGCGCCAACAGTTGCAGGCATCTGGCGAAATTGTTGTGGCCTGTGACATCACGAGGAAAGGTTTGCACCCATTGCAAGAGGACCGGGTAGGCCTTTTCCTGTTCTCCGGTTACGAAACCGTAGTGCAGGTCCTCTACGAGGAACCGCGTCAACTCGGTCATTCGAGTGCGAAGTTCATAGGACTTGTTCTCAGATGCGTTCGCCAAATCGAGCTCGCCCAATGTGCCATGGGCAACCCCAAGAGCAGCATAGGCCAGGCCGAAGTCTGAATCCAACCCGGTGGCACGCTGGTAATGTTGGATAGCGCCTCGGATGTCCATCGCCAGGTGACGGCTGTAGCCCTCCGCCAGCTGTTGTACGGCCTCCGGCGACGGGCTCGTCGCCTGCTCCAGCGGCCTGTTGAACTTGGCCAAGGAAGCGGCCGGCTCGCCGAGCTTTCCGCGCAATTGCACCGCAGAGACTCCCAGCAGGTGCACGATCTCGTTCCGGCGGGCAACGACTTCCGGGACTTGCGCAATCGTATTTCCGCTTTGGCAAGCGATCGCATTCAGCTCGATCCGAAAGCCATTACCCGCATCCGCGA
>Ga0210399_10004532_pt1 | contig 10793 bp, 7 predicted proteins | sample IncBWC14MmetaG_FD_150865 | JGI IMG/M metagenome (GOLD analysis project Ga0210399, IMG submission 150865) | Forest soil microbial communities from Barre Woods Harvard Forest LTER site, Petersham, Massachusetts, United States - Inc-BW-C-14-M | ecosystem: Environmental > Terrestrial > Soil >...
TCTCGATAGTACATATGCGTGCGGATTGCATCGCGCACGCCATCGATCTTCGCCATCGGAAAACCCGTGCCTTTCAATATCGTATCAACGACCCGGGCACCGGCGTCCGAGTGATCGACTTTGGTGTCTTCCCAAGGCGCAAATGCCGCAATGTCATGCAGGTACGCGGCGGCATACAGCACGTCGTCGTCAAGCGCCACATGATCAGCCGCCGCCAGTTCTCGGGCCAGCGCATAGTCGCGCACGCAGTGCGAGTAGCCCCAGGCCGGATTCTTGAAATGCTGAGCGGCGAATTCGCGCACCGTCACGCGCCAATCCTGACCTGGCGATGCAGCTGCGGCTGGCGGCGCAGCGGCCACGCTCATGTTCAAAGCCACGGTCAACCATGCAGCCGCTGCGGCTTTCCTGTGCATCGCCTTCATCGCGCCGATTCTACCCCAGAGCCTGGTGTACCAGACGGATTTGCTCCTCCGCTTGCGCAAGAATGGCGCTGCAGTCCGCCGGCGTCACGCCGATACTGAGAAAGGCATTGATGCCCTCCGTCCCGAGGATGTGCGGTTTCGGTGTTTTCAATGCGTCGGCAAGCACCATGCTGGCGATCAAGACATCGGTGAGGGTTGCGGCGTGCTTCCATCTGCGGTCAAGATCGCCTTGATCTCCCACGGCCTCGCACATCGGCTCGTCAAAGCCCCAGCTTTGCAGAACCGCCTTGCCGATCGATGCATGCCAGCCGCCGATGAGCTCCATCATCCAGGCCAACTCACCGCCGAGTTCATTGGCGAGAGTTGCCGCGCGCGCCATGATGTAGAGCCTGCCGATACCGTGCAGCAATCCGGTCAGGAACGCCTCATCGGCGCGCACTTTGGTTCGACTGGCGACAAGCTTACTGATCGAGGCGACGGCAATGCTGCTGTTCCACAACTCCGCGAGCGGTTGCGCGATTGATCGCAGCGAGGCTTCGTTCTTCATGTGCTGCATCGCATAGGACATTGCCGTGCTCTGTACCATCTGCTGACCGAGTCGGGTGACGGCGGACCGCAGGTCGGCCAAGGGTTTCCCTGAGCTGTTGAACGCCGCCGAATTGGCGGTTTGCAGAACGCGCGCCGCCAGACGCGGTTCGGCGCCAACGATGGTGACGAGGCGATCGGAGGTGGTGCTGGGGTCGGCCAATGCAGTGCTGATCCTTCCGACCACATCGGGAAAGCAGGGCAGATCGACGGTGCCTGCGGATACTTCGGCGGCTAATTTCTGCAGGAAGGTGAGCGCGGCCGCCCGTTCTTCCGGTGTTGCGACGCCGCTGGCAGGCACTGATTTCGCACCTGACTTATAAGTGGGAACAACAGCCGCGTTTGTCATATTTCGAGCACCCCATCCCAAGGGATTCAAGACCCAAGCCCTGGGAGTTCGGCTGCGCCGGCGAAACCTTGAGGTGCGCCTCGCCGCAATGCTATTGAAGTGAGGTGGGTTCGCTGCCTGCGCGCCCGGCAAGCCACGCGTGAATCTGACTCACGATCGACAGCGCGATCCCTTCCGGCGTCATCGCGCCGATATCGATGCCGACGGGTCCGCGAATTCGAAAGCGCAGCTTCTCGGCCAGCGCTCCCAATTCTTTCGCAATACGGCCACGACGCGCTTCGGGTCCCAACAACCCCACGTACGCCGGAACCCCCGCCTCGGCCAGTTCGCGCAAGTACGTCTCGTCGGCAGCCAAATGATGACTCATGACGACGGCTGCGTGGCAACGCGCCAGGTCGATCTCGGAGCGCAGCTGCTCGGCTGCAGCCACGCGCACATCGGCGCCGGGAAAGTGCGCCGCCACCGCATAAGCCCGCCGATGATCGACGACCGAAACGCGCCATCCCAAGGCGCGTGCAATACCGGCAACCGGCCGCGCGTCGGGCCCAGCCCCGCAAATCAGCAAGTGCGGCGGCGGTGCGAGAAATTGCATGTAGGCGCGAGTGCGCAGCGCGCCCGCTCCCAAATCCACGCTGCGTGAGGCTCTCGCGGCGAGCGCGTCATTGCCGGCCGCGATCAGCACCGACGGCAGCGGCGGCTTGGCAAGATAAGTGCCCAAACTCAAATCCGCCGATTCGTGCACCAGCACCAAGATTGCGGCTGCGCCCGCCCTTGTGGCACCTCCGGCCGCGGCAAGGGCGGCAGCGGCTGGACTGCCGGGACCTGCGGGTTCCAGCAAGACGCGCATGGCACCTTCGCAACCGGCGCCGATACCAAAGAGGATGTCGTCGGGGCCGCGCATGTCGTACTCAACCGTGCGCGGTACGCCGCTGGCCATGACCTGCTGCGCATGAATCTGTAAGTCCGATTCCAGGCAGCCGCCGCTGAGCAATCCCAAGTGGCTGCCGTCGGCCATGATCAGCATGCGCGCGCCGGGCTTGCGGTAAGTCGATCCGGCGGTCGCGACGACCGTGGCAAGTACCCGCGAAACCGGGGTCAGCGGTGCGCGCTCCAGCAGCAATTCGAGGCTGGTATCGAGACGAACCTCGAGGCGCCCGGACGGCGCGGCTGCATCGACGCGAATTGCAAGCTCTCGGTCGCTCACCGTGGTTTTGTCAATTCCGGATTGGTCATTTCAAGCATCCCGTCATTGTTTCACAGCACAGCGCTGAGGTGGCGGGTGCGGCCTGACTGCACGGTTCGGTCCTATAAGGAACTGTGCGCCCGATATCAGATACTTAAGGCGGCATCCCCGATACTTCGGAGACGTAACTACTGCGCTGCACAATTATGTCCAATCGCCAATTGCCTGCGCGACGAATCGGGTCTTTCGGCCGCGCCTCAGCATGAACCTGCCAGCTTGGGTACCTGCGGCGCTGCTGCGGCGACCGGTATGGTTGGCCGCCGGCGGCGTGCTGTTTCTGGTTCTGCTCGGCCTGCTGATTTTAAGCCATCGCGACTTGCGCCGGCGCGCCACGTTCCTGGAACGCGAAAACATGAGCTTGCAGCTCACGCAATTGGCGCAGCAAATTTCCGATGAATCGCATCGGCTCGTCGAGCGCGCGCGCGATCTGGCGGAATCCGATGCGGCCCTGGGCCTTGTCCAGGACAACCCCGATGCATCTGCGGATCGCTTGGAACTTGCGGACATGTCGCGGCAGGGCCTCGACGCGGTGTTGGTCCTTACGGCCTCCCGGGCTTTGCGGTTCAGCGTCGTCATCGTCAATGGACAGCTGAGCGAGCAGCCGCCGGATCTCTCATTAGCGCGCTTCGTGGAATCGTTGGTCGTCCCGCCGCAATCGTCGGATACGGTAATTCGCGCGCCGCAATCGATAAGTTTCACGGGCGATCGATGGGTGGTTGCGCGGGCCGTTACTGCGCGCGCGACTCCGGGCGCGATTTTGGGTTGGGTGGTGGTGCAACGCACGTTCTCGCCGGCACTGATTACACAGCTGGCGCGTTCGCTGAGCGGATCACCGCAGTTGCAGCCGGTGCAGGAATTCGATGCGTCCGCGTTTCCGAACAGCGTGAGCGACGCCGTTTCTGTGCGATCCGCCGAGGAATTCAGTGTAACCACACACTTGTCGGCCGATGATTCTTCCGGGTACGCCGCCCTGCGCGATGCCAGCGGGCGGCCGGTGCGTGTATTGCATCTCATTCAGGTATCGTCCGCTACGGACGCCGCGCTGGCGGAACCGCGCGCGCGGCACGGCGGGAGCACCATGACGTATGTTCTGGCCGCCTTGCTGGCGCTGCTGGTTCTCATCGCCGTGCTGATTCTCGCGCTGCAGGGCCACTTTCGTCACCAGCGATCGGTCGACGCGCGCTACAAGGCCTTGATCGATCAGGCCAACGATGGGATCGTCATCGTCGATGCCAATTCGCATCAGGTGCTGTACACCAATCCAGCCTTCTTGAGCCGTTTGGGCTACACGGACGACGAGGCGCGCGCGCTGACATTGGCCGATATCTTCGCCGATGGCGCGGCCACGCCTGACAGTGTCTTGGCGCGGCTGCGCGATGCGAATCCACACATGGCGATAAACATGCAGCAGCGCTGCAAGAACGGTGCAGTCTTCGACACCGAGGTCAGATGCAACGCTCTCGATGTGGACGGCCGCGATGTCTTGGCCTATGTATCGCATGATGTCTCGCTGCGCCGCAAGGCCGAGCAACAGATCATCGAGAATCAACAGCGGCTCGATCGCATGGCGCATCATGATCAATTGACCGGTCTGCCGAACCGGCACTACTTAGCGACCTTCCTGCCGCAGGCCATCGCCGAAGCCAAAGCCGCCAGCACCATGCTGGGGGTCGTGTTCTTGGACTTGGATCGGTTCAAACACATCAACGACACCCGCGGCCACGAAACAGGCGATAAGCTGCTGCAGGAAGTGGCCAGCAGGCTGCGCGGCTGCGTGCGCGACAGCGATGTGGTCATTCGCATGGGCGGAGATGAGTTCGTCGTGGTGTTTCGCAAGGTAAAGTCTTATGACGAGGTCACGCTGGGCGCCGGCCGTATCGTCGAGGCCTTGAACCGGCCGATCATCATCGACCGGCATCAATTGCAGACCACGGGAAGCGTGGGCGTCAGCTTGTATCCGCGCGATGGCGCGGATATGGGCGAGCTGCTCAAACATTCGGACACCGCGATGTACCAGGCGAAAGATCGCGGCCGCAATAACGTGCAAATGTTCAGTCACGCGATGAATCGCAAGCTCAAGCACCGCGTGGCCGTCGAGGCCAGCCTGCGCGAAGCGTTGCGGCTGAATCAATTGGACGTGCACTTCCAGCCGTTCGTGAATCTGCTCACGCGCAAGATCGTCGGCCTCGAGGCGCTGATGCGCTGGTCGCATCCGGTGCATGGGATGATACCGGCGGATCAATTCATCCCGGTGGCCGAGGAAACCGGTTTGATCGTGCCCATGGGTGACTTCGTACTGCACCGGACCATGCAAACGATGAGCGCATGGCTCAAGGCGGGCGTCGCGCTGGTGCCGGTCTCGCTGAACATCGCGCCCGCCCAGCTGCAGAAGGGCGAGCTGCAATCGACGATTTCGGGGTTGCTCAGCACGCACAAGCTGCCGCCGGAGATGGTGCAGCTGGAGATGACCGAGCGCGCGATGTTCGATTCACACGCACCGGCGGGCGAGAACCGGCAGGACACCATCGCGCGCCTGCGCGATTTGGGCATAAAGATCGCCATTGACGACTTCGGCACCGGTTATTCGAGTTTGAGTTATCTGAAAAACTGGCGCGTGGACGCGCTCAAAATCGACCGCAGTTTCGTTCGCGATCTCGTGACCGATTCCAGCGATCTTGCCATCGTGAGCGCAATCATCGCGATCGCCCGGCATCTGCACATTCAAGTCATCGCCGAAGGCATCGAGGGCTACCAACAGGCCGAGATCCTGCGCAAGCTGGGATGCCTGGTGGGGCAGGGATTCTTGTTCGCGCGGCCCATGCCGGCGGAGCAATGCCTGGAGCTGCTGCGCAGCAACGCGCAAAAGCCTGCGGATGAGGACGAAGACATGCTGGCGGTCCTGAGCGCGGGCCAAGGCTAGCGCAAACGCACCCCGCTATCAGGATCGAACAGCAGCAGGTCGCTGGACACAATGGCGATGCTCACCGCGTCTTTGACGCCGACCTCCAGCCGTTCGGTGGTAAAAACCTTGATTCGCTGTCCCGCCAAGCGCAGGTGCAGGACCGTCCCCAAACCTGTGGGTTCGAGTAGATCAATTTGCGTTGCCAGACTCGATGACGGCGCGCCCACGACAATGCGTTCCGGCCGAATGCCGACCGTCACGCGGCCGTCTTGGCGCACGGCTTGGGTGTGCTGAATCGTTCCAAGCCGCTCGCGCCCTACCATCACGCGGCTCAATGAGGCATTGCCCGGAGTCTGCGGCTCGGGAACCAGGGTGGCGTCGAGAAAGTTCATGGCCGGCGCACCGATGAAGCCGGCGACGAACAGGTTCGCCGGATTGTCATACAGGTCCGCCGGCGTGCCTATTTGCTGCGCAATTCCTGCGTGCATGGCGACGATGCGGTCCGCCATGGTCATGGCCTCGATTTGGTCGTGGGTCACGTAGATCGAGGTGGTGCCCAGATCACGCTGCAGTTTGCGAATTTCGTAGCGCATCTGTTCGCGCAACCGCGCGTCGAGGTTCGACAAGGGTTCGTCAAAGAGAAAAGCCTTCGGTTCGCGCACCATCGCGCGCCCCATCGCGACTCGCTGCCGCTGTCCGCCCGACAGGGCGCGCGGCTTTCGCTCCATCAAGCCTTGAATCTCCAGCTTCTCGGCAGCTGCTTGCACGGCGGCATCAATGCGATTCTTCGACATGCCTCTGAGTTTCAGGCTGAAGCTCATATTCTCGCGCACCGTCATATGCGGGTACAGCGCATAGGACTGGAAAACCATCGCCACGTCCCGGTCCTTCGGCGCCAGGTCGTTGATCACCCGGTCGCCGATCCGGATCTCGCCGCTGGTGATCGCCTCCAAGCCGGCGATCAAGCGCAGCAGCGTCGATTTGCCGCATCCGGAGGGCCCGACGAGGACGACAAACTCCCCATCCTCGATGTCAAGATTGATGCTGCGCAGAACTTCGCTATCGCCGTACGATTTGCAGAGGTCGTGAATGCGAATGGCGGCCAAGGGATCAGCCTTTCACGGCGCCGGCGGTGAGGCCTTGCACCAGATAGCGTTGAATGAACACGAAGAAAATGCAAACCGGCAGCAAGGCCAGTACGCCGGCGGCCATCATCTGGCCGAAGTCCACCGAAAATTTTGACACAAATGCCAGCAAGCCGACCGGAAAGGTGCTGGTGGCGCTCGACGAATTCAGCATGAGCGCAAACAACAATTCGCTCCAGGCGGCGGTGAACACGAATCCGAGCGTCGCCGCAAGTCCGGGCAGCGTAAGGGGCACGATGATGCGGCGGAAGGCCGCAAATCGATTCGCTCCGTCGAGCATTGCCGCCTCCTCGAGGTCTTTGGGGATGGCGTCGAAGAAGGACTGCATGAGAAAACTCGCAAACGGCACGTTGAACGCGGTGTACACGATGACGAGACCGGTCAGGGAGTTGGTGAGGCCCAAAGGCTTCAGCAAGCGAAAGATCGGCGCGATGATCATGACCAGCGGAAACATCTGCGTGACCAGCATCAGCCCCACGATCCAGTACTTGCCGCGAAATTGAAATCTGGAGAAGCCGTAGCCGGCCGCAGTCGCGAGCAGGGTCGAAAATATCGCGGTCGTGGCGGCTACGATGACACTGTTGCGGAAGAACAGCGGGAACTGGCTGTGCGCAATGACCGACGCATAGTGCTCGAATGTACTGCGTGAGGGCCACAGGCGAACTCCCTCGCCGTACAAGAGATCGTTCGGCGTGATTGAAACCTTCAACAACCAGAACAGGGGAAACAGCGCGAAGATGACGAATACGGCAAGCAGAAAATAATGCAGCGCCCAAGACCATTTGCCGTGCAGCTCCATGATGATCAGCTGCGCCGCATGAGGACGGCGCGCAGCACCATGAGCGCCATGGCGTAGGCGAGCAGCAGCGCCAGCAGCACCGTGGCCACCGCCGAGGCATAGCCGAAATCGAGCCGCTGAAAGGCCTGCGTGAATATATAGCTCGATAGAATCTGCGTGGAGTCGGCCGGACCGCCCTTGGTCATGATTACGATCAGATCGGCAAAATTGGCAATCCACACCGTGCGCAGCAAAATCGTGATGGCCATGGTGGGCGCAAGGAATGGCAGGGTTATGCGGCGAAACCTCACCCAGGGTCCCGCCCCGTCGATTGCGGCCGCCTCGTAAATGTCGACGGGGATCGACTGCAGCGCCGCCAGCAGAGTTATCGCGAAAAAAGGAATGCCCCACCACACATTGGCGATGATCGGGCCCCACAACGCGTGACGCGGGTGCGACAAGAGATTATCGGCAGCTGCCATCACGCCCAAAGCCTTGAGCCAGTACGGCAACGGGCCGACCACCGGATTGAACAGCCACGCCCAATTCAATCCGGACAAAAAGCTGGGAATCGCCCACGGCAGAAACACCAGCAGCTGAACCAGCGCACGGCCCGGAAATAAGCGGTTGAGCAGCAAGGCAAGAATCAATCCCAAGCCGAACTGCAGGGTTACCGAAGCCACCGTCCAGGTAACCGTATTGCGCAGTGCGTTCCAAAATGCCGGGTCCGCATACAATTCGCGAAAATGCTCGAGCCCGATGAAGTCGCCGCTCATGGGATCCAGCAGCCTTACGTCATGAAATGCGTAGGTCAGGCCGATAACCAGCGGCACTAGCATGACGGCGCAGAGCAACAACACGGAGGGCAGGGTGTAGAGATACGGTTCGGCAGCGAGAGCCGTACGGCGCCAATATGCGCGGCGCCAAATCGCGCGTCGCTGCATGGGACGCGCCTGCGCGGTCATTTCCCGCTCAGCTGCTTTTGTTTGGCCTTGGTCAGGTAGGCGGCCCATTGCTTGTTCATGTCGGCGGGCGAGATCTGACCCAACAACGCCTGCTGGCTGGTGCGCACCACCAGCGAATCCGCAAAGTAGGCAAATCCGGGCAGGTTGGTCGGCATCAGCGTGGGCACCTCATCGGGGTCGGACAGTTCTTGGAACCAGCCCTTGAGCTGCTCGCTGGAGTAAAACGGCGCCTGTGCGGCAGACTTGTAGATGGGCAGCGCGCCCACCCGCTTATTCCAGATCAGGTTCGCCGCCGGATCATCCAGCGCCTTGACCAATTTCCAATCCAGATCCTTGTGCAGGCTCGATTTGAAAATGGACCAGCCTGCGTAGCCTACTGTCGGAAACGCCTTGCCCGACGGTCCCTTGGGGAAGGGTGCCACGCCATATTGATCCGGCTTCATGCGTTCGGCGATTGCAATGAGCGCGTCGCTGTCCTGATCCAGCATGGCGCAAGTGCCGGAGTAGAAGCCGGCCACAATCTCATTGAAGCCCCAGTTCACGCTATCGCGCGGCGCGAGTCCATCCTTGTATAGATTGACCATCCAGGCGGTGCCCATGATCCAACCGGGGTCGGATAGCGTAGAACTGCCGTCGGGTTTGAAAAATATGTTGTTGCCGGCCATGGCGGCGCCGAACATGATCCAGGCGTTGAGGCCGCCGGGACCGCCGCGCAAGCAGTAGCCGGACTTGCCTGGAAGCGCGGAGATTTTCTTGGCGGCGTCGCGAAACTCGTCCATGGTCTTGGGCGGAGCGGCGATGCCGGCTTGCTTGAACAATATTTTGTTGTAAAACAGCGCCCGCAAATACAGCCCGTAGGGAAGATGGTAGGCGGTGTTATCGACGGCACGGGCTATTTCCAGCGCGCGATCGCTCAAATCTTTCGTCTCGCTCCATTGGGCCAGATAGGGTTCGAGGTTCTCCAGATTGCCGTTCTTCGCATACAGCGACAGCCAGCGGTCGGGCATTTCGACCACATCGGGAGTGTCGCCGGCCGAGACCATGGTGGCGAATTTCTCGAAGGCCGAACTCCATGCGAGCGACGTGATTTCGACATGCGTGCCTGGATTTTGCATCTCGAATGCCTTCACCAGGGTCTGCAAGGTTTCCGTGCGCTCGGGGCTGGTGAGCACCTCGACGAGCTTCAGCGTGGTATCGGCGCGGCTCTGTTGCGCGATGAGGCAGGCAGCAAACAGCAGTGGTTTGAGCATGCGACTCAATGCGACGCCCGCGCTAGGCCTTGATGCAAATCCGCCCACAGTGGCTCGGTGCCCTCGAGGCCGATGTTCAGGCGGATCATCCGCTCCGGCACGCCGAAATCCAGCGCCGAATTGGGGCCCGCCGCTTGCGCTCGAGCGATGAGAGCGGGGATTGCCAGGCTTTCATGCCCGCCCCAACTGACGCCCAATTGAAAGAACTCCAGCGCGTCGCACAGCGCCGGTATGTCGATGCTGGCATCGACCTCGAATGAAAACAGGCCGGTGGTGCCGGTGAGCCCGGGCGGCAGCGGGCCCGCCAGTGCCGGGTGATGGACTGCAGTAACCGCCGGGTGCGCCGTGAGCCGCCGGGCCAGCTCAAGCGCTGATTCTTCATGCGCCAAAATTCGGGCGGGTAAGGTTCGCAGCCCGCGAATCAGCAGCCATGCCTCGAAGGGTGCCAGCTTGGCGCCGATATATGGACAGACGCTGCGCCGAACCTGGGCCACCAGTTCGGTCCGGCCCGCCAATACTCCGGCCACCGTGTCGCTGTGGCCGCCGATGTATTTCGACGCGGAGTGAATCACCAGATCCACTCCCAGTGTAATGGGGCGCTGGAATACCGGAGTGGCCCAGGAATTGTCGATGATCGAGAGGAGTCCATGGCGTCGCGCCAGCGCCGCCAACGCGCCCACATCATGGGCTTGCATGGTCCAACTGGTCGGGCTCTCGAGGTACAGCAGTGCGGCGCCGGGAAGCGCTGCCGCCACCGCGGCGAGATCGGAGCCATCCACATAGTCCACGGAAACTTCCAGTTTCTTGAGCAACGTCTCAAAAAAGCGGTAGGCGTCGGGATACACATGCCGAACGCAAACCATGCGGTCCCGCGGCTTTACGAAGGCCAGCACCGTGCCTGAAATGGCCGCCATGCCGCTGGGAAAGCCGATTGCTTCTTCGGTCTCCTCCAGGGCCGCGATCTTGCGCTCGAACATCGACACCGTCGGATTGGTGGTGCGCGAATAGACGTTGCGCGTGCGCTTGCTCGCGAAGGTGTCCGCCATTTCCGCGAAGCTGTCGAATGTGAACAGCGAGGTCTGCGCGATCGAGGGGACCACGGCTGCATCGGCGTGAGCGTGGGGGTCATGGGCCAGCAGGCGCCGCGCTCGCGC
>Ga0210399_10004533_pt1 | contig 10792 bp, 10 predicted proteins | sample IncBWC14MmetaG_FD_150865 | JGI IMG/M metagenome (GOLD analysis project Ga0210399, IMG submission 150865) | Forest soil microbial communities from Barre Woods Harvard Forest LTER site, Petersham, Massachusetts, United States - Inc-BW-C-14-M | ecosystem: Environmental > Terrestrial > Soil >...
GCAGAGCGTCGCCCAGGCATGGCTCGTCTACAGCATGACAAAATCTGCCCTGTTGCTGGGCACGGTCGGCTTTGCCAGCCAGATTCCCGTCTTTCTCGTTGCCCCTTTCGGAGGCATCACCGCCGACCGCGTCAATCGCCAGCGCCTGGTAATCGCCACCCAAACCTGCTCCATGATTCTCGCCGGCATTCTGGCCTGGCTTACATTGAGCGGGCGCGTGCACGTCTGGCACATCTTTCTGCTGGCTGGCCTGCTCGGAGTCGTGAACGCCTTCGACATCCCGGGGCGGCAGGCGTTCCTCATCGACATGGTCGGCAAGGAAGACCTGATGAACGCCATCGCGCTGAATTCTTCCATGTTCAATGGCGCGCGCGTAGTCGGCCCCGCCGTAGCCGGGATCTTGGTGGCGAGAATCGGCGAAGGCTGGTGCTTTGCCGCCAATGCAGTTAGCTACATCGCCGTGATCATCGGATTGCTGCTGATGAAGGTGCGCAGCGTTCCACGGATCAGCAACCGTTCCCCAATTGAAGACATCATCGAAGGATTCCGCTGGGTCAACCGGACAAAAATCATCCGCTCGCTGCTTTTCTTGATTGGCCTGGTGAGCCTTGTCGGAATGCCCTACACCGTGCTGATGCCGGTTTTCGCCGACAAAATCCTGCATGGCGGCGCGCGCGGCCTCGGCATCCTGATGGGCGCGACCGGTGTGGGCGCTCTGTTTGGAGCCTTGACCCTGGCCGCCAAGACCGGAATCAAAGGCTTGGGCCGTTGGGTGACCATCACCTGCGCAACCCTGGGGGTCAGCCTGTTTCTTTTTTCCTTCTCGACTTCATTCTGGTTGTCAGCCGCGCTCCTGTTGCCCTGCGGCTACTCGATGATGTTGCAAATGGCGTGCTCGAACACACTGATCCAGACCATAGTCCCCGACCATCTGCGCGGCCGCGTCATGTCCCTATACTCGATGATGTTCATGGGGATGGCTCCCTTCGGAGCCTTCTTCGGCGGAGCCTTGGCAAACCGTGTCGGCGCACCGATGACCGTTGCCGTCGGAGGAATAGCCTGCGTCCTCGGTGCCATCTGGTTCGGACGCGCCCTACCCGAACTGCGCATCGAAGCCCGGCGCTTGATCGTCGCCCAAGGATTGGCGGGAGGCGAACCCGTTCAGGAACTGGACGCGCAGCCGGTAGAAGAGTGACGCCTAATCGCCTAATGGAGGCGGTTCGAGGGCGTGAGCGCATCGGACCTGTAGGGTATAGAACTAAGTACTTTAATTTTAATAGTTTAGCTGGAATTAGGGAGGGTTACAAAACCACTCAGCGTTCACCCGAGTAAAGTTTTGCCTAACAAGATTTAGTTGATCATCCCGTGCTCTTTCAGAAACTCCCGCACCACCGCAGTCACGTCGCGATGTTGTCCATCCACGGCATAATTCAATCGCCGCATGTCTGCGTCGGAGATCGTTCCCGCCAGTAGGTCCAGCGCCGTTCCCACCTCGGGATGCTTCTTCAGCATTTCTCCGCGCATGATCGCCACCGCTTCGTACGGCGGAAAATAATGATGGTCGTCCTCGAGCACAACGAAGTCGAGCACAGGAATTAATCCGTCCGTATTGTTCCCGGCAATGATATCGACCTGCCGTTCTTTGAGCGCCCGCGTAATCAAACCGAGATCCATAATGCGCGGCGCTTCCACGAAGCGCAGGCCGTAGCTGGCGACCAAACCCTTGTAGCCATCGGGACGCTCCATGAATTCATATCCGAAACCGGCGCGCCACTTCGGCGTAAACGCAGCGGCCTCGGAAAGCGTCTTAAGGTGCAACTGTCGGGCGTCGTCGCCGCGGATCACCATGGCGAAGGTGTCGTCAAAGCCAAGCGGCGGTCCGATGATAAGACCGAATTTGCTTTCGTAGCCCTGGTTTACGCGCCGATAAACCTCTTGCTTGTCGCCGCTCGGTTGCTGTTTGAGAACCGCGGTTAGCGCCGTGCCCGTATATTCCGGATAGATGTCGATTCGTCCGGCGAGGATCGCCTGCTGGCAGATGAATGTGCCAGCTAGGTAGAAACGGCGCTCCACCGGCAGGTGAGTGCGGGCTTCGATGATTTGTGCGAAAAGTTCTCCGAGGATGAGTTGCTCAGTGAAATTCTTGGAGCCAACTACAACGCGATTCGCGTTTCGTTCACAACCAATGACGGGCAAGAGAAGCAGGAAGACGAGAAATATGCAGATGATTCTCGCAGAGCGGCCGCGGATCGAATCCATCGTCAATTGGTGTTTATCTCAGATGTTTATCTCTTGCTCAAACTGCGATTTCGAACGAAGCGACCCCAGTCGCCGCTCCAGTCTTCCGATCACAAAGTCGGCGAAGAGCGCCAGCAGCGCCGCCGGAACGGCTCCCGCCAAAATCACCTGGTTGTTCACCATGGCCAGCCCGCGAAAAATAAATTCTCCGAGTCCGCCCGCGCCAATCGCTGCCGCGATCGTTGCCAGCCCAATCGCGAGCACCGCCGCGATTCGCAATCCGGCCACAATGACTCCCGAGGCCAGCGGCAACTCCACCTGGAACAGCAATTGGCGGTCGGTCAATCCCATGGCGCGTCCCGCCTCGACCACCGCCGGATCGACGCTGCGAATGCCCGCGTAAGTATTGCGAATCAGCGGCAACAGCGCATAGAGCGCCAGCGCCAGGATCGCAAGCCGGCTTCCGCGCTCTCCAATCCACGGCGCCGGAAGAAGAAAGCCGAACAAGGCAAGACTTGGGATGGTCTGGATGATGTTCGCGCCACCCAGCACCGGCTTGCTGAGTTGCGGAATGCGCGTGATCAGGATGCCGAGCGGAATGCCGACGAGCGCCGCGAGAACAGTGGCGACACCGGCCAGCGTGATGTGCTCCAGCGTGAGGTCGAGCACCTGTTGGCGATTCGCCATCATGAACTGCAGGAAATTCATGCCGATCACCTCGTGATCATTTCGCGACTAATGTGGACCCGACAGTCTTTCATCCGGCAAACTCTCATCCGGCAAACCGGAGAACGCTTCCACGTATGCTCGCACGAGAGGATGCTGCGAGCGCGAAAATTCCGCCACTGGAAGATCTACGATGAGGCGACCTTCTTCCATCAGCGCGATACGATCCGCCAGCAATAAAGCCTCGCGCAGATCGTGGGTGACAAAGATCACCGCTTTCCGCATCCGCTGCTGGAGAGCGCGAAATTCCTTCTGCATCTCCGATCGCGTGATGGGATCGAGCGCGCCGAAGGCCTCGTCAAGAATCAGAATCGGCGGATCGGCCGCCAGGGCACGAGCCACTCCCACGCGCTGCCGCTGACCGCCGGAGAGCTGGCTCGGATATCGCGATGCGAGTTCAACATTCAGCCCGACCGTGGCAAGCAACTGGCGCACCCGTTCTTCGATGCGCGGCCGTGGCCAGTTTTCGATCCGCGGCACCAGCGCGATGTTGCGCTCCACGGTGAAGTGTGGGAACAACCCGCCGTCCTGAATGACATACCCGATGCCTCGCCGCAATCGAATCGGATCCCAGTCGGCAGTGCGGCGTCCGTTAACGCGCACGTCGCCTGTGGTAGGCAACAGCAGACGGTTGATCAGCTTCAGAGTAGTCGTCTTCCCCGAGCCGCTACGGCCGAGCAGCACGAGGGTTTCACCCTGCTGCACGGAGAGCACCAGATCCTGAAGCAGCGCACGCCCGTTCAGGCAGAAGGAAGCATGATCGAATTCGATGGCCGGTTCGAAGGTGGAAGCATCAGTCATTTCAGAAACTGGAGCCTGTCTTGTACACGCCATCGGGCAAACCGGTGATTCGTATTCCGCCATGCCCTTTGTGCCGGATGTTGAGACCGATCAGCAGCGCGGTGATCTGCTCGACGATGCGCGCATTCTCAAGTTTGCCGCCATCAATCGCTCGTACGCCCGCGATCTTCGCCGCGAGTTCCATCGCAATCTGCTTGGCATTGGGATCATCGCTGCACACGATCACATCGCAATCGACATCTTCATCATGGTCGCTGTCGAGTACGTCTGCCGAAACGTTCTGGAACGCGGCGGCGACGGAAACGCCCTTCGGAACAAGCTCTGCCGTCTGCTGTGCGGCCGAGCCCTGCCACACACCGATGGTACGGCTGGCGCGTCCGCCCACGCTCGCGGCCAGCGGAACCGTGGCATCGATCAGGACGCTGCCCGGGCGAATCGCAGGTTTCAACTGCTGCAGCAGCGCTGCCTGTCCTTCGAATGGCACGGTGAGCACCAGCAGATCGCTGGCGGCGCAAGCTGCAGAATTTTCCATCCCGGAAACTTGAGCATTTGCCCCCGCCCGCTTGCGGATTGTCTCTGAGGTTTGCTGTGCCCGTCGAGCATCGCGCGAGCCGAGGATGACGGTTTCTCCGGCGCGCGCCCAGCGCAACGCAAGGCCTGTGCCCGCAGGGCCGGTGCCCCCGATGATTGCGATGGCGCGGCTCAGGCGGGCGTTCATGCGAAATCCGCAGCCAATAACGATTCCGATGAAATGGATTCAGCCGGCAGCTTGATCTTCATGCGTGAATATTTCGTATTGCGCTCTGCCGGAATGCGCCCCATCTCCAGAATCAACGCCTGGAAATCCTCCGGACTGGTGTACTGTCCCGCAGTTGCTCCGGCTTCCCGGGAAATATTTTCTTCCATCAGCGTTCCGCCGTAGTCGTTGGCGCCGGCCTGCAGGCAAAGCTGTGAAAGTTTACGGTTCAGCTTCACCCACGAAACCTGGATGTTAGGAATCGAGCCGGCAAGCAGGATTCTGGCCAGCGCATGAATTTTGAGGTGTTCGGCGAGTGTCGGTCCCGAGCGCGCCAGTCCCTGCTGGAACAAGAGTGTGTTCTGATGTACAAAGCCAAGCGGCACGAATTCGGTGAAGCCGCCGGTCTCCGTTTGAATCTGCCGGAACAAAGACAGCTGCCGCACCCAGTGGTCAGGCGTTTCCATGTGGCCGTACATCAGCGTCGAAGTGCTTGGGATTCCGCAGGCGTGGGCGGTGCGGATCACTTCCTGCCATTGCGCTGACGAAAGTTTATTGCGCGACAGTACCTGACGCAGCTCGTCATCCAAAATCTCGGCGGCCGTGCCGGGCAGCGTGTCCAGTCCGTTATCGCGCAGCATCGTGAGATAGTCGCGCAATGTCATGCCGGTCAGTTCCACGCCATACACAATTTCCATGGGAGAGAACGCGTGGATGTGCATGCTGGGCGTCGCATTCTTCACGGCGCGCAGAATATCGCGGTAATAAAACGGCGGCAGACCGTGCGGCAGGCCGCCTTGAATGCAGACTTCGGTCGCGCCCAGTTCCTGCGCCTCTTTGCTCTTGCGCCCCATGTCTTCGAGCGAATGAAAATAAGAGTCGGCCTCGCGGGGCCCGCGGCTGAACGCGCAAAACTTGCATCCCACGAAACAGATGTTGGTGAAATTGATATTGCGGTTCACCACGTAGCTGACGATGTTGCCGACCACGTCGCGCCGAAGGGCATCCGCGGCTGCCAGTAGCGCGAGTAAGTCCGCACCGTCGCAGTTGGCCAAGGCGTAACGCTCCTCGTGATTGAGACAGGCTCCGTCTTGTGTTGCCAGCACGCGCTCCAGCGCATTGCGAATCGGGATCGAGGCTTGGGGTACGATCTGGTCCCAGGTCAGCGCGGGGAATCGCTCGAGTTCTGAAGCCTGCCAGGCCATAATATGCTCCTATCGAACCTCTCTAGAATTCCTACCGAAAAAGATCGTTCTGCGCGGGACGGATCAGTTCCCGCGCCCCGCCGCTTCCCCGGCGGTTTTCCCGGCGATACGAATAGCCCCGAATGATGCATGCAGGAGTGCCTGCCAGCTTGCCGCAGACCAGTCCCGCGGCGCAAGCCAGTTCGTCCGCTACCGCGTCGACCGTTGCGTGCAGCGCGTAGCCGTGCGGATCGCGCCATCCGCGATAATCGATCAAAGGCCGCATGCCGGCAATGCCAATCGCCACTTCCGTCAAGCCTTCCCGCCACGGACGCCCGAAACTATCGCTGATGATGACGGCGATCTTGATCCCAAGCTGCTTTTTCAACTCCCGCCGCAACTTCGCCGCGGAGCCATCCGGATTCACCGGCAGCAACAGCGCGTGCTCTCCACCATCGACATTCGATACATCCACGCCACTATTCGCGCAAACGAACCCGTGCGTGGTCTCGGTGATCAGCACGCCGCGCTTTCGCCTCACGATTCTGCGACTCTCCCGCACCGCCAACTCAGTTACGCGTGCGTCGAGCCCATAGCGCCTAGCCCAGACCCGCGAAGCGGCCGAGGGCCGGATCTCATCCAGCGCGATCACCGCGCCTTCCGCTTTCGAAACAACTTTGTGCTTCACCACCAGGATATCGCCCTCCTGAAAACGCAGGCCCAATCGCCGCGCTGCCGCCAACAAAGTCGCGCACAGCGATTCTCCTGCGTGGATTTCTCCACGGACGGGGACCGGGAGAAGGCGAACTTCCCCGGTCGCGCGCTTACCCGCGTGCCTAGCGCTGCTGGAGGCCATGTTTGAGCTGACGAAGTTCGACCTGATTCCGCCCGCTGAGGTTCCAACTCCGCACCAACTTCTGCGATCGCCGATCTCCACTGGCCGCCGCCAGTTCGCGAAGATCTTCGGCACGATCGACATCCCGCGCGATCCCGGGCAGTTCGAGGACAACACAAGGCAGCCCCGTTGCCTTCGCCGCGGCGAGGTGCGGCAAAAAGCTGTCGTTCCCGAATCGAAGAGGGAACAAATCACCGGGAGACCGCCAGGCTGCGTTCGTGCCGCGTCGGGCTGCGTCGGGCACCAGGACCGCACCGCCGGGAGGAGCGTGATCTACGATCTCCTGTAGTTCGGAACGATCGATCAAAGGAATATCCGCCGGAATCACCAGGGTGCTCTCCGTGCCGCGCTCTCTGCAAGACGCCGTTGCCATCTCGATGGCGCTGGTCTCTCCTGAGTTGTCGTCGGTAACAACCTCGAAATTGAAGCGTGCCGCCAGATCGCGCGCAAACGAATCACTGGTCACGACTGCGACGGACGGGCGGCTTGGCCAGCGCGCCAAGGCCTGCAGCACGTCCTCGCACATCGCACGCGCCAACGCGAAACGTTCTTCCGGACTCAAAATAGAGGACAGCCGCTGCTTGGCGTCGACGAGATTTTTTACTGGAACCAGAATCATGACCGCTCCAGTGCGGCCTGAGCGGACGGAGGTTGCATGGCCGCGTTCAGCACGCTTTTTGCCAGCGCGATTCTATCTTCATATTTGCGCATGATGGTCGGGGTGCAATGCACACGCATTCCGGTCGTGCGCAACGATTCAGCAGCGGGCGCGTCCTCGGAATCGACCACCAGCAGATCGAGGAAGTCGTGATAGAAGTCGGCAACGCCGGCAATCGAAACTGCGAAGCCTTGCGCCGTCATCAGTGTTCCCGCGGGCCCTGAGACCGCTTTGCCACCGACGATCGGGCTCACGGCCGCAATGCGGGCACGACTTTCGCGCAGCGCTTCGCGAATTCCCGGCACCGCCAGAATCGGCGCAATGCTGCTTACCGGACTACTCGGTGCCAACAGCACAAGATCTGCCGAGCGGATCGCCTCGATCACTCCTGGCGCGGGCTCCGCATCCGAGGCTCCGGCGTAGCGAACCGATTCCACCGGATCCTGGTACCAGCGCTGAACGAAATATTCTTCAAAGCTCAAGTCTCGCGCTGGAGTTAAAACCCGCGTCTCGACCCGCGAGTTGCTCATCGGCAGCACACGTACCTTGATGCCGAGTCTGGCCGCGATCTCGGACGTGGCCTCACTGAGCCTCTGGCCATCGGAAAGCAGCTTGGTGCGAAGAATGTGGGTGGCCAGATCGCGGTCGCCGACGTGAAGCCACGTCGGTTGCCCCAGTTGCCCCATGGCATTCAGGCAGAAAAAAGTGTCGCCCTTCACACCCCAACCGCGCTCCTGGCTGAGTTTCCCGGCCAGCATGTAAGTGATGGAATCGAGATCGGGTGAAACGTACAACCCCCACCACACCAAATCGTCGCCGGTATTCACGATGACCGTCAGCTCTTCCGGACGAACGATTTGCCGGAGTCCATCGACGAATTTGGAACCGCCCGTGCCGCCGGTCAGAACCGTGATCATGCCGCCCTCCGAGCGTAGCCCTCAGCGTCTGCGGCAGCGCTCAGGCGCTGCGCAAGCAAATCGCTTGGTGCCGCCGCTTGTTCTGCGAGTCTTTTTGCCAACTCAGGATAAACCGGCAAGCGCTGGCGCAACTCGAATCCTTTGGCCTCGGTCCGCTGTCGCAATTCCTCCAGATGCGGCCAGGGCTTTTCCGGATTGATAAAATCCGGCGTCAGCGGCGAGACTCCTCCCCAGTCATTGATGCCGCCATCGAGCAGATCGGCATAGTGCGGATCGGAGAGATTCGGCGGCGCTTGAATATTCATCGCCGGCATCAGGAGGCGCGCCACGGCCACGGTGCGCAGCATTTCCCCGCGATCAGGCTCGGGCCAGTGTGCCATCGGCGTTCCACTCTTGGCACGGAAGTTTTGCACGATCACTTCCTGAATGTGCCCGTACTTTTCATGCAAGTCGCGGATCGCGATCAACGAATCCACGCGCTCTTCGAGAGTTTCGCCGATTCCGATCAGAATCCCCGTGGTAAAGGGAATTTTGCGCCGCCCCGCCTCCGCAATTACGCGCAGGCGTTTCGCCGGTTCTTTGTCGGGAGCATTGTCGTGAGCGGCATCTTTCCGAAGCAACCGCGCACTGGTCGTTTCCAGCATGAGCCCCATGCTGGGAGCGACGCGTGACAGCCGTTCCAGCCATTCCGCGCTCATCAGTCCGGGATTGGGGTGCGGCAGCAGGCTCGATTCGCGAAGCACTTTCTCGCACATCGCTTCCAGATATTGGAGCGTGGATTTGTATCCGAAGTGCCGCAGAGTATCGCGCATCCGAGGAAAAAGAAGTTCCGGCTTGTCGCCGAGACTGAACAACGCCTCGGTACATCCCATGCGCTCTCCCGCGCGCACGACTTCGATCACCTCGTCCGGCGCCATGGTGTGCGCACCGGACTGGCTGGGATCGCGCCGGAATGTGCAGTAGCCGCAGTAGTCGCGGCAAAGATTCGTCAGGGGAAGAAACACCTTGCGTGAATAGGTGATGATTCCAGGTTTGAATCGCGCGCGAGCAAGTTGCGCGCCCTTCAGCAGAGACGGCAGCATGGGGTCGTCCGTTCGCAGCAGCTTGCAAGCCGCTTCACGCGAGATCGGCGTGGAGCCGGCGTTTTCGAACTCAGCAGCCGTTACGGACCGCGCATCTGAAAGAAAGGTGGCCATATCTCTGTTCTTACTTTTCTTCTTACTGCGAAACTCGTTTCATCCGAGCCCGGCGCAAAGTCGATCCGGCGCTGGCCTCGATCATACTGGCGATTACTGGCAAAGATAATAGCGGACCCAGAGAATCCCTGCCTTAGCAGCTTTCACGAAAATATTCGCTGGCTCAAAAACACACCGCACCAGCCACTGGTTCCCCTCCCGCCCCATACCGCTCAAGTGGTGAACATTTCAACACTTGACAACGTGAACAGTTGGGAGCAAAATTCCGCCGTTTAGCCAATCAAAACTTTTCTCGGCATGGATCGAACGCAGATCACACGTGTCAGTGTGGCAGATCAAGTGGCCGCTCTTCTACGCCAGCGGATTCTCGAGGGCGAGTTCCGCCCCGGCACGCAGCTTCAGGAATTGCCCCTGGCCTCCTCTCTGGGCGTTTCCCGCAACACGATGCGGGAGGCAATTCGCATTTTGTCGCTCGAGGGCCTTTTGCGGCGCAGCCTGCATCGCGGCGCCGCGGTTTCCCAACTCTCCTTGCGCGATGTGCAGGAGATCTACCAGTTGCGCCGGATGCTGGAGTTGCCTGCCGTGCTTGCAGCGCGCTCTCCGGACCCAGGTTTGTTCGAGGAAATCCGCAGCGCGGTAGAGCAATACGAACTGGCGGTCCACGACCGGAACTGGTCGCGCGCCGTCAGTCACGACCTTCATTTTCACAGCCTGCTGATCCGTTTCCACGGCAACAAGCGGCTGGAATCGTTTTATAAAAACATGCTCGGCGAACTGCGCGTCGGCATGGTGCTGGTGGACCGCAGTCATGACAATCCCGGCGCTCTGATCCCGGTTCACCGGAAGATGTGCCAATTGCTCACTGCCGGAAAACTGAAGCAGTGTGCCGATGTACTGGAGCAGCATCTCGAGGACTCCGAATCGAGGCTCACCGAGATCATGCACGCGCACGCGGCACGAGGGGTACGGACGGCTCAATAGCTGCCCGCGCAAGAACACAAGACTTACGAGGGGAGAATTCGATGGCCGTTCAAGTTCAATCCGTTGTGGAATCCGATGCCGGAACGCCCGGCTCCGTTCAGTCCCCGCTGTTCGATTGCCGGCGCTTGGGAGCGGTCGTTTATCTTCTGTTGCTTCTGGCCGCATCGAGTTGGCTGGCGGCTCAGACCGTTACCAGCACTCTTCAGGGACGCGTCTCTGACACCACAGGCGCCGTGATTCCGGAAGCGTCGGTCACCGCGCTAAATGCGGACACAGGTTTGAAACGCGCAGTCACTGCCAATGCGGTGGGCGAATATCAAATCGGCGGACTTCCACCGGGCGATTACACCGTCAATGTCGAAAAACAGGGCTTCCAAGAGTCCGCCAAGAAGATTCACCTGGATCTGGCTGCGTCGGGCAATGTGGATTTCGCGCTGGCTCCCGGCCAGGTTCAAACCCA
>Ga0210399_10004534_pt1 | contig 10790 bp, 9 predicted proteins | sample IncBWC14MmetaG_FD_150865 | JGI IMG/M metagenome (GOLD analysis project Ga0210399, IMG submission 150865) | Forest soil microbial communities from Barre Woods Harvard Forest LTER site, Petersham, Massachusetts, United States - Inc-BW-C-14-M | ecosystem: Environmental > Terrestrial > Soil >...
ATTCCTCACCCCGTTCGCCTTTCGAACGGGGTGAGGAACCTGCTTTTTCTTCAATCCTCGCGTGCTAGAACGCCTTCAGACTTGCTGCAGTTGTGCGAATCGTTCCACAAACTTCTTCGTCCCGCGCCCCGGAAAACTCACGCTCACCCGCCGGTCGTCATCCTCACCCTCGACGCCCACCACAGTTCCCACCCCATACTCCGGATGCCGCACCTTGCGCCCAAGCATTGGATCGCCCTGCCCACCGCGTTTCATCGCCGACCGCCCAAACGTCGGCGTCGTCGAAGCCGCTGCACGCCGCTGAGGCATACGCACCGCCGGCGTTGATATGCCGCGCACCCTACGCGTAAACTCCTCCGCACTATACGAATATTCCGGGTCCGGCTCATACCGTCGCGTCTCACCAATTTCCGCCATCGAACCGCGCACCGTCTCCACCAACTCACTCGGAATCTCCACCAGAAACCGCGAAGGCAGCGAAGCCCGCATCTGCTGTTCGTTCCCAAACACCCGCCGGTACACCGCCCGCGTCAGCGTCAATGATTTCCGCGCCCGCGTCATTCCCACATACACCAACCGCCGCTCCTCTTCGATCCCTTTCTCTTCATTGATCGACCGGCTGTGCGGGCAAATCCCATCCTCCATCCCCGTCAGAAACACGTGGTCAAACTCCAATCCCTTCGTGCTGTGCAGCGTAATCAACGTAACGCCCGGCTTCCCCTCAAACGAATCCGCATCGCTAACCAGTGCCGCCGCGTCCAGAAATTCCGTGAACGATTCCCCCGCGTCCACCGCCTCGGCCACCGCGCGCACCAGTTCTTCCAAGTTTTCAATCCGCGCCACATCCTCCGGCGTATTCCGGTCCTTCAGCGCACTCATGTAGCCGGTCTCGTCCAGCACATACCGCAAATAATCCGCCGGCTCTTTCGTCGCATACCCGTCCTGCAGCCGCTGAATCAATTCGCGGAACGCCCGCAGCGGTGCCACCGCCCGGCTCGACGCCGGACTCGTCATAATCGATTCCATCGCATCCCAGAACGACAGCGATTCTTTCTGCGCCACATCCCGCAGCGCATCCACCGTTGTCTTCCCGATTCCCCGCGCCGGCACGTTCAGCACCCGCAGCAGCGAAATATCATCTTCCGGATGCAGCGCCAGCCGCACATACGCCAGCGTGTCCTTAACCTCCGCGCGATTGTAAAAACTGAATCCCCCTACCAGCTTGTAACGCACGCCCCGCCGACGAAACACCTCTTCAAACGAACGCGACTGAAAATTCGTCCGGTATTCCACCGCGCAGGTTTGGTCCGGATCGTCGCTCAAAATCCGCTCCAGTTCTCCAGCCACAAACTCCGCCTCGGCCTGCGCGTCGCGAGCCTCAAAATAGCGAAGGTTGCCGCCCGCTTCATTTTCCGCCCGCAGCGTCTTCCCAAGCCGGTCCGGATTGTTCGCCACCACCGCGCCAGCCGCATCCAGAATCTTCTGCGTCGAGCGGTAATTCCGCTCCAGGCGAATCACCTTCGCGGCAGGGAAGTCCTGCGAAAAGCTAAGCAAAATCGAAACATCCGCCCCGCGCCACCGGTAAATCGACTGGTCCTCGTCGCCCACCACGCAAACATTCTGCCGCTCGTTCGTCAGCATCCGCAGCAGCTCATATTGCACGCGATTCGTATCCTGATACTCGTCCACGTGCAAATACGCAAACCGGTTCCGCCATTTCTCGCGAACCTGCGGCACCTCTCGCAGCAACCGAGCCGACCGCAGCAGCAAATCGTCGAAGTCCACCGCCTTGCTCTGCTTCAGCAGCGTCTCGTAGCCCGCATAAATATCCGCAACCTTCCGCGTGTCCGGGCCAAACGCCTCCGCCCGCACCTGCTCCGGCGTCTGCCCATGATTCTTCGCATAGCTGATGCGGCTCAAAACATTCCGCGGCGTCAGCGCCTCGTCGTCAATCTGCAGCTTCGCCATCGCCAGCTTCACCGCCGCCAACTGGTCATCGTCGTCGTAAATCGCAAAATCCTTCGCCAGTCCCGCATGCACCGCCTCGCGCCGCAGCAGCCGCGCGCAAAGCGAATGAAATGTCGAAATCCACGGCCGCTCCGGAGGCACACCCGCCCGCAACAGCAGATCGCTCACGCGCGTCTGCATCTCCTCCGCCGCTTTGTTCGTGAACGTCACCGCCAGGATCGCCTCCGCCGGTGTTCCCTTGGCAATCAGGTTCGCCATCCGGAAAGTAATCGCGCGGGTCTTCCCCGTCCCAGCACCGGCCAGAATCAACACCGGCCCTTCCGTAGTTTCAGCAGCAAGACGTTGTTCAGGATTCAGTTTTTCCAGCAGGTTTTCCATGGGGTCCGGGGCAATCAGAATAGTTTTCGCACAACCATGTTAGCCGACGCCGCACTGTCGGGCAAATCACAGGAAGTTTTGATCGTGGTCAGACTCCGTCTGGCGCATCAATCAGATGAGATGAAAAGGAATCGAGGAAGAAAAACTCATGAAGTCACGATTGCCTAAGACTAATACAATCGAAAAGTAACTGTGAATGGAACGAGGACCGGAACCGGCTTGCCGTCTTTTAGGGCAGGATGGCAGTGCCAAGACCGCATGGTAGCGATGGTTGTTTCGTTAAGGCCACCCGGCAGACCGCGGACGATGCGGATGTTTTCCAAGTTGCCTTGTGAATTTATAACAGCTTCCGCAGCGAGCGATCCATTTAGCCTAAGTTTCCGAGCGCCGTCTGAATAAGGTGGATTTGGCATATAAGTGCAGCTTGGGATCGTGATTCCATTAACTCCCGACCGTTCTAGAGTTTCCCCGCTAGAACTGGTTGTAATCGCCGGCAAAGGCGCGAACAATTCAACCGGTTCGAGCGTTTCCTCAGAGTTCAGGGGACCGAGATCGACAATCGCGTTGTACACGCCCCAGTCCTTGCTGGACGTATCAATCAGCTGACTCGACAGGCTCACGAGACCGTTGCCGACTTTTTCGGTCGTGCCAAAGACCATGAATCTTGCGTCGAGTGCGTCGGAAATCCAACTGACTACCGCACGATGGTCGGGTTGGGCGGGGTCGCGTTCCTTGGCTAGGAAGGCTTGGAGAAGGCTCCGATCAATAACCCGCAGTTTGTATTCTTTGCTCGTCAACTCGCGAGAAAGCGTGTCGGCCAGCTGCATTCCATATGCCGAGGTGTTACCGTCTGGCAACGTGAAATTTGTAACCAGAACTGTGCAGGTTTTCGGATGGCAGCCTGCAACGTAAATATACGCCGCGATCGAGGTTGCCAAAGCCTGTAGATCCGCAGCTGTTTCAGGTCCCCGAGCAAGTTTTTCCCAAGCCGACCCTGCCGATGAATTTTTCGATAGGGGAATCGGCGCCTGTATTCCTTTGGGTGCCGGCGCCTCCGGCTTACCGCTTGGTTCTTGCGCCGCAGTGAACTGAAGGGAACCAAGGATCACCAGAAGTCCGCAACTTACGAATGGTCCTGACATGGGTGCTCGCGGTGCCCTCGTAAAATTCAATTCGTTAGAAGCTACTCTGTTGAAGTCGTTAGATTCAGGTCAAAGGCGAAACTCCCGATTAGGCGCATTACCTTAAACTAAACCACTGCCGAAGTTTTTTAGTTGTTACGGCTGAAATCAATATCAAAATACGAAATCGCCTGCTGCGACGTCATCCTCTGCAAATCCGGCACGTACAACCGCGCCGTCTGCAACAAATCCCACTCCCCGCGCAAATCGAAATACACCAACCCCTCCATCGTACTGTGCGCCCCAATCACGCTCGAGGGCATCCCCGCATTCTGGCAAGCCCCGTGAAACTCCTCCCAATTCTTGTCCCTCTCCGGTTTTGGCCTGCTGATCGGCAGCGGTATCGGCATCCGCCGCGCCGTCGGATCTTTTCCGTTCTGTCTCAACATCACCGCGTCCGCCACGTCGTCCGCCGACAGCGGCTCCAGTTCCTGCCGATTCTCCGGGTCCAACAGCACCAGCAGCCGGATGCGATGCAGATTCAATTTCACCGCCTCATCGTTGTCGTTGCGAATGCTCAGTCGCAGCGCCACGATGCCCGCCGCAAACGGTGTCTTCTTCGGAAATTTTTCCTTGTAACGATTCGCCTGCGTCCACGGCTCCACGCCAATCGTCACGCCCTCATGCGCATCCAGAATGGACGTCCGCAAAGGCTTGCCCTGTTGCCCAAACGCAACCCGCCCCAATAAAATCCCCAGAAACACCACCACAACCACAGCAAGGAGTTTCTTCATGAGGCTATAATAGACTGTTTGCATCCTGAGGCCTTCGATTCTTGGGGGAGAAGCCGGGTTGCTCCGCTTCTCGGCCCTCGGGCGCACGCGAATCCCGGAACAACCGGAGTCACATCGAGTGTATTTCCTTTACAGCGTATTGATGGGCCTGGCCGTCCTGCTGACGTCGCCCTATTGGCTCATCCAGGGCCTGCGCCACGGCAAATATCTTCCCAATCTCGGCCAGCGCCTCGGCTTTTCCATTTCGGGACTCGAAAATCTGCCCGCCCAGCATCCCGGCTCCATCTGGATTCACGCCGTCTCCGTTGGCGAAGCCCTCTCGGGCGTAACCCTCGCCCGCCGCCTGAAAGACTCCTATCCCCAGCGCCCCCTCGTCGTCTCCACCACCACCCTCACCGGTTACGCCCTGGCCAAAGAGCGCATGCCCTTCGCCGACGCCGTAATCTATTTTCCCCTCGACTGGGCCTTCAGCGTCCGTCGCGCCCTCAACGCCGTGAAACCAGCCGTCGTCATCATCCTCGAAACCGAAATCTGGCCCAACTTCCTCCGCGAATCCGCCCGCCGCAACATCCCCGTCCTCTTCGTCAGCGGCCGCATTTCCGATCGCTCCTTCGCCCGCTGGCAAAGCTATCTCAACATCTTCGGCTTCTATCTGAAGCCATTGCTCAAATCCGCTCTTGGCAATGCCGCCGCCTTCCTCATGCAATCCCAGCAGGACGCCGACCGCATTCGCGCGCTCGGCGCCCCGCCAGAAAAAGTCTCCGTCAGCGGCAACCTCAAATACGACCTCGAATTGCCCGCCCCCACTCCCCTAGCCAAATGGCTCGAAGAAGAATGCGCCCGCCACGGCCGCCGCCCGCTCATCGTCGCCGGCAGCGTCGTCGCCACAGAAGAGCCGTTGGCACTTCTCGTCTTCGGCGTAGTCCAAGGCGATTTTCCAAAAGCGCTGCTCGTCCTCGCCCCGCGCAAGCCGGAGCGCTTTGCTCCCGCCGCAGAATTCATCGAAGAATCCCATCGTAAATTCGTCCGCCGCTCCGAATTGGCCCTGCCCGGTCCCGGCATTTCTCCCAACGCAAACGCCAGCAAGAACGGCATCCCCGACGATGTCACCGTCCTCCTTCTCGACTCCATCGGCGAACTCGCCTCTCTCTACCGCCTCGCCGACGGCGTCTTTGTCGGCGGCTCGCTCGTAGATTCAGGCGGCCACAACATCCTCGAGCCCGCCGCCTTCGGCAAAGTCCCCGTCTTCGGCCCTTCCATGGAAAATTTCGCCGCCATGGCCGCCCGCTTCGTCGAATCGCGCGCCGCCATCCAGGTCGAAAGCCCCGAAGACGCCGGCGTCGAAATGATTCACCTCCTCAAGGATCCCGAAAAGATGCAGCGTATGGGCGGCACCGCGCGCCAACTTGTCGAGAGCAGCCGCGGCGCACTCGACCGCGCTCTGTCAGCAATCGCCCAGCACCTCGCCCATCACGTCGGTGGTCCTACGCGATGAATCTGCCGCCGTGGCTGCGTCTGCTCCTGTGGCCCGCGTCGGTAATTTACGGCGATCTCGCGCGTCTTCGCGCCCGCCTCTATGCACAGGGAACTCTCAAATCAAAACGCTTGAACACTCCCGTAATCAGCGTTGGCAATCTCACCGTCGGCGGCACCGGCAAAACCCCCATGGTAATCTTCCTCGCCGAACGTTTTCTCGCCGAAGGAAAACGCGTCGGCATTCTCACCCGCGGCTACAAAGGCGCCGGCGGCACCAGTGATGAAATCGAACTGATGAAATTCCGTCTGCAGGATCGCGTAATGTTCGGAGTCGGCCCCGACCGCTACGAACAGGGCCGTAGGCTAGAAGAAAAAGGTGTGGACATCTTTCTCCTCGACGACGGCTTCCAGCATCTCCCCCTCTTTCGCGACGTCAATATCCTTCTAATGGACGCTTCCCAACCCCTCGGCCGCGAAAGCCTGTTGCCCGCCGGCCGCCTCCGCGAACCAGTCTCCGCCATGGATCGCGCCGATCTCCTCGTCATCACCCGCCTCGAAGCATCGCCCGCCACCCTCGCCACCATCGAAAAGCTCCAGGACTATCCCGTCTTTTCCGCGGTCACTCGCCTCCTCGGCTTCCGCCGCCTCGGCGCTGGAATTCAGCTCCTCTCTCCCCAGGAAATCGGCGCAGGCCCTTTCTACGCCTTCTGTGGCATCGGCAACCCGAAAGCCTTCCTTCAAGACCTTAAGACCTGGAACATTCCTGTCACACAATCCAGCGAATTTCCCGATCACCATCGTTACGACCAGCGCGACGCCCTCGAACTAGAGCAGGTAGCCCGCGCCACCGGCGCCAAAGCATTCCTTACAACCGAAAAGGACGCGCAAAATCTCGCAGGCGTCTCATTCGTCGAATTTCCCGTCTTCATCGCCGTAATCGAAATGGAACTCCCCCAGCAGGACGCGTTTCTAAGTTTCATCCGCGAACGCCTCTCCGCCAGGAGCGCGGTGCTATGAAGATCATGATCCGCGCCACAAACTGGGTCGGCGATGCCATCATGGCCCTGCCCGCCTTGCGCGCCATCCGCCAACGCCATCCCGATGCCGCAATCAGCATCGTTGCCCGCCCCTACGTCGCCGACATTTATCGCGACCAACAAATCTGCGACGAACTAATCCCCTACGATCCAAACGGCGAGCATCGCGGCTGGAGCGGCCGTGAAAAACTCGCCGCCGAACTCCGCAGCCACAAATTCGACGTCGCCCTCCTCCTCCAAAACGCCTTCGACGCCGCCTGGCTCGCTTGGCGCGCCCAAATCCCCCAACGCATCGGCTACGCCCGCGATGCCCGCAGCCTTCTCCTCACGAAAGCCATCCCCGTCCCCAACCCCGGCGAAATTCCCCCGCACGAAAAGTTTTACTATCTCGAACTTCTCCGCCGCGCCGGCTGGCTCGATCAACTCACTGACGAACAACACATCACCTTGCGTGTCCCCGATGCCGCCCGTCAGCGCGCAACGCAAACTCTTCTCGAAGCCGGTTCACGGCCCCACGCCACCCGCATCGCCGTCGGTGCCGGTGCCTCCTACGGCTCCGCCAAATGCTGGCCACCCGATCGCTTTGCCAAAACGCTAAACGTGCTGCTCTCAAAGACTGATGCCGACGTCATTCTCTTCGGCACTCCCAGCGAACTCCCCGTCTCCACCGCCATCACCGCCGAATTACAGCACGCCCCCATCAACCTCACCGGCAAAACCTCCATCGCCGATCTCCCCGCTCTTCTTTCCCAATGCCACCTCTTCCTCGGCAACGATTCCGGCGCAATGCACGTCGCCGCCGCCGTCGGCCTCCCAGTCGTCGCCGTCTTCGGTCCCACCGATCCCGAAGGCACCGCCCCGGTCACGCCGCGCGTCACCATCGTCCAGCAAAAGCCTTACTGCAGCCCGTGTTTCCTTCGCCGCTGCCCCACCGATCATCGCTGCATGACCGCGGTCACACCCGCGATGGTCGAGTCAGCCCTGCAATCAGTCTTAGCGGAGGTGCCTTCTGCCTGATCCCTCCGCCCGCCGCCCGGCCGTCTTCCTCGATCGCGACGGCACCATCGCCGAAGAAGTCGGCTACTTGAATCATCTCGACCGTTTTCGTATGTTTCCGTTTGCGCCCCAGGCCATCCGCCGCTTGAATCAGGCAGGAGTGCCAGTGGTGGTAGTTACGAATCAATCGGGCGTGGCCCGCGGCTATTTTCCGGAGTCGCTGTTGCACGATGTCCACGAACGTATGAAAAGGGAACTCGCGCAAGCTGGCGCGCATCTCGATGCGGTTTATTATTGTCCGCACGAAAAGTCCGACGCATGCGACTGCCGCAAGCCAAAACCCGGCATGTTGCACCGCGCAGTTGAACAACTCGGCATCGACCTGAAGCGCTCGTTCGTAGTTGGCGACCGCTACGGCGATATGGAACTTGCGTTCAACGCGGGCGCGAAAGCGATCTTCGTGAAAACGGGCTACGGCCTCGGCGATTTCACCTGGCACGCGCAAACATGGCCCAGGCAGCCCGACCTGGTTACCGAAAATCTAGAAACCGCGGTGGACTGGATTCTGAGGGACAAATGACCAAGCGCTCCAAAAAACAGTTGGCCCCCGCTCCATCCGTGGATCTCGTCGCTCTCGCCGAATACGTCGAGCGCTTCTCCGCCAAGACCGTCGTCGTCCTCGGCGATTTCGTCGCCGACGCCTTCCAGTTCGGCGACATCACCCGGGTCTCCCGCGAAGCTCCCGTCCTCATCCTCAAGCACCGCGAAACCCAAATCATCCCCGGCGCCGGCGCCAATGCCGCCAACAATTTCGCCGCTCTAGGCGCCAAGGTAATTCCCATCACCGCCGTCGGCGAGGATCAAGCCGGCGATCGCCTCCTCGAATTTTTCCGTGAGAAAAAAGTAGATGTCTCCGGCATTCTCCGCGTCAAGGGCTGGACCACTCCGACCAAGACCCGCTTCCTCGCTGGATGGGCCCACAAAGTCGGCCAGCAGGTTCTCCGCGTTGACTACGAGCCCGACCAACCACTGCCCGCCGAAATTCACAACAAAATTCAGTCCACGCTCGCAAAAGTTCTAGAAAAAGCGGACGCCCTCGCCGTTTCCGACTACGGCTTCGGCGTCGCTAGCCCGCAAGCGCTTGCCAAAATTCTTTCCTCCAACAAACGCCCACTGCTCGCGACGCTAGACTCCCGTTACCGTCTCACCGACTTCAAACGCGCCGGTCTCCATTCCGCCACGCCCAACGAAGCCGAAATCGAAGCCCTCCACCACACCGCCATCGGAAAAAATCTCGCCGAACTCGAACGCTGCGGTCGCGCCACGCTCGCCGAAATGAAACTCGAATCTTTAGTCATCACCCGCGGCCGCGACGGCATCGCTCTCTTCCAGCCGGGAATGGAGACCGTTCACATTCCCATCCACGGCAGCGATCAGGCCGTCGACGTCACCGGAGCCGGCGACACCGTCCTCGCCGCCTATACGCTCGGCCTCACCGGCGGCGCCTCGCCCCTCGAAGCCGCGCATCTCGCCAACATCGCCGGCGGCCTAGTCGTCATGAAGCGCGGCACCGCCACCGTCTCCCGCGCCGAGCTCCTCGAAGCCATCGGCTCCTCCGCCTCGGGCAAATCCACCTGACCCATGCGCAAAGCCCACGAAAAAATCGTCTCGAGAGAAAAGCTAGCCGTCGAACTGGCGTCCGCGAAGCAGCGCGGCCAGCGCATCGTCCTCGCCAACGGCTGCTTCGATACGCTCCACGTCGGTCACGCTCGCTATCTGGCCGGCGCGAAAGCCGAAGGCGATCTCCTCGTCGTCGCCGTCAACTCCGATTCCAGCGCTCGCCCGTTGAAAGGCCCCGGCCGTCCCATCCTCGACGAACAATCCCGCGCCCTTCTCGTCGCCGCCCTCCGAGCCGTCGACTACGTCGTAATTTTCCCCGAACCGAATGTCGAGAAATTGCTCGAAGAATTGCACCCCGACGTCCACGCCAAAGGCACCGACTACACCGCCGATTCCGTTCCCGAACGCGCCGTCGCCGCGCGCCTCGGCATCCGCGTCGCCATCGTCGGCGATCCCAAAAACCATTCCACGCGCTCGCTTCTCGACGCCATCCGCAAGGCCCCGCATGTCTGAGCCGCGCTTCCTAGTTGTGCGCCTCGGCTCCCTCGGCGATATCGTCCACACCTTTCCCGCCGTCGCCGGCCTCCGCAACTCTTTCCCGCGCGCCGAAATCATCTGGCTAACGCACCCCCGCTGGGTGAATCTCGTCGCCAGCAGCGGCCTCGCCACCGAAATCTGGCCCGTGGATTCCCGCGATCTTTCCAGCGTCCGCAAAACCATCGCGGGAATCCGCGCGCAACGCTGGGACGCCGCCATCGACTATCAAGGACTCTGGAAATCCGCGCTACTCCCATTTCTTGCGAGAGTCCCCAAGCGAATCGGATTTTCTTCCGACACCATCCGAGAATTCGGCGTCCCGATCCTCTACACCGACCGCGTGCACCCACGCAGCGCACACATCGCCGACCAAAACGGTGAATTGTCTTTACGAGCGGGCGCACACTCCGCAGTAGGCCTCGTAAAATTGCAGGTAAGCGAAACCGATCGTCAGCGCGTCTCGTCCGATCTCACAGCCGCCGGAATTAACTCATACATTGTCCTAAGCCCCGGCGGCGGCTGGCGCTCCAAATGCTGGCCTGCCGAACGCTTCGGCGAACTTTGCCACAAAGTCCGCGATGAGTTAAACGTTCGCTGCGTAATCAACTACGGCCCCGGCGAAGAATCGCTCGCTGCATCGGTCAAATCCGCCAGCAGGAGCGCCGATCCAATCGTCTATGACGGCGAACTCGGCCAACTAATGGCCCTGCTCCAGGGCGCCCAGTGCATCGTCGGCGGCGACACCGGCCCCCTCCATCTCGCCATGGCCCTCGGCACAAAAGCCGTCGCCATCTTCGGCCCTACCAACCCTACTCGAAACGGCCCGTACCCGCCTCAGCCCCTTGTCCTGCGTGATCTCGCTG
>Ga0210399_10004537_pt1 | contig 10787 bp, 7 predicted proteins | sample IncBWC14MmetaG_FD_150865 | JGI IMG/M metagenome (GOLD analysis project Ga0210399, IMG submission 150865) | Forest soil microbial communities from Barre Woods Harvard Forest LTER site, Petersham, Massachusetts, United States - Inc-BW-C-14-M | ecosystem: Environmental > Terrestrial > Soil >...
TTTGCCTGTCCATTTCGGTGGCCGTTTGTCGAGGAAGGCAATGATACCCTCATGCGCGTCCGCGGTCGAGATGAGTTCGTCGAGGTAAATCTTCTCAGCCCGGGCCAGCCCTTTGTCAAAGTGAATCGCATCCCACGCGTAAATGGCCTTCTTGGCGTGGGCAAGGGAGACGGGGCTCAGCAGGCGGAGTTCAGCAAGCGTGCGCTCGACCACCGACTCGAGCTCATCCGCCGCCACAGATCGGGTCGCCAAGCCCATCGCCGCGGCTTCGTCGCCCGAGAATTGGCGTCCGGTAAGAATGAGTTCGGCGGCGCGTTTCTGACCAATGAGCGTCGCGAGAACCACGGCCGCAACCGGCGGATAGCATCCCAGCTTGATTTCAGGAAATCCCCAACTGGCACCGCGAGCGGTGTAAACCATATCGCAGACGGCGGCAAGTTCCGCGCCTCCGCCGAGGCAAATGCCGCAGACGGCAGCAATGGTGACCTTGCGCGAGGCTACAATGGCACGGATTACCGCGTGAAAACTTGTGAGCATTTCGTGAACCGGGTCGGGGAGGTGAGCCTTGACGTCCACGCCGGCGGAGAACGCCCGAGCGTCGCCCTGCAAGACGATTGTCGAGATGTCGGTGTGGGATTCGGTTTCACCGAGCGCTTGCTGCAACTCCTGCATCATCGGGAGATCGATGACATTTAGCGGAGGGTTGAGGAGCGTGATGCGCGCAACCGGTGAACTTACTTCAAGGTTGATGCGAGTTGTGGAGGCGGTCACCATTTTCGTCGGTGGTCCCTGCGGGCTTCGCTCCGCTGGACAGCCGAGGTCGGGCGGCTGTCCCTGCGCGAGCCGTACTAAATGTTGATGGCTTGCTTCCGAGGCTCGCCAATCGTCGACAAGGGATCGCGTGCACCCGTTTTCTCTTTGATCCACTTCTTTTCGTTGCGGATGATGTCAAGCAGCAACTCTTTATCTTTCGCGCTGGGAAGATTCTCTTCACAATGCTGCTCGTAGCTGCGGTCGTCCATCGGCTCGCCGGTCTCGCAGTGATACTTCTGCCCTGTCCATTGTCCGATGCTGCGGTTAAAGCGGATGTCGGGCGTATAGAACTTCTTCTCGCCCGGTTTCAGAAAGGTGTTCAGCCGCTCGACCAACCCCGCCACTTCCTCCCGATATAGGTGACGGCTGTAGTCGTTGAGATCGTCGAGGTCGGCGGCCTTATCGTTCCCCAGTTCGTCGTACCGGCCTTTGATTCCCCAGACGTAGGCCCAGTGTGCCGAGGAAGAATGATCTGTACCAAAAAGATCGAACGAACTCGATATCCACTTGTTCAAATATTTCTGCAGGAGCCATCGCGGGATCACGCCCGCCTCGACCACCCGCCGCAGTCCATCGTGGCCGGTTCCCATATGGAAAGCTTCCTCGCGCAGCATGTATGACGTCGAGCGTCCTAGCGGGGCAAACGATGAATACTTCAGCATCTGAAGCTGGAACTTACCATCGCGGTCCACGAAATCGGTGTAGGTGAAAAAGTCCAGCCAGTTATCGACGTCGACGTTGAAGGTGCCGAGCAATCGTTTGTTCTCAAACGCGCGTCGCTCCAGCATTTTCTGCGCTTCCACCTTGCCGGAAGACCCGAAGAAGTCGATCAGCAGCGCGCACATCTGCCAGCCGTGGCGCATCTCTTCAATCATCACGCGAGTGAGCGCGCGGCGATCCCATTCTGTCGGCGAGGTAACAAACAGGTTGCGCTGCTGCTCCACGCTGGCAAATTCGGTGTCGCCCTGATAGATAATCATGTTCATGAGCGCGTCCCGCATCGCCTGCGTGGGCACCTGGCGCAGGTTCTCCCATTTATTGCGGCCTTTGTAGGAACCGAACTGGATTTCTCCCGTCTCGATCGCTCCATAGAGCGTATCGAAGTGGAAAGCCTCAACGTCGTCTTTGTCGACGCCAACTTCCTTGCGCCACTCGTTGAAGAGACCGACCCAGTCGCTGAAGTTTCCGATTTTCGCCACTTTGCCTGGCATGGGGTATTCCTATTTCCGCTTTCCGCGGTTGTGCCGCTTCAGCACTTAGCCATTAGCCTTTAGCCACTTCGCTTCTCTGCTTTCTCCGGAATCGGAAACCAAGCGCCAAATGCTGAGTGCTGCTTTTACTTCTACTTCGCCGTAAATACCGCCGGACGCTTCTCCACATAGGCGGCCAGACCTTCTTTGGCGTCGTCGCTCTGGAACAAAATCTGCTGATTCTCCCGCTCGACCGCCAAAGCCGATTCCATTGGGATTTCCCACCCCGTCTGCACTGCCCGTTTGATGCGTCCCACAGCTTTTGCGGCCTTATTCGGAGGCGTGAACTGGCGCGCGTACTCCATGATGTTTTCCATGAACCCGTCGCGCTCGAAAATGTCGTTCACGATGCCGAACTCCTGCGCTTCTTCGAAAGAGAACGTATTGCCGGTGATCATCAGTTCGATGGCTTTGCTTTTCCCTACCAGGCGCGACAGGCGCTGCGTTCCGCCGGTTCCGGGAAGCACTCCGAGGTTGACTTCGGGCAGGCCGATCTTGCCGGCGTCTCTGCGGGCAATTCTTAGGTCGGCTGCCATCGCGATCTCGAGGCCGCCGCCGACGCAATGCCCGTTGATCGCCGCGATCACGAGTTTCGGCGTGTGCTCCAGCCGCAGCAGGGTTTCATTCGCGTGCAGGCAGAAGTAATACTTGAACGTTGGATCGACCGAGGCCAGCATCTTGATGTTTGCGCCGGCGGAGAAAAACTTATCGCCCACGCCGGTGAGCACGATGACGTGCACATCGTTATCCATGCGCGCCTTGAGGATGGCCTCGTCGAGCTGGCGGTTCATTTCGTAGGTGTAAGTGTTAGCCGGAGGATCGTTCATCTCGATCACGGCCACGCCGGCATCGGTGCGATAGTTGATGAGCTGCTTGGTGGTTTCGTCGGTGGCCGGCTGGGTTGTGGTCGCCATAAGTTGCTCCTTATTGATTCGCGCTACCTCTGTTGGCGGGACTTGCCGCCGTGCACAGCAAGAGCGCGTTACTTGCTGGCGTCCTACTCAGTTTACCGGATCACGCTCGGTCAGGAGAATGCGTTTCACTTGATTTCGGTCGAATGTTTGAGCATTTCCACCGATGCGAATCAGAACTTGCATGCCATTGACCGAACCCAAGTCGCCTGAGAGCACCGAACCATCGCGTAACTCGATGGTGTCATGGGCGGCGCTACCAAGCTCATAGCTGACGCTACCCCCGGAAGCATCGCGCGACGTGATTTCCAGCGGGAACTTCCCTGAATTGAAGCCTTCTTTGCTGAACTCCAGCGTATGCTTGCCGATAGCGACGTCAACGATTTTCGGCGTCGTGCCCATTTCCTTGCCGTCAACCGTCAGCGATGCACCCTGCGGAACTGAGTTCACAGTCACGGCAATGGACGTAGTGCGCGAAGCATTTGTGGACACGGCCAGGGAAACGGGGTTTCCCGATGCCGAAAGCGTGATCTGGAACTTCACGGTCTGGCCGGCACTGACGTTGGTGAGGCTAATAGAGCCCTCGCCGATGCGGGCTTTGCTCTTGTCAAAGACATAAAGAGAGAAATCCGCACTTCCGATGGTCTTGGCAGAGAGGTTCTCGGCGCTAGTTTCAGTGAGGTACGTGCGCTCCTTGCCCATTCCGCCAATTTCCTTAAACTTGGAAAAGGTGAAGCGCAGGACAGGTTGTCCGGACTCCGGCCAGGTTAGGACCTGGAACGGCACATCCTTGGCCGACAGGGACGAAACGCCAACGGCGAGAAAGAGAACTAGGGCAGGGATTCTCGACATGATTTTGTCTTCACTGATGTCCGGTAGCATGCGGCAGATTTTGGCACAAGCGGAATGGAAGGGCAAACGCCGGTAAAGGCGGGATATTTGTTGCGTCCGGAAGTCGAGGCAGGCACGAACGCTCATCCCACACAGCTTAGCTCTTGATTCCCGCCATCAACTTCTCGATCTCTGCTTTCTGCGCGCCGGAGAGCGGCAGGAACGGCAGCCGCGACGGGCCTCCATAGTAGCCGTTGAGGTCCATGGAGTGCTTCACGCCGGGGATGCCGAGGTCGCCAACCACGCGCTGGGCGGCTAGTCTCAGGCGCTCTTGTTTTTCGCGGGCGAGGGCGTGGTCTCCATCTTTGAACGCGGCAGAGATCTCGTAGCACGCCATCGGCGCGGGACAGGCGAAGGCGAGAATGGCGCCGACCGCTCCCAGACTCAGCGACGGTCCGAGTTGATGAGCGGCGCCGACCATGACCTGGAAGCCGACTTCTTTTTGCCGCGTTTTCAATTTTCCTACTACGGTCACCGCAGAAGATGAAGGTTTCGCGGCGCTGTCCGCATTGACGGGCGAGGGCGCCCGCCCCTCCCCCGATTCCGCAGAACCCGTGAGGGCAGCGACGCTGACCAGTTCCCTGCTCTGTTTTTCGCTTTCCGCCGCCGCGGCCTTGAGCATGCGCGGCGTCACGGCATCGAACATTTCCGTCACGGTGGCCTGTCTCTTTACTTGACGCGTACCCTCGACCAGCTGTTTCACCTTGTCGAGGTTGCCGCTCGATTCCTTGATGGCGACAATGTTGGGATGGCCGGCAAGCTCGATCACGAGTTCGGCGGGGATGTCGTATCCGGTGGCCTGCGGGAAGTTGTAGACGATGATCGGCAGCGGAGACCGGTCAGCCACCGTGCGATAGAACGCTAGCAGGTTCGCCGGAAGCATTTGCTTCTTGTAGTAGTGCGGCGTGCGAACCAGGGCGGCGTCGTAGCCGAGTTCGGCGGCGTACTCGGTGAGTTGCAGCGTGCCCTGTGCAGACTCTACGCCCGTGCCTGCGATCATGACTTTGCTGGGCGCGGCGGCGGCGAGCGCCGTCTTCAGCACGTCGCGGCGTTCCTGGTCGGAGAGCAGGATCGCCTCACCCGTGGAGCCAAGCACCACGATGCCGGCGACCGGCGTGCGCGAGTAGCGCTCGACGTTCGTTTCGATCTTTTTGTAGTAGACCTCGCCATCAGGATAGAAGGACGTCGTGATGGGAGGGAAGATTCCGGATAAAAGCATGGTCAGCCCCGGTTGGTGGTTACGAGTCGTTGGTCGCTCGTCGTTCGCAAATACCCTTGCATTTAAATTATCAGGCTTGGCGCTCAACTTTGTCATCCCGAGCGTAGTGGCCGCTCCGGCTGCAAAGCAGTCGGGGAGCATCGAATTCACTGGCAGGCGGGCTCTTTGCCGCTCGGGTCGACTTCGTGGCGATACTGACCTTCCGTCCCGACGAAGAAACGTTCAAACGGTGTCGAGGTGCGATCGTCGACCATGGTCTCAATCTGCCAGACCATGCCGCCCTTGCAAACACCGGCGTTGGAAAGCGGCGTACGGCGGTCGCCTGAGTAGAAGAAAAAATCGTCTCTGCCGTGGCCAGGCTGACGATCGGAGGAAGTTTGCAACGTTCCCTGCGCATTGAGTTTGAGTAAACGCCGCCCCTCTTCGATCGGCAAGAGTGGCGCGTCTTTCTGGCGAAAATCGACGCGCGCCCAGCCGCTGTATCCCGCGGGTATCAGAAAGCGCTCCGGCGGCCGCCGATGGAAGACAAGATCGAAGGCGGCCGGGCCGAAGACGGCAACGGCGATGAAGATGGGAAGACCGAGCACGGTGGCAAGGATGAATGGGGCTCTGGTCATGCAAGGTTATTTTGCAGCGACGCGCTCCGCGTGCAGCGCTTGCAGAGCTTGCACCCGCACTTCTCCGCGCTGCAGGGCGGCGATACCTTCGGCGGCGGCTCGGGCAGCGGAGAGCGTCGTGATGGTCGTGATGCGTCCGGTGACGGCGGCGCGGCGGATCGCTTTCTCGTCGAAGTAGGGGTCGGGACCGTGCGGCGTGTTCACGATCAACTGAATGCGATCGGCTTTAATCAGGTCCACTGCATTGGGGCGACCTTCCTTCACCTTATATACGCGCTCGACCGCCAAGCCAGCTTCTTCCAGGATGTCGGCCGTGCCATGCGTGGCCACTAGTTTGAATCCCATGTCGACGAAGCGATGCGCGACCTCGACGACGTGCGGCTTGTCGTGGTCGGTGACACTGACGAAAACGGTTCCCTTGGTCGGCAGCTTCTGGCCGGCGGCGATTTGTGCTTTGGCGAAGGCTTCGCCGAAATTGTCAGCGATGCCCATGACCTCTCCGGTGGAGCGCATCTCGGGGCCAAGAACCGTGTCGACGCCGGGAAACTTCGACCAGGGAAAGACCGGCGATTTCACGTAGAAGTAGCGCCCCGTTTCGAGGTCCGTGCCGCGCTCCACATACTCGGGAAGAAATTCGCGCAGCTTACGGCCGGTCATAAGTCTCGCGGCAATCTTGGCCATGGGCACGCCGGTTGCTTTTGAAACAAAGGGCACGGTGCGGGAGGCGCGCGGATTCACTTCGAGCACGTAAACCTTGGGTTCGTGATGGCCGCTTCCTTTCGGGCCGTTGCCGCGCGGGATCGCGAACTGCACATTCATCAGTCCGATTACTTTCAGCGCGCGCGCCAGCTTGAACGTGTATTCGCGCATGCGCTTGAGCAGCGGCTCGGGGATGTCCACAGCGGGCAGCACGCAGGACGAATCGCCGGAGTGGATGCCGGCTTCCTCGATGTGCTGCATGATGCCGCCGATCACCACATCCTCGCCGTCAGAGAGTGCGTCCACGTCAACTTCAATCGCGTCTTCCAGAAATTTATCGATGAGAATGGGCCGGTCTTGCGAATACTCGACCGCCTGCTTCATGTACTGCTGAATCGTGTCTTCTTCGTAGGCGATGACCATGGCTCGCCCTCCGAGTACATACGAAGGACGAACCAGCACCGGGAATCCAATCTTCTTCGCTGCTTCGACCGCCTCCTCGACGGAAGCGACCATGGCCCCGGGAGCCTGCGGTATATCGAGTTCATCGAGCAGCTTGCCGAAGCGCTTGCGGTCTTCCGCCAGATCAATTGATTCGGGCGTGGTGCCAATGATGTTTACGCCCGCAGCCTTGAGCGGCAAAGAGAGATTCAGCGGCGTCTGACCACCAAACTGCACGATCACGCCGACCGGTGCACCGCCTGAGGCTTCATGTTCGCAGACGGCGAACACATCTTCGAGGGTGAGGGGCTCGAAGTAGAGGCGGTCACTGGTGTCATAGTCGGTCGAGACCGTCTCGGGATTGCAGTTGATCATGATGGTTTCGTAGCCATCTTCACGCAGCGCGTAACTGGCGTGGCAGCAGCAATAATCAAATTCGATTCCCTGCCCGATGCGGTTGGGGCCCGAACCGAGTATGACCACCTTCTTCTTCGCTGTGGGCGCGGCCTCGTCTTCTTCTTCGTAAGTCGAGTAGAGATAAGGTGTGTAGCTTTCGAACTCCGCGGCGCAGGTATCGACCCGCTTGTAAACCGGTTTCACTCCGTGCTTCTTGCGGAAGTGACGAACTTTTTCCTGGCCGCCTTTGCCGTCCAGACGCCAGGTTCCGGCGAGACGTCCATCGGAGAAGCCCATGCGCTTGGCTTCGCGCAGCACCTCGGTGGGGGTCGATTCCATTGGGTGCTTTTCCAACTCCAGTTGCATGTCGTTAATTTCTTTGAGCTGGTAGAGAAACCAGGGATCGATCGATGTCATCTTCGCGATCTGCTTGATGGTGTGCCCCTGGCGCAGAGCGTAGCGCACGTACGAGAGGCGCTCTGGATGCGGCGTTACCAGTCGCTGGGTGAGGATCTTGGGCTCGATTTTTTCCGATCCCATGCGCTTTCCGGTATCGAGCGCCCGCACGCCCTTCAGCAACGCTTCCTTGAATGTGCGCCCGATGGCCATCACTTCGCCGACCGACTTCATCTGTGGCCCCAGCGATTCGTCGGCGCCGGGGAATTTCTCGAACTGCCATTTCGGAATCTTGACGACCACGTAGTCGAGCGTAGGCTCGAAGCAGGCGGGAGTCTTGCGCGTGATGTCGTTTGGAATCTCGTCGAGCGTATAGCCGACGGCAAGTTTGGCGGCAATTTTCGCAATCGGAAAACCGGTGGCTTTGGACGCGAGAGCCGACGACCGCGAAACGCGCGGATTCATTTCGATGACCACCATGCGTCCGGTCGAAGGATTGACGCCGAACTGTATATTCGATCCACCGGTCTCGACGCCGATCTCGCGAATCACGGCGATCGACGCATCGCGCATCATCTGGTACTCGCGGTCGGTGAGCGTCTGCGCCGGAGCGACGGTGATGGAGTCGCCGGTGTGTACGCCCATGGGGTCGAAGTTTTCGATCGAGCAGATGATGATGACGTTGTCTTTGGTGTCACGCATCACCTCGAGCTCGTATTCTTTCCAGCCGAGAACCGATTCTTCGATCAGGCACTCATGGACGGGCGAGAGGTCGAGGCCGCGGGCGAGCACTTCCATCAGTTCTTCGCGGTTGTAGGCGATGCCTCCACCCGTGCCGCCCAGCGTGAACGAGGGGCGAATGATGACCGGGAAACCGATCTTGCCGGCGAACTCGACGCCGTCTTTAAGATTGCTGACGAGCGCGGACTTCGGCACGTCGAGCCCGATGCGCTGCATCGCGTCTTTGAAAAACAGTCGGTCTTCCGCCTTCTTGATGGCGCTGATCTGCGCGCCAATCAGATGCACGTCGTATTTTTCAAGCACTCCGCCGTCGGAAAGTTCGATGGCAAGATTGAGCGCGGTCTGTCCGCCCACGGTAGGCAGAATGGCGAAGCCCGCACTGGGCGACATCTCTCGCTCGACGCGAATGATCTCTTCCAGATACTCGCGAGTAAGCGGCTCGATGTAAGTGCGATCCGCGGATTCGGGATCGGTCATGATGGTGGCCGGGTTCGAGTTAGCCAGCACAACTTCAAAGCCCTCAGACTTGAGCGCCTTGCAAGCCTGCGTGCCGGAGTAGTCGAACTCGGCGGACTGTCCGATGACGATGGGGCCGGAGCCGAGGATTAGGATTTTTGAGATGTCAGTTCGTTTTGGCATTATGCAGTGTTTGCCTTGCTTTGAAGGGGCACAGTCTCCAGGGTTGTCATCATCAATTCATCTCCAACCTCTCCGCCTTAACCAGCGCGGCGATCCTGTCCTCGTCTTGAAGAATGGTTTTGTAAATCCAGGTGTACCACGGCTTGTTCTTGATGACTCGGTCGGTGCGCTCGCGGCCGATCAACTCGCGATCGGCCTGAATTTCAAGATAGCAATCGACCAGGTGACCATAGGTGCTGTATTCCGTGTCGGCGCCCTCGGGCAGTCCGACGGGAGCGTGCGGATACATGGCCTTGAGCCGGCGGACGGCGTCCTCCATCGCTGGACGATGCTGCGCCAGGTACCAGTGCAACTGTTCGTGCAGGAATGACGAGAGCAATTCGTCATCGGAGCCGAGAAAGTGAACGTTCAGCGTCAGCACCGGGAAAGCGTGGTTCATGGCCCGCTCCTCGATGACGACCGTGCGGGTGAAGGTGTACTTGCTGACGTCGTATTTCTTGAGCAATTGCTCGAGTTCCAGTTTTTCCTGGAGTTCAGGCGCGGAGTGGTGGCTGGTTTGGATTTCGATGGCGTCGGCGGCGAAAGCGGGGACGGAAAACAGAAGCAATGCAGCGAGGGTGGAGATGCTCGAAATGGCAGCTGCGCGCGACGTCACCGCTTGAACTCCTCCATCATCTTGACGAAATCCTTAAACAAATAGTGCGAATCGTGCGGCCCCGGCGCCGCTTCCGGGTGGTATTGCACGGTGAACAGCGGCAGGTTCCGGTGGCGCATGCCTTCGAGCGTGGAGTCGTTCAGATCCATGTGCGTCAATTCGACTTCGCTTTGCGGCAGCGAATCGGGATCGACGGCAAAGTTATGGTTATGCGCAGTGATCTCGATCTTGCCGCTCGCCAAGTGCTTGACCGGATGATTCCCGCCGTGGTGGCCGAATTTCAGCTTGAAGGTCTTCCCGCCGAGCGCAATTCCGGTGAGCTGATGTCCGAGGCAAATTCCGAAAATCGGCTGGCGTCCCATCAGGCGGCGAATATTGTCGACCGCGTAGGTGCAGGGCTCGGGATCGCCCGGGCCGTTCGACAGAAACACGCCGTCGGGCTTCAGGGCGAGCACGTCCTCCGCCGTGGTCTGGGCCGGGACGACCGTCACCTTGCAGCCTTCTCCCCGCAGCTTGCGCAGGATGTTCTGCTTGATGCCGAAGTCGTAGGCCACCACGTGGAAGCGCGCCGGTTCGTCTTTCACGCCGACCACTTCGTCGGGCAAGTGCGAGCGCTCGCCCGTCTCCCACACGTAGGTGTGGTTGGTGGAGACAACTTTGGCAAGATCCTGGCCATCCATCTTTGGAATCGAGCGCGCCTTGGCAACAAGCTTGTCGGTATCGTCTTCGAGGGTCGAGATCACGCCGCGCATCACACCGTAGGTGCGCAGGTGGCGGACCAGCGCCCGTGTGTCGATGTCAGCGAGCACCGGAATCTTGAACTGCTCCATGAACTCGTCCGTCACCTGCTGCGAACGCCAGTTGGAGCTGACTTTCGAGAACTCGCGCACGATCAGCCCCTCGATATAGGGGCGCACGGATTCATTGTCTTCGGGATTGGTGCCGTAGTTTCCAATTTCAGGGTTGGTCAGGACGACGATCTGCCCGGCGTAGGAAGGGTCGGTGAAAATTTCCTGGTAGCCGGTAATGGAAGTATTAAAAACGACTTCGCCGGAGCACTCGCCTTTAGCGCCGTAGCCTTTGCCTCGGAAGACTCTGCCGTCTTCGAGTGCAAGGATA
>Ga0210399_10004538_pt1 | contig 10786 bp, 8 predicted proteins | sample IncBWC14MmetaG_FD_150865 | JGI IMG/M metagenome (GOLD analysis project Ga0210399, IMG submission 150865) | Forest soil microbial communities from Barre Woods Harvard Forest LTER site, Petersham, Massachusetts, United States - Inc-BW-C-14-M | ecosystem: Environmental > Terrestrial > Soil >...
CGGTCTTTCCCCCTCCAGAGGGCGAGCGTCTGAGCGGCCTTCTCCTCGAGCGTCATCCGCGCCAGGAGGTCGGAGACGCGGCGATCCACGGGCATCCGGGGATCCTTGTAGACGGGCTGTTCGGGGGCCACGGCGGCAAGAGACGTGACCGAGATCCCGATGACGACGGCGGAGCGGCGCAGCGATCGGACCATGGTCTTGTGATCAGGAAGGCGCCGCCGAGTATACCAGCCCCGAGCGTCTTCGCCGCACCACCAGGGAAGGAAGATTTCGCAGGCTCTGCGGTAGCATCGCACCCGGAGGGGGGATGACCCACTGGAGTGAGGGAAGCCGCAACGCTAGCACCTTGTAGAAATCGCTCGCCGTCCAGAGCCCCCACCTCTAAGGCTCGCCCTTGCCCGCCGTCGATGCGTCCCTCAAGTAACTGCCGGATCAGCGAAAAGGGCAACCAGCGCGCTCTCCGTGAACCGGCACGCGCCTTGCTTCCTCAATCGAGTAGAGATGAGGAGGAAGCAAATGAACAACCCAAACAAGGGATGGCTAAAGATTCCGCTATTGGCGGGTTTCATTCTGGCGGCAGCCCCAAGCGCGTGGGCGACGGTCTACGTCCGCATTCAACCGCCAGACGTGCGGATCGAAAACCACGACGATCGGAACGGGTACGTTTGGCAGTCGGGCTATTGGCGCTGGCACCGGCAGCACCATGAGTGGACGGCCGGACATTTCGCGCGCGACAAACGCGGCCGTCACTGGACCGATGGTCGTTGGGACCACAACGATCGCGGCTATTACTGGGTTGGCGGTCGCTGGGAACGCTAGCCCCGGGCACTAGCCCGGAAGTGCCTCCCGAGCCGAGCGCTCGGAAGGCTTCGATCTCATCCTGCGGGTGTCGGGCTGTGCATTCCTGATCTTGAAATGGCACCCGCGGGCGCCGATGTCTCAAGGCCACGCTCCCCTTGGGCGGCCCTCCTATGGCGCGGCGGGATCCGTCGTCCTCCTCCCCATTCGTACCGCCCAAACGACCAGATGCAGGGGGCCGTTTCCGGTTTCGGCCTTTGAAGTGTCGAACCCGGTCGTCCTTGACCCGATGAGCGCCGGGGGGAGAGGTGGTAGAGTAGCCCCCGCGTTCGGAGGCCAGGCGGGGGGCTAAGGGGTTCCCGCGCAGAGAAGGCTCCGGAAGACTCCAACCGTCGCCCGGCCGCGCAGTGGCTGGCGCCCGCGTCGGCGGCTCGTTCGTGGACACCAACCAACCGCCAGGGTGGAGGTCAGACCTTGAGCCCAGCGGCGTCGAAGCGGAGCCGCGGGCCCGGGAGGGCGGGGGCGTCTCCCTCCGCCGACCTCTCGCGTCGTTTCTTCCTCCAAGGAGCGCTGGGCGCCGCCTCCTGGCTGGCGTTTCCCCGCCGCTTAGTCGCTGCCCCGTCCCCCGGGGCGACGGGCGCGGCGGCCCCGTCGACGGATCTTTACCCGCCGATCATCCCCCGCTATCCGCACATCCTGCACGGCGGCGATTGGAATCCCGACCAGTGGCTCGATGAGCCGGCCGTCCTCGAGGAGGACTTCCGCCTGATGGAGGAGGCCGGTTGCAACACGTTCTCGGTCGGCATCTTCGCCTGGAGCCATCTCGAGCCCGAGGAGGGGCGCTTCGAGTTCGGATGGCTTGATCGCGTCATGGACGGGCTCGCCGCGCGCGGCTTCAACGCGTTCCTCGCCACCCCCTCCGGAGCCAAGCCCCGTTGGATGTCCGAGAAGTATCCGGAGGTGCGCCGCGTCGACGCCGAAGGCCGGCGCGAACCCCATGGTCACCGCCACAACCACTGCTTCACCTCGCCCGTGTACCGAGAAAAGGTGGGGATCATCAATGCCAAGCTGGCTCAGCGGTACGCCTCCCACCGGGCCCTCGCCCTCTGGCATATATCGAACGAGTACAACGGCGCCTGCTACTGCGACTACTGCCTGGACGCGTTCCGCACTTGGCTAAAGGCGCGCTACCCGAGCCTAGATGCGCTCAACCGCGCCTGGTGGAGCTCCTTCTGGAGCCAGACCTTCCAATCCTGGGCACAGATCGACCCCCGCGCCACCCCTCTGGACGGCATGCTCCTGGACTGGGACCGCTTCGTCACGCACCAGACCGTCGACTTCATGCGCCACGAGGTCTTACCCCTGAAAGCGGCCGCTCCTCATGTGCCCGTGACCACCAACATGATGGGGACGTTCATGGGGCTCGACTACGCCCGCTTCACCGGGATCTGCGACCGGATGGCCTGGGATGCCTACCCGACGCTGCACGGGGACGAGTCCTGGCGCCAGGTGCCCGGGCTTTCCTTCATCCACGATCTCTACCGCAGCCTGAAGGGCGGGCTGCCCTTCATCCTTATGGAGTCCACGCCGAGCAGCACGAACTGGTTCCAGACCCCGGCCCTAAAGCCGCCCGGCCAGCATCGCCAGGAGATGCTCCTCGCCATCGGCCACGGCGCCGACACCGCTATGTATTTCCAGTGGCGGAAGGGGCGGGGCGGCTACGAGAAGTTCCACGGCGCCGTCGTGGACCACGAAGGGTCGGACCGGACGCGCGTGTTCCAGGATGTGGCCGGGGTGGGGGCGTTGCTCCGCAAGCTGGACGCTGTCGTCGGCACCACCGTGCGTCCGGAGGTGGCGGTGATCCACGACTGGGAGGCGCGCTGGGCCCTCTCCCATTCGCAAGGCCCGCGACGGAGCCGCGACGGAGCCGGTCGCTTCGACAAGGAGTACGTGACCACCGCCATCGACCACTACCGGCCATTCTGGAAGCTCGGAGTGCCGGTCGACGTGGTGGAGAGCCTGGCCCCCTTCGATCGCTATCGGCTGCTGGTGGCGCCCATGCTGTTCCTGCTGAAGCCCGGGGTGGGGGAGCGGCTCAAGGCTTTCGTGAGCGGCGGGGGGACGCTGCTCCTGACTTATCTCTCCGGGGTGGTGAACGAGAACAACCTGGTGTGGCGGGGCGGCGGGCCGGGAGGGGGTCTCAGGGAGCTGGCCGGCGTCTGGGCGGAGGAGATCGACGCGCTCTACCCCAATCCCCCGCAACGGATCGTGCCCGCGGGCGGGAACCCGCTCGGCCTCGCCGGCGAGCACCCGGTGCGGGAGTACTGCGAGCGCATCCATCCCGAAGGGGCACGGGTGCTGGCCACTTACAAGACCGACTTCTACGCGGGGGAGCCCTGCCTGACCGTGAACCGGGTGGGATCCGGACGCGTGTACTACCTGGCCGCGCGGCCGGCGGAGGAGGCCTTCCACGACGCCTTGGCCGAGGCCCTCCTGCGGGACCTCAAGGTCTCTCGCTGTCTTGACGTGCTCCTTCCCGAGGGGGTCACGGTGCAGAAACGCGTGGGGGGAGGGCGGACCTTCCTGTTCCTGCACAACTTCAAGAACGCTCCGCAATCCTTGTCCCTGGCCACGGCTCGCCTCCGCGACCTCTCCGACGGCCGCCTGGTGACGGGCGAGCTGACCCTCCCCGCTCATGCCTCGTTGGTGGGGGAGCTTGCCTGATGGGCGGCCTCGAGTTCCGCGAGGTCGCGAAGTCCTTCGGGGCGGTGAGGGCCCTGCGCGGAGTCAGCTTCGCGGTGGAACGGGCGGAGGCCCACGCCCTGGTGGGCGAGAACGGGGCCGGCAAGTCCACCCTGATGAAGGTGCTGGCCGGCATCCTGCGTCCCGATTCGGGCGAGCTGCTCTGGGAAGGCGAGCGGCTCGACCTGGCCACCCCTCGCCACGCCCTGGACCATGGCATCGGCATGGTGTACCAGGAGCAGGTCCTCTTTCCCAACTTGAGCGTCAGCGAGAACATCTTCGCGGGGCGCGAGCTCACGGACGGCCGGGGCCGGCTGCGCAACGCCGAGATGCGGGCGCGCACGGGCGAGCTGATCGAGGAGCTCCACCTCACGGTCCGGCCGGACGAGGAGGCGGGCTCTCTGAGCACCGCCCAGCGCCAGCTCCTGCAGATCGCCCGCGCGCTGGCCTTTGACTGCCGGATCCTGATCCTGGACGAGCCGACGACGTGCCTCACGGACGCCGAGACCGCCGACCTCTTCAGGATCCTGGAGCGTCTGCGCACCCGCGGCGTCACCCTCCTTTACGTCTCCCACAAGCTCCCCGAGATATTCCGCCTGTGCGATCGGATCACGGTCCTGCGCGACGGCGGCCACGTGGGCAGCTTCGCCCGCTCCGCGGTGACCGCGCCCGACATCGTGCGCGCCATGGTGGGGCGCGACCTAGAGTCCGCGTCCGGCCTCCGCGAGGTCGACCACGCCGCTCCGCCCGTGCTGGAGGTCGACGGGCTGACGCGACGTCCCTGGTTCGAGGGGGTCTCGCTCGTAGTGCGGCGGGGTGAGATCGTGGGGCTCTTCGGGCTGGTCGGCTCCGGTCGGAGCGAGCTTCTGGAGACGCTGTTCGGCGTGCGCCCCTCCGCGGCGGGGGGGGTCCGCTTTCAGGGCGCGCCCCTCCACGTCCGGAGCCCGGTCGCCGCCGTGCGCGCGGGGATCGCCCTCGCCCCCGAGGATCGCCAGCGCCAGGGGCTGTTCTTCAATCTCAGCGCCCGCGACAACATGGTGATGGCGCGCGAGCTGGCGAGCGGGCGCTGGCGCATCGACGCCCAGGGGGAGGCGGAGGCCAGCTCCAGGATGCAGGAGGACCTAGAGATCAAGGCCCCTAGCCTGGAGGCCACCCCCGACCGCCTGAGCGGCGGCAACCAGCAGAAGCTGATGCTGGCGCGCTGGCTGCTCACGCGTCCACGGCTGCTGATGCTGGACGAGCCGACCAAGGGAGTGGACGTGGGCGCCAAGTACGAGATCCACGAGACCGTGCGCGCGCAGGCGGCGGCGGGGGTGGCCTGCCTCCTGGTGTCCAGCGACCTGCCCGAGGTGCTGGCCCTCGCCCACCGCATCGTGGTCATGCGGGAGGGGCGGATCCAGGGCGAGCTAAAGGCGGCGGAGGCGACGGAGGAGGGCGTCATGCGCCTCGCCACCGCCGTCCGCCACTGAGGATCGAAATGGGGAGGCTGCTGAGGGTCCGCGAGCTGGGCACCCTGCTCATCCTCCTCCTGGAGATGGCGTTCTTCGGCTGGTACCTCTGGCCCGCGGGCGGTCGGCCCCATCCCTTCCTGAACGCCGCCAACACGGTCTTGATCCTGAAGTACTCGTCGATCTACGGCATCTCCGCCATTGGCGCGGCCATGGTGATCATTTCCGGGGGCATCGACCTCGCCCCGGGCGCGGTGATCGCGCTCTCGGGGGTGGTGACCGGCCAGCTCTACGTGGTGTCGGGTTGGCCGTTGCTCTCCTCGACCCTGGCCGGGCTCCTGGTGGGAGTGGTGGCGGGCGGGATCACTTCCGCGCTGGTGGTCCTGGTCCGGCTGCCCCCCTTCATCGCCACCCTGGGCGTGATGGGAATCAGCCGTGGCCTGGCCTTCATCATCACCGAGGGGCGCTATTTCGACGTCTCCAGCCGGCTCCCCGCGGGCTTCCGCCCCCTGGGGCTTCCCCCCGACTGGTTGGCGCCGATCGTGATGGTGGCCCTGGCCCTCCTCTTCCACGTCTTCATGAAGAGCTACCAGGGGGGCCGCGCCGTGTTCGCCCTGGGCGGCAACGAGACGGCCGCCCATTTCTCCGGAATCCGCGTGGGGCGCGTCAAGACCGTGGTCTACGTTGCCGCGGGAGTGCTGGCCTCCGTCTCGGGCGTGATCCTGACCCTGGTCCTGGGGCAGGGGAAGGCCGATCTCGCCACCGGCTACGAGCTGGACATCATCGCCTCCGCCGTGGTGGGCGGAGCCAGCCTCTCCGGTGGGCGGGGGTCCGTCCTGGGGGCGGTGCTGGGCACGCTGATCTTCGGCGTGCTCCGCAACGCGCTGCCCCAGATCCCGGGCGCGACCTTCTATGACCGGCTCATCGTGGGCCTGGCCGTGGTGGGCATCGTGGTCATGGACCAGTTGATCGCCAAGAAAGGAGCCTGAGTCCACATGAACCTGCGCTTTCCGATTTTCTGGGGCCTGTCGGGGTTGCTGCTCGTGGCCTGCGGTGGGGCCGGGCCGGCGTCGGCCCCGGCGACGGCCAAGTACCGCTTCGCGGTGATCCCGAAGTCGCTGGACCTGCCCGTCTTCAACTACGCCAAGGTCGGCGCGGAGCGGGCCGCGGCCGCCCTGGGCAACGTGGAGATCATCTGGCGCGCCTCGGAGACCGCCGACCAGCTCCGCCAGAAGGAGATCCTGGAGTCATTCATCACCCAGCGCGTGGACGGCATCGCGATCTCCTGCACGAACGGCGACTTCCTGACCGACACCATCAACAAGGCGGTGGACTCGGGGATCCCCGTGGTGACCTGGGACGCCGACGCGCCCAAGTCCAAGCGCATCGCCTTCTACGGGGTCGACGACTTCGCCTCCGGCAAGATCATGGGGGAGCAGACGGCCAAGCTGCTGGGCGACAAGGGGACGGTGGCCATCATCACGAGCCTGGGGGCGGAGAATCTCCGCCGCCGCCTAGAGGGCGTGCAGGAGTCGCTCCAGGGCCATCCCGGGATCAAGGTGGTGGAGGTCTTCGACATCAAGGAAGACGCGGTTCGCTGCGTCGAGATCATCGCCACCGCGACCAACAAGTACAGCGACCTGGGGGCCTGGATCTCGGTGGGCGGCTGGCCGGTGTTCACCCGCAACGCCCTCGCCCCCGTGAATCCCGCGCGCACCAAGTTCGTCAGCTTCGACACCATCCCCCCCGCGCCCGAGATCATGCGGGCGGGCAAGGTCCAGGTCCTGATTGGCCAGAAGTACTTCGGATGGGGCAGCGAGCCGGTCCGGCTTCTGGCCGGGATCAAGGCGGGCAAGCCGCCCGCCAAGAGCGTCATGGACTCGGGAGTGGACGTGGTGACGCCCGAGAACCTGGAGGCGTACGTCGCCGAGTGGGCCAAGCTCGAAAAGAACTAGCCGCGGAGGGGGAGTCGGGCGGGACGCCTGGCCCCGAACAGGGAGCGTAGGGCCCGGGGGGGAGGAGGTGTTGGCCAAGATGCCGAGCGGGCCGCCCGGACCTCCGCACACCCTGACAAACGCGGCTGGAGCCGAGGTCACGATCGGCGAACTGGGCGGGGTCATCCGCTCCCTGCGCGTTCCTGATCGCCGCGGCCACGTGGCCGACGTCGTGCTCGGCTTCGACTCCGAGGGCGACTATGCGCTAGCGGGCCCCGCCTTCGGAGGCATCGTGGGCCGCTACGCGAACCGCATCGCCAAGGGACGCTTCACGCTCGAGGGCGTGGAGCACCGTCTCTCCGTCAACGACGGAGAGAACCATCTGCACGGCGGGCTCCGGGGCTTTGGGCGGGTCCGCTGGGCATCCCAAGCGGTCCGGACCGCTGAGGGTCCTGGCGTGCGTCTGACCTACGCGAGCCGGGACGGCGAGGAGGGCTATCCGGGGGACCTCGCCGTGACTGTGCTCTACACGCTGAGCGAGGCCAGCGAGCTCTGGATCCGCTACGAGGCCGTCACCAATAAGGATACCGTCTTGAACCTCACCAGCCACCCCTACTTCAACCTGGCCGGAGAGGGGGAGGGGGACATCCTCGATCACGAGTTGACGATCGAGGCCGACCGCTACACTCCCGTGGGGCCCGGCCTCATTCCTACCGGCGTCCTCGCCCCCGTGGCCGGCACCCCCCTGGACTTCAGGAAGCCGATGGCGATCGGGGCCCGCATCGGGGTCGACGATCCGCAGCTGGCCCTCGGACGAGGCTACGATCACAATTTCGTCCTGAACGGCCAAGCGGGCACGCTCCGCCGCGCGGCTTCGGTGTGGGAGCCCCGCCGCGGCCGGGTGCTGGAGGTGCTCACCTCCGAGCCGGGGCTGCAGTTCTACTCCGGGAACGGCCTTAAGGGGTCCCCGGTCGGCAAGGCCGGGAAGCGCTACCTCGGGCGCTCCGGATTCTGCCTCGAGACCCAGCACTTCCCGGACTCTCCCAACCAGCCGGAGTTCCCGAGCACGCGGCTCAAGCCCGGTCAGAAGTACGAGACCACCACCGTCTACAAGTTCTCCACGGACCGCGCGGGCTGAGGCGGGGGGGCCAAGCGCCCGGAGGCCGTCCTGCGACGAGGTGGGCTCAGAGCTCGCTCCGGCCCGCCCCGAGACCCAGGGCCACCCGGCTCTCGAAGCTCAAATAGCTGACGAGCATCGTGAGCTTTAGGATGCCCCGGTCGTCGAGTCCCGCGGAGCGGAGCGTGTCGAGGTGCTCCGCGCGGGTTGTCCAGGGCATCTCGGTGAGGCGCGCGGCGTGTTCCAGGAGAAGGCGCTCCCGGGGGGGCAATCCAGGGGGGACCTGGCCGCGGTTCAGGGCCTCGGCGACGGCGGCGTCGTCGCCCAGCCGGGCCAGGCTCCGCCGGTAGGATCGGTAGCCGGTGGGGCAGCGGTCCAGGCTGGACACGAAGAGGGCGACTCGGACCCGCGTCACCGCCTCCAGGCCCGGGGTGGGCCGGAGCTGGAAAGCCCGCCACTGCGACGCCAGCGCGCACGCTTCCGGGTTACCGCCAAGGATGCGGTAGAAAGCGCCCGGTTCGTCCTCCGGAGAATCCCTGCTCGGCTCGGCCAGGGGCGGAGGCGGCGCGGGCCGGGGGCCCCTCTCTCGCGGCCGGAAGGGGGGCAGCGCGCTCTCGTACTCGAACCGGATGCCGAGCCCGTCCGCCATGCGGTTGAGGTAGTTGAAGTGGGCGCAGCCCAAGACCACGTGCAGGATCTCCTCTTCCCGGAAGTCCGCCCGCCGAAGTCCGTCCACCCCCGCCGGGTTGAGAGCCCAGGGGGTGTGGCTGAGCGTGTCCACGTACTCCAGCATCGCGCGGTCACGGGCGGACAGCCCGGCCTGGCGGAAGTCCGCCTTCATCCGGCGGGCAAGCGGCTCGTCGTCCGTGGCGGCACGCAGAAACTCTGCGTGAGCCGTCACTCAATAGAAGCAGTTGTTGGCGGAGGAGGTGACGGTGTTGATCATCTCCCGCGTAGCCCAGGGGAGCGAGCGCGGGCTCCAGTGAATGGCCGCGCTCATTCCGAAGGCCAGCCCCAGCCCTTCCGGGTCGAGGCTGTGCGACTTGACGATGTTCGCCACCTCCCCCGTGGGGGGCGTGTAAACCGCGGGACGCTCCCCCCCGCCCGCGCGCAAGCGGGCGTACACGTCCTTCAGCTCCCCCTCGGCCGCGGCCACGCCGATCATCCTTATCCAGCCATCCCCGGCAGGAGGGTCGTCCTTGGCCTTCGTGACAATCTCCACGGCCCCCATGATAACCGCCCCTGGCCAGGGGGACATCCGCGCACGCCCGTAGAACCTATGGTCACCCGCGCTTAGGAATACGGCGGCCGCCCCTCCGGGCCTAGCCCAGGCGCTGGCTCTCGGATGGCGTAACCTGCTCCCGCAGAAGCGCCTGCCCCGGGGCGGCCCACCCCCGAGGACCTCGCGCCGAGCCTGGAAGGGGAATTGCTTTCCCGCTTGGCGTCCCCGGGCGTACCCAAGCACCCGGGACCGGACTAGGATCAGGCGGGGAGGAGCGATGGCGGACACCTGGGACGCCGTGCGACGCGAGCGGTGGCTGGCCGTGGGCTGCCTCGCCCTGGGCCTGAACAGTGCCTATCTGGCCGCGCGCAGCGACCCCACGCTCTTCTATTTCAGCAACATCGTGCTTCACGTGGTCCTCGGCCTCGCGGTCACGGCCGCGCTCGTGCCCCTCCTCCGGAGCCGCTTTTCGGTCCTCGGTCCGCTCCTGAAGGCGGCCGCCCTCTGCCTGGGAGCCGCCGTCGCGCTCGGCGTGTTCTTGATGATCTTCGGAGCCACCCGGCCGTACCGCTGGGCGCTCTATGCCCATATCGGCAGCGCGGGTCTGGCCGCGCTTCTCACGCTCGCGCACGTGCTGGGGCGGGCGGCGGGCAGCCCCCGGGCCCTCGACGCGAACCAGGCCATGGTCGCCGGCGCCTGCCTGGCCCTGGTGGCGGCTCCTTTCGCCCGCCTCCATTCCGACCGTGATCCTCAGCCCCTCCGCCCCATCATCAACCCCGCCCTGCCGCCTCTTTCCATGGAGGGGGAGGGCGCGGGAACGGGGAGCCCGTTCTTCCCCTCTTCGGCGGAGACCAACACCAAGGGCATCATCCCTGCCAACTTCTTCATGACCAGCAAGACCTGCGGCCGCTGCCACCAGGACATCTACGACCAGTGGAACTCCTCCGCCCACCATTTCTCTTCCTTCAACAACCAGTGGTACCGGAAGTCCATCGAGTACATGCAGGACGTAACCGGCACCACGCCCTCGAAATGGTGCGCGGGCTGCCATGACCATGCCGTCTTCTTCAACGGCCGCTTCGACCGGCCCATCCGGTCCCAGATCGACACCGCTGAGGCGCAAAACGGCCTTGGCTGCACGTCTTGCCACTCCATCGTGCACGTCAAGAGCACGATGGGCCAGGGCGACTTCACGATCGAGTACCCGCCCCTGCACGACCTCGCGGTGAGCGAGAACCCGGTTCTGGCCTGGGGCCACGACTACCTGCTCAAGCTCGATCCCCGGCCGCACCGGCAGACCTTCTTGAAGAGCTTCCACACCCGCCAGACGCCGGAGTTCTGCTCCTCCTGCCACAAGGTGCACCTGGACGTTCCCGTGAACGCCTACCGCTGGTTCCGAGGCTTCAACGAGTACGACAATTGGCAGGCTTCCGGGATCTCCGGGGAGGGGGCGCGGTCGTTCTACTATCCGGCCCGGCCCCAGAAGTGCGCGGACTGCCACATGCCCCTCGTGGCCAGCCACGAC
>Ga0210399_10004539_pt1 | contig 10786 bp, 8 predicted proteins | sample IncBWC14MmetaG_FD_150865 | JGI IMG/M metagenome (GOLD analysis project Ga0210399, IMG submission 150865) | Forest soil microbial communities from Barre Woods Harvard Forest LTER site, Petersham, Massachusetts, United States - Inc-BW-C-14-M | ecosystem: Environmental > Terrestrial > Soil >...
CGGGAACACGCGTGTTCAGCATGGGCACGGCCGGTTGCAACATGGGGTGTTTCTTCTGCCAGAACTGGGATATTTCGAAATCGCACCAGGACCAGGTGCGCTCGCAGCCTGTGCCGCCGGAGGAAGTGCCGTTGCTCGCGATGAAATACGGTTGCGATTCGATCGCGTTTACGTATAACGAGCCGACGATATGGGGCGAGTATGTGATTGATATTTGCCGCGCGGCCAGGAAACACGGCTTGAAGACGGTGATGGTGACCAACGGCTACATCACTTACGAAGCGTTTCACGACATTTATGATCACGTCGATGCGGCGAACGTGGACCTGAAGGCGTTTACCGAGGGATTTTACGGCAAGATTACACTGACGCATCTGGAGCCGGTGCTGAAGACTCTGGCGTGGCTGAAAAACGAGACCGACGTCTGGTTCGAGCTTACGAATCTGATGATTCCCACGCTCAACGACGATCCCGCGGAGACGCAGCGCCTGGCTGAGTGGGTGTTGCAACATCTGGGGCCGGACGTGCCGCTGCACTTCACAGCGTTTCATCCCGATTTCAAGCTGCGCGACAAACCGGCTACGCCGCCCGAAACTCTGCATCGCGCGCGAGAGATTGCACTAAAAGCGGGCCTGCATTTTGTGTACGAAGGAAATATCTACAGCAATGCGGCCAACACGTATTGTCCCGGGTGCGGCGAACTGCTGATTCGCCGTTCCTGGCACGATGTGCAAGACAACCGCATGAAAAAAGGGAATTGCCCAAAATGCGCGCGAACCATTCCTGGCGTCTGGCAAACGTTTTGTAGCTCACCCCTTCAGGGGTGAGGCTTTACCTTTGCTCGAGCAAAATTGTGCCGGGGTAACGAAAACCCTCAGGCCTAAAAGGCCTGAGCTACAAGCGCTATCGTTTCGCAAGCTGCGCAACGAAATGCAGCTTCCTGCCAAACAACCGCGAAAAGGGAAACGGGTACAACGGAAGATCGGTGGAAAATTCCGCGGGTTGCAATCCGCAGGAGGCAAAATGTTCCTGCCACTTGATCCGAGACTGATAGTTGTAAGTGAGTGTGACGCCATGCGGCCGGTTGCCCACCCAATCCATCGCCCGCAGCGTGGCGTGATCAAACGAAGACTCGCTCAGGTGATCTTTCAGCAAAACACATGTGCGCGAAACGCGCGCAGCCTCGCGCAGGAGTTGCGTGACATCCGTGGTGTGGTGCAGCACATCCACGAATAAACAGACATCGAACGACATATCGGGGAAAGGAAGTTTCGCGCCATCGAAAGCACGGCAGGCGACGCGGCAGGACGGCCGCGGAATCACCTCCACTCCTTCCAGGGCAAGCTCCGGGCGGCGTTCCGCTATCAGGCTCGCGATTGTGCCGTCGCCGCAGCCGATATCGAGAACACTTCGTGCGCCTTCAGGGATCAGCGGAGTCAGCACCCCGGAAAGAACACGGGCGCGGCGGCCAAAGACGAGTGCCCGATGTCCGCGGGCGATCCAGGACAACGGCCACGACTGATGCGTGGAAGTCATCGTAGCCTTAAAGTCTTCAAGTTGTTTCGCATTTTTTGCGATGGAGAATCCATTTCGCCAGAATTCGAATAGTGTGCGAAACTGCGATGCGACAATTCCCGACTAAAACTTTAGCACACGCAAGGCAGGGGGACACTGGAGCTCGATGACGGATTCAGCGCAAGCAGCGGCAAAGCAGGGAATCGATCCGTGGGAAGCAGCTTATCTGCGTTTCGAAACGCCGGAGGAAGAGATCCGGAAATTTACGGAGCGATTGCGTCGCCTGGGCGTCAGCCAATGGCCGCGCGAAACAAATGTGATGGAGCTTTTCTGCGGCCGCGGCAACGGATTGCACGCCCTGGCTCGGCTCGGCTTCCAGAATGTCGAAGGCGTGGACCTCTCCGCGCGCTTGCTGGCGGAATACAGGGGAGAGGCGCGTTGTTATGAGGGCGACTGCCGCGCACTGCCGTTTGCGGAGCAGAGTAAGGACGCCGCTATCGTGCAGGGCGGATTGCACCACCTGCCGGTTTTGCCGGACGATCTCGAACGCGTATTTGCCGAACTAAAGCGTGTCCTGCGGCCCGCCGGCCGCGTGGTATTCGTGGAGCCCTGGCTGACGCCGTTCCTTCGCTTCGTGCATGGTGTTTCGGAAAACCTGATGGCGCGGCGCCTTTCTGTGAGACTGGACGCGCTGGCCACGATGATTGATTACGAGCGCCAGACTTACGAAAACTGGCTCGGACGCCCGCAGGAAATTTCGGAGCTGGCGCGGCAATATTTTGAGCCGGAGCTTGAAACGTTTGCGTGGGGCAAATGGAATTTTGTGGGCCGCTCGCGCTCCTGAACGCCGCAACTGGGTTTTTCCGCCGATGTAGGGGCCGCTTTCCGAAGCGGGCGCCTGGCACGCCAGCACGTCGCGGCCTCCAGACTTACGGCAATTTTCCTAAAGGCCCGATGCGCGGGCAATCGTGATTTGCGGAAACAGCGTGTCGGGTGAAACGGGGCTGAGTGGCAGGCCGTCGGCGTCCTCTTCCTGCCCGTGCCGGTGACGCGAGCGGAACGCCTGGATGCAGACGCGTCCGACATAATAGCCGCTGTAAATCAGGTTTCCCCGGACGACGTCGCCCTTATAGATCAACACCTGCGTGCGGAGGTAACGCACAAACCGGGAATGCGGACGGATGGGAATCAGCGGATTGGCACGCGCGATTTCGGTCTGTGAATTGGTGCAATTCGCAAGTTGCACCACAGTCAGCATCCCGCCGGTGCGCATTTCGTCGCCGGTGGCGTTCACAAACGTGGTGTGCAGATCAGGCCGCGGCAGAAGTTGCACGGACTTAACGCAGCCAGCCAGCGTCAGATCGCGAACCAGCATGTTCACGCCTTCGTCCAGATTCCGGTCCAAGTGATGAATGAATTTGTGCTGTGTGATGGAAAGGGCCGCACTTGTTTCGCGGGAATAAGTGCCCAGCCAGGCGTCCTGGCCAAAGACGGTTTCCGGCTTCTCCCAAAGCCGGACGTGGTCGCGCCGGCTGTAACTGTTAAAACTTTTTTGCCAGGTAACTTCCTGGCGCTGTCCCTGGAGGTATTGCGTGGTGATAGGCGCGTTGGGATAGTTGGAGAGAGTGAGAAAAGCTTCAAATTCGCGCAGCACACTATGCGTTGAGATGCGATCCGCATTCGTCCAGCCCGATGAGTGAAACGCCGACTCCATCTGGCCGCGTGAACCGAGAAAAAGGACATTCACGAGATCGGCCTCTTTCCCTTTACCCGTATATGTCCGGGAGGTGTTTTTCTGCAGCAGCATTTCCACATCGCCGCGTTCCAGTTCGTCCATCTGGAAAGACACCTGCGGAAGTTCGGGCTGGTCGCCGACATAGAGCGGAACATTCAATCGCAGCCGCAGGTCGGTGCCCGGAGGCAGATAAATTTCCGGCTCCGGAAGAACGGTGAACAAGCGATAGACAATCAAACTCGGCGCGCTGTAGGGATTAAGCGACGGCAAATGCCCCAGACCGTCCGTGATTCGCCCCTGCGGAGTGTACGTCGCCAGGATGCCGTGTATTGTGCCCTTGCGTACCTTTTCCCGCGCGTTGTCCACCTCCACAACCTGGGAGGCGATGGGGAGAGCGTTTCCGTCAGCGGTAACGATGCGGTCGAAAATAATTTCCAATGACGCAGTTTCGTGGATTAACCCCAGCCCAACTTTCCGCGCAGCGACTACTTGTCCGTCCACCTCGAGACCCGCCGGGAAGACCGGAGCGCCGTCGCAATCCGGAGATTGAATCAGGACCGCACGGATAGCGGTGCCCGGCTTGGAGCTGTAGGAAGCGACTGGATCCAGCAGGCGCACCCAGAAGGACTTTCCCGCGGAAATATTTTCACAATTCGCGCGGGCCGGCCGAGCGGGAACCAAGACGATCGATGTTAGGAGTAAAAACGCGGCGACCAGCCGCACCCGGTGGAAAACAGGAGCCGCCGGGTTGCAGCGGCCTGCAGAAATATTTGTTGAAAAACAGCTCATGCCTCAAACACCCCAACTGAAACCTCAGCCACTCCTTGTTTAGTGTGCCGCCGCCGGCCAAAGAGTTGGCTCCGTGGTGAATTAATTTTCTTCTGGTGTAACTGGCTGAGAGGACAGGTGGGTGACTCTCAACTTCGGGCCGGGGCCCGCGATAAATGCTCAACTAAGATTTTGCCGCCTGGGCGGAGAAGAACCGCGCAATTAGAAGACGAACCGGGCGCTCCCGGTTGCGATTTATTTTCTCAATGCGCGGCAGGGATGAGGCTAGTGGGGCTCCTTAATCTCCGTCGCCGAGCCCACCTTCACCGTGCTGCCGTAACGCTTGTAATTGGAGTAGCGGATGGTCATGCGAATGTGCACATCCCCCGAGCGAAAGTGAAGGTAATCGTCGGCGCGGGTGTACACCGGAAACCAGAAACCCTTCTCGATGTTCTGCCGGTAGGTTCGAAACCTCGGAAAAACGTTTTCATTGTTCTTGTTGATGATGTCCGGCACCGCTTTGCCGTCGGACATCACGATCTGCAAATCGTTTTCGTCAACCCAAACTCGGCCCTGGAAGTAACGCTGCTTTTTCTCAATGGCTTGCGGCGCGCCGTCAAAAATGTAGCAGGATAACTCGTCCACCTGCTGCCTCCCGACGTAAGTAACGTTGTATTTGGGCAGGTCTTCGGCGTTTAAGACAAACGGCTGGACGTTGCGCACGTCGTCGAGGTCTTGCTCACTCAACTGTATGCGACGCAGCGAGTCCGGAGGCGCGAACGTGACCTTTTCAAAGCGCTTTCCGTCGGGCGTAAATACGATTTCACTGGTCATACGGTACTCGCCATCCGGACGATCATCGTCGTCAATCGTTTGAATAGAAAACGTCTGCGTGTAGGTATAGTTGCTGCGCTCCAGCCGGAATTCCGATTCGCGTTCGGAGAAGCGCTTGATGATCTGGTCCACTGGCTGCTTTGGCGGTTCGTTCAAGATGGGACTGTCGCCGGGGGAATGGATCGATTGCGGCGGTGGGGCGGAATGGTAGGTCTGGCTCGCGGGCTGCTGCGGCGGAGGTGGCGGGGGAGGAGGAGCTTGCGTGCGCGGAGAAGCAGGATGCGGCAGCGGGCCGGGGTCTTGCGCGCGCGCGGTGGTGGAAAGTCCGAGATAAAGGGCGCCGGCGAGTAAAAGCGACGAACTGTAAATCCAATGTCTGGTCGTTCGAGACACAACAAACCTCGCTAGTAAACAGTTTATATCTCTATAGAGTTTACCTTAAGCCGCGGGGTTGCATGGCCCTCAGGTGGATCGCCACTTCAGAAAGACGGCTGCCAGCGGGGGCAGGGTAAGCGCCAGCGAATAGCGGCGCCCCTGCCATGCATGCTCGCCGGCATTCATCCCGCCAAGGTTGCCGACGTTTGAGCCGCCGTAACGTTCTGCGTCGGTGTTCAGAACTTCTTCGTAGTGGCCGGGACGCGGCACCCCGATGTGATAGCCATAGCGCACCACGGGCGTCGCGTTCAGGATCACGATCAGCAGGTCGTCTGGGTTCTTGCCGCGGCGGATGAAGGAGTAGACGCTGTTGTCGGAGTCGTTCGCGTCCACCCATTCGAAACCCTGCCAGTCGAAATCTACCTGATGGAGCGCGGGCTCGCTTGCCAAAAGTTTATTCAGGTCGGCCGCCAGCCGTTGGATGCCAAGGTGCGAATCGTGTTGCAGCAGATGCCAGTCCAGACTGCGTGTTTCGCTCCATTCCTGCCGCTGCGCGATTTCCTGTCCCATGAACAGGAGCTTTTTGCCGGGATGCGCGTATTGATAGGCCAGGAGCAACCGGAGGTTCGCGAACTGCTGCCACATGTCGCCCGGCATTTTATGCAGCAGAGAGTTTTTCCCGTGGACGACCTCGTCGTGCGAAAAAGGCAGCATGAAGTTCTCGCTGAACGCATAGAGCAGCGAGAAGGTCAGCTTGTTGTGCTCGTAGCGCCGGTAGATGGAGTCCTTGGAAAAATAGCTCAGCGTGTCGTTCATCCAGCCCATGTTCCACTTCAGGCTGAAGCCGAGACCGCCGAGATAAGTCGGCCGCGAAACTCCCGGCCATGCCGTCGACTCTTCGGCGATGGTCAGCACGCCGGGGAAGCGCTGATGCACCACTTCATTCAACCGCTTGAAAAAATCGATGGCGTCGAGATTTTCGCGGCCGCCGTAACGGTTGGGAATCCACTCGCCCGGCTGGCGCGAATAGTCGAGATAGAGCATCGAAGCGACCGCATCCACGCGCAACCCGTCGATGTGATATTTGTCCAGCCAGAAAAGCGCGTTGGAAATCAGGAAATTCACCACTTCATTGCGGCCGTAGTTGTAAACCAGCGTGCCCCAATCGGGATGCGAGCCCTGGCGCGGGTCGGAGTGCTCGTAGAGATGCGTGCCGTCAAACTGCGCCAGGCCGTGCGTGTCGCGGGGAAAGTGCGCGGGCGTCCAGTCGAGCAGCACGCCCAGGCCGGCCTGGTGGGCGCGGTCCACAAATTCCATGAAGTCGGTCGGAGATCCATAACGGCTGGTGGCCGCAAAATAACCCAGCGTCTGATAGCCCCACGAACCGTCGTAGGGATGCTCCATGATGGGCAGCAGTTCGATGTGCGTGTAGCCGAGCTCCTTGACGTATGGAATCAATTGGTCGGCGAGTTCGCGATAGCTGAGCCAGCGATTGTTCTCCTCGGGCATGCGCCGCCAGGAGCCGAGGTGCACTTCGTAAACGGAAATGGGCTGCTCGAGCCAGTTTCTGGTGGAACGATGCTGGAGCCAGTCCGTGTCGTTCCAGGAATGTTTGTCGAGCCGCGCGACGACCGAGCCGGTGTTTGGCCGCAGCTCCGATCGGAAACCGTACGGATCGGCTTTCAGCGGCAAAATATTGTTTTGCGGGCCGACGATTTCGTATTTGTAGATGACGTCCTCGCCGAATTCGGGGATGAAGAGCTCCCAGATGCCCGAATTGCCGCGCGAGCGCATGGGGCTGACCCGGCCGTCCCAGCCGTTGAAATCGCCAACAACGCTGACGCGCCGAGAATTGGGAGCCCATACGGCGAAGTGCACGCCGCTGACGCCTTCGAGCGTCTTTATATGCGCGCCGAGTTTTTCATAGGTATCATAATGCCGGCCTTCGCCCATCAGGTAGAGATCGAACTCTGAGAGGAGATAAGGAAAGGCGTATGTATCGTGCGCTTCCCAGACGTCACCGTAGTGATTGCGAAAGCGAAGACGATAACTGGAAGCGGTGGGAGCGGCCTCGCTTGGCGTGGGAAGAGTAGCCTCAAAAAATCCCGTGTCGCGGTAGCGCCGCATGGGAATCGGCTCAGGTTTGTCCTGCAGTATGATTTGAGCTTCGACGGCGCGCGGCTGAAACGCGCGGATGGACCAGAGGCGCCCCTGCGGCGACTCCACGGGATGCGGCCCGAGCAGGCCGAAGGGATCCGCGTTACGCGCGCCCAGCAGGGAAGCAAGGCGAGCGCCGAAGTCGTCCACGGCCGCAACTTTCGCACGGGAAGGGGTCAATTCAGGCACGCGGCCATTCTAGCGGAAGCCACCCGCGCGGCCAACTGGCGATGTGAACCCATTTGCGCAAGCGTCGCAGGATACTGACGGTGCTCCGTACGCGCCCATCTAACTAGTCAACCGAGGTAGAGGGTCGATTTCAGAGCTCCGGGTCACTGTCCGGACCGCGTCGCTCAAAACTGCTCTCCACGTCGCGTGCGCCGTGGAGAACGCGGACAACCTCGACGGCACTTGAATCGCCACGATAAAAAATAACATAGCGCTGAAACGGGAAACTTCGCATCTGCGGGGCAATTCATCGCGCTGGCGGCTCATGCCTGGGTTGCGAGGCAGCTTTTCTATCGCTTCGTTTAGTTTGTCGATAGAAATATCCGCGTGTTCTTCGCTGTCGTCCGCGACGTAATTCCAGATTTCAATCAGGTCCAGGATTGCACGAGGAGAAATGAGCAAACGGAGCATTTACTTAGCTCGTTTGGATCTTTTCTGGCGAGCTGCCTGTTTGAGTTTGTCGGGGTCGAAGGAAGAAACCGGGCCGATATCCAAGCCTTCCCGAATGTCCTGGCGCAGTCTCTGAACCTTCAGGGAGCGGAGTTGATCTTCCAATTCAAGCAGCCTTAAAGCTTCGCGGACGACCTCGCTCGCGGAGCTATAGGAGCCAGAGGCAATCTTCTCGCGGATCATCTCTTCAAGGCGCGGGGTAAGGCTGATGTTCATCGGCATGTGTTCGCCTCCACGGCTGCGGTCAAAGAATAGGCCCGATGGCAAAGAATGTCAATTTATAGCAAGAACTGATGTGGACGAATCAGTCACAATGGGGCTTCCGATTGCAGTTGGCGTAGCGGGCTTGCCGTGTGGCGGGCCGCAGGATAAAGTTGGCGGGCGGTGTCTGAATTATGTGTGACTCCGCTAGTTCAAAATTGCCAAAGCGGAGAGATTTTGTGAAACGCAGATTCGCCTGGGGCGCTTGGATGGTATGGGTGATGGGAACTTCCTTCGGACTGACCGCTGTTGCGCAAGACCGTTCGCAAGGCCGCTCAATGGTGATTTCGCGGCAGGGAATCGTGGCGGCGGAGTCGCCGCTGGCCGCGCAAGCCGGCGTGCGCATCCTTGAGCAAGGCGGCAACGCCGTCGATGCGGCAATCGCCACGAACGCGATGATGGGTGTCGTTTCTCCAATGATGAACGGCATCGGCGGCGACCTCTTTGCGATCGTCTACGACGCGAAAGCCAACAAACTCTACGGCCTGAATGCCAGCGGCTGGGCGCCGAAAAATCTCACTCCGGAGCTCCTGAAGAAAAAAGGCCTGCGGGACATGCCAGAGACCGGCGTGAACACCATCACCGTCCCCGGCGCCGTGGACGGCTGGCAGAAGCTGGCCGACAAATTCGGACGCAAGAAATTGAGCGGTGACCTGGCACCGGCCATCCAAACCGCGCGCGACGGATTTCCCGTCACCGAATGGGTGGCCCTGTACTGGAGCGGTGCAACAGACTACCTGCGCGGCGACGATGCCGCCGCAAAATTATATTTGCCGCAGGATCGTCCTCCCAAAGCCGGCGACATTTTCGCCAATCCAGACCTGGCCTGGTCGCTGCAGCAGATTGCGGCGCACGGACGCGACGCCTTTTATAAAGGCGAAATCTCCAAAAAGATTCTGGAAACGATTGAGCGCCACGGCGGCGTGATGACTCCGCAGGATCTGGCGGAATTTTCCAGCGAATGGGTAGAGCCCATCTCCACCACCTATCGCGACTGGACCGTCTACGAACTGCCGCCCAACGGCCAGGGGCTCGCCGCACTGGAAATGCTGAACATCATGGAGACGTTTCCGCTTGGCCAACAGAAAGACTACGCCTACGGCTCCGTTAACGCGCTTCATGCCATGATCGAAGCTAAGAAACTCGCCTACGCCGACCTGCAAAAATACATCGGCGAACCGCGCGGCCAGAAGCTGCCGGTTGCCGCGCTTCTCTCGAAAGAACACGCCGCCACGCGCGCCAAACTCATCGACCCCGACCACGCCAATTGCGATCCCAGCGCCGATCCCCGCGTCGGGAACGACACCACTTTTCTTACGGTAGTCGACCGCGACGGAAACATGGTCTCCCTGATCCAGAGCAATTTCGATCTATTCGGCTCCGGAATCGTCGCGCCCGAAACAGGCTTCGCCCTCCACAATCGCGGAGCCTTGTTCACGCTGGAGGCTGATTCGCCCAACATGCTTGCCGGCCACAAGCGCCCTCTTCACACGATCATTCCGGCTTTCGCGCAAAAGGGTGACACCCGCGTAGCGTTCGGCATCATGGGCGGCTGGAACCAGTCGCAGGCCCACGCGCAATTCATCGCCAACATGGTGGATTTCAAGATGAATATCCAGGCGGCGCTGGAGGCGGCACGATTCACCAAGCGCACCTTTGGCGGTTGCGACGTTCAAATGGAAAACCGGTTTTCGTCGAAAGTGCGCGAAGAACTGGCGGCGAAGGGGCACAAGATCGAGCTGGTGGGCACTTTCTCCGCCTCAATGGGCGGAGGGCAGGTGGTGTTGCGTGACTTCTCAAAGGGCGTCAACTACGGAGCATCCGATCCGCGGAAAGACGGCGCCGCTATCCCCGAGTTACCAGTCGAGTAAAATACTGTTCGATACATGGGTGGGTACCGTTGGCAACCGGTACGCGTGGGGGAGTACGGCAAAACAGTTCCGACAACACGTGCGGAATGTGCACCGGTGTTCCTATGATCCTACTGGGAAGAACTGGCTACGCTGCGTAAGTCATGTGTTATCAATATGTTGTGGAATGCAGTTCTTGGCGAGCCACTTGCACAGTTTCCCCTTTTTCCTTGTGCAAGTGAACTGGGAAACAAAAGCGAGTGGGAGGAGCCCGGCATATGCAATTCTCAGAGCGGTTTCCGAGAAAGATCCTGATATTGACTGGCGCTAGTTTGCTCCTGTTGGCGTGTGCCCCAAATGGCCGCGCGCAGAGCGACGACGTCGCCGGTCAGTATGTCTGCTCCGAAGCCCGCGTGGCTGGGAAATCCGTACCCTGCACGGCGCCGCCGCTCTCCTTGAAGAGCGATGGAAAGTTTGAACTGCAAGGCCGCGAAGGCAACTACCTGGTCAATGATAACTGGGTCGAATTGAACGGGACTGTCTTGAAGTCACGCGCAAAGCGGGAAGCCGGCCACAAGATCGTCTTCCGGTTTCATAACAGCAAGGGCGCCTG
>Ga0210399_10004540_pt1 | contig 10785 bp, 16 predicted proteins | sample IncBWC14MmetaG_FD_150865 | JGI IMG/M metagenome (GOLD analysis project Ga0210399, IMG submission 150865) | Forest soil microbial communities from Barre Woods Harvard Forest LTER site, Petersham, Massachusetts, United States - Inc-BW-C-14-M | ecosystem: Environmental > Terrestrial > Soil >...
TCCTTGAGGTTCTGGATGAGCTGCATCACCTTGGCGTTGAGTTTATTTCCCTGCGGGAAAACATTGACACGAGCGGCCCCCTTGGTCGAGCGATGGTCGTTATCGTCGGAGCGATTGCAGAACTTGAACGCAGCCTCATCGTCGAGCGGGTGAAGGCTGGGATGCGCAGGGCGAAGCTGGAAGGAAGAAGAATCGGTCGGCAGCCATTGAATATCGACAGAGAGCAAGTTGTGGCTGACCGAAAATCGGGGATGTCACTGACCCAAGTCTCCAGGAAACATCGGATTTCCAGGGCATCGGTCTGTCGTCTGGTGAAGGAATCGGGAGCAAGCCCAACACGCGTGATTGTTCTGGAAAATGCGGCGTGATGTTTCAAACGGTGTTAGGCGTGAGCAGCTTTTCGTTTTTGGAATGCTTTGCACTGACAGAAAAGCCGCTCGGTCGTTTTTGGGTCTGGATTAGGCCGCCAGCCGTTGCAGCCGTAAGTTCTATGTAGCGACTGCGGATGCCCGCAAACGCAGATTTCGTCGCGGAACACATGACCCTCGCCCCGAGTGTCATGCGTCCACATCTGCGGGGCAATCGGGTATTTCCTCTACACTCGTTTCAACCCGTAAGCTTGCGCGGCCAAAGCAGCCAGCTGGCTGCTAGCACGCAAGGGTCAATTCCTGAGCGCCCGTAACTCGCTGATTCTAACGAGGCGAAACTTGCAACCCGAGGCTAGTCCATGAGCACAGGTTACGAACCACTGCTCCGACCTTTGTGAGGCTGTGGTCGCAGGTACGTTGCCGACTCAGTCTCCAGGCAACAGCGCAGTCACCCTAGCAGCGATAAATTACGAATGTTCACGCTTCGGGGACACAGCCGATGCGTGAACGGACTCCCCAGCGCGGCACTCGCTTAGAATGAACTTATGACTCTGAGCCATTTTGCGGAGCATTTCTGGACGTATTCCATTTGGAGCCTCAAATTTCTAGTCGTCATACCCCGAATTCTTATCATCGTGTTGCTTGCGACCGCGAGCCTCGCCATTGCGTACTGGAAGCAACGTCCATTTCAGAACCCTCTCTGGAAGAACTCGCATTGGTTCGTATTAACTCAGCTTCTTTTTTTTCCAATCACGATTTCTATGGGGGTCCTCTATCCAGCCGACGGTCCAAGCTTCTTGCGCTCCACACCGCCTCATCCGCTCGCAAACAATGCGTGTGCCTTTCTCGGCTGGCTTTCACTGGCATTGGCCGCTTTCTGGGTCTATCGGATGAAAGGGTTCCGCTGGTTTGCAGCCAGCTTGGTTACACTGCTGGAAATGATTCTCTTGGGAGCCTTCTTCGTATCTGGAATGGCAATTACTGGTGACTGGTTGTGATGGGAGCAGTTTTGCGCACCAATGTCGGATGCTACGCTAAATGTGAAACGGGCACGTAAATGAAAAGGCTCCTTCTCCGCTCTCTAATTATCGCAATAATTCTTGGGCCGCTTTTGGCCTTTGTCATTTCCGCCGCTTCGTTTCGCCACGCAACGAAGTACGACCCTCCAATCAGCGAGGACGAAATGAAGCGGATGGACAACATGACTGTGAAAGAATTCAAGACGGCTTTGCGTGCGAGGGAAGTCAAACTCACCTACGCACAGTGGCTGGCCGAGTCAATTGGAACTCCGTATTTCTGGAAGAGCCTTGGTAGAGGTAGCTTGGTGCCAACGACTGGCATATTCCTCGCTTGCATCTGCATGGGTATCTTAGAACGGCGCAATGCTCGCGAGGTTGTAGTTCCACCCAAAAACGTCACGGAGACGCACGGGAATCCGCTAGCCTGAGTGCATCCTGCCGCCACGCGGGCGGAATGACAGCTGATTGGAGTGTCGTCACCGCTGCGCTACCGCGTCGTCCCACATGTGATGCGACAGCTTCCACTCCCCATTCGGCTGTTTGCGAAGAACGTTCAAGAACATCCCTTTGTGTGAAGAGGTCGTGGTCTTACCGTCCCGCGTACTAGTCCATTCCACCTCATCTGTTCCCCAGGCGTACGCCATCTTTCCGTCTCCGCCTATATTTTGAGGTGTCACGACCAGTTTTGTTATCTGTGTTGGAGGAGCATCGGGAGGGAACCAGAATTCGTTTAATCCTTTTTGTCCGATTCGTGGCTTATCACCGTGCGGCGGCAGCAGCACGCAATCCTCTGTAAACAGCGCACGAACGCCGTTTGCATCTCCCTTTAACCACGCTTCCGCGTATTTCTTGTGCACCTGCTTTATTTTCGCGAGGTCCTCTGTGGAAAGACTGTTGCTCGCCAGCTGAGCAATAGGCGATACCAACAAAACCGCTAGAAGCGGCACTAACGTATAAGTGTTCATGGAATCACCTCAGTGTTCCTGGATGTTGGACGCCTAACTTGCAATAAGGTACCCTGCGAACCTTATTGGCGAAATTTCTAACACAGCTGGTTTCTGCTAAGCTGACGATGCGATGGACGGCGTCCTACCGCTTTGGAATCACAACTTTGTTGTAGGCTTGTTGCTGACCGTATTAAGGCACCCCGCTTCTCTCGTCGCATATAGTGGCGGTCTTACGGCTGGCGACTACTGGTTCATTTTGGCTGCGCTGGTCGCCTTTATCATCCTCCAACAACTTCTCTCGTCGTTTGGTCGTCGTACGCGGGAATTTCTTGGGGAGCACGACCGCCTCCAGTCGAAGACCAGTGAACTTGACTGGCTAATCCGTGAGCAAGAACAAAATCCCGACCCTGCGACATTGAGATATTCAGAGCAGGAGTTCGAGGAAATGGTCTCGAACGCCTTGGATGAAATTCCGCCAGAGTTTGAGAGCGAGTGGAGGAATGTCGCGGTGACTGTGAGCACTGGTTACGCAACTGATGAACAAAAGGAAAAAATGGGAGTGCCGAAAAACCAGCTAATTCTCGGGCTTTACTCAGGCGTTGCCCGCACACGCGGAGTCAGTTCAGACAACTCAAGTCATGTCATTGTGCTCTATCAGCCAGCACTCGAATCGTACTGCGGCTCGGACAAAGAAAAATTGGTGCGAGAAATACGCCGAACGGTACTCCACGAATTAGCGCATCATCTCGGTATGTCACATCAGAGAATGAGAGAAATTGGTCTTTGAATGGGTCGAAGACGGCGAATCTTGGTCAGAAGGCACATCGAGTGGGGGACTGGCGAGAACAGGCGTCTACTGACCCATCGTGGCTTCAGGGGTAACTGCCGCTACAAAAGAACGGCTACGTGGTTGATTTGAACCACTGGATGGCGGCGGATTCGTCGGCGTAGATGTCGTAGATTTTGATGAGGTGTGTCATTTCCATCACTGCGCGGACACTGGGGGGCACGTTCGAAAGTTTCAGGTCACCACCGCGCGCGCGAATCGTTTTGAGGGCGTAGTTCATTTCGCCGAGAGCCTTATGGCTGCAGTAGCGAACCTGACTGAAATTCACCACGATTTGCTTGTGGCCGCTATCGAGCGATTCCGTGACGAGCTTGTGGAGTTGCCCGCCATCCTCCTTCCTCCAAATTTGCATGAAGGAATCTGAGACGTCGAGGACGGTGATTCCGTCCACCTGGCGCATCACTATCTGGGACATTGACTCTCTTGGAGTTGGTGGGAAGGATTGGATGGCGGACATGGGTCCTTCTGGAGCCGTTGAAGAGGATTGGATGGCAGCTTTGTTGTTGCGGGCTTCGAAGGATTGGATGGCGGCGGCTTCGTCGTCGTGGATGTCGAAGATTGGGAGAAGATGGGTTAGTTCCACTCCAGCGCGGAAGTTTGGAGGAACGTTCGAGAGCTTCAGATGGCCGCCCTGATTGCGAATTGTGGTCAGGGCGGCAACCAATTCGCCAAGAGCTGTGTGGCTGCTGTAGCCGACCTGGCTTAGATTCAAAACAATATTCTTTCGTCCGTGGCCGAGCGATTCGTGGACGAGATTGAGGAGCTTGCCGCGTTCTTCGCTGGTCCTCGAAATTTCCATAGCCGATTTAGGAATATCGAGGACGGTGATTCCGTCCACCTGGCGCATCACTATTTCGGACATGAGGGAAAATCTCCCTGGCGTGGAGTCAGCAGCAACTCCAGGAACGCGCTAAATCATTTCTTTCATTTATGGGCAAGTCGGAAATCCAAATTGCAGGTCTATCGTTCCGTTATCTTCGTTCTGCTGAAGTACAGAAATAAAAGTGTGGTTTTCTCTGAAAAAATCCCAGAGAAGGTCGTGGTTTACGATGTCACCTGGCTGAATCCGCGACTTCAGCTTGGCCTCCCTTTCTGGGTCGAGGTTATAAGTTTCTACTTTGCCCACTCGGAATTGCTTACCCTCATCCAATACAAGTACCAGTGAAATGGTTGCGCTCTTGTCGTTAGTTATCGTTTCGGGCTTCGCTGCGAAGTCAAGGTATCCGCGAGAACCGTAGAGCTGCCTAAGGGCATCCAACCCTTCTTTGATTTTACTCGCGTCCAACACGTCTCCCTCGTTTAAGAGAAAATGTTTACGTAATTCCTCTGGTGGGAAAATCAAATCAGCGTTGAGACGCTCCGTATCGTCAAATTCATGAAATTCGAGCTTCGGGGCTGACAGAAGCACCGTGGTCTGGCCGTTATCTTCGGCTTCATCACTATTAGGTTCCACGCTATCTGAGGTTTCATCACTATCAGGCTGTATGCCTTCTGCGCTTACTGGCACAGGATTTGCAAATCGAATGCCCTTCAAGCGATATTGAATCCCCTCGTTTACATGAACGGTAACTGAAACGTGCTGCTCGATGGCGTCACTCCTAATAATTTGGACCTTCGCTGTTGAAGTCATTTTGAAAAACCCTTCATTCATCCATGCGTCCGTTATCACTACGTTCTTCCACCATTCCAGCCAGTTGGGGTCTGCTGAAAGCGACGTTTTTTCATTCAAATCCGTGACCAGTTGTTCTCGAATTGAGGTGGGCAGAGAAGTTGGGCCATCGAAAACAAGGGAATCGACAATGACTTTCGGAAGTACCTTCTCTCCAGTCAACTCAGCCTTTTCATCGCTTGTAAGCGATAGTAGCGAGGAACATCGAGCCGAAATGGGCGGTGATTGCCCATGAATCGGCGGTGAGCAGGCAAGGACGTAAATGAAGCCGAGCGATATCGTGTACGGGAATAATCGCTGAGACATTGGGTTGAGTGTACGTCTGTCGGTGTTACTTGGGCAATGACGTTTGAGGATAGTCTTGATTAGGTCGGCGTTTTGGTGCACCGTCAGCAGCTGATTTTAAAAGCCATCAGTTCAGCCGTCGTCATCGGGCACCAGCCAATCGTCTACAGCTGAGGGAAATCTTAAGCCGACCGCGAACGCATTTGTAGGCAAAGCATCGCAGTAAATGATTCGCGCACGTAATGGCTCGTTTTTAAATGGCAATCTGACGAGCATGTGCTCGTGCAGTTGCCAGCGCGTACTGGTGATAATGCGTGCACCTTGGCTACTAGCGTTTTCGGTAGCGGAATTTTCATAAACAGGCGGTTCACTCGGGGTAGAGATTTCCAGCTCAACTTCCACGGGAATCCGTCTTTCCCTCCGCTTTTCCTTTAATGCCTTTTTGATTTGTTCTCTCTGAGAATAAATCAGGAATATAAGCAGCGCGGCAATTACCATAGCCAGAAATACTGCGATAGTCATGACCCAGGCCATGCGTTTCTCGCGTTTGAGCGTGGGGCTAAACTTGGGGGACTAAAATCAAGCCTTGCTTTGATTATAGGCCCAAACACCCTTTCTGGCAGTTACTCTGTTCGATTTTTCATCGCTGTACTTCGCGTTGCCAATTTGGACAAACGGTACCATTTGCACTCCTGAACCACGAGTTCAAGATTCGGCAAGGCAGTCGGCAACAACTCGTTCGTGGCGAGCGCAGCAATGAAAATCAAGCGTGTGGTAGCGGCAACTGCAATTCTCAGCGGCCTAGCGTCATTGGCTTATGCCCAGCGGCCATCGGTTATCTGCCCTTTGCATGGTGTTTCGGGTCGTCCCACGGGAGCACCCATCAACGATAAAGGGCAATGCGAATACGAGCATTCAATGGATGGGGGCAATTCGCTTCATTATTTTCGAGCCTCTTGCTACTACTGAGTTGTAGGCGAGGGAGAACCTGCGGCGGGATTGCAGGAGGTCGCGGCACCGCTGAATTGAAATTCGAATACTCGTCTTAGGGGACAGCGTCATGTTGGACGAGAGGGAAGTGCACTCACCGACTACCATTGGGCGCACCGAATTTGCAGAGTGTCTCAGACATCTTCATGATGAGCACAAGGGTATAGCACTCGCGCACGCTCGCCGCGCTCTTAAAGAGGAACCGCAAAATCCGTTCTTTCTCTCCTATGTGGGCATGCTCTGCGCTCTGGTTGAAAAGCGTTACGGCACTGGTGAAAAGTTGTGCCGCGAAGCTCTGGAAATAAAGTGGAACCATCCCCAACTTTATTTAAATCTCGCCGAGGTATATCACCAAGCAGGACGTGACGGTGAAGCGATGGCGACGCTCCGCAGGGGATTTATTTCCACAGGCCGCGACGTGCGCATTCGGAAGGCATTGAAAAAAATTGACGGACGCCGTCCCCCTATACTGTCCAGCCTTGGACGCGGCCATCTTTTAAATCGAATCTTAGGTCGGTTGAGACACCGAATGGTTGGCCCCGTGTTCACGGGGAATGTCGGCTCAGCCGATATCACGCTCGACGGTTTCCTCACGGTGCCACTGCAATCTGCCCGTCGTTAGTACCCGCGTCACGCGAGACGGCAAATCATCAAAAGGTCATTCGCGAAGAGGACGCGGATTTATTTCCGCAGTTTTTCTGACTGAGCATTGAACATCGAATGCCACACATCAAGCGCCTCTTTCTCGGTGGCAAGAGTACGCCTTAAGCGCGGGTGCAGTTTTGTCTCTGAGTGCCAGGGGTGTAATCTCAGCGCATGCAACTCGGTGCCAAACTCCGCGAGCTGCGTCTCGCCAAGAATCTGAGTCAAGGTGACATTCTGAAACGGACGGGGCTGTTTCGCGCCTACACATCTCGCGTTGAACACGGCCACACCGTTCCTACGATAGAAACCCTCGAAAAGTACGCCCATGCCCTCGAAGTTCCTCTGTATCGCCTGTTCACCGACGACGAGTCAGTAAAAGTACCCAAGCTGCGACAGCCCAAAGATGACAGCTCATCGTGGGGCAGCCGTGGCAAGGAGCGCCACGCATTTCAGACGCTGGCGAAGGCGCTGGCACGAATGGATGAGCAAGACAAAAAGCTGCTGCTCAACATGGCGCAGGGTATGGCGCGACGCGGAGCAAAGCGTTAGCTCTATCGGAACGTCGGGTGCGGGAATCCAATATTGGGGATGAAAAATGAAGTTTCAATTCAATGACGGCGGGAGAGTCGCTGCTGGTTATAAGGGGAGCGCTGGAGACTGTGTGGTTCGCTCCGTGGCGATTGCAACTGGGCTTCCGTATCAGGAAATCTACGACCAAGTGAACAAGCTGTCCGGGCGCGAGCGTAGGGGTAAGCGGAAGCGCGGGGTAAGCAGCGCGCGAGCTGGAGTCCATAAGTCCACAATCAAATGGCTAATGGAGTCGCTCGGATGGAAATGGACGCCTACAATGCAAATCGGTTCTGGCTGCACGGTTCACTTACGCGCGGATGAACTTCCTTCAGGGAGATTGGTGGTGAGCGTCTCCAAGCATCTAACAGCGGTCATTGATGGCGTAATTCACGATACACACGATTGTTCGCGTCATGAAACGCGATGCGTATATGGGTACTGGCAAGAGGCTGGGTCGCGAATCCGGCTCTAACCCAACTACCTCACGATGCCCATTTCTCTCTTCGAATTTCCGCCAAAGTCTTTCCCAGTCAATCATTGGCACGAAGCAGTTGAACGTTGAAGGCACGGATTCTGGTCCGCCATTTCTCAGCCACACCCGGAAACGTGCTGGATGTTCTCCTTCATTAGTGCAGGAGGTAGGTCTGCGCATACTTCGCTCCATGGGCTCTGAGCGCCAGATTTCGCTGCGAACGTTGCCGGTCGGAGGATGCCTCGCGCCATATCTCAGCAAACGGGGATATGGCGTTAGCTTAGCGAAAATGGGGCGCAATTGAGATTCTACTCGCCCGCCTTGTGCGCCCGCGCTCTGCCTACGTCATGGATAGCACTTCGAGCCTTGTCCAGAACGTCCAGCGGAATCTTGTTCATCTTGTGAACGGTCTTTGCGTGTTCCCTAACCTTATTCAGAACATCCTCGTCCGTGTAGCCCCATGCTTCGAAAGTACAACCGGGATTCAAGTCATCACATCTCAGGACTCTTCTCATGTTGGTCTCCTTGCGAGGGTAGGAGGGGTAAGCGGAATGCTAGGCTTCTCCGTGCCGAGAAGTCACGCGCATCGTCCGCAGGATTCCGGCGTCCCAGCGACCCACGCGGCACTATTCGACCGAAAGCATTCATCGTTCGGTCTGAGTTAATCGAAGGATTAGCCGCTAAGCGGTCGCGGCTCGCTGACCGAGGAAATCCTTAGCTTTTGCCATCTCCGCATCCCATTTTGTGAGTTGGTCAGGTGTCAGGAATTTTTCGAGTTTCTCGCGTCCAGCGCTGCGAATCGTGGCAAGGTGTCGGGTTAAATCATCTTTCGAGGCGTTTGGATTCTGCTGCCTGAATTCTTGCAGCTTCTGGTATTTTTCGGTCAGAAAGGTCTTGAGCTGTTCTTTCTGCGCGTCAGATAGGTTTAGTTCCGTGCCAAATCGCTTCAATTCAGTCGCAATAGTACGCAGGTCTTCTGGAGTCATCTTGGTTCCTTTTGGGCTGGGTTGTCTGTTGAGTGGAATTGTCCGGCGGGGCAGCTTGGTTAGATGCAGCTCCTCTAGACTTCGCGTCATGATAATCCGTCGCCAATCATCACTGATTCGCCTGTGTGGCGGCGCGAGGGGTGCAGTGTTCCCAGCCCTAGGCACTGCATCCCACGCGACACTCTACCGAGGGAGGGTGAGTCCCACGCCGCAAGAGTTACTCCGTCACGAGCGTATTGGAACTAGGGATTCCCCTAGTTTCACAAGCACTGACTCCGCGCTACTGTGATTGAGTTTGGTCTGCATCTCCCCGGTGCAAGAGACGGGGACGGTTCGGCACTCCTCAGGCGAGTCGTTCCCCTTCCCAATCTATGTTATTAGCTCCCACGCGAGGGAGGAGGGACGGCATAGGCGATGGGAGCCGTCCCTCATGCCGCCCAATCTCCTATCTAATTTCCGTCTCCGCCTCGCACTTCGGGCATTTTCCCTTCACGGGCTTATCCCGCTGTTCCAGCTCGCAGACGTAGCACGTCGCACCACGATGCGATGTATGCATGAGCGGAACGTTCAAGACGTGGCTGCATTCTTCGAACCGCTGTTTGAAGGTTTCGTAGGGCATCGAAATCGGGTGAAATGCCGATAGATATCCTTTCGCCACCTGTGCCACCGTCTGCGGCAGCTATCGCTAGCGGATGAAATTCTTTCGCTATTTGTCCGCTACGCAGTCCGGCAAATCTTTTCCCAACTTAGTGTAAGGCAAAAGTAGAGGAGGAAGCAGCATGAGAATCGATGTCAGTCTTGTCGATATGTGGTACGGAACACGGCAAAAAACGCAAGAATGCATGATTGCTGTGGCAATCAAGCGCACGACTGGGCTATCCGAGGTGAGCGTGGGCTGTACTCAAGTCAGAATTGGAACGGTCGACATTGAACTGGACAAGCGCACGGTTGCCAAGATTCGTGCCTACGACCGCCGGGGATTTGTCATTCCGTTCAGCTTTGATTTAATTCTCCCGGTAGAAAAGCCTGAACCGACATTAGCGAAGATTGGTGCGTGAGCGGCGTCAATCACGTGCTAGCTCAAGCGGCTGTAAGCCTGACGCATTTCGCCATCGCTTGGTGGCCGCGCTATCCAGTATTCCGGTTGCGGCACCAGCCGGAGTTGGAAAGTAAGCAGCTCTGATTCAATCCGCCCCTGACACCAAATCTGGCAGGAGTCAGCCAGATACCCCTTCGCCGCTGCAGCGGCATCCATTTTAGTGTGAGGTGCTACCACCTCTTCAAGCTGCACGATAAACCGAAATCGGTCGGAGTCGTTTGTGTGATGATTTCCCCGTCGCCAATTCAGACCCACGTCTTTGGTTCTTCGCCGCTTCGACGTACGCCTTCTGCAACTGGTCTTCCAGGCACGGCGTGCACAGTCCGCCTGTTTCGCCACCGTCACCTTGCTGGAAGTGATGACCACAGGATGGGCAATCGAACTCCGCGTTGGTCACCGCGTGGCCGTTTGAATTGGCGGTCGCTTCCGTGCCGCACTGGACGCACTTTTCACCGATGATTTGGTCGCACCGCATACAGAGTCTGGTCATCGCTGCACTGCCTAAGTATATGCGGAATAATTCCCGGGAAGGATTCGGTAAAGCCTGTAGCGCTCGGCGGATTTTTTGGTAGGCGCAAAGAGACACTGAAGCTTGCTGGCTCGATTCAAGTCGGAGATTGCGGTTCGAAATCCTTTACGAAGAGGCGAATACTATCGAACTATACCCATCTGTCTTGCGGCCTCCTCACAAACGCAAATTGGCTCCGAGCCGTCCTCGAATTTTCGCCAACGTCTTTCCCAGTCAATCATGGGGACAAAGCAGTTGAAATTGGACGAAACCTTTTTCGGTTCGCCATTTTTCATCCACACTCGGAACCGCGCCCGATGTTCGCCTTCACTTTCGCAGGAGATTGGCTTGCGCATTTGTTGGTACTCGCTGTGGCTTTG
>Ga0210399_10004542_pt1 | contig 10784 bp, 11 predicted proteins | sample IncBWC14MmetaG_FD_150865 | JGI IMG/M metagenome (GOLD analysis project Ga0210399, IMG submission 150865) | Forest soil microbial communities from Barre Woods Harvard Forest LTER site, Petersham, Massachusetts, United States - Inc-BW-C-14-M | ecosystem: Environmental > Terrestrial > Soil >...
TCCATTCCGGCCGCAAAGCCCACTGGGGCCTAACCGTCATGCGCGAACGCGCCGCCAACATCGGCGCCCACCTCCGCATCCGCACCCGCCCCAACGCCGGCACCGAGCTGCTCCTCTCTCTTCCTTCTGCGTAGGGGCGGCTTTAGGCCGCCTTCTTGATCTTCTGACGCCTGACTCTTCACCTCCGCGCCAACTCTGCGCCCTCAGCGCCTCTGCGTTATCTTTTGCTCTTTCTCTCTACTGCCCGTAATTCTCCACAATCTTCGCCGCACGCACCTTCGCCTTGTCCGGGTCTTCCCCAAACTCCCGCAAAGCCCGCCGCTGCCGCAGCAGATCCCCGCACTGGTCCAGCGCCACCTCCACGTCCGCCAGTCGCACCTGATCCTCATCCGTCAGCTTGTTCTTTGCGTAAAACCGCTCCTCTTCTTTCACCAGCTGGTCAATGTCGCTCAGGACCGACACCAGTTGGTATACGCGGTTCCGGACAAATCGATCGCTCCTCTCATTTGCCATGCAAAGTCTCCTCTCAGTTCGCAGGTCCGCATTTGGATGCCACAGCAGGAGGAATGACACAGGCCGGAGAAGTCATTTTCGCCCGTCGCTAACTCTGCTCCCTCAGCACTAGCGATATCTTTCTCTTCCTCCCTATTGCTCGTAATTCTCCACAATCTTCGCCGGCCTCACCTTTGCCTTGTCCGGGTCCTCCCCAAACTCCCGCAATGCCCGCCGCTGCCGCAGCAGATCCCAGCACTGGTCCAGCGCCACCTTCACCTCCGCCAGCCGCGCCTGATCCTCCTCCGTAAGCCCGTTCTTCGCGTACAACCGCTCCTCTTCCTTCACCAACTCGTCAATGTGTCCAAGAACAGATTGGTCATTCTTCTCATTAGCCATGCAAAGTCTCCTCTCAGTTCACAAGTCCGCAGTTGGATGCTCAGGACCCAAAGAAGTAGACAGGCCAGTGCAAGCCCATTCCAATGCCCACTCGTTCAGTAAACGTCTGGCACCAGGCTGCCTCAGTACCCACTAAAACGAGATAATGAAAAAGTCCCAGTCCTTTCAGCACACTCTAAACTGATAGTGGGGGCGGGTCTTGACCTCCCCTGCGAATCCAGCCCACAGCCCGGCAAAGCGAACCCTGCTGCTGTAGTTACGCTCAGGGCAAGTTCCATTGCCAGCCCCAGCCGCAAATGTTTTCTAGAAGCAGGGAGCGCTTTCCTCAGCGAGGCGTTCAACAAGAGGTGCGGGTGCGCAGGATGAAGCTCCAATGGCAAGCGAGTGGCGGGCAGGGTATCGCCCTTGCTCTTGGCCTGGTGTGCCTGCTCGGGGTACCGTCGGCAAGGGCGCAAATCGCCGACGCGCCGCAGGAAAAGCCGTCCACTACACGATTGTTGTCCGTGGATGAAGGCCGTTCCATCGCAGATGCCGCGCTGGAGCAGCCGCAGCCGGCACGCGGGACGCAGGATTGTTCGCACCTGATTCACGCAATTTACGGAAGCGCCGGATTTGAATACCCGTATGCCAGTTCGTTCGAACTGTTTGCCGGGAACGAGAATTTTGCCCGCGTGCGCTACCCGCACGCCGGAGATTTGATCGTCTGGCCGGGCCACGTTGGCATCGTTGTCGATCCGTCGCAACACAGTTTTTCCAGTCTGGTGAGCACGGGATTCGATGTGCAGGATTATGAAGGTGCATATTGGAAGTCGCGGGGAAGACCTCGCTTTTACCGCTACAAAGTGCCAAATGCCGGCGTGCTGACCGCGGCGAAGAGCCCTGCATCGCGACCAGCAGCGAATGCGAACCGGCCGTCTGGCGCTGGCACACTGCTCGAAGAGCGATCGGGCGACGAAAATTCCGCCGTAAACCGGCCAACGAAGTCGGCATCCGAACGTACCACGCTGATCTATGGGCCGATGCCTCCCGAGGAAGTGACCGAACCCGGCACGCCGTTCGAAATTCCAACCAGCACGATTGTCGTGGCGGCGGGCAAGCTGCCAACGCGCGAGGAAGTGGCCGAGGGTATCTCGGAATTGACCGATGCGGCGGGAAATTTGCTGCGCAAGGAAGATCCGTTCAAAACGCGCTCGCCGGTGGTCATCGTGGAACAGTTCAGCGTGGTGAAAGTGGAAATCAAGCGCGACCACGGCTGGGCGCGCCTGCAGGTTGAATCCAGAGTTTCCATCGACGGCGGAAACATTCAACGGAAATCCCGCCGAGAAAATGTCCGCTGGGAGTTGCGGCGCGTCCCGGCGGGTTGGGAAGTCGTTACTCCGCAGGATCGAACCTATGTACCGCGTGACGTGGCGGTGAAGGATTTGGCGGCCCAGCTTGCGCAACTGACGCAGAGCGAAGGCGCCCCCGCCAATCGGGCGACCGCCATCCAGCAGGAATCGCACATCGCGAATCTCCTCAGCGCCCTGCTGGTCCAATAACACATTCCTGGGGCTGGGAAGATTCGAACAACCGGTTCAGTAGATGGCTCCGCCGGATTGTGTGGAGCTGAGGACGCCGGCGTTGGCGGAGACGCTGTAGCTCACGCCTCCCGTACCATTCCACATGGAGAGGTTAAAGGTGCCGGTCGAGTCGATGCGATACACCGCAATGTTCAGGTAAGTCAGAGGGGTTTTGGCCTGGCAACCCTGCGGCGCACCGGGAGCCTGCAGAAAATAAACCGTGCTGGAGCCAACGACGGTGGCATTTCCTCGGGCATCGATCAGCAGCGCCGTTTGTTCGTCGATGGAGATGCCGCGCGGCATGTTCGACCAATTGTTGGTGAAGATGCGGCAGAGGAAAGCCAGGTCGCGGCCCATGCGATCGCGAGTCACAAAATGCGGATCGCCGATCAGCCCTTGGACGGTCGTGACATTGGCGAAATCGCGGTCCAGCGTGATGTAGCGGGTGAATGGATCGGCAAGCGCCTGGCTGGAGGTGACGCCCTGGCTGGCCAGCGCGGAGTAAACGAACTCGGTCAAGACGTTCATCCCGGCGCTGGTGCCGCCGACGGGAACGCCTCTCGCGATCAGCGCGTTCAATGTGCTTTCGACGGGCGTGCCCTTCCAGAAATTGATGTAGTCGGCTTGATTGCCGCCCGCGATGAACAACGCTTCAGCGTTCGCTATCGTGCTGGCGACGAAGGGATCGCTCGCCGCCGTGCGATTCGGAATGATCAGCGTGGCGACGGAATTGTCACCGGGACACAGTTGCTGGATGTAAGGATTGTAGGCATCCGTGCCGGTGGCGCGAATCACCAGAAAATCCCCGCCGCCGCTGCGCTGGCACATCCATTGGAAAGCGGCGTCGACGTCCGTGCCGCCGCCCATCAGCACGGTGCCCGCTGTAGTTGACGCGGTGATGTCGTTCGGGCTGCCCACGCGAAAGTAGGAATAACTCTTGGCGCCGAACGTAGAACGCGCGGCAAAGAACGAGACGAATAGGCTCGCAAACAACAAGAGGAACAATTTGCTTTTCATAATGCGATCCCTCCAAGGAAAACTTTCAGCCAAAGGATTAAGGGCATGGGGCGGGCCGCAATCATATCCCTCAAACCTTGGGTCTGCCATATTTTTCAGCTATGCGCCGCAGATTGTAGCGCCGACTCTTGATTCGCGACCCGCCGCCGTGGAAAGCAAGAGTAAGAATGGCCCACCCTTGCAAAAACTAACCCGCAAAGGAAGGCCACCTCAGAGGTGTTTGGGCTCCGCCACCGGCCAACCCGACACTCATCTGTCCACAACCGGACAGACGCTTGCTATGCGCATCGTTATGCTCCCATTCGGTTTCGATGGAACTCATGGCGGCCCTGTCCCTTGTGGAGTGACTGCACACGGTGGCCCGGGCGGGCCTTTGCAGTTTGACCGCCTGGAAGCTGCCCAGGCCGCCCGGTTCCTTGGAATCGCTTCTCCTTAACTACAGAAATTACGGGTACGCTATCCCGCAAGAGAGACGCGCAAGACTGTTCCAGGGTTTCGCGTCCGACCGAAATGACGGCGACAAAAAACCCGTCCAAAAAAAATGGCGAAAGCAGCAAGCGCTCCAGCCTCCTGAAGCGCTCCCTCGCGATCCTGGGACCGGGATTAATCACCGGTGCCGCCGACGATGATCCCTCGGGAATCTCCACCTATTCCGTGGCGGGCGCAGCCTACGGATATGCCACTCTCTGGATCGCGCTGCTGACGTTTCCGCTGATGGTAGCGATCCAGCTCATGTGCGCCAGGCTCGGCATGGTGACGGGCCATGGCCTGGCCTCTGCCGTCAGAATTCATTTTCCGCGTTGGGTGCTGTGGGGCTCCTGCTCGATTCTCGTCGTTGCAAACATCATCAATATCGGCGCCGATCTCGGCGGCATGGCGGAGGCAACAGAACTCATCACCGGGATCCGACCACTGGTCTGGATTCCGTTCTACGCGCTCCTCATCATTGGGCTTTTGTTTTGGGCCTCTTACACGCGCATCGCAAAAATTTTCAAATGGTTGACGCTCGTTTTGCTGGCCTACGTCTTGGCTTCGTTCTTTGCCCACGTTGATTGGAGACACGCTCTGGTGGTGACCTTCGTGCCCCATCTCGAGTGGTCCCGCGGATTTTTGGCGGTCCTAGTGGCCATCCTCGGCACCACGATCTCTCCTTATCTTTTCTTTTGGCAGGCCGCCGAAGAAGTCGAAGAAGAAAAGGCCAGGGGCCGCACACCAGGTCAGAGCAAGGGCGCGACCACCAGCGAGTTAAAAACCGCCCGCGCGGACACCATCGCCGGCATGTTCTTCTCGAACTTCATCATGTATTTCATCATTCTCACCACCGCCGCCACTTTGCATGCTCACGGGCAAACCGACATCGCCACCGCCCGGCAAGCCGCTGAAGCGTTGCGCCCTCTCGCCGGCAACGGAGCCTATTTCCTCTTCACCCTGGGCTTGATCGGCACAGGATTGCTCGGCGTGCCGGTCCTCGTGGGTTCCTGCGCTTATGCGGTGACCGAAGCAGCCGTGTGGCGTGGTTCCATGTCAGACAAGCCAAATCGCGCGCGCAAGTTCTACGCGGTCATGGGCATCGCAATGACGTTAGGCCTCGTGCTGAACTACCTCGGCTTCAACGCGGTGAAAATGCTGTTCTGGTCCGCGGTAATCAATGGCATCCTGGCCCCGCCTCTGATCCTCCTCGTAATCCTCCTCACCAGCAGCCACAAAGTCATGGGCAATCGCGTGAACCCCACCCTACTCCGCTACTTGGGCTGGGCCACCTTCCTCGTCATGGCCGCCGCAGCCGCGGGAATGCTCATCGCCTCTTGAAAGCCAGCGGGCTGGCATGTGTACATAACAGAACAGACTCCTGCTTTCGTTGGCAATAGCCTTTACTTGGTCGGGAGGCGGGCTCCTGCTGTGCAGAGGAATCTACGGATTCTCAAGTATGCGGGCGAATTGGCAGAAGTTCTGCTCTCCTTTTCCGATTCTCAAATCGACTCTTCGGAGGTAATCGATGAAAGTCAAGATCGCGATGGCATTACTTGCGTTGCTCCTGCTTGCTGGCACAGCTGGCCGGGCGGCGGCGCAGGATACACCCAGTGCCACTCACAATAAAACACGGACGCTCACGGGCTGCCTGCAAAAAGGCGATGACGCCAACGAGTACAAACTCACCACGGCGAAAGGCAGCACTTGGGAACTCAAGAACAACGGCCACAACCTCAGTCATCACGTCGGCCACACAGTCACGGTTACCGGTGTGGTTTCGAATCCGGAAATGCATGGCGCAAAGGAAGATGCCAAGGCCGAGGCCAAAGAACATGATTTGGATAAAGATTCCACCGAACATGGCCATTTGAAGGTAACGAATTTGAAGATGGTCAGCGACAGTTGCAACGGTAGCCACTAAGACCGCAGGCGGAAGCCACTGAGCCAATCGGGGGAAGTCTGATCAAGACTTCCTCGTTCTTTTCGGAGCGCAACTTAGGATGGGTACGACTTTACTCGGCAGGGCGCGGAAACATTCCGCGCCGCAACTTGGATTCCATCGAAGGGGACAACAGCATGAAGCCAGACACTCGGATTGAAACTGCAACCAACGGCCACGAACGGACGGCCAAATACAACGAAAGTTTAACCACGCCGGCAAACACGGATCTGGTCCGCCAGCATAATGGGCCGAACACGTTCACAACATTTGTCGTGGGAGTCGGTATCGGCGCGCTTGTTGGATTGCTTTTTGCGCCAGCTTCAGGAAAGAAAACACGCGGCTACATCACTCGTACTGCGAAGCAGGGCTTGGATGATGCCGCATCCACTGGCAAGCGATGGTCTCGACGCGCCCAGGACACTATGGACGACGTGAAAGACAACATCGTCGGCGTAGTAGAAGCCGGTCAAAAAGCCTACCGCACAGCAAGAGACGCCTGAGAACTCTTTGTTGCGCCTCGCAGACCCTACTGCCTCGTTAGCATGGCCAGCACCCCGTTCAACGAATCCTGCCATGCATGCGCGATCATTCCCGGGCGTACGTTCCTTCGCCAATACGCCAGCACCCCGAACATCGCTCCATACAGCGCAATCAGAATCGTCATCCGCAATCCCTGGTACGCGTGCGCCGCGCCGAACGTTGCGGCAGAAAGCACAATGCCGGCGGGCGCGCTCTTCGTCAGCGCCATGAACTGCCGTTGCAGGTACCCTCGAAAGATTGTCTCCTCGCAAATACCGGCCGTAACGGAGAGCGCTATCCAAACCGCCAGTTCGCTCCCTCGCTGGGGAAGCATGGACGCCATGCGGCCCCGCTCGACGATGTGCAGCAGCCAGCCAACGCCCCAAAGGATTATCGCCGCAGCGATCCAGAACCCAATCGCAATTCCAATATCCCGCAGCACCTGCCAGGCGGAACGCCAATGCTCTCCGAAAACGCTCAGCAGAGACCCACCACTCCCCCGCACGCCCGCCACTACCAGCGCCACCACCAGCCACTCAAACAAAAGTGTGACCAGGTAATAGCGCACGCGGTTCCCGTCAGCCCCCGCGCTTATATGATCCGCGGAAATCTTGTGCCACACCGCCCAACCGCCCAACACGCCCAGCACCAAAATCGTGTGCACCGGGCTAGCGACCCGGGAATAACGCTTTGGTGCGGACGGAACCGAAGCAGAACTCTCCATGATCACCTCATCCAGCCAGAAGCCCACTTCCGCGCACTCTATCAGCCCTTCGCGGCCCAGACCATGTGTTTCATCGCGTGCCCTGGCACCCGCCACTCCGGTCGTGTTACCCGCGCTTTCATCCCGCCTGCCCTGAGCGCAGCCGATGGGACCCGAGTGGCCGATTTTCTCTTCAGTTCGTGTCGCGCGAACATCGGCCACGGAGTGGAGGGACCTTGGCAAGATATATTCCCACCTCACCCACCAGCACGTCCCGCCACCGAGCCGTCCCCCTCTTCCGGTCTCGTCATTCCGCGGGTGCCGCACACTTAATGCGCCAGAAACTCTTGGGTGGCTTACCCGGGTGGGCAAAGGGTGGGTCCACTCTTCCTCTTCGGTTTCCGCAGATAGCTCGCCTCCCATTCGAACGCTTTCCCAGTTCCCCGATTTTCGTCCCCGATTTTCCCCGGCTAGCTCCCAACATACGGTCCGTATACACTAACTCTCCACCATGCTCGACGCTGCCAAAAACCTATTCCTAATTGTCAGTGCACTCTTCCCCATAGTGGATCCGGTCGGCGGCAGTCCCTTCTTTCTAGCTATGACCAATGACTACCTGCCGGAAGCACGGAGGGGACTATCCTGGCGAATCGCACTGAATAGTTTCGTCCTACTCGTTGCGTCGTACTTTGTCGGAACCTACATCCTCACCTTCTTCGGTATTTCGCTACCCATCGTTCAAGTAGGCGGCGGAATTGTTCTGGTTGCAATGGGATGGGCCATGCTGATGCAGCGAGACGAAGGCTGCGATGCCAGTAATCGCAAACACATTCATCCGCAAGACGTCGCGCGTCAGGCGTTTTATCCTTTGACTCTGCCGCTGACGGTCGGCCCGGGCTCAATTTCTGTCGCGATCACTTTAGGTGCAAATGCTGCGCGCAGCCACGCGCTCCATCCTTTAATGATTTTGGCTGCGCTCCTCGGCTCGGCGCTGGTCGCGTTAAGTATTTTTCTGTGTTACGGATTCGCCGACCGGCTGGCGCGGGTTCTGGGCCAGACGGGGATGTCCGTGATGATAAAACTCTCGTCATTTCTTCTAGTCTGCATCGGCGCGCAGATCGTCTGGAATGGTACCAAAGCCCTCCTGGAGTCCGTGACGCTGCACATCGCTTCGTAGGGGCTCTTCGCTGCCGACTGTAGACTGTCGGCCCGGCCAGTCTCGGGTCACTTCTTCCATCTCCTTTATTTCCCTTCGATCCGGGCGCCAGCCTCGTATGTCTTTTGTTTCCCCTACTTACGCAAAAACAGGGGGTATACCCCCACCCAAAAATGTCGGCGCGCCGACATTCCTAATTTTCCCCCTGATATTGCGCACTTTCCTGCCCTGAGCACAGCCGAAGGGCTTGCTCTCAGCCCATGCGAAGAGCTTGCTCTGGCTCCTCTCCGTCGACCCATTTCTATTTTCCCTTTTCCATTTTCGATTCTCTCCGCCCCACTTTTTCCTCCCCTTTTCCTCAGCCCACCCAAATTCGCCCCCAATCTCCAACCCATTTCCCAGTACACTTCGTTGACAGGGCCTCTATCTCCGTGAACGCATGCCGCATCGCCGTCGGGAGTACCCGCCGGCCCAAACTCCAGGCGGTTCAGGAAGCTACCGCCAGCTTTGCCGCCAAACTGTCTCCGAACGCGCCCCTCGACATTCAGGGCCACGAAGTCGAAAGCGGCGTCAGTCACACGCCGTCTTCCCGCGAAGAACTTATGCAGGGCGCACGCCAGCGTGCCGAGGCATTGCATAAAATGCTCGCCGACTCCGGCAATCGCGCCGACTACTGCGTCGGACTTGAAGGCGGCCTCGACGTCGCCGTGGAAGATGGCACTCGCCGCGTGTTCCTCGAAAGCTGGGCCTACGTCACCGACGGCGTGGGCGGACATTTCGGCTGCTCTGGCAGCATCGAAATCCCCGAGCTTCTCGCGGAAGAAGTTTTATCCCGCGGCACCGAGCTTTCTATCGCCATCGATCGCTACGCCGGAGCAGTCGGCATCCGCGACGGCCAAGGCGCATGGGGCGTGCTGAGCGACAATCTCGTCACGCGCCAGGAGTCCTTTCGCCTGGCAGTAGTCGCGGCCTTCGCGCCGTTCTACAATGTGAAGATGTACAACCCAGCAGCCCAGGCTGCAGGAAAGTTGTAGTGGCCGGCCTTTAGGCCGGTTCGTACGAAAGAAAGAGCGCAGCGAGAAATCGCTGTGCCACCAAGCGCAAGGTCGTTCAAGGAGACGCGGCGTGGACATAGTCAAGGGCAACATGGGTTGGATCGAAGTTGTCGTCGGGCCGATGTTCTCCGGCAAGAGCGAAGAGCTGATCCGGCGTCTCCGTCGGGCGGAAATTGCGCGGCAACGCGTGCAGATTTTCAAGCCGTCCATCGATTCGCGCTATGCGGCCAACGAAATCGTTTCCCACAACGGCCTGGGCATTCCTTCAGACAACGTCACCAAAGCCTCCGAAATTATCGAAAAGATGCAGCCCCGCACGGAAGTTGTCGGCATTGACGAAGCGCAATTCCTCGGCGATGAAGTGGTGGACGTCTGTACCAAGCTGGCGAACCTCGGCAAACGCGTGATCGTCGCCGGCCTGGACACCGATTTTCGCGGCCGTCCCTTTGAACCGATGCCGCGCCTTCTGGCCATTGCCGAAGAGATCACCAAGCTGCTGGCAATTTGCGTACGTTGCGGGAACCCCGCCGTGCACACGCAGCGCCTGGTCGAAAGCGAAGAGCTGATCGTCGTCGGCGCCGGCAGTGCGTATGAAGCCCGCTGCCGCCGCTGTTTCGAGCCGAATCCTGCACTCGCCGCGCGCGAAGCCGGGCCCCTGCTTCTTCGCAACCGCGCCGCAAATGCCGGCGGCAAATAGGGAGCGGTTCGGAAGATTGACCATTTATTGAGTGCCGAGCGGAGGGCACGATTTATCGTGCCCCTACACGGGTGAAAAGATTGCGGATTGAATCGAAAGCTCCCACACGAGTTGACCTCGCAGGCGGCACGCTCGACATCTGGCCGCTGTATCTTTTTCATCCCGGCGCGCTGACCATCAACGCGGCGATCTCGCGCTACGCCAGTTGCACCATCGAGACGCATGCTGCTGGCGACCAGCGCATCAAGCTGGTTTCTGTTGACACAAGCAAATCCGAATCCTTTTCATCGTTTGCCGCGCTGGTCCGCGCGAAACGTTATCGCTTGCCGCTGCTCGCAGAGATCGCGAAGTTCTTCCGTCCTGAAGGCGGGTTCACGCTGACCACCAATTCCGAGGCTCCTGCCGGCGCGGGCATCGGCGGTTCCAGCGCGATGGCTGTGGCCATCTGCGCGGCGCTCGATCGTTTCACCGGAGCAGGGAAGAGCACCCTCGATTGGATCCACATCAGCCGCGACGCCGAGGGCATCGTGATTCGCGTGCCGACCGGAACGCAGGACCACTATCCACCGGCATTCGGCGGAGCCGCCGCGATTGAGCTGGTCCCCGGCGGCGAACGCCGCATCGAGTTGCGCGTAAACCTCGACGAACTGGAACGTCGGCTGGTGGTCTGCTACACGGGGAAGCCGCGGCAATCGGGAATCAATAATTGGGAAGTGTTCAAGGCGCACATCGACGGAAAGAAATCGGTGCAGAATAACATCGAACATATTTCGC
>Ga0210399_10004546_pt1 | contig 10774 bp, 7 predicted proteins | sample IncBWC14MmetaG_FD_150865 | JGI IMG/M metagenome (GOLD analysis project Ga0210399, IMG submission 150865) | Forest soil microbial communities from Barre Woods Harvard Forest LTER site, Petersham, Massachusetts, United States - Inc-BW-C-14-M | ecosystem: Environmental > Terrestrial > Soil >...
TTTTCAACGAGCGGTTCGCAACCACGCTCTCGGCGGTGTGCACCCGCATCGACTCCGTCACCGTCCAAGAAATCGGCATGAGCGGCACCGTCGACTCAATCGACATGATGCGCATGGTCGGCTGGGGACAGCCACCCCCGCCTGCACCTGAGATCATGGAAATGGCCGTCCGCTATTACGGGGAGTCCGTAACCCACGCCTGCGAGTTGTTGGGACGATCTGTCGAGAGGGTCGAGCCCGAATGCGACTATGTCCTGGCCGATCGCGATTACGACGTGAACGGCATGACGATCGCGAAGGACACGATGGGGTGCGTGATCCACAAGTTCACCGCCATTGTGGAGGGTCGCCCGTTCTTCCGACTGGAGGAATATTTCATCGCTGTTCCTGAGCTGGCGCCGATCCCTGTCCCCTGCTCCGCCCACTGGACGATCACCATCGAGGGGGAACCCACGTCGATCAGCGCTTCGATCGACATGCAGCCGTCATTCGCCGAACACTCCCCGACAGCCGCACCGGGTGACCCGCCTCCGGCCTATTACGCCACCGGTGTGCCCATGATCCAGGCCATACCCGTCGTCTGCGCAGCGCCGACTGGGATTGTCTACCCGTCTGTCTTTACCCGCAACGTGCCGGACTTGCGCACTCTGGGATCACTCCCGGTTAACTCGGACAATTGACGTGGCACCATGAGCTGACCAGGCTTGGCACCATGCTGCGTTCGCGCCGACGTACGACCCGACCGCGATCGCTCAAGGCCCGCGGGTGAACGTGCGAAGGATCCCCTATGCCGGCAGTGTCCACGATGAGCGCGAGGTGTCTGCCGTGTGTGAGGTGCTGCGTGGCGGTCCGCAGGCACTGCGCATCGGGCCTCACGTGCGGGTTTTCGAACAGCGCATCGCGGAGCTCTTCGGTAAGCGCAGGGGGATCATGTGCAACTCTGGGTCGTCCGCTCTCTACCTCGCGGTTGAACTTTTAGGCCTCTCACGGGGAGATGAGGTGATCACTTCCGCGGTCACCTTTTCGACCGACGTGGCACCTCTCGTACGGGCGGGTCTGACGCCCGCGTACGTGGATGTCGAGGCCGACACCTACAACGTCGACACGGACGGGATCGTTGAGATGATCGGACCCCGCACCAAAGCCATCTTGGTACCCAATTTGATCGGGAACGCTCCGGACTGGGATGCGATCCGGGAGGTGGCCGACCGGTACGGCCTGCTGGTCGTGGAGGACTCCTGCGACGCGCTAGGCACGACCTTGAGGGGCCGCCCCACCGGCACCCGCTCGGACATCTCGGTGACCTCCTTCGCATTGAGCCACATCATCACCGCGGCCGGAACCGGTGGCATGGTCTGCCTGGACGACGACGGGTGGGCCGACCGCTGTCTGCTCCTGCGGCGGTGGGGCCGCCGGTCGGAAATCCAACTCTTCGGGTCAGCCAAAGGGACCGGCAGCAGATTCTTTTCTGGCATTGACGATGGCGGGCCGGAGTACGACAACCTCTTCATCTTCGACGAGGTGGGGTGGAACTTCGAGCCCTCAGAGCTCTCCGCCGCCTTCGGCTTGGCACAGCTGGACAAACTCAAGGTGAACCTGGACGCGCGGAAGCGGAACTTCAGGCGGCTGGTTGAGCACTTCTCCCAACGCCCCGACATATTCGCATTGCCCCGGACGACCCCGGATCTCGAGACGGCGTGGCACATGTTCCCGCTGCGCATCCGGGCAGACTCGGGGCTTCGCCGTTCGGACTTCCAGGAGCACATGGAGCGTCACGGCATTGACACGCGCATGGTGTGGACGGGCAACGTCACCCGACAACCCGCGTTCCGTGATGTTCCAAGCCGGATTCCCGCCGGCGGGTTGCCGAATGCCGACGACGTCATGGAACATGGTGTTGTGTTGCCGTCGAACCATGCCCTCTCCGACGACGACATCGACTACATCTGGGACACAGCCGAGGCTTTGCTGAAGTGAGCGGCAACGACAACGATCGGCTCGTGCTTATTTCGGCGAACGGCCATGCCAGAGGGAATCACGAGTATCGTCCTTCCTCGACGGAGCGCTCCCAGGAACAATTCCGCCCTTTTTTCCCACAGGTTCCGTGGTAGCGAAACCACCCCTTGCTACGGAGTACGCGCTGCGCCGTTCGCCCGGCTTCACGCGCGACTGAACGTGGAACGCGCGCGGTTCGCGGGGCGGCGCGCCCTGGTCACCGGGGCCAGCCGGGGCATCGGCGCCGCCACCGCACAGCGCCTCGCCGCCGAGGGAGCCGACGTCGCCATCAGCGCCCGGACACTTGAACACCACCCCACGTTGGCGGGTTCCCTGCGCGAGACGGCGGACCGCCTCAGCGCCTTCGGAGGAAGAGTCGTCCCCATTGTGGCGGACCTGGCTGATGCCGATGCCCGCGCCGCGATCGTCCCCCAGGCGGTCAAAGGGCTGGGCGGACCGTTGGACATCTTGGTCAACAACGCCGCTGCCGCCATCTACCAGCCACTGGTCGACTTTCCCCTTAGGCGCCGTCGTCTGACGTTCGAAGTGAACGTACATGCACCGTTCGACCTCGCACAGGCGGTGCTGCCGGCGATGCTCCAAGCCGGCGAGGGTTGGATCGTCAATATTTCGAGCGCAACGGCGCGCTCGTGGGATCCGCCGTTCGTACTGGGTCCACTCGGTTCGTCGACTGGTGTCTATGGCGCCTCCAAGGCGGCCCTCAACCGGCTCACTAACGCGCTGGCTGCGGAACTCGCCGGCAATGGAGTGCGAGTGAACACCATTGAACCTCGCGCTGCTGTGATGAGCGAGGGCGCCGAGTTGCTTCTTGGCACGCAACTAGCCGCAGATCAGGTGGAATCGATCGAAGAAATGGTTGAGGCAATCTTGGCGCTCTGCGACTGCGCCCAGGAACGTACTGGCGGCTGGCTCGTGAGCCTCGACTTACTCGACGAACTCGGGCTCACGGCCCGCGGTCTCAACGGAGCCCCCCAAGGGGCCAACTGAGTGTGAGCGAGGCCGTTCACCTGATCAGGTGATGATCGAGGCATCGTTGACCTAAACGGCTCGACCGGGCACCCACGCGGCCACGAGTCGACGCCCGCAAGTAAGCCCCCGATCTGAGCTTTGGATGTAACGACAAGCGCATTCTCGAAAGGAACTGAGCATCGGACACAGATCGGACACAACGGGCGCGACGACAACGCATGCCAGCGCTTACCAACAGATGCCCGCGAGTACCTGTCCGTCCCATGGTCGCCGCAGCTAGAGTCGCAATGTGGCGCTGAACAGGGAATCTGTATAAGGAATCCACACTGTTCGAATCCCACCACCTGCCCTGTATCGAGCGGTGTTGCTATGCGCCCCAGTCGGGGTCGTCGCTGAACCGGCTGCCTGACCGCCGCGGGGTAGCGCTAGGTTCCCGTTCCGCCGATGACATTGGTGACGTGGACGCTGAGACCAGGTAATGATCCCAAGAACTGGGCGCCCGTGTTGGGTCCGGCATTGAAGGCGTAGACGCCCCCGTCCGATCCGAAGAGCCAATAGCCCCTCATGTCAGGGGCGGCCGAAACAGCAACGACATTGTTGACATGGACTCCTACTCCAGGGACCGAACCCTTGAACTGAGCATCGCCGAAAGCGAAGAGTCCACCGTCAGATCCGACCAGGTAGTAGCCGGTGCCGTCCGTCGTGGGAGTAATGCCCACAATGTTGTTGACGTGGATGGAGAGACCGGGTAGCGAGCCGCCGTAGACCGCGTCACCGAAGGCGAAAAGCCCTCCGTCCGAACCAACGAGGAGGTAGCCGCCACCGTCGGGCGTGCGAGTCGCCCCCACGATGTTGTTGACGTGGACCCCGAGACCAGGTAGCGAACCTTGGTACACCGCATTGCCGAAGGCGAAGACTCCCCCGTCTGTTCCGACGAGGTAGTACCCACCACCATCGGGTGTCGGCACCATGGCCACGATGTTGGAGACGTGGATCCCGAGGCCGGGAACGGATCCGTGGAATTTCGCAGAGCCGAAGGCGAAGACACCGCCATCCCGGCCCACCATCCAGTAGCCCTGGTTGTCGGGCGCCCGCGCGATCGCCACGACGTTGTTCACGTGGGCGCCGGCGCCCGGCACCGAGCCGGAGAACCCGGTGTGGAAGTTGAAGGCACCGCCGTCGGTGCCGTTCATCCAGTACCCCTGGGCCGCCGCACCTTGCCGGTCGGTGGACCCGGTCAGGCCGCAGGTGGAGTCACCGATGACGTTTCCCCCGACGGACGTGAGCGCGGTGTCGCCGGTGGGGATGCTGCAGTCCTGCTCGCTGCCACCCGGTGTGTTGTTTCCGGCAACCGTGCTCGCCCTCCACGAACCGCCTCCTCCGCTGATGCCCTCGGCGAACCCGGCGCCCCTATCCGAGACGTTTCCGGCCACCGTGGAATAGCTCAGGTTCAAGATGCCACCCGTCGTGGTGTTGTAGATGCCGCCGCCGGCGTCCCCCGCCCCGCTTGTCGTGTTGCCCACGATCGTGGCGGCGTATCCGTTGAAGGTCGAGGAGTTGTAGACACCCCCGCCCTGGTTGGCCACGTTGCCACTGATCGTTCCAGGGCTTGCGGTCGGGCCACCCAGGTTCACCGTGCCGTCGTTGTAGATCCCGCCGCCCCAGTTGCCCGATGTGTTCGACGTGATCGTGAGACTGGCGCCCGTGAAGCTCGCCCCTGTCTGGTTGTTGACACCGGCCCCTGGGCCGGCCGAGGAGTTGCCCGTCAGCGTGGTGTTCGTGGCGGTCATCACTCCGCTGTTGTGCACGCCCGGCGCGTTGAAGTTGGCGACGCCGCCGCCGATCCCCACGTTGGCTGACATGTCGGTCGGGGCCGCGTTGTTGTCGACCTGACTGTTGCTCAACGTGAGCAGGCCATGGTTCGCAATGCCGCCGCCGCCCCCGCCCGGTGCGTTGTTGCCGTTGACCTGACTGCTTTCGACGGTAGCGGTGCCGCCGTTGGCGACGCCCCCACCTGCGGGGCCACCGTTGCCGCTGGTCGCTGTGTTCCCATTGACCTGGCTGCCCGTCACGATGAGCGTCGCGCCCAAGATCGTGACGCCTCCGTTCCCGCTCCCGCTGGCGATGCCACCGCCGTCTGCGCCCGTGTTGCCGTTGATTTCACTGTTCGTGACGGTGGCCGTGCCGGCGTGGTTGAGGATGCCGCCGCCGCCGCCGCTGGTCGTGTTCCCTGTCACCTGACTGTTGGTGAGGGTGAGGGTCCCGGAAGGTCCGGTGCCCATGGTCCCGCTCACGATGCCGCCGCCGGCGCTACCCATGGAGCCGGTGGCGGAGTTGCCTGTGATCTGACTGTTGTCGATGGTCGTGCTGCCCTGGATGCTGGCGATACCCCCTCCTGTGGCTGCGTTGTTGTTGGACACAGTGACACCCGACAGCGTGAGCGACGCCATGTTGGCGATCCCGCCACCCGCGGGCGCGCTGTTACCGGACACGGTGACGCCGGTCAAGGTCAGCGAACCCAGGTTGGCGATCCCTCCGCCGGCGGCCCCGGACCCGGTTCCGTGGTTCCCGGACACAACGGCATTGGTCAAGGTGAGAGTGCCGGAGTTCACAATTCCCGCTCCGGGGGTACTTGACGCCGCGCCGTCCTCGACGGTGAGGCTAGAGATCGACACCACCGTGCCGGAGTTGACGCTGAACACTTGATTGGCACCGGCCCCTGTGACAAGGGTGTTCGTGGCACCGTTGCCATTGACGACAAGGGTGGCGCTATTCGTCAGAGCCGCACCCAGGGTGCCGTACGTTCCCGAAGGCGCAATGAAGTCGATCGTGTCGGTCACACCGCTCGCATCGTTGTTGAACGCCGCCACAGCATCGTCAAGCGTGCAGTCCGTGTTCGTGTTGCTCGAACAGTCCGTGACACTGCCGCTCGACCCGGCAGCAACGTTTCCCACGTAGTAGGTGGTGCCCTGGGCGCCGGCGGCGGGCGCCACAAACACGATGACTCCCGCGGTCAGCAATGCGGCGGAGAGTGCGACCCCCGCGTGGTGAGCAAAACGCGAACCTCTGGCGTTCCTGCGCACCGCGCCCATCTCTGAGAAACCGGATAGTCCCATTGGAACTCCCTCCGCGCGTGACCCCAAAGGTCGCCAAAACACGCAACCCCAGTGGTTATCACAATGTCGGCTTCGTCGCTCGGCCCGACTAAAGCGAGGCAGCCACCGAGTCCCATTTCCTCCCGATTGGTGCGTCCACCGCGAGGAAATATGAGCGCTCAGGACTTGGCGTATGGGCCGATCCACCTGTCAGGTCAGTGCCCGAGACACACCCGCGATCACTTCAACAACCGGCGACCTTGGGTCTACTTAGGCTCTGGTGGTACGGCTTCGCTTTGAGGCAGGACACGCATCGGACACGGCTGAGACGAAGCAGCGAGTAACAGCGAGTTCCAACAGATTCCAGCGCGTGCTTCTCCGTCCTACCTTCGCCGCAACTGCGGTCGATATATGGCGCTGACGAGGATTCTTCCAGACGACGTTGGCAGCCCAACGGGCTACGAGAACCTTCCTGGCGGTCCTCGCTGATCCCGCTGACGAAGAACACGAGGACTATCTGAATTGGAACGTGGATCCTTCGATCCCTCCCGATTCGAGCTCGAAAGCGCCAACGCCGAGCTACGGCTCTTTGAGTAGCCCAACGCCGATTGGTCCGTTTAGGACCATGGGTGGCTACAATGGGCCCAGTGGTCCGAATTGAGTTTGAACGCATCGAGGCACTTGAACTTCTCGGCTTGACGCTGGCGCACCTCAACGACGCCGAGGCCAGAGCCGAGGTGTCATCCCGAGTGCCGCTGCTGATGGCAATTCGAGACAAGCTCGCTATCGGGCTCAGGGAGGAACAATGAGTTACACCGACGCCGAAGTGTCGGCGGCGACTGCCGCTATGGACAAGTACAGGGGGACGGATGAGGGCGAGTCAGGCGCCGCGCTCGTCGTCGTGGGCCTCAGTGCGGAGCGGGCTGCTAAGGAAGTGGACATCCGCGACGACATGATTCGAGTTGCGCATCGCACTGGAGCGTCGATCCGCCAACTCGCCGAGGCCTCAGGCCTAGGTCGCAAGACGGTAACTGCCATCGTCGCCTCCCAAGCCCGGTTGTCGGACTGAACTCAGCCACGGCGCCCACAGAGAATGTGTGATGCACTCTCCATTCTGAGCTCACGTCCCGGCGGTACGACTTTCGCCCGAAACCGTGTTGGCAATACGACACAGATTGGACACAGCCGGCGCGACACCAGCGCGTAACAGCAAGTCCCAACGAATACCAGCGTGTGCTGTTCCTCCGTCCTACCATCGCTGCAGTTAGAGTCGAAAACATGCCGTTGACATTCCTCAGATTGGCTTCACATGGTTCGAATCCCGCCACCTCCAAGGGCTCTTACGCGAGACCGTGAGGGCCGTTGGAGGTGGGCCGACGCCGTCAACGCGGAACGATGGCAGGTCGACGACGTCACCACTGCCGGCGAAGCTGTCTGGTCCGGCGTGCACGGCCACAGCACGGTCGAGCTCACCGGGTTCTTCGCTGCGGTCGGCCGCGACCCGGTGCGCTCGTACAGCGAGATCCTCACCCGGATGTCGATCGGCCTCGGCGACGACGCCCGGGCCACCGCTCGCTCGCTGTCGACCGCCAGACGGCGGGCCGTCCGCGCCGACCGAGCCACGGCTGCTTCTGCACGATGAGGGTTGCCCTGACCGCGGTCGCAACAACACCAGCGCTGTCACCGGATCGGCGTTGAGGAGAAAGGACACTCTCGGGGCTGGACCTCGGAGACACCGAAGCCGATAGTGATAATGGCAAACGCGCCGAGCATTTGCGCGACCCTCGCCCCCTCCCGGGCGGGGGTCGTTGCTATTCGGTTGCAGGTGAGCGCAAAAGCGTGATGAAACGTCCAGTGAGTGGGAAAATGACCTAGACATCGGGCGGATGCCAGCAATGGCGGCCTGCAGGATCGAGAGGGGGAGCATGATCACGACTGACGCCGCGTGCGACGACGCGCCGGATGTCTGGTCGCACCGTTCGTCTCGCCAGCGGTTGGTTCGCGTGCTGCCGTTCATCCTTGTGGCCCTCGTCGGGCAGCTCAGCGCACTCTTCAACCCGACCAATATGGAGTGGTTCTGGCTTTCGGCGCTCGCGTTCGTGGCGGCCGCCGCCGTGCTCGTGGCCCCGCCGCGCCGCTTTAGCTTGTGCCTGACCGGTGCGTGCTACATCGCCTCCGTCGCCGCGCTCATGATGGCGAGCGGCGGGGTCGTCGCCAGTGGCCTCGGCACTCTCTTCTTCCTCGCTGTGGTCGGCGTTGCCATGTATGGCGAGCGCAGGGACTCGGTGATCATCGTGGCGCTCGTAGTCGGCTTCCTGATGCTCGTGATGACCCTCAGCACCCCACAGGGTGCAGCCACGACCGGCCGCCGCCTGCTCTTCCTGGGTGCGATCGCGGCAGTGATGTCGGTGTCCATCCACGCTCTCCGAGAGCGCCTCGAGGCGTCCAACCGGCGCACGCGACAGCTGTTACACCAGTCCGAGGCCATGAACGACGCGGCTCGGGAGCTCGCACTCTTGCGGGGGCCGGACTCGATCGCCGCCGTCACCACCGAGCTGGCGGCAGCGCTGGTGTCGTTGCCGGGTGGCACGGCAGCGGAGGCTTGGTATGTCCGAAAGTGTCAGGAGTCCCTGGAGGTGGCGGCCCACTACGGCGGTAAGGGCTCCCTGCCCGATACGGGCCCCGACGTCGGCGTCGACCCGGCGGCAATCGACCTCGTCACACGAACGCGTTGGCCGGTCTCCCGGGAATGGCGCCCGAACCCGGGCCACCGCCTCTTGCGCGGGACATGGGTGCCGGTGTGCCTCGACGGAGCGGTCCATGGCGTGCTCAAAGTCGTGATGGCGGCGTCGGACACCACCGACGGGTGCGTCGAGCAGCTCACGGCGCTCGGTCACTTGATGGAGATGGCGCTGGCGAACTGGGCGGCGCACGAAGAGCTCGAGCGCCAAGCCACGTCCGAGGAGCGCCGGCGCGTGGCCCGTGACCTGCACGACGGCCTGGCCCACGAACTCGCGTTCATTGCATCCAAGGCCCGCCGTAGCGGCGCGCCTCGTGAGATGAAAGAGCTCTCCGGCGCAGCCGACCGCGCGCTCGACGAAGCACGGCGCGCCATCACGGTGCTCTCGCTGAGCGCCCCGCAATCCCTGGTGGCTGCACTCACCCAAACCGCCGAGGATCTCGGCGCCCGGCTGGGCGTCCCCGTGCTCGTCGACGTGGACGAGGACGTCGAGGTCGATGCGGACGTGGCCGAGCAGCTTCTGCGCATCGTGCGCGAGGGCCTTACGAACGCAGCGGTGCACGCCGATGCCCACTACGTCACCGTGACCTTGCGCGAATCGACCGACGGCTGCCGACTCGTGATCGCGGACGACGGGCGCGGGTTCGATCCGAGCAATGTCGACCCGACGCGCTTCGGATTGGTGTCGATGCGTGAGCGTGCCGCATCGCTCGGAGGGTCCTTCTCAGTGAACTCGGCCACGGGTCGCGGGACACGCCTCGAGGTGACGTTCCGGTGAACGGCCCGGTCAACGTGCTGATCGCCGACGACCACGCCCGAACGCGGGCGCTGGTCAGAGCGGCGCTCGAACGGGGTGGGGAGTTCGTCGTGTGCGCCGAGGCAGCCAACTGCGACGCGGCGATCGAGGGGGCCAAGGCCACCCGTCCAGACGTGTGCCTGCTCGACATCAACATGCCGGGGAGCGGCATCGCTGCCGCGCGTGGGATCACCACCGCCCTCCCAGGCACGGCCGTCGTGATGCTCACCGTTTCGCGTCAGGACGAAGACCTCTTCGACGCGCTGCGGGCAGGCGCCACCGGCTACCTACTAAAGGGGATGGACGAGGACTCGCTCGCCATGGCGTTGCGGCAGGTGCTCAACGGCGAGACGCCTCTGCCACCCAGCCTGGTAACACGGCTGGTGGAGGAGTTCCGAGACCGCGAAGAGCGTCGCGTCGCGGTGCCCGGGGACATCGCGGCCCGGCTGACCGGACGAGAGTGGGACGTCCTCGAGCTCATGCGGACCGGCGCGAGCACCGAGGAGATCGCCGCACGGTTGTTCATCTCCGCCACTACGGTCCGCTCGCACGTGAGCGCCGTCCTGCGCAAGCTGGGTGTGGCCGACCGAGAAGCGGCCGTCCGGCTCCTGGAAGGCTCTCCGACGCTGCGCTGACCAGCGACTTCGAGGCAGGCACCAGAGCGTCCAAATGCCTCGACACTCCTCAAGAGCGCCCACGCCACCTCCGATCAACAACGGAGCAGTTTCAACGAGCGCGCTCTTAGTAGGCGCAAGGGAGATTCGACCAGTGTCGCGAGCGACGCACGCCAGCAGGTCCTTCCGGTATACCCGGCGCACGAAGATCGTGTCCGCAGTGTGCGGCATCCTCCTGGCGGGGGTCGGTGCGTACGCCGCAACGAACTGGGTGGTCGGACTGAACTCGGGGTCCTCAGGTGAGGGCCAGTCCGCCGCTATCTCGAACCTGACGATCGGCGCGGTCGCGTCGCCGTCGGCCACGAACCTGATGTACCCCGGAGGAAACGGCGACGTGGTCGTCACCATCTCGAACCCGAACCCCTACCCCGTCACCATCACTGCCGTGCAGTTGCCCACGAACGCGACCTACGCGACGGGCTACACAACGAGCGCACTAACAACGACGCAGGGGGGGTGCCTTGCCGCGACACCGAGCCAGGTC
>Ga0210399_10004547_pt1 | contig 10772 bp, 12 predicted proteins | sample IncBWC14MmetaG_FD_150865 | JGI IMG/M metagenome (GOLD analysis project Ga0210399, IMG submission 150865) | Forest soil microbial communities from Barre Woods Harvard Forest LTER site, Petersham, Massachusetts, United States - Inc-BW-C-14-M | ecosystem: Environmental > Terrestrial > Soil >...
TCGAAGAGGCAGTCGCGTGGACCAAATGGCTCCTAGGGCAAGGCATCGCCGTGAGCATTGGGCTGCTGCAGGTGAACAGCGAGCACGCTGCGCATTTGCATCTCACCGCTGAACAACTGTTTGACCCTTGCACTAACCTCCGTTCAGGCGCTGCGCTTCTTTCTGCCACGTACACAACAACAGCTCGAATCCAGGGTGAAGGCGGCGCCGCTCTCGATTCCGCACTCTCTTACTACAACACAGGATCTCCTACAGCCGGACTCACCAACGGATACGTGCAGCAGGTCAAACGCCATGCAAAATCTCTAAACAACAAACTCTGATCCACCTCCGCGATTAGAACAGTTCCACCGCAAATCCCCTTCTCCGCAAGAGGCTGCGCCCGGTCCCGCGCTTCTTCCGTCAAGGGTTTCCGCTTTTCTCCAATGAACGGCATACCCCGCCGCCCTTGACGGCGCGCGCGCCCGTTCGCAATGAGCCCGCTATGAAGGGAATTTGCTTCTTTTTTCGAGCAGCAAAACCGCTCGAAAAAGGAAAAAGGAGAAACGACAATGACGAATACAAACAATCATGAAACTTGGGCACAACTGCTTCATAGCGCGGTCCACACGCCGGGAAAACTGTTGGCAGCTTACACCGCTTTCCATAACTACTCATTTGGGAATGCCTTGCTCGCTTTGACGCAATGCCGCCGCCGTAACTTGGAGCCGGGACCACTCAATACCTATCGCGGTTGGTTGGAACTTAAACGCCAAGTGCGCAAAGGCGAAAAGGGCATCACCCTTTGCATGCCGATGCAGTACAAGAAGCGCGTTCCGAAGGATAACGAGCAAGAGGAAGAGAGCGAAGAAACAACGCGTTCCACTTTCGGGTTTCGCGCTTATTGGTTTGTCTTGGCGCAAACGGACGGGGGTGCGATGGAAACCGCACCGATTCCGGGATTTGACCTAGACACTGCGCTCCGTACGTTGAACATCACGCGCACGGAATTTGATGAAATGAACGGCAACATTCAGGGATTTGCTATCGGACGAGAAATTGCCATCAGTCCCATCGCAGCAATTCCGCACAAGACCACGTTTCATGAAATCGCGCATTGTGTTCTGGGCCACACCACAAGAGAAAAACTCGTGGACTCCGAAGCAACGCCGATGAACCTCCGCGAAGTGGAAGCAGAAGCGGTTGCGCTCATCTGTTGCGAAACTCTCAGCCTCGATGGGGCGGAATACGCACGCGGCTATATCCAGCATTGGCTAAAAGGGCAAAAAGAAATCCCAAATCACAACGCGGCTCGCATCTTCACTGCGGCGAGCACGATTTTGAAAGCGGGCAATCCAGCGGCAGGGAGTCAGTAGGCTCCCCCCTTGCAAACTTCCACATTTCCGGTCCGTCGAAGAATCGCTAGGTGAAGGAACTGCCCGACCATCCCTCGTGTTCCCGAGGACTCCTTTACGCCCCGGATCATCGGCCTTACTTCCAGCCCAGCGATTTTGCTGAGCTGCGAACAATGAGGAAGATCGTTGGTTGGGTCGGTGGCGATCGAAAATAAAATCCAATGGAATTTCAAGGACTTACGAGGATTGCGAAGGAACGCTAAGTCATTGAAAAGGAACAAGAGGGCACGCAAAGGAATTCTTATTGCTCCCTCAAAGCTCCCGCGGTTTTGATTTCCACTCACTGCACCGAGTACGAAGTCGGCTTTGGGACCAAGACTCTGCGGCACGGATGGCAATGCCTCTTAACCAAAGCCAGTTTCAGGAGCGACTAGCTTCGAAAACGCTGCGCTTTCGATGAAGTGCGAGAATCCTTCATCATGCAATTCGACTGCTACATCCTTTGACTCGACACCCGGGTTCCTCGCGTGAATTCTCTCGAAAACCTCCGTTGCATCGCCGTTGCTCACAACAATCACGCGACTGGAGCCTGGCATCCGTCGTAAAAGCTCTAGCACATCATCATCGCGCCCGCTGAATCCAATAAACAAAAAGGTCTTACAAGATTCCACAAAGCCTCTCGCCTGATTCTCATGTTCCTTCGGGCAAACAAATCTCTTCCGTCTGGGGTCTTCGACCGGAACCACTAGTTCCGGGTACAGTCTGCGCTCCGCCACTCCAGCAATGTAGAAGCGCATAGGAAGCTGCATTGTGCGCAATACGATTTGGATTTGTGAACCAAACCTGGGCGGCTTTTCGATATCGCTTGGAAAGGACATATAGTCACCCGAAGCGTATTGCGGCCAATTTTCCAGAACCCTTGCCCAATTAACGGAACCATGAGGCTTTACTAGCAGCCACTTCTTGTTGATAGGAACGTACGAATTCATGCTGTCAAAAGTATGTCTGTTACAATTTTGCAAAGCTCGCTCGACGAACAGATCATAATTCAAATTGAGGAACAAGACCTTCTTAAACGATGAACTCAGCACCCGTTGAACAAGCGTGTCGTACTTCGAACTTCCTTCGACATATTCGTCGCTGATGGTCCAAAAAAGCTCTCTGAGATACAAGGGAATATCTAGGGACCATCGGTCGTCACCCCGTTCTGCTAAGTCGTACAAGTCCCGGAGAATCGTCTCAAAGTTCGCATCCTTTACTTTTAAGAGTGTGCGGAGGTGATCCAAGTGGGCCGCCAGTCTTAGGAATTGCCGCAGAATAGGGTCAAACCGGTCGTCAAAGATTTCTCGCGCCAGGGGCGGAGCATATTCGGCTTTTGCCCGAGCCGCGATTCCGTCGCCTACGCAGCCCCGTGACGCCCCCGCTCCCAGGATTATCGTGAGCTTTTCTTGAGATTTCATTTCCATCGCTTGAACCTAAGGAAAAATACCTGTGAAGAGTCGGCGACCCATCGATTCCACAATGACGATGGCAGTCTCGACTTCCATCGAGCTCAGGGAAATCCTGCGTCCGAGAACCGCACCGGCGTCATTGGCCTTTTGAAGATAGTCCTCGTCGATGACTCCCATCTTGTGGGCCAGGAGATGGCGTTTCTGGAACGCACGGCAGGCCGTGTCCCATTCGTCCGGGCGCAATGTGTCAGCAAAGTCGAAGCCAAACGCATCCTTAGCTTTGCGTCTCGCGGCCGCGAGGCTTTGAAAACGAATCTCGACCGACTTGCGCTCGCATAGTTCCCGTCCGAAGCCATCAAACGCAGAAACGGCGTTCTCCAGCGCATCGCCGATCAGGTAATTGGCGAGCTCTGTTTCAGAATTTTCAGCAAGTACCAACTCTTTTCGTGCGAGTTCGAGATTCTTGATCAAAATCTGCAGCGAATTGTGGACCCCACAGTCAGGGCACCAGCCAAAGACGCCGTAGATGGCGTACCGAAGGGTGCACGTATCGCATACGACCTCGGTTTCCAATTTCTTTTCCCGGTAGTAGCGGATGGGGGTAGGGACTGATTCCTTTATTTTGAGGCTGAAGCCAATCCCAAATAGCCCCTGTGGTTTATGTTCAAACTCAAGCGGCTTCAGATCCTTGTGAAGTGCTTCGCTAACTTTTTGTAAGGCTACGGATTGAATGTATTCGATTTGGTCCTGCGTAAAGAAAGTTCCGCTGTCCCCACTATGTCCGCAATACGGACAATGACAGGGAGCTGGCTCTTTTATCCCAGTACCAAGCGTGATTTTGAAGTAGCCCAGGCATTCTTTGACCGGGCATTCTCGACCAAAATAGCCGTCCTCGTCTGCACTCATCGGAATTCGCTGAGTGCCGAGATTTCGGAGATGGTCCATATTGAATCGTCGCATCGACTAAGCTTCTTCGTACTGGTTATCGGTTTTTGATCTACGTCCTCAAAGAACAACTGGGAACATAGCCTGGGTCCTGATACTCGAATAGCTGAATTTCTCCGACGGAGGTCAAATGCTGACCGAGGAACACCGCGAGGGCAAACGGCCCGTAAAAGAAGATGCGGGTCTTGTGCAGACTGTACTTCTTCAAAAGCTGGCCGAGGTGATCGCGAACCGCTTGCCCAAACGCAACGGCGTCCCCTGCCCCACGGATGGATTGCGCCCCCTGGGACGGCGGCGACATGAATGCAAAAATTCGGGGCGGGTTGCCGGTGCTTTCGACATACTTCACGACATCCTGGCGGCCGTCGCCCTTGATATTCAGGCCAAGAACGATGTCCGTCCCGTTCTGCCCACCCTCAACTACTTCCAGGCTGAGCTGGTAGGGATTCGTTGCAGGAACGTCCGACCTCCAGGCGTCTTTTGAGGGAGGCTGGGGTATTTCAAATACCCAATCGCCGACTGTCGGGAAAATGGCTCCGAGCGCCACACCTGATGACAGGGCGCACTTGCCCCGAAATCGGATGAGGCGTTCCTTCCGTTCTGCCAATAATTTCTTTTTAAGTGCATCGAGTTCGGGAATAAATAGGCTGTTCCAGGTCTCGGGCAACGGCACCTTCCGGGTGGCCCGGTCGAAGTGAGACGACCAGTCGAGCGCATAGTCCGCAGGAGCGTCGAATGATTCCCTCGTCCAGTTCTGGAGCCACAGCGTAATTTTCTTCTCGCCTGCGATTCCAGCCGCGACCGCCGCTTGCAGAAGTTTCTCGATCTCGGCCCTTTCAATGACGTTGCCCTTGCGCGCTCCGATCTCGCGCATGATCTCGGCGAATGCCGGTTGCACCATCGCCTTGAGCTTGTCGGCATAATCCGGATGGCTCAACAGTCTGCTGATGAAGTGATTGATGGCACGTTCGTCGTGATGCATGTCGCCGTGCCCAACGTCTATATAAACTTTCGCATGGATGAAATCGATGTAGTCGCCCAGGCCGGCATCGCGTAGCCTTTCGTCAAGTTCCTGCTTGGTGGGAGCCAGGGCGTCCGGCTTGTCATCGTAGAACGCTTTAGCGCCGCGAAATCGCGCAAGACCGGTCTCAACCGGTCTGATCGTGGCAGACAGCGATGGACACACGAGGTTGAAGCATTTGTACGTGTCTGGCAGATCTGAATCCAAGCGGCTGAAATGTTCGATCACCGTTTTGAGTTCGCCCGGCTGCAGATCGTGATCCTTTACCTGGATGTGAATCCGGGACGATTTGCCCGCCTCGGTGTAACGAATATCGATGTCGCCGGTGCCCTCGAAAAAAAGCTGATGGAACGCTACTTCAAGCAGCCAAAGCGGTACGTTACAGGCCGTATAGCGCGTCTGAAAGTCGAATCCCTTTCCCGCGTTGATACCTCCCATCGCCTGGGATGAAAGCAGGGAGCCCGGATAGGCCTTGGGTTCCTCGGGTTTTTTCGGAGAATCCGTCATCTCGATCTCACTGGCCGAAGTCCGCGCCGAAAATCTGCCGCCAGAGCTTCCGACTCGTTGCTTCGTTCGTGTTGTTATAAGCGCTGCGCGCCGAAGCTGCAGCCGATTTGACATTCGCCAGAAACGCCTTGAATTCGCTGCTGGACCACCGCTTCGCCACATTCACCGAGGTGTACCCAGGATCGGAGATGACCGGTATCACGTCGAGATTGCGGTAACTCCCATAGGTTCGCTCAATTCCTTCGAGCACATTCACGATCCCTTCCGCGTGAGAAGACGGATTGCCTATTGTCCCGTGGATTAGCGCCTCAAGTATGTACGATTTTGGATTGCACGGGTCCGTCCCTAGGGTGTCGCGCCAGAATTTGAGCAATTTTACGACTTGGACGAAATATCCGTTTGTCGCTTTGTTCTTGCTGACGCCGACGGCGATCTGTCCCTTCGGATGGGTCTGGACCCATTGGCGGGCTTCCCGGTCGGGTATCCACAGCGGGCCGTCATCAGTGGAAACGGGCGTCGCGGGCACGATGTCGAGCCAGACCTTGTTGGCCGCGCTCGCCCCTACCGACCTGCCCTGGCGTTTCGTTTGCTTGTAATACCTGCCAAGGATTCCTTCAATCCAAGCGAGGCAGACTTCGGGGCCGGTGATTGTGTGATCGAGATCGAGTATGCAGATGACATCGACATCGTTGATGTCGTTAATCGCGGTGCGGCGAGCATAGGAACCTGAGAGAAACGTGTCGGTATGCGCCTCTTTGGAGTCTTCGTCGGCGCGCAATTGCTCGCGGACCTTCTCGTGCGCGGCCTTCGCCGCCGCAACATCGTCATCGCCGGGTTGCAGGGAGGGGAGAAACGCGCTGAAGTCAGATGTTAGTTCCACTAGAGCTTATCCTTTCCGGAGGCAATGGGGAGGTCCTCCAGCGACGCGGGGTCGATGCCGTAGGCTCCGGCGAGGGCGGAAATGAAGTCGCCGCAAGCCGGGCATTCAGAGTCCCGGTCGAAGTAGATTCCATACCAGCGGTTTATCGTCATCTCGTCACTGCTTTCGCTGAGGGGTGGCAGACTGGCGTATTGCGTGCCAGGCTCGGGTCGGTTGAGCCACAGATACCAGGGCGCGTCGTAGTCGCGATGCAGAATGCTGAGTGATGTCTTCTTGTCCGCAAGCAGTTCAAGAAGAGCGAGCTTTGTCAGCATGTTCGCGATGGGTGAAACGTCCAGCGACAGGCCGGGTTCAACAGCAACAGGCCGGTCAGAGTACGCGATCTCCGCAGCGTCGCTCGCCGACGATATTTCAACGTCCGAGGCCTCATCCGGCATCGCCGACACGAAACACTCATAACAGGGAGACTGCTTGGGCCGCGCGCGCAGCACCTGCCCGCCGTAGGCGCGCCGGTATGCCCCACCGTAGACCGCGGGCGCGTTGGCTTCGATACAGAGCTTATTGAGCAGTAGCTTGCTGGGCCGATTGTCCGTGCCGCAGATGACGACGTTCGCCTTCGCAATCAGGCCCTTGATTTCCTCTCGGTTTTTGTGGGTCAGTTCAACCGCGTATGTCGAGACTTGCGCATCCGGGTTTTTCTCGCGAATGAGGTCGCGCACGACATTAACCTTGAATCGGCCCACCTGCGATACGCCGCCGGGATGGCGGACGACATTGCCCACCGAAAGGCGGTCCAGGTCGATCAGGATGAAGTGGCCCACCCCACACTTCGCCAGTTCGACGGCTGCGTAGGCGCCCCCGGTGCCCAAGCCAACAATGAGAACGGTTTTGTCGTTGAGAACCTTGGTTTCAAGAAGGCCGCTGCGCCGCATCGCTAACTCCGGCTGAACGTCAGCGAAGGCAATCTCAAGCAGCTGATCGCCACCCTCGCCACCCAGGAAAGCCGCAGCGTGATGGACCGACCCGTCGGGCGCTACGAAAGTTGAATTCTCGGAGACGGGCCCCTTCCCCGGTGCGAGCACAATCCTCAGCTTCGCGGAATCGACAGGCGGCGTGCCTTCGCCAAGCAGAATCATTGCATCGACAATTGCGGGGGCGCGCAGCACGCCGAGCTCGCAGTGCGTATAAGCGTCGCCATCATCCCAGGAACTGAATCTGATCGGCATCGTGCGTTCGCGAGCAATCGCTCCCCAGTTATCGTTCAGCCATTGGGTCGACATGGTCACGACTGCGAACATGTCAGCGTCGTCGGCAGTAATATTCAGCGCGCGGGGAGCGTCAGTGCCCGCGGCAACGGCCACAATGGTGCGCTTGGTCTTGTCGTAGACAAGCTTCGTGCGCCCTGGTTTTCTCTCCGCGATGGCTTTCATCGCGTCCCGAATCATTTGTTGCTGCTGGGTATCGGTCATGGAGTCATGCTCTTTCTGCCATCGTTGGTACAAAATCAGCGAGCGGACGGCCCGTCGCAAGGTGCTGCTCGTAAGCCTCTATCCAGAGAATCCCTTTCAGAAATACCTGGTGCAGCCTGATCCCTGAACGCCAGCGCGCGTCGCGCCAGTGGCAAAGTTGAACCAATCCGTTGGAAGACGGCGCGAGGGTATGCATCTGGTGGGAAACGCCAAGCGATGTCACTCGATTTCCGTCCCACATCAGGAGCGGAAACGGTTCAGTGAGGTACATCGGAGGCCGCTCGTATGGAAAGCCCGAGGGGATAGAAATATGAAGCCCGTAGCGCTGCCCGGAGTTCGACGAGGTATATCCGGATGCATAGTAGGTGTCGTCGCCTTTGTCCCAATAGACGCTGAACTGGCTGAAACCTTCCTGTTGGAGAGCGGCGTGTTCCAGGCCCAGCCTTTGGCGCTGCTCAGATGTCCACATGCGGATTGCCCTCCTCGGCTGCTTTCGCGGTACGGAATATCTCGACGATGCCTTGCACGTCCGGCGTTGTCAGGTTTGCGGGGGCAGCGACAACGTCCGTCGAGCCGTCGTTGCGATTGAGCCGATGAACTTCGAGTACAGGCATAGGCCACGCGGCGCCGAGCGCAAAAGCAAGGTGGTACGATCCACGCAGTCTCGCGACCAAAACACAGCCGAAGCCGGTCGTGTGATGTTCAACGGATTCTCCGCTGGCTTTCTGCAGTGCAGCAGCCAGATGTGACAGTACCTTTTCGCGGGTCGCGGAATCCACGTCGACACTTGCGTGCAGGACTGGGGGATTGTCGTCAGATCCGATCCTGATCCGATGAAGCGGCACTTTCTCCCAGAGAGCGAAGTCTTGTTCCTGCAGCGCGCGACTGCTGAGGAGAGCCTGGCGAATGGGACTTAGACCGGGCAACACCTTAACCGCCAGCGGTGCCGGCTCATTCTCCGGGCCCGCCAAATCGTATATCCAGGGATGAATCCGGATCGTTGGTTCGGCCTGCCCGTCCTCCAGCGTGACGATGATTTCAACCATATCCGCGAACTGGTTGCGGCCTCCGATCCTGCGGATACGTCGCCTGTCTCCGCTGCTGGGAGCCGAGAGCCCAAGCCGGTGGTGAGAATGCCAGTCGCCGAAATAGCGCAACGCCCAATCGGTTGCAAAAATATCGCTGAGCTGACGCAGATAGTCCACGTCCAGGCGGAAATGGGCATTATTCCGTTGTGCATTTGGCCCGGCCCTCGTCGCCAGATGAACAATGGGTGCACCTTTCCAACGCCCGAAAAGGTCGCCGCCGGTTTCAATCGACCATGCCGAGGCCTCGGCGGCTATCGAGCGCAGTTCCGACTCCCAGGTCAAGAGCACAGTTGCGGAACTGCTGCGAATTGCAGCCACCGTGGTCGCGTTCGTCTCCTTGCCGTCACCGGCGTTCTTCTTTTTGAACATGCGCATAGTTGCGTTGCCCGTCCTGAAAATGCAGTGTAAGCGGACAGTGCGTACACCGTCAACAAAAAAAATCTATAGATTCATTTGGCCCGTTTGCGCCGGGAACAACTCGTTAATCCGGATGCGTGCGACCACTGGATTTACATCAAAAATATCGGCGAGGGATCGAACCGATTCTTCCCGCCGCTTTTCATCAAGAACCTCAACGCCAAGGAGCCCGGCTGGCGCGACAAATGGCCTCATTGCATCTTGGACGAGTGGCCGGGGGCACAGCAAGCCACCCATCGCGCGGTTGGCCTGGAATTCCCACCATTTGCCTTCGTATCGCTGGGATTTCTGCTCATGGCCCTGCACGTCCCTACATAGAATCTGATCTTCTGAATGGCTGTCTTCGTCAAACAGATGGAGCGGTATTTCCGCAAGCGCGAAAAGATGCGCGTGCAGGAGGCCGTGTCCTGCTTCATGCGCCATCGTTGTTCGCACTCGGCGCTCGGCTACCATACCGCCTTCTGCGTCCAGCGCCGCCGAAATAACAACAGCCTTCACGCCGGTTTTGCCGAAACGGGTGAAACCCAAAACGCCGACCGGTAAGTCTTCGTATTGCGGAGAGACCTGGAACCGTTTCTCGATGAATCGGTCGATGCGGATGGCTTCTGGCGAGCTTGGGAAAAGGCCTTCTTTTCGGAGTTCGTCGCAGCAGATCTGGTCTATCTGGCTGGGCGTGAAGTAAGGCTGCTTCGAGGATGGACCGGAGCGGAAATGCTTCATTTCTTATCCTTGCCTCTCTTCGTGTCCTCCTTGTTCTTGACGAATTCCAGCAGCTCGTTAGCGCTTATTTTCTTGTCGATGACGGTGCGAAATGCCAACGCGAATGTCGGGTCGTCTTGGGTGATGCGTTTGATCTCGTCTATGGGTGCCCGAACATCCATCCCTCGTAGCTCTTCGACTTTCACCTTCAGAATTCGAGCGATTTCCATGAGAACTTTGTCGGACGGGTGCCTGCGGCCCAATTCGATGTCGGAAATGAATGCAGGTGAGCAATCGAGCTTTTTCGCTAATTCCCGGAGTGAAAGATCAAGCTCATCACGACGACGACGAATGTACGGGCCTATGCCTTCCATGAGTGTCAGCTTATATAGCTGACACGGCTGAGTCAACAGTTGGTCTCGCGATGGGGCACGAAGTTTACATTGCGACAGGTGCCGCTGAGAGAGCCCGAGACACTTCAAGGTTAGTTGAGCCGTCCTCGCAGACTTCAGCCACTACCCGTCTGCCCGCCGCGCGTTGCGGCTGCACCAGCATTCCGCGCGGTGATGAGCGCATAGCCTTCGTCATGGGACTGCTATCGATGTGGAACCATGGACATTTAAGCCGTTGAAAATGCCAGGAACTCTAGTTCTTTCAACGACTGGATTTCGATTATGAGTCCGCCGCTCTATGCGTGCGTAATAACAGGATTAGGAATTAGCAATTCGCGACAAGGGAAGAGAGCGAGAAGTCCTGTTGCACAAAATTCTGCGCGTTGCACATTCTGTTGCACAAATCACTGCCAAAGCCGCCCAAAACAGCCCATTTCGATGTAGTACCATGTACCGTAAGTTGTTGATTTGTATCAGACCGGGGTACTACCTAGCGAATTTCAAGACCGCCGGTTTCAACCGCTCACCCACTCCTCCGCTCCTGATTATAACTTGCAACGGCATCCAGA
>Ga0210399_10004549_pt1 | contig 10768 bp, 12 predicted proteins | sample IncBWC14MmetaG_FD_150865 | JGI IMG/M metagenome (GOLD analysis project Ga0210399, IMG submission 150865) | Forest soil microbial communities from Barre Woods Harvard Forest LTER site, Petersham, Massachusetts, United States - Inc-BW-C-14-M | ecosystem: Environmental > Terrestrial > Soil >...
GCTGGTCGCGGTGCCGCTGCTCGCTTTCTGGATTCCACTGCCTGTGGCCGCCCCGCTTGCTGTGCTTGTGTCCATCACCATCGCCGGCATAGTCGTGGTTCAGGATTGGAAGAAAATCCACGCGCGCAGCGCGGGCTGGCTCGTCGTCTCCAGCCTGCTTGGCATTCCCTTAGGTCTTCTGCTGCTGACAAACAGTCATCAGCGGGGAGTGAAGGCCGCGCTGGCAATGATTATCGTCGTGTTTTCTGTCTACTCCTTGATTGGACGCGGTCCGCTGGAATTAAAAGAAGATAGTCGCGGCTGGCTCATGACCTGCGGGTTTCTTGCCGGGGTACTTGGCGGCGCGTATGGAATGAACGGCCCACCGCTCGTCGTCTACGGCTCCATGCGCAGATGGTCCGCGCAGCATTTTCGCGCGACCTTACAAGGATATTTTTTGCCGGCCAGCCTGATCGGCATGGGCGGCTACTGGTTGGCCGGACTGTGGACCTCGAACGTGACTCGCTATTACCTGCTCTCTCTCCCGGTCACTTTTCTGGGGGTGTATCTGGGCAGGGTGGTCAATCATCGGCTCCAGGGCGAAGCTTTCTTTAAGTACCTTTATCTCGGCTTGGCGGGGATCGGAACGCTCTTGTTAGTACAGGCAATCACCGGGCGATTCTGAACCAGCATTGCGGCCCATCTGCGTCTGCGTTGACTTACACGGGGCGGTGGCCTAACATCGCCACACTCTGACTGCCTTCCGAGCCGGAGAGTTTACCCCACCCAAGGAATCGACGGATGAACGATTGGCAATTTGCTCAGGAAAATCCTGCAGAGCAGCTCGCCCAGCTTTACTTTTTTTCCATCATGAAGCGCCAGTCCGGCGACGACATCCCTTTCCGCATCACCGTGAAGGAATTTGCGGCGCCGCCTCCGGGCCAGCGGCTGCGGTTCTTCGCCGAAGCGGACAAGCCCGTGAATCAGAAGACGGCGTCGTTCGTGCCATGCGGCTGGGGAAACACCGTTTTCAATGCCTTGATCGATTGCGTGCGCCTGATTCGCCAGTTTCCGTATGAAGGTGAAGAGCCGCCGGTCTCTGCGTAATCCTTCGGCAATGCTTCGCTGTACAAGTTTAGTTTTCCCGTTCGGAGGGAACCAACACCGTGATTCTCGAAATCACCAAAGGGCAGCTCAAAGACGGCATCGCGGTACTGACGTTGCGCGGAAGCATTCACACCGGCCCGGATTGCCGCCGCGTCGAGCAGGAAGTGGAGGATCTTCTGCGCGGCAACCAAACCCGCGCCATCTTTGATCTCACCGGCATCACGCACATCGACAGCGCCGCCATCGGCACGCTCGTCCGTTGCTACTCCAAGCTCAAGAACGTCGGCGGCATGCTGCGCCTCGCCGGCTGCAACGGCATGATCGATTCCAGCCTCAAGCTGACCAAGGTCGATAAAGTTATCGGCATCTTTCCCACAGCTTCCGCCGCAGCGGAGGATTTTCCTCTGCCGAAGTCTCCTGCCTAGCGCTTAAACGCAAGACCGCGTACCAATCTCAAAGAAGAAAACTCGTTGCAGACGCAGGGTAGCTTTGTTACGCTCCCGCCAACATTCTCATGCGGAGGTACTCCCCGTGGCTTTCTGCAAATCATGTGGTCAGGACATCGGCACCGCGGCCTTTTGCACCAAGTGTGGCGCAAGCCAGGGCGTAGCCGCTACACCGGTCGCAGCACCAATCGCCGCGAGCAGCGAAGGCCTCGCCGAAAATGTGGCCGGGCTGCTGTGCTACTCACTCGGTTGGGTAACTGGGCTGATCTTCCTGCTGATTGACAAGCGCCCGTGGGTCAAATTCCATGCCGCGCAGTCCATCGCTGTGTTTGGAGGGCTGACCGTTATCCGCATCGGGCTTCTATTCATGAGCCACTTTCTGGGATGGGCGATCTTTGGGCTGATTGGGCTCGTCAGCCTGGTGCTCTGGATTTTCCTGATGGTCAAGGCCTACCAGCACGAAACCGTGCGTATCCCCATCGCCGCTGACATTGCGGACAGCCTCGCAGGGAAATAACTCTCTTTTGCACGCTTATGCGTGCAGATAGAAATAGCCGTCTTCTCGAAAGAGCCGCACGGAAACGCCGAAAAGTTGAGATAACTTTTCATCGGTGAGCACTTTTTCTTTTGCCCCATCGGAAAGAATTCTGCCGCCCCGCAGCAGGACCACACGCTCAATCTCCGGAATTATTTCCGACACGTGGTGGGTAACCAGCAGTATCCCCAACCCTGCTCGCGCAAGTTCCCGCATCGTCTCCCTTAATTCCACTTGCCCGGCAATGTCCAGCGCGTTGCCCGGTTCGTCAAAAAGCAGCGTCTGCGGCTCGTGCACCAGCGCACGGGCGATCAGCGTGCGCTTGGCTTCTCCGGACGACATTTCCGCCAGCGGCCGCTTCGCCAGATGTGCGATGCCAAGCCGCGCCAGCGCCGTCTCCGCGCGCTCCCGATGCTCGGCCTGCGGCTGGTGATTGGGAAATATGCGCGTGCTGCTGAAAAATCCGGAAAGCACCACGTCCAATCCGGTGGCATCCGTGGTGCACGCCGCCAACAGATCCGGCGAAACGATTCCCAGCAGGGAGCGCAATTCGAAAACATTCCACAGGTCGCGCCCCAGAATCCGGATCGAGGAATCCTTGCGGGCGATCGGATAGCATTCACGCGTCAGCGTCTTGATCAGCGAGGATTTGCCGCAGCCGTTGGGGCCCAGAATACAAAGGTGCTCGCCCTGTTCAATGCGCAGCGACACCCGGTCGAGGGCCAGATTGTCTCCCCGCACCACAGAAACGCTCCGCAGTTCAAGGAGCGGGACGGATGGGTCAGCCATGACGGGCGATTATCCTGATCCACATAGACACCAATTATAAGGAAAGCGGTGACCGAAAATAAAAAGGAGGCGAAAACCGGTGGTCTCCGCCTCCCGGGGTGGGGTGGGTGTTACATTGCAAACCCCCGGGGAGAGCAGCAGCGCCTGCCCTGCCAGGCAGGCCTGCGTCTCACTCGCGGTTCGCGACTGCCATCGCGAAAGAGACTCACCACCAGAGGGCTTGTCTTTCGGGTTTTCTAACACTGGAGGCGGTGGGTGTCAACCAAAAAAAGGACGATACTCCGAAATTATCCCGCTGATGCGGATGAATCAATGCCGCATATCAGCTTTCCAAGATCTCTCGGATCGTCCTTGCCAGCGGTGCCGGGCCGTACGGCTTCTGCAGACAGTAAGATTCAAGTTAAGAAATTCAATATTTCTTGTTCTTCACCTTTGTCGTATCAGTTTCTCTCCGGCTCAGCAAAAATGCTCCAAACCCTGCCAGCAGGCCACCGGTAATTACTACCGCCTCCCAGATTAGACCTGCCGCCAGGACGAGATGGGGTGCTGCTCCAAAGGGAGACAGTAGTCCGACCAGCGCTGCCTCCCGCACTCCGATTCCACCTTGTGTCAGCGGAAGGACCGCGGCTAACTTTGCCAGTGGCCAGGCAAAAAACCAATCGCGGAGGGGTAGTACTAAGCCGCAGGTTTCGGCGAGTTTCGCCGTAAGCACCAGGAAAGCGGTTTGAATCGCAGTTCCCATCAGCCATGCGCCCAGCAAGACGTGCGGCGCTCCCGAAACACTGCGCAACGCGTGCCGCAGGCGTGCCAACCGCCGCCGGAAATGAAAGGAGCGTCCCCCAAGCAGGGGACGATACAGAAGCAGTGCAAAGAAAATCAGCACCGCAAAGGCTGCGCCAAGATAGAGCAACGCTTTCTGCGCCTGTCCTCGCAGTGACGCCGGCAGCGCGCCGGGTAGCAACAGAATCCCAACCAAAACAAGTCCGCCCTGCGCCGCCACGTCGATAAAGCGGTCCGCCACGTTGCCGGCCAGCACCGCCGCCGGATTCGGGCTGCGTTGCAGGCCCACCGCCAGCCGGACCACGTCTCCGCCAATAATCGACGGCAGGAAAAGGGTGCCGAAGAGACCTCCTGCGTAACAATGGGCGCTGGTGCGAAAATCGAGCTGTGCCCCCGCGGCATTCACCATGACGCGCCACTTGGCGATGCCTACCGCATGCGCGCAAAGGTATCCGAACAGAATTGCGAGAAATGTTGCAACGGGCACTCGCCGGATCGCCTCGGCGAGCAGATGGAGGGGAAGGAAGCGCAGCAAAACGCCGATCACGGCTGCCGCCGCCAGCCAGCGCAGCGCGATCAGCAATCGGCCACGGTTGCGATTTTCAGTGTGGTGGGCGCCGATCATTCAGCAGCGGCAGCCTAGCTGCCAAAAATTTCGTTGATTTTGGCCGCCAACTGGAAATCCAGGTTGCTGATGCCCTTCACGCTGTGCGTATTCAGATCGATCACCACTTTATTCCACACGTTGAACCATTCCGGATGGTGGTTCATTGATTCGGCTGCCAGCGCCACCTGCGTCATTTTGCCGAAAGCGGCCGCGAAATCCTTGCACTCGAACGCCCGGTGGAGCTTGCCATTTACGAGGCTCCAGCCTTTCGCACTTTGCAAGTGCTGCTGAATCTCGGCGTCGCTCAATTTTTGTGCTGGCATGGACATACCCTCCCCGATCGGCTTGCAGGCTGGCTCCATTATGCGTGCACAGGCACGGAGCGGCAAGAATTCACCGCGTCGCGCGGCACGCGCGGATGATTGAACGCGCTCACAATTTCCAGTACGCTTAGAGATTCGCTCGCGCTGATTTTCCGCTCTGTGCGCGTTCAGCCCTGTGGATCGGAGATAGTCGTGAAAAAGAAAATTCGTGCCATTCAGTATGGAATCGGGCCGATTGGCGCCTCAATCCTGAAACTGATGCGGGAAAAAGAAGCCATCGAAATTATTGGCGCCATTGATAACGACCCGGCAAAAATCGGCAAGGATCTTGGCGAGGTGATCGGCGCTTCCGACGCGCCCTGGGGCGTAAAGGTTTCGGGTGACGCCAGGGGGGTGTTGGAACAGTCCGCTGACGTGGTCATGCACACTACTTCCTCCTCTCTGCCGAAAGTTGTGGATCAATTGCTCGCTTGCATGGACGTCGGCTCCTGCGTCGTCTCCACCTGCGAGGAGCTCTCTTACCCGTATCGCACCTATCCAGAGCTCGCCACGCAACTCGACAAAGCCGCGAAAGAAAACGGCGTCGCCCTGGTTGGAACCGGCGTGAACCCCGGCTTCGTCATGGACAAGCTCGTTATCACGCTGGCGGCCGTATCGCAACGCATCGAACACGCCAGGGCGTTGCGCATCGTGGACGCCTCCAAGCGCCGCTTGCCGCTGCAGAAGAAAATCGGTGCGGGCCTGAGCGTGGAAGAATTCCGCATGCGGGTGAAAGAGGGGACCATCAAGCACGTCGGCCTTCCCGAATCCGTCGCTATGGTCGCCGACAGCCTCGGTCTGCGCGTCGACGAAATCACGGAAACCATCGAGCCCAAGGTTGCTACTGATCGCGTGCAGACAGAATTCCTCACCGTTGAAGCAGGCCAGGCTGCCGGCGTCCATCAAATCGCGCGCGGGCTCTCCGATGGAAAAGAAGTCGTCTACATGGAACTTCAGATGTATGTGGGCGCAAAGGATCCCGCGGATACGGTCGAGCTGAAAGGCCATCCGAATATCAGCCTAGTCATTCCGGGAGGCTCGCACGGAGACATTGCGACCGCTTCGGTAGCCGTGAATTCCATCCCGTCGATTCTTGAAGCTCCCGCGGGTCTTCGCACTTCACGCGATCTGGCGATCGGCTTTTTTCCGCCCAAGGGTTACAAATAGAACGGCCTACTTCTTCCAGAAGCGCATCACGGCGGAGTAGTCCAGATCCTCTTTCGCCTCGCCTTTGACGTAGCTGTAGACTTCCCGCGCCGCCGCCGTTGCCGGCAGCGCCACGCCCAACTGATTGCCCAGATCGAGCAGCAGCCCCAGATCCTTGTGCATCAGGCGCAACGGGAAGCTCGGCTTGTACTCGCCCTTCGCCATCAGGGGTGCCTTCAAATCCAGCAGGCCGGACCGCGCCATGCTGGACTGCATCACTTCGATCAACTGTTCTTCGACAAGGCCCGCTTTTTTCACGACTGCAAGCGCCTCCGCCATCGCTCCAACCTGAAGTGCCAGAATTCCGTTCATCGCCAGCTTGATCGTTTGCCCCGCACCATTCGGCCCCAGGTGAAACCACTTCTTCCCCATCACACCGAGAACCGGCTCGACCGACCGCAACGCCTCCGCGTCGCCGCCGATCATGAACACCAGGTTGCCTTCACGCGCTCCCCAATCGCCTCCGGTTACAGGTGCATCCAGGAATCGCACGTTTCGCTCTGTGCAAGCCGCGGCAATCCGGCGGGCCATCACTGGGGAAATCGTGCTGGAGTCAACGTAAACGCTTCCGGCGCGCAGACCAGCCAGCGCTCCATCGTCTTTCCCGTCGTGTCCCCAAAGGATTTCTTCCAGGGCCGGAGGATCGCTCACGATCGTGAAAAGAATGTCAGACGCTGCCGCGGCTTCTCGAGGCGTTTTCGCCAACTTCGCTCCCGCGGCTACCAGTTCCGACGCTCGCGACGCCGTGCGGTTCCACACGGTGACCGAATGGCCCGCCTTGAGAAGGTTCAGGCTCATTGGCCGTCCCATCAGGCCCAAGCCAATAAAACCAATTTTTCGGGAAGGGGATGCAGTGCTCACAAAACGCCTCCTGACTCCAACTCTTCATTGGAGCGTCAATCACACGCAAAATATGCAATTAAATTGTAGCCCATTCGAGGAAGCGCGTGGTTACGCCAGCAGGAGCTTAGACGGTTTTCGGACGTTGTGGCAGGGATAGCAGCGAAGCCGCCGAAGGAGACAACCCGAGCCCGGCACCCGCCGCGGAGACTTGTGACTTCTCCAGCCCAGCAGGGGCGGCCTTTGGGGCCGCAGGCGGTTCCGGAATCTCCTCAGTCTCTTCAATTCGATGAATATACTGGTACGGAATTTCCCAGCGGAAGTAACTTTTCTTGCCGCGCTGCTCCACATGCTGCTCGAGGAAGATCGAGCGCCCGGAATCCGCGGCGAATGTGCCGGAGGCGGGCAACAGAACATCGCCCACGCGGTATTGCACAGTGACTTTGCGGCCCAAAAATTGAGCGAACGACGCCATTGGTTCGAGTCTGCTAGGGGGGTCACAAGAGGGTCAATAGTACCGATGGACTGTTACTTCGAGGGGTGTGGAAAACCCGCGGCGGGGGGCTTCGGACGCACAATCAGGTCGCCCGCGATCAGCACACACAACGCTGAGAAGAACCCGAACGCGAGAAATGCCACCACGATCGGGGTCGTCCAGAACAAATTGTGGGAAATTGCTCGAATCAGACGAATGGCTGCGAATGCACCCGCAATTCCGCCAAATGCGCTGAACACGCGCGTGAACCTCGAAAGCTCCAGCGGCGCATGGCACGTCGGGCAAGCGATTTCATACGATTGGGCGAGCGCTGCCGTCCACGGTATACGCACAAAACATAAGGGACACTTTCGTTTCCACATGGAAGTTGCCACCTCCGCGCTTCCCTTATCTTTGCAAATCGGAAAGGACCGCTTCCGCGGCTCTCCGGCCGCTGGCCAGTGCGCCGTTGATGGAGGCGTTGTCGCGATGGTCTCCGCAAGTATAAACGCCCGGCCGGATCCGCACCGGGCGTTGCGGTGGCTCCAGCGCGCCGGGATACTGCTGCGGCTGCGCATGCGTGATGCGATAGCTTCGCAGCAATTGCCAGGCGCTGGCTGCTTTGCCGAACAGGTTCTTCATCTGCGCGATGATAAAGCCGCCCAGCTGCGCGTCCGTCAGCTGGTGAATGCCCAAAATAGAGACCGAAACCAGATGTTTGCCGGCGGGCGCATACGTTGGAGCAACACGCGAGACCACGGCAAAATTGTTGATTGGCCCCGCGCCGTCGCCGTTTAGAACGAGGATGGGCTCGGCGACCGGCGCCTCGTCCGCCGCAAAGTAGAAACACGTCACGCTGCGCGAGGCTGGCTCCACTTCCCCCACAAGATGCGCCGCCGACGGGCCTTCTGCGGCGATCACCGTTGCGCGGGCGCGCAGCGTCTCCCCGCCTGGCAGCGTGAGCTCGTTTTCGTGCAGTGCTTCCACGCGGGTATTCAAGCGCACGGAATCGCGTGGAAATTTCTCGGCGAGTTGCCCGGGAATCGCTCCCATGCCGTGCGCGGGGAGCGACGAATCTTCTTCCGACATCATCTTCAGCACAAACTCGAACATGCGGCTCGAGGATTTCAGTTCGCCGTCAAGCAGGATTCCCGCCAGCAACGGCCGGAAAAAGTGATGGATCATCTCGCTCGAAAATCCTTCCGCCGCTAATGCCTCTTTCGTGCTGCGTTCGGGGCGCCGGAAAATGTCCTCGATCGAAGTGCGCCGCAAGCGGCTTCGCAACCGCGCAATGCGCAGCTTGTCCGCCAGCGTCCCGAATTCCGATTGGAACGCTTCCTTCCATGCTCCAGGCGTGCGCCACGGGTCCAGCAGTTTGTTCATGCGGCCCGCGTACCAGGACAACACGCCGGGAAGAAAAGGCTTCAGATCAAGGCGGGAATAATCAAGGCAGCGTTTTGCTTCGGGATAGGCCGTCAGCAGGACTTGAAAGCCGCGGTCGAGCAGAAATCCGTCCACTTCGTCGGTGCGCACGCGGCCGCCGATTCCGTCCGACGCTTCGAGAATCTGAAAGCTGACTCCTTTTGCCTGCAGCTCGCGCGCACAGCACAAACCGGCTAAGCCGGCGCCAACGATCAACACGTCCGGGCTGGATGACATTTTTTCTTTCTTCGTGCGAACAGAAGAGAGGTCCCGCTGCCACTGGGCCAATGCAGTATCCTGCGTCATTCAGAGGATTTTGCGCAAGCCCTGCTTGAAGAAAAGGCATGCGGTTGCGTTCCCACCCGGCAGCGTTCAAACATTGCCCGCTTCGAAGATTTCACGAGCGCCTTTTTGCTGCTCTTAAAATCCAAAGGGCCGCCGCAAGGTTTTCACGGCCAACTGTTGACTTTTATCGCAGGCGAGGTAAAGTCTGCTCTTCTTTCGCACGACGATGGCCAAAGGAGTCTTACATGCATTGCAAGGTGCTGTGCAGTCTTCTCTTCAGCCTGATTTTGTGGGCGCCTGGATTCGGACAGGGACAAAAACCTGCCCCCAAAACTTATGTTTTGAAGGCAGCTAGACTCTTCGATGGTAAAAGCAATGCGGTCGTTACGCCAGGCCTCATTATTGTGAGTGGCGGCAAAATCACGGGAGTTGGTTCCTCCGCAAAAATTCCCGCTGACGCGCAGGTCATCGATTTTGGCGACGCCACGCTCCTCCCAGGCTTCATTGACGCTCACACTCACCTTACGTCCCCCTATTCTGACGACTACAAGCAGCAGCGGCTCGACACGCTGCAGAAAACCGTCGCTGAGCGGGCGCTCGACGCCAGCGTGAACGCTCGTGTCACCCTGATGGCAGGCTTCACCACCGTGCGCGACGTCGGCTCCAGTGATTATCTCGACGTTGGCCTTCGCAACGGAATCCGCAACGGCGACGTTCCCGGGCCACGAATGCTCGTCACCGTGCACGCACTCGGCGCCACGGGCGGCCACTGCGATCACGAGGACGGATACCGAGAGGGCCTCTTCGGTCACGAATCAAGCCCGCTTGAAGGCGTCATCAGCGGCCCTGATCAGGCTCGCTACGCCGTCCGCCTCGATCACAAATACGGCGCCGACATGATCAAGGTCTGTGCTTCCGGCGGCGTGCTCTCTCCCACCGACGATGTGGATACGCCTCAACTGACTCAGGAAGAACTGAACGCCATCGTGGATGAAGCTCACGCCCTGCGAAGAAAGACGGCTGCTCACGCCCACGGTGCGGAAGCGGCAAAGCGCGCCATTCGGGCCGGCATCGATTCCATAGAGCATGGCACCTTTCTCGATGATGAAGCGCTGGACATGATGAAGCAGCGCGGCACGTATCTCGTACCAACACTTATGGCCATCCAGGGTATTCAGGAAAAATTCGATCGCGGAATTTACATGCCCCCGGCCATAGAAGCCAAGGCTCGCGCCGCGATCGCGGCAATCCATGTCACTTTCCAACGCGCGCTGGCGAAAGGCGTGAAAATTGGACTGGGAACCGACGCCGGTGTTTACCCTCACGGGCGCAACGCCGAGGAATTTCACCAGATGGTGGACCTGGGCATGAAGCCCGTGGACGCTCTGAAAGCAGGCACTTCCTCCGACGCGGAACTTCTTGGGCTTGCCGATAAAATTGGCACGCTCGAATCCGGCAAGCTTGCGGACATCGTCGCTGTTCCGGGCGATCCCACGCAAAATATTCGCCAAGCCGAAAAGGTCTTCTTTGTCATGAAAGAGGGCGTGATTTTCCGCAACGACAATGCGGCCTCGGCACACTAATTCCTTGACGCAATTTGTACCGTCACGTCGGCCAGATCATTTATTTAAGTAGGGAGCTTCGGAAGGACTGAACGCTAGGTTTCCAGCTTGAATCGCGTGGACGCCAGGCGATAGAGCTTTCGCCACACCAGGCGGTTGATGAGCACCACGATCACTGCCATGATCAGCGTTGAAGCCAGCAGCAGATCAAAGCGGCCCGCGTCGCTGGCGCTGCTGATCGTGCTGCCCAGGCCCGGTGCCTTCACGATTCTGCCCTGAAAGTGAAAATATTCCGCAACGATGCTGGCATTCCACGCGCCGCCGGATGCCGTGACCATTCCCGTGACCAGGTACGGGAAAATTCCCGGCAAAA
>Ga0210399_10004551_pt1 | contig 10768 bp, 8 predicted proteins | sample IncBWC14MmetaG_FD_150865 | JGI IMG/M metagenome (GOLD analysis project Ga0210399, IMG submission 150865) | Forest soil microbial communities from Barre Woods Harvard Forest LTER site, Petersham, Massachusetts, United States - Inc-BW-C-14-M | ecosystem: Environmental > Terrestrial > Soil >...
ATCGCTTTAAATTCCGGCAAGACTTCCATCAAGAGGGAGAGACGCTGCATGGGCCTGAGCGCCATGCTGGGATAATCGGCGGCGAGAATTTCGCGCAGCGTAGCCCAATTTATTTGGATGTTTTTCTGGGGCAGCTCGGGATGTTTGAGGATGTAAAAGATGGCGCGTTCCGCTTCGCGGCTCAGCGGGATGCCGGTTCGCGCGGCTTCCGTGAACAGCGCGAAGGTCACGGCGCGGTCGGAAAGAGCCGGCTCGTCCACCACTTCCAGTAAGCCGTCGCGCACGGCAAACGGTTTTGCTTTGCCGGCTTCCGAGCGCGCGCTGCGCGCTGCGCTAAAAAAACGTTCGCGAAAAGTCAGCTGCGCCGCTGGTTTTTGCTCGATGTAGCGCAGCAGCAGGCGGTTGAGGATACGGGCCTGGCGGAAATACAGGCGCATCCACTCTTCCGGGCTGCGCTTTGCACCGCGCGATGCGCCGCTCGCTACTCCCAGAGAGCGTTCCGCGGCGGCGGTTTGCAACTCGTACGTCAGAGTATTGTCGTTACGGCCGTTGCTGTAATGCAGGAAGCAGCGGATGGCGCTGAGAAAATCGACCGCGTTGGCGGCGAGTTCATCTTCGCCCGCGCTGTTCCGCAAGCTGTCTCTCTGTCCGTTGGCGATCTGCTTCAGCCACACCGCAGCCTGGTAATCACGGAGTCCTCCCGGCGCATCTTTAACGTTTGGCTCCAAATGATAAATTGTGTTTCCATAGCGCGCATGCCGTTCTTTGGTGAGTTTGGTGAGTTCCGCGAGTAAGAAGGGCCGCGCCTGCTTTTCCGGCCCGGCGAGGATTTTTTTGGTGAGCCGATCGAAAAGTTCTTCATCGCCGCCGAGAAACCTGCGGTCCAGGAGCGCCAGATGAAACTCGGCGTTGTCTTCTTCGATGCGTTTGCATTCCTCGATCGTGCGGCCGGCGGAGCTCACGCGAAAACCGAGATCCCACAGCGTTCGGGAGAAATCCGCAATCAGCGGCCGAAACTCCGCTTCGGCTTTTTCGTTGCCGAAGAGAAAAAGGATATCCAGATCCGAGTAAGGGAAGAGCAAGCGGCGCCCGTAGCCGCCGAGGGCAACCAGGCTGAGCCCTTGCGGTTCCGTGTTATGGACGCGCAGAACCTCCCCGAAAATCTGCTGGGCGGTTTTGTCCGCCAGTGCGCAAAGCGCTTGCAGGGTTTCTTGCGCGCTTCCGCCCGCGTCAAATTGGCGGCGAATGCGTTGCCGTTCGTCCTCGGCTTGTGGTCCGAGGACGGACAAGGGAGTTAAAGAGCCTTGCATGATTTTTGCGGGCCGGTTGGCCGGATCAAGTCCTGGAGCTACGGTGGTCACGTCATTCAGAGCGCGTTTTCGCCGCGCTCCTCGTTACGGATCCGGATGGCTTCCTCAACCCGTGATAGGAATATTTTACCGTCGCCAATCTTTCCTGTCTTGGCCGTCTTCAGGATTGTGTCCACCGCGCGCTGCACGAGCGGATCCGGCAGAACCATCTCGAGTTTGAGCTTGGGCAGCAGGTCCACGGTATATTCGCGGCCGCGATAAACTTCTGTGTGGCCTTTTTGGCGCCCGTGGCCGCGGACCTCGGTGACGGTCATTCCCTCGATGCCAATTTCGCGCAACGCATCTTTCACGGATTCGAACCGCGAGGGCTGAATGATTGCCTCAATTTTCATCATGAAGGTTTCTGCTCCGCCCAATGCGTGATGCTGCCGTGCTGATCATTCTCAGGACTCTTTCACGACTCGAGGTTGTAGGCCTCTTCGCCATGTTGCGTGATGTCCAGACCTTCGATCTCTTCGGTTTCGGTCACGCGCACACCGGCAATCATATCCGTTATTTTCAGCAGAACGATGGTTCCGATCAATGCGAAGCCCCAAGCAATCAACACGCCTACAAGCTGGTTGCCGAGCTGTCCCCAGTGTCCGTCCATTCCGCCAACAGGTTTGCCCACGCCGAAAATCGGATTGATTACTTGTTGTGCGAAGACGCCGGTCAAGAGCGCGCCGATGGTTCCACCGGCGCCGTGCACTCCGAAAGCGTCCAACGCATCATCATAGCCGAAGATCGATTTTACTTTTGTCACCATCCAGTAGCAGACGAAGCCGGCGATAAAGCCAATCGCTAGAGCTGGCATCGGTCCTACGAATCCGGCAGCCGGCGTGATAGCGACTAGCCCGGCTACTGCTCCGGAGATTGCGCCGAGAGCGCTTGGGCGGCCGTTCTTGATCCACTCTGCGATGCTCCAACTCATGGCAGCTGCAGCCGTGGCAAAGTGCGTGGCCACGAAGGCGCTCGTCGCCAGCGAGTTTGCGGCCAGCGCGCTTCCAGCGTTAAAACCAAACCATCCGACCCACAACAAACATGCACCGATGAAACTCAGCACCAGAGAATGCGGCGGCATCGGCTGCTTCGGGTAGCCAGTGCGTTTTCCGAGGTAAAGCGCGCACACCAGTGCGGACACTCCGGAGCTGATGTGCACGACTGTTCCGCCGGCAAAATCCAGGGTAGGAAATTTTCCGCCGAGAGACGCGTTTAGGAACCCGCCCTTGCCCCACACCATGTGCGCCAACGGCGCGTACACCACCAAAAACCAAAGTGTCAGAAAGAGGACTGTACCGCTGAACTTCATGCGCTCGGCTGTTGCGCCGGTGATCAGGGCCGGCGTGATGATTGCAAACATGAGTTGGTAAATCATGAACGTCGCTTGCGGTATAGTGCCGGCGTAATCAGGATTTGGGTCGGCCCCCACGCCACGCAAAAAGGCGTGTTCGAACCCTCCGATGACCGGCCCACTTCCGCCGAAGCACAGGCTGTAACCAACAAGCGCCCAGATGACGCTGATCAGAGCCATGAGGAGAAAGCTCTGCATCATGATCGCGAGGGTGTTTTTTCGTCGCACCAACCCGCCGTAAAAGAGCGCCAGGCCTGGTCCGGTCATCATTAGCACCAGCGCGGCGCTGACCAGCATCCAGGCATTGTCTCCAGCCGATTGCGCTGCCGTGACGCGCTGGTCCAATTGTTTCAGTTGCTCACTCACGGCCTTCGGGACCTCAGAAGCCGGGGTAGGTATTCCACTGGAAGCTGCTGCAGGGGAACCAGTTGCAGCGGAGGAGGGGGGTTGCTGCGCGAGGAGGGGTACAGCGGCGAGCACCATGGTCATGAGCAAACAACACTTCCATCCCAGGTGCTTCATAGATATATCCACTCCGATGCGTTTGGGTTGCTCCCGGCCGGGCCGGGGCTACGCTGAAAAAGACAATGCCAGGGACACGCCACTTTTTCGCCTCGGATTATACGCGCGCGGGTCCAATGTCACCTTTAGAAATTTGCATCGATCAGATTCATTTTTCAGATGCGCTCCTCTCGAAATCCGCGGCGAACTGGAGGTTATTCCTCGCTTCCGCATTCGCAGCCAAACTTCACCCAACCAATTTCTTTCAGAGGGCCATCTTGCCTAGCGGCGCTGCCATCGTATAATGCATCGCAGCCGCAAACTGGCCGCTCCTGCGGATTCGGCTAAGTAGGGCGAAGCCGCAGCCGTGCGAATAATAGGAACCTCAAGCCAAGTACTATGACCGAGCATCCGCCCATGGAAATTACCGTTCGAGAGTCGGGGACCATCCCGATTCTGGAAGTGCGCGGCCGCCTGACTATTGGCGATCCCAGCGAGCAGCTGCATGATGCGCTGGAAGCTGTCGCCAAGGCTGGTGCTAACAAGGTCATCGTCGACCTCAATGGCGTTCCTCAAATCGATAGCTCCGGCATCTCTGCGCTGGTCCGCATTTCCATCAAGCTGACCCGTGAAGGCGGTGCGTTGCGCCTCATTTGCGGCCCCGGCCGCGTGCGCGACGCGCTGACCGTTACGCGCCTCGTCGAAGCCATCCCGACTTTCAATTCCGAATCGGCCGCGCTCGCCAACTTCGCGTAGGCAAGTCCGCGTAGATGAAGCAACGTTTACCACGCGCTGCGCGTCCTTTAGCTTGGGTGTGCCTCAGATCCATCTAAGAGAGATCGATTTTAAGTCGGGACATGTGGGCCTCTTGGTAAAAAAGACCTTTTTGGGTGGGCGTCCGTGCAGCTCATCTCTCGTTTTGGGCCGAATTGGCCTTTTATTGATTGCCGCGCTGGCGTGTAGCCTGTCAAGTGTCTCGGCTGCGGCACAGGATTCCGCGCCAGCTTTGCCGCGTACCGCTCAGGATCAGATGGATTCCCTGGCATCGCGCGTGGCGGAACAAATCCGCCAGTCCAAGATCGATCCCGCCTATCCAAAGATTTTGGTGATCGACTTTTCCAACGCTGGCGGCAAGCAATTTTCCAAACTCGGTACTCTCCTCGCCGACGACTTGGCGCAGTCTCTCTCGGGTTACGCGTCCGGTTTTCAGGTGCAAGACCGCAAGGCTTTCAGCGAATATTTGAAGCAGAACTGGATGGGACTCGATGATCTGCAAAGCGAGGCGGTGTGCCTGACTCTGGCTCGTTCCATGGGAGGAGCTGGAGTGGTGCGGGGAACCATCGAGACGGATGCGATTCAGGAGCTGCGAATCAGTCTGCACATCGACGGAATTGGATCGGACTGGTCGGGGGACGCGCAGTTCGCGCTGACGGAGGCTCTGCAGCAACTTCTGAAACAGCCGGCGCTTTCCTTCGCGCGCTCTCCAGAAGCCATACCGCCCGAGCCTGGTATCCTCCAGCCGGGAGTGGATGGAGCATCTCTTCCGGTCTGCGTCTTTTGCCCCAGCCCGGACTACACGGACCTTGCGCGGGTCGCGAAATACCGCGGGACCGTTGAACTTTCGCTGATCGTTACAAAGGACGGCGCCGTCAATTCCATTTTGGTATTAAAGGGCGCGCCTTTTTCGCTAACGCAAAAGGCGGTCGACGCCGTCGAAAAATGGAAATTCAAGCCCGCCAAATTCCACGGTCAGTCTGTTCCGGTTCGCGTCCCTGTGGACATCGAGTTTCAGCTTTATTGAAGCGATTTGCTGAGTTCACGGGCGGAGGTTGGCTGCGGCACTCGACGAAGTATATTCCGCCGTTGACGTATCGTTATGCTAAGCTCGCCAGAAATGTTGACACGCACCCCCATTATTCGCTTTCTCGTTCTTGCGCTTGGGGCGTACTTTTTCGTCACTGGTATAGTTCGGGCTCAGGATCTGCAGAGTTCTTCGGCCCGTGGAGATATCTACCGGGAGCAGATTCACTCCCTCGCGGGACGCCTTCTCAAAAGGGCCGAGAAAGAGAAATGTCACGCGGACAGGTGTACGATTCTCGTTGCAAATTTCACGGTGCCGTCCGGGTCTACGTCTCACCTGGGAATGCAGCTGGCGGATTCCGTCGCTGCGGAACTTGCCGCGCAAGGACGCGGCATTCAAATTGTGGACCGCAACCGGCTGCAGGATTATCTGGCCCGCGAACACATTCCTTCCGCTACCCTGAAGGACCGCGAGGCCGCTCGATGGCTGGCCACCGAGTTTCATGCCACCGTCGCGCTCGTTGGGATGATCGAGGAACTCGGCGGTAACTACAACCTGTTGACGGAACTGCTGAACGTCTCCAGCGATAAGATCGGTCCGCAGGAAGCAATGACGATTGCGATTCCGGAACCGAAGAAAGCGTTCGCACCCTTCGAACCTTACGATGCCGAGCGTCCCGGACAGAAGGCACCTGCGGGCGCTGCTCCATTTGTGCGTGCGGGAGCGGGAGGCAGCGTTCCCTCGTGCATCTACTGTCCTTCACCGCAATATTCCAACGCTGCGCGTAAAGTGAAATTCATGGGAACTGTGATTTTGGATGTGACCGTTACGGAAGACGGTCGCGCCGCTGACATCCGCGTTTTGAAGGGCATTCCATTTGGGTTGAATGAACAGGCCATCCGGGCCGCTCACGAATGGACCTTTAAGCCAGCAAATTCCGGCGACAAGCCCGTCACTGTACGCGTGCCCATCGAAACGACTTTCCGACTCTACTAGCGGGACTCAGCCACCTTTTTTCAACTCAGCCAATACAAGCTTGGCCACTTCTTTGAGTGTTTCGAATACGCCTACTCCTTGAATGGCCACTCCTTCGAGCACGGGCTCGCCCTTTTTCTGGAGTTGCTTGGTCAGGTCGGGAACGGACATGGCGTTGGGCAGATCACGTTTGTTCAACTGCAGCACATAGGGAATCGTATCGAAATTCAGGTTGTGTTCTTTCAGGTGCTCCTGGAGGTTTTCCATCGTTTCGAAATTCGCGTCGAGCCGCTCTTCCTGGGAGTCGGCTACGAACACAACGCCGTCCGCACCCTTTAGAATGAGCTTGCGGCTGGCCTCGTAGAACACCTGTCCAGGGACGGTGTAGAGGTGGAAGCGTGTTTTGAACCCGCGAACTGTCCCCAAATCCAGCGGAAGAAAATCGAAAAAGAGCGTGCGGTCGGTCTCCGTGGCCAGGGACACCATTTTGCCCTTCTGGTTTTGGCCGGTGTGGTCGTAGACCCACTGAAGATTCGCGGTCTTTCCGCCCAGACCTGGACCGTAGTAGACAAGTTTGCAGTTAATTTCGCGCGCAGGAAAATTGATGAAAGGCACTTGTTCTTAACCAGAGTTCGGCCACAAATTTATAACATACGCGGTGCTGGCAGGCCAGCATTCCAGCTTTGCCTGACGATTGTCGGGTAACTTCCTTACAGTTTCCCTGAAAACTCCTCATTTTGATGCCTTTTTTTCGCCAAGTGCCGCCGGGCAGTAACATAGGCAGGTCCTGGCAATCGCATTTCCATATAATTAGCATTCGTTGACGCCGTCATTTTCCTCTGTTACGATTCGCGTCATGGCAAAAGCGCGCAAAGCCACTTCGGGCTCATCCGGGCATGGCAAGGGCGCGGCGCATGGTCACTCTAACTCACTGAAAAAGAAGAACTTGCCTCCGCCTCCACCGGCTCAGCGCGGGGGTGTCGAGCTAGTCGATCCTCTGGTTCAGGCCCAGCTCAAAACTTACGACGAAGCGCTCGCCCTTTTCCACCAGCAGAAATTTGCCAAGGCCAAGCAAGAGTTGGAAAAAGTTCTCAAAGGGCCCAGCAAAGGCCTGGCTGATCGCGCGCGTATGCACCTGCGCATCGCCGAGCAGCGCATGAAGCCGAGCTCCGAGCAGAATCCGAAGACCGCCGATGAACATTACCAGCGGGGTGTGGCCATGATGAACATCGGCCGCTGGGACGACGCACGCGAAAGCCTCATAAAGGCGCGCAAAGCTTCGCCGAAATCGGATTACATTCATTATGCTCTTGCCGCTCTCGATTGCCTCACCGGCGAAGCGGATTCGGCCATGGCCAATCTCAAAGTGGCCATCGAACTCCGCCCGGAAAACCGCTACCATGCGCGCAACGATGAAGACTTCGCCTTCCTGCAAGAAGATCCTCGTTTTACGGAACTGCTCTATCCGGAGAAAGACGGCACCGCGGGCTGAGCCTTCGTGATTTCGATTCCTTGCCCATGAAATGGAACGCGACCAAGGTAATCTCCTGATTGTAGATTCCGGCCTGAAGGCAAAGAGTGTCGATGCAGGTTCTTAGCCGATAGCAATGACGGGGGCCGCGGAAACATGCCACGCATGAAACGTCTCGTCGCTCAGTATCAGTGCGTCATCCGGTGAAGAAAAAAGCGCACAAACCGAAGACCCTCTCCCGCGGATTCCGCGTCGTAGCTCTTGGCGGCGGCACCGGACTCTCGACAATTCTTCGCGGCCTGAAGGAATACGTGGTCCGCCGGAGCGACGAGCATCCCAATTCGGACCGCCCCATTTCCGAGCTGACAGCCATCGTTACCGTCACGGACGACGGCGGCAGCTCCGGACGTCTTCGCCGGGAAAACCGCATCCTTCCGCCCGGCGACATCCGCAATTGCATGGTTGCAATGTCAAAAGATGAAGCCCTTCTTGGCCGCCTGTTTCAGTATCGATTTCATGCCGGGCGCGGACTCATCGGCCACAATTTCGGCAATCTCTTTTTGGCGGCGCTCACGCATGTTACGGGAGACTTCGCGGAAGCCATTCGCGTCAGCAGCAAAGTGCTCGCCATTCGCGGGCGAATCTTTCCTTCGACACTTTCCAATGTCAACCTGGTGGCAAAACTTGCGAATGGCCGAACGGTGCGCGGAGAAACCAACATCACTGCCAGCCGAACGCCCATTGAAAAAGTTTCACTTTCACCGCGCCGCGTTTCGCCATTCCCGGCGGTCATCGACGCTATTCGCGAAGCCGACTTGATTCTTCTCGGCCCTGGGTCTCTTTACACCAGCATCCTTCCAAATCTCCTAATCCCGGAAATCGCCGCTGCCATCGCCAAGTCCGAAGCTCCCCGCGTCTACATTGCAAATTTAATGACGCAGCCGGGCGAAACCGCGGCTTACTCGCTGGCGGATCATCTCCGCGCCATCCGCCGTCACACGCCGCGCTCGCTCGTGGACTGGGTTGTGGCCAACCGCCGGGCTGTTTCTCCGGAAGTCGCCAAGCGGTATCGGCGCCAGGGTGCGGAACAGGTGGTCATCGACCTGCCCGAGTTGCAGAAACTCGGCTACCGCGTGGTTCTCGACAATCTCCTCGAAGAGCACGGCGTCATCCGCCACAATCCTCGCCGTCTCGCGCGGCTTCTTCTCGAAGAGTTTCTTTCCTCTCGAAGACCATTCCCGCGTTGACGCTGTTTTGCTTTCTACAGAAAGTTGGGATTTAGTCCACGCGGAGCGCCACATTTGGATCGACGGACGCCGCGCGCCTCGCAGGTAGGTAACTCGCGAGCGCCGCGGCGGCCAGCAGCGTCAGACCAACGCCACTGAATGTCAGCACATCGGTTGGCGGCACTTCAAACAGGAGAGATTTCACGAGCCCAGTCAAAGCGACAGCGCCGGCGATTCCAATTCCGACTCCCAACACCGCCAGCAACATGCCTTGTCCGAGCACCATTTGAAGAATGCTTGCTGGCCGTGCGCCAAGGGCAATGCGAATTCCGATCTCGCGTACGCGCTGGCTAACCATCAGCGCCATGATTCCGCCGATGCCCGCTGTGGCGATCACCAGAGCCAGTGCCGCAAAAATTCCCAAAAGGCTGGCCGTCACTCGCGGAGAAGCCATGGATTCATAACGCGCCTGTTCCAAAGTCAGGATATGCGTAACCGCCGTTTGCGAATCGACATCGTGCACCGCGCGCGTCAACGCTTGCGCCATGCTTTGCGGTTCCATCGCCGTGCGGACAATCAAATTTCCTGGCTGCGGACCTTCTGCTTGCGGTCCATAGAACTCCGGCGATGGGGCATGATCCAATCCAAATTCCCGAACGTCCCCGACGATTCCAACTATGGTCACCCAGTGTTCCCCGCCATCGGCGGAAACGTGTTTTCCGAGAGGATCTTCGTTGGGCCAGAATCGGCGCTTCGCCTGTTCATTGATGAGCGCCACCGGAGGGGCTTTCAGATCGTCTGAATCCGTCTCGGCCAGCATCCTTCCGGCCTTTAGCGGAATGCCCAGGGTCTTGAAGTAGTCGGGAGAAACGGCGGCGTACGTACTGACAGGCGGGGCCTGGCCGGGTTCCAAATGCTGTCCCTCGATTTGGAATGAGAACGAGACAGATTCAGGACCGCCGGTAATCATTTCCGGCTCGAACGGGTAGCGGCTCGAGATGGCAGCCGAAAGAACGCCTGGTTCTGATTTCACGCGATCGAGAAGTTTTTGAATGACCACGCGCGTTTTATCGGACGAGGTGTACTTTGACCAATTGAAAGCGGTCCTCATGGCGAGAACACGTTGCGGGACGATGCCGGCGTCTACTTGCTGCATCTTGAGGAGGCTCCTGAGCATTAATCCAGCCCCAATCAGCAACACGAAGGAGAAAGCAATCTGGCAAACGATCAGCGCGCTGCGCATGCGACTCTGCTGGTAGCCGGCTCCTGTGCCGCTGCTCCCTTCTTTCAAGCTGGAAGTAAGATTTGAGCGCGAGAAAAGCGCCGACAGCGTCCCAAAAACGATGCTTGTACCCAGCGCCGCTGCAAGTGTAAACAGCAAAACTCCCGAGTCAATGTGGATTTCGCGCGCACGCGGAGTGAGCCGCCCCACAAAATCCGTAAGAAGTTCCAGGCTTCCGTAAGCCAACATTAAACCTAGAATGCCGCCAGCAATTGCCAGGAGAAAACTTTCCGTCAGAAGCTGGCGCAGAATCCGGCTTCGACCCGCGCCGAGAGCGCTACGCACGGCGAGTTCCCGTTCGCGCCGGGCCATGCGCGCAAGGGTCAGGTTGGCGACATTGGCGCAAGCGATCAGCAGCACAAACGCTGCCGCACCGAGCAGTAGAAGAAGCGTTGGACGCGCACCGTGCGTTAACTCCTCCTGCAAAGGCGAAGCTGCGGAAGTGAAGCCCACATTCTCCGGATACGATTTTGGATAGGCCGCCTTCAATCCAGCCGCAATGGTAGAAACATCTGCGCTCGCCTGCGCCACCGTTACACCCGGTTTCAATCGCCCAAACGCCTCCATCATGCGCATGTCGCGGTCTTCGAGATGCATTTTATTGGAGCGAAAGGGGCACGCCGAAGTCGCCATATAAACGTCATTTTCATTCGGATATTGAGGCACCGGTGGGAGGACACCGACAACCGTATGCACTTTGTCGTTCATCTCGAACGTCTTGCCGACTATTCCGGGATCGGAACCGAAATTGTTTTTCCAGTATTCGTAGCTGAGGAGCAGCACTGGTGGCGCGCCCAGCTTCTCGTCGTCCG
>Ga0210399_10004552_pt1 | contig 10768 bp, 7 predicted proteins | sample IncBWC14MmetaG_FD_150865 | JGI IMG/M metagenome (GOLD analysis project Ga0210399, IMG submission 150865) | Forest soil microbial communities from Barre Woods Harvard Forest LTER site, Petersham, Massachusetts, United States - Inc-BW-C-14-M | ecosystem: Environmental > Terrestrial > Soil >...
ATTTTCCTCTTGATGGATTCAACAAATGCATGAAGCACAAAAAAATCCATGCCCCCATGGCCTGCACCTTCAGTATCTTTTCCCCAGCGCTTCCATAATGGATGATCATATTTCTCTAGATAGGGCGCTGCATCTTCCCAAGCATCATCTTTGGGGCTTACACCTTCAATATAGATAGACTTATTAAGATCCATCCAAATCCCTTGAGTCCCCTGCACACGAAAGCCGAGCGAATAAGGACGTGGGTTATTGGTATCATGCTGCAATAATACTGTTTCGCCATTCACGCATTTGATATGCGTGGTAACAATATCGCCCAGTTTAAATTCGACCTTCGCATTGGGATGATTTTCGCCACCCTTTTCTACAATATGTTTATGCAGCCCTCTTGATTTAGTTGCGAACGATGATAAAGATAAAAATCGGTTGCCATGATTGATATCGAGCATTTGTGCAACGGGGCCAATGCCGTGGGTAGGGTACAGGTCGCCATTGCGATGCACAGAATGGTTGGTGCGCCATCTTGCTTCTGAAAATGCTTTTTCCCCAAACTCAACGCCATGGCCATACGGTTCAATGCCATTGTTTAATTTGACATCGCGCAGATCGTGCTGGTAGCCAGCCTGGAAGTGCAGCAGTTCACCGAACAAGCCTTGCCTCGCCATATTGAGCACTGCTGCTACATCGCGGCGATAGCAAACGTTTTCAAGCATCATTACATTTGCTTTTTGTCTTTCTGCTTCGTGAACCACATTCCAGTGGTCTTCCAGCGTAATGCCTAAAATGACTTCAGTTGCAACATATTTTATACCTGCCTGGAGGCTGTCAATTATCATGGGTCCGTGCCATTCCCAAGGCGTTGCAATTAAAACGCCATCCAGGTTCTTTAGTTCAAGCAATTTTCTGTACGCATAGGCATCTCCTTTAAAAATTTGTGGCATGGGCTTACCAGATTTTTTTATTATGTCAGCCGCCATTCCAAGCATCCGCTCATCCACATCACAAATTGCAATCACTTCTACATCGCTGCGGCGCAGTGCATTGTCCAGATGGTTTTGCCCGCGTAGCCCGGTGCCGATAAATCCTAACCTTGCCTTTTTAGCATCATTGAATAATCTGCCAGATGGAAATACGGCAACACTACCGGCTGCCAGTGCTGAGTTCTTGACAAAATCCCTGCGATTCATACGACATTTATTAAAGTGTGAAAAGAGAAAACAAAGTAAATTGTTTTTGATCAGATTCTTGGACAGGAGATGAGATTTAACGCAAACGGATGCGCCGTTGTTTGCAGTCCGGCGGACCTACGCTATCAAAAAGCAATCATTATTTATGAGACTCAGTGAATCCTGTCGCCGCGCAGCGCGAGGTTTTCCATTATCTCCCCTTCATATTCCAGCCACTCTTTCCATCGCTGCCGGACTTTTTCTTTGCTTATATAATTTTCCGAAAGCTCAATAAAGACCCGATAATGCCCTGCCTCGCTCTCCATAAAGCGGCGATAAAAATTGCGCAAGTATTCGTCTTCCAGTCCTTCGCTGAGTCTTTTAAAACGTTCGCAACTCCTGGCCTCTATCAGTGCCATGGTCAATAGCTGGTCTAAAAGGCGGTCGCCCTCTTGGCCACCCTTCTTCTGAAAAGCCAGCAGCTTATTTACATACTCATCTTTTCGCTGCTTGCCTAATTTCAAATTTCTTTTCTGCAGTTCAGCAAGCACCAGCCTGAAATGCCCCCACTCTTCAGTTACAATCGGTGAAAGTTCATTCACTAGTTTTTCTTTTGAAGGATAGCGCTGTATCAAGGACATGCAACTTGCGGTCGCTTTCTGTTCGCAATAAGCATGATCGGTTAATATCTCTTCCAGCGCAATGCCTGCAAGATCAACCCAGCGGGGATCAGTAGGAAGTTGTAAGCCCAGAATATTCTTAAACGTTTTCTCAAACATGATTTTGGGATGATTAGTATTAAGGGGATATTTGATTGTTCAAAAATAGGAAAGATGTTTTTATAATAGTTGATTATAAAACCTCGGATACTTATGACTCTAAATATAAGGACCCTCTATGCCACGCTGATTTCTTTGATTTTTGTTTCAACTAGCTTTTCGCAAATAATTGAAAAATATTTTAGCTACAATTGGAAGGAAACTAAACCAGCTGACGCAAGATTTTATAGCTTAATTAATAAAACAGACAGTGGCTGGTATAGAAGCGATTATTTTATGGCCACAAAAAGATTGCAGATGGTTGGTCTTTTTGAAGACAGTAATTCCAAATCGCAAAATGGTTATGTTTATTATTATTATTCTAATGGGATGATAGAGCAATCCGGAAACTGCGACCATGGCAAAAAGATTGGATTATGGTTGACTTATCATACAAATGGAATGATTGCCGATTCAACAGTATACGCAAATAATAATCCAAGTGGTACAAGTCTTGGTTGGCATGATAACGGTTTTATGAGTGATTCTTCTTATTGGGATGATAAAGGGAATGGAGTAAAGATAAGCTGGTATGATAATGGAAATATTTCTTCAGCCGGGTATTATTCAACCTGGAATCAGCGAATAGGCAAGTGGCAATACTTTCATAAGAATGGCAGAATAAGCTCTTTCGAGATCTACGAGAAGGGAACAATGACCAGCAAAGAATGTTATGATGAAAATGGCAATATTTTGGAAAATTGTCTGCCCGATACCCCGGCAATATTTCCTGGAGGTCAGGCTGCATGGCAAAACTATTTGGTTCGACAGCTCTATTTCCCACCTGGTTTGGAATTCAGGAATGCCGATGCTGCTACAGTTCTCGTGTCATTTGCAGTTGATGAGGACGGTAATATAAAGGATGCTTTTGTAGATATTCCACTATTTCCGCAATTTGACGCAATTGCCCTGGATGTAATTAAGAAATCGCCAAAGTGGAAACCAGCAATACAAAATAATAGAAAAATAAAAAGCTTTGCTAAGCAGCCAGTTGTATTTTTAATTAAATATTATTGAGAATGAGAATTGACTAAGGGGTGAACCAAATTTAAAAGTTTCCTTTCTGCGGACTAAACGTAGTTTTGCAATCTTTCAATCAAACATTGGGTACACAATCTGAAAAAAAATTTACTTTTAAACCATATTACCTGTTTATGAGACTGCGTCCATTTGCTGTTTTGCTGATTATCACCGTTACATTAATTGTAACACTAAATAAAGAATGGCAGATTGGTGAAAAAGCATTGCCCCCTATGGGCAAATTCCTCAGCCCACAGCATGGTTTCTGGCAAAATGCCGAGCCGGTGGATAAGGATTTTAGTGGCGAACTGAAATTCCCTGATTTAAAAGATAATGCGGAAGTCTATTTTGACGACCGGATGGTGCCGCATGTATTTGCCAGCAATGAAGCAGATGCATATTTTATTCAAGGATACCTTCATGCAAAATTCAGGTTGTGGCAAATGGAATTTGAAACGTATGCTGCCGCAGGCCGCATCAGCGAACTGATCGGCGAAAAGGCGATTAAATACGACCGCGAAAGAAGAAGGCTCGGTATGGTAAGCGCTGCTGAAAAGGCCGTTGCAGAAATGGAAAAAAATCCCCTTACCAAAGCGCAATGTGACGCATACACAGCTGGCGTGAATTCTTATATAGAAAATATGAGGCAAAGTGACCTACCCGTGGAATATAAGCTGCTGAATTACCTGCCCGAAAAATGGAGCAATCTGAAAACCGCACTATTCCTGAAGTACATGACATTTGAGCTCGCCGGGTATGAAAATGATTTTGAATACACAAATGCAAGATTGGTTTTTGGATTGAAAGATTTTGCATTGATGTACCCCACCAGACAAGATTCTCTGGATCCGATTGTTCCAAAAGGAACAGTATACGAAAAGCCAAAGCTTGTAGTGAAAATTCCCGTGGACGCTGATTCATTATATTTTAGTAATAAAGATTCTGCTGACATTTTGCAAGACAAACCAAATAAAGAAAATGGAAGCAACAACTGGGCTGTAAGTGGAAAGAAAACAAAAAGTGGAAAACCCATTTTATGCAGCGATCCGCATCTGGGACTCAACCTTCCTTCCATTTGGTATGAAATGCAGATTTCCACTCCTGAATTCAACGCATACGGAGTGTCTTGCCCTGCATCGCCCGGCATTCTTATTGGATTTAATGATAGTATCGCCTTTGGCGAGACCAACGCAGAACGCGATGTGCGTGATTATTATCAAATAAAATTCAAGGACCAGAGCATGAAAGCCTATTGGTTCAATGGCCAGTGGAAACAGACAGATTTTAGATACGAGCATATTACCATAAAAAATGCTCCTGAGGTGATTGACACGATTGCCTATACGGTGTTTGGGCCAGTGATGTATGATAGCAAATTCCGAGGCAGCAGAAAAGATGGAAACCCGGGGGACAGGACGGATGGAAAATATTATGCTGTAAGATGGAAAGGAAATGATCCGAGTAACGAGCTGATGGCTTTTAACAGGCTCGATCATGCGAAAAATTATAAAGATTATTTAGAAGCAATCAAATGGATGCACACCCCTGGCCAGAATTTTGTTTTTGCCTGCAAGAATGGGGACGTTGCAATTTGGGATCAGGGAGAATTCCCGGCCAAATGGAAGCAGCAGGGGGAATTTATTATGCCAGGTATTGACAGCAGCTTTATGTGGCAGGGAAATATCCCCCAGGATGAGAATCCGCACATGATAAATCCGGAGCGGGGATTTGTAAGTAGTGCCAATCAATTGCCCGCTGACCCTGCCAGTTATCCTTACTACCTTGGCGGCTCATTCCCCCCCTACCGTGGTTTGATTATTAATCGCTTATTGAGACGGATGAATAAGATTTCGTCTGAAAATATGATGGAATTGCAAACAGAGAATTACAATGTATTTGCAGAAATGTCTGTGCCCTTGTTTTTGAAATACGTGAACCTTGACTCCCTAGATGAGATCCAGAAAAAATATTTTGACATATTAAAGGCATGGAACCTTCGTAATGATCCTGGTGAAAAAGGGGCTACGATTTTTACTAAGGCGTGGGAATGTTTTGAAAAGGAAGTTTGGTATGATGACATGACAAAATCACCGTTACCTATGGTTCGCCCAGTTGAAAGTGTCTTAGTTGAAGCTCTTTTGAGAGACACTGCATTCAAATTTGTGGATGATATCAGGACTCCTCAAAAAGAAACCTTGCGCGATCAGATAACGACAGGGTTTAAAAAAGGAGTTGCGTCCTTGAAATCTCTGGACACGGAAGGCAGACTGGATTGGGAGAAAGCGAAAGATACCAAAGTAATGCATCTTGCGCGACTGGCGCCCTTCAGCCGTTTGCATCTGCCGATTGGCGGCGGTAGGCATTGCATCAATGCGGCTAACGAAGAACATGGCCCTAGCTGGCGCATGGTTGTCTCGCTCACTGATACCACAGAAGCCTACGGTGTGTATCCGGGAGGAGAAAGCGGCAATCCTGGAAGCCCGTATTACGACAGCTTTATTGACAAGTGGGCTAAAGGCGAATATTATCCGTTGTGGATAATGAATAGAAATGAAACAAGCGACAAGAGAGTGAGATTTAAAATGGCGTTCGGAAAGTGAATAATCTGCAAATACTTAAATGAGCTTGTGCACTATTATCAAAGACTTTTACCAATAAGAGCCGAAACGCTTACCGCTGTAATGACTAATTGAAATGAAAAACCGCTATCTCGTAATTCCTAAAACTTAAACAAGTACAATGAAGTTTATCTCGTCTATATTATTAACAGCACTATTAAGCTTTGTCGCAGGAATATATCTGCCATGGTGGTCAATTGCTGTGGTATCATTTGTTGTGGCCTTTGTCATACCGCTGGAGTCATGGAAATCCTTCCTATCAACATTTCTTGGCGTATTTTTATTATGGGCAACGCTTGCGTGGTGGATTGACTCAAAGAATAACAGCATACTTTCCCGGAAAATAGCGCAGCTATTGATGTTAGGCGGATCTTCGTTTTTGCTTATATTGGTAACTGCTTTAATCGGTGCGCTTGTGGCTGGTCTCGCGGGATTAACGGCTAGCTACTGTAGAAAACAGCAGGGATAAATTGCTCCCAAAGGCAAATGAATTACCAATGAATACATACCGGATAAGAAAAACGGCAATTTGATTTTCATTCTCTATTTCCTCGTTCAGTGCAAGAACTATGTCACAAATTCATCAGCGATAGTAAGACCTTGTGACAGAATGGCCAGTCCATCATCGAGCTGCTCTTTTGTGATGCATAAAGGAGGTGCAATAAAAATATAGTTCCAGCGTACAAAAGTAAGCATGCCAAGCTCTTTTAACTTTGCTGCGACTTTATTCATGATGGCCATTTCATCAGGTTTTGCATTGAACGGGGCCATCGGTTCTTTTGTACTGCGGTTCTTTACCAGTTCAAGGCAACCTAAAAGACCGGTGTTGCGCCAATCACCAATGGATGGATGTTGTTGCTTTAATATTTCCATTTGTTCATTGATATAACCTCCCATCAGTACAGTATTTTCAATCAGGTTCTCCTCTTCATAAATCTTTATTGTTTCCAGGGCCGCCGCACAGCACACCGGATGCGCTGAATAAGTCAACCCGAGCCACAATACGTGATCGTCAAAATACTTTGCAATTTTATCGCTGACTATCAGCGCGCCCAGCGGAAGATAGCCAGACGTAATTCCTTTTGCAGTTGCGATCATGTCAGGAACGACCCCATGGTTATCCACTCCGAACCATTTACCTGTTCTTCCAAATCCGCTCATCACCTCATCAGCTATCAGCAAAATATCATACTTATTACATATGGCCCTTATTTTTCTTAAATAATCCGGTGGATATTTTATGCAGCCGCTACTGCCGCTTTCTCCTTCCATCAGAATGGCTGCAATATTTTCTGGTCCTTCAAATTCGACCACTCTTTCAATATGGCTCGCGCATTCGTATTTGCATGAGCCAAAATTTTGTCCGAACGGACAACGGTAACAATAAGGATCTTCTGCATGGATGATATTGGGGACTTGCTGGGAGTCCGTTGCTAGTTTCCTGGGATCACCGCCAGCAGACATTGCACCATACGATGCGCCATGGAATGCCCTGTATCTTGTGATGATTTTATGACGCCCCGTGTAAAGTCTTGCGAGTTTGATCGCATTTTCAATTGCTTCAGCACCTCCAGTAGTGAATAAGGTCTTATGCAATCCTTGAGGTGTTATGGATGCAATCTTTTTTCCAAGCTCGCCCCTAGGTCTTGTTGCAAAGCTAGGTGTTACATAGCTCAACTGTTGCATCTGTTTCATAACAGCAATGGATATCCGTTGATTTCCATGACCAATATTCACATTCATCAGCCCGGAAGAGAAATCAAGGTATCGCTTGTCATCATAATCGTACAGATACACGCCTTCACCGTATTTCACCGCAATGGGGCTTAGTCCTTTTTGTTTGCTCCAGGAAAACAAGGTGTAATTAAGATTATCCTGCACTATTTCTTCGGCTTCTGAGGTTGCTGTTGGGTTCATAATATCTTTTTAAACAATTCAAGGTAGCATTGCTTCTATTTGACTCCATTAGATTGGAGGTCTGCCAGCCCAGATTAACTCATCCAATTCACACCGGCTTCCGGGTTCCATTTTACCGTAGTCTTTTTTAATTTTGTCCAGAACTCAATCGAGCTTTTCCCGGTAATGTCGCCAACACCAAACTTGCTCTCATTCCATCCCCCAAAAGAAAAGGGTTCGCGTGGCACCGGTACACCAATATTAACCCCTATCATGCCCGCGCTGGCTCTTTCTATCACATATCTTGCATAGCCGCCATTTTGTGTAAACACGCTTGCTGCATTGCCATAGGGGTTTTCGTTCTCAATCGCAATAGCTTCGTCTAATGTATCAGCGCGCATAATGCTGATAACAGGTCCAAAAATTTCCTCTTTTGCAACAGCCATATCTGGTTTCACATAGTCAATAACTGTTGGCCCGACATAAGTACCATTTTCCTTGCCTTCCACCACTACATTTCTGCCATCTACCAAGATCTTTGCACCCTGCTGCTCGGCTTCTGTTATATATTTTTCAATCTTGTGTTTCGCAGCGCTATTAATAACGGCTCCTAAATTTTTCCCCGGAACAATATTTCGCGCTTCTGCACATATCTTACTTATGATATGATCAACATTGCCCACGCCAACCATCGCGCTTGCCGCCATGCAACGCTGACCAGCACAGCCACTCATACTGGCAACAATATTAGCTGCAGTCATATCTTCTTTTGCATCGTGCAACACCAGCAAATGATTTTTTGCGCCACCCAGTGCAAGGCATCTTTTGAAATGCTGCGTTGTTCTTTGGTAAACGAGTTTGGCGACCCTAGTCGAACCTACAAAGGAGACACCTTCAATATGCGGATGATCACAGATACCGTTCACTGTCTCAGCATCGCCGTGGACAATATTAAAAACACCATCCGGCAAACCTGCTTGTTTTAATAATTCTGCAAGACGGCCCGAGCTGAGCGGTACTTTTTCTGACGGCTTTATGATCATGCAATTGCCGCATGCGATGGCATTTGGTATTGTCCAGTTTGGGACCATTATCGGGAAATTGAATGGCACAATGGACGCAACAACTCCCAGGGGCACGCGTTCTGTTTTGCATTCTACCCCTTTGCTTACTTCAAGAATTTCACCAGTTATCAATTGAGGCAACGAACAAGCAAATTCTGAAAGCTCGATGGATTTTTCAATCTCTGCCGTAGCTTCTGAAATTGTTTTGCCATTTTCTTCGCTTATCAAGCGAGCGAGTTCCTGCAACTCTTTTTCGAGCAGATACTTATAGCGGAAAAAAACCTGTACTCTTTCTTTCACCGGCGTTCTGCTCCAGGCTGGAAATGCAGACCTCGCAGCGTTAACAGCTGCATCTAATTCAATTGCTGAAGACATGGACACAGTAGAAAGCAAACATCCATCAACTGGAGAAACCACCTCTAAAATCCTGGATGACTGGGAAGCAACAAATTGGCCATTGATATAATTCCGTACGGGGTCGTATTTCATTGTAAATAATTATTTATGCAAAATCTGCATTTATTATGTAATGTTACTAAAAATATTGCATTTGCTTTCCATTTAAAATAAATATCTTCAGTTGTCTCGTGATAGCAGCCTGAAGATAAATTAACCAAGATCATCAGGATATTCTGGTAAATTCGGTGGTTCAGGCATCGGCTTATAAATTCAATACAATGGAAAAAAAATATACAGCACCGGATGAACTTGATTTTGCCATTCTTTCTTTTCTGCAGCAGGATGGCAGGATGTCTTTCACGCTGATGGCTGAAAAATTAAAAGTATCCATCGGTACTATCCGCACAAGGTTTAATAACCTGATCAAGGATGGCACGATGAGCATTATCGGGAGAGTGGACCCGGAAAAAGTTGGCTTCAGATCTTATTCGCAAATCGCGGTTTTTGTAAGACCAGCAACGCTCAAAGAAAAAGTGGCCCTCACCATCGCGAAGCTCCCTGAAGTCAGTTTTCTAGCCATGACATCAGGAGATTATGACCTTGAAGTGGATGTGATGTGCAGGGACAATGACCACCTTGTTCAGTTCATAAATAAAATATCAAAAATTTCCGGAGTTCACCAAACAAAAACGACAATGTATTTTAAAGTATATAAATACGCACAGCCTGATCTAGGTTTGCTGGAGTAAGTAATTTAACCTTTTTACGTTTCAGTAACCTTTCACATCTTATTTTCGTATCTATTTGAAATCATCCGATGCGACAACTGCTTTTCCTTATACTATTTTCTTTTTCCTTTTTTATTGACTTTGCGGGCAAAGTTTCCGGCACTGTTACCGATGACAAAGGACATCCTCTCCCCTTTGCCTCCGTTCTTGTAAAAAGGACGTCCAGAGGCACTACTGCAAATAACGAGGGAAAATATTTTCTTCATCTTGATTCCGGAACCTATACCATCGTTTGCCAGTATGTAGGCTATGAAAGAAAAGAAAAGAATATTACTATTGGTTCTGAAAATGCAGTCCTCGATTTTCAACTTTCATTGCAGCAGTTATCCTTGGCTGCAGTGGTTGTCAAGCCGGGCGCCGAAGATCCAGCGTATGAGATTATCCGCAATGCGATAAAAAAAAGAACATATTACCTGAACCAGATTGATAAATTTCAGTGTGAAGTATATATTAAGGGGCAATTGCGGCTGCGCAATTACCCAAATAAGATTTTCGGACAGAAAGTTGATTTTGAAGACGGCGATACCAGCAAAAGGAAAATGGTTTATCTCTCAGAAACTGTCGCCAGGTATTCAGCGCAAAAACCAAGTAAAACAAAAACAGAAGTTGTATCAACAAAAGTGAGCGGGCAAAGCGATGCGTTTGGCTTCAGCGCACCCCAAATCATTTCTTTTTATGAGGACAACATCCAGATTGGTAGAAACCTGAACCCACGCGGGTTCATTTCTCCTATTGCAAGCAACGCACTCAGTTATTACAAATACAGGTTTGAAGGGACCTTTTTTGAAGATGGCAAAGAAGTAAATAAGATCAAAGTGATCCCAAAAAGGAAATTCGAACCCCTCTTCAGTGGGTATATTAATATTACGGAAGGCGACTGGCGCATTCACAGCGTGCAATTGCAGCTTACCAAAGAGTCTCAAATGCAATTTGTGGATACCCTTCGCATTGAGCAACTGTATGTTCCTTTTGATAAAGATGTATGGGTAATTAAAACGC
>Ga0210399_10004553_pt1:2500-10764 | contig 10764 bp, 6 predicted proteins | sample IncBWC14MmetaG_FD_150865 | JGI IMG/M metagenome (GOLD analysis project Ga0210399, IMG submission 150865) | Forest soil microbial communities from Barre Woods Harvard Forest LTER site, Petersham, Massachusetts, United States - Inc-BW-C-14-M | ecosystem: Environmental > Terrestrial >...
AGCGACTTTTACCTCTTTATAATATGGGCTAAGAACCTAAAGATTATATTTGTATAATACGATTCTTAGAGTTAAGAAAAGTTACCTAGCGTTTGCTTGATATATAAAACCCTCGAAGAGTGCTTTAAATATAAATGTTATTTTTTTAATATAAATTTTATAATATTTACAATATTTACAATATAATAATTCAGAGTGTAATATTCTTTAATGTCAAAATTGTATATAATCTATAAGCGAAAACTATAATATATAAGAAATTAGAAAGATAGATTTACTAATATTAAAAAATAAATAGCTTATATAAACTTATTATATTAATAGCGATAGTTATATTGTGGCGGGGTATATAGTATATAGGGGAGAGCTAGTTAGGTGATTCGCCTCATAGTCGTGGTAATGCCTAAGGCTCTAAGGCATCAACACCAGGAATTCGGCAATCTAGTCAGGTGACCCGGAGCATTGTTTTTCCTTCCCGGCATATTCAACATTTGCCTTTATATATAAAATTAGGAATTAGCTATTATTGGAAATACAAGAAAAGATTCACTCTTGTCAATATATTCATATTGAAAGTAGTGCTACTAGTTATAAATGTGTTTTATTTGATTATATAATTCTATATATATATCGATTAAGCCCTTCTTCCTAACCTCTTACCTACCTATCGATCTAGCTATATAGCCACGACAGTCGTGCACTCGAAGGCACACCTCTAATTCCTCTATAATATTAGTAGCAAAATATAATATTTGTAAAATTATAACTAGCTCTATTATTTAGTTTAATTAAATAAGGTTTAATCTTATAATCATTATAATAGCCTTTGTTAACTTTAGTTTTATAGGTGAGAGCCTTTGGTTAAATAATTTATAATACAGCCGCAAAAAAGGCATTTATAGATAGTATATTCTATTTCACTATAGAATATTAAGCTAAAGAATCAAGAGAGTATAAATAAGAGCCCTCTTTTATATATATAGTTATACCCTTATCTTTAGCCTTTGCCCTTTGTGGATAGTAGTATACGCTTTATAACACTTTGCCTTTATTATAGTTTGTAGTTATATATAATCACCTATTCTAATTATAATTAGGATACTATAAACTATAATAATCGCAAAGGCTATTATTCGAGATAATAATCTCATTAAGAGAGTAGCTAAGTATAAGAGGTTGACTTTGTTTCTCGCGACTCTAATTATAATAATAATAGCCTTAGCTATAATATACTTTTATCTTTTGAGAATAACTTAACATTAGGAAAAAAGGCATTTATTTTATACTTCGTTACGTTTTATTTCTTTATCCTAAAAGCGGCGGCTTAGCGATCTACTTATAAAAAAGCTTATATCCTATAATTATAATAATAATAGTAATATAAAATTTTTGGGCTTTATAAATTAATTTGTATATAAGTTTAGGGTTAAGGCTTTATAGTAATAGAGTTGAGATATTATAATTGAATGACTAGTCGAGGTATTAGATAAAGGATTATAAAGGATAATTGGTATCAAAGGTTATATATCCTTAAAGAGGTAATAATAAGCTATAAGCATTCCTAAGGTTTTCTTCTTTATTATATAGCTTATAGCTGAAATAGTGTAAATGATAATATTTTGCTTAGTTAGCTTCGTTTCTACGGTCAATGCATTCTAGTCGCTTATCTTGTCTGTAGATATCATAGGTGCTTATCGGCAGATTTTTAAAATTTCCCATACAAAATGAATTTTGCGGAAAACTTTTCGCGTAGCCGAACACTTGCGCGCATAACTCAGACTAAATTGCCGTCGGGGGGTATATGAAAGGGTGGTAGGCATTTTAGGCTCTAGTAAAGGTTAATTCAATCATTAGAGCTTAGATATATTCTGCCTGTACTGCCTGTATCATAGTTGCGATGCTGCTGACTACGGGCCGGTCGAGGTTTGCTATAGGCTGAAACCAACACCTGTCTGAGCAGCGGCACCCTGCCTAATGCTATGAGCGCGATTGTACAGCGCTTGCAGTAGGCACCGAGGCCCTGTCGCCGGATGGCGATAGGCTTTGAAGGAGTCTGTGGATTACTGACCGATGGTCATCACTATCTACACTCGTCTGGGGGTAAGCCTTTATAGGTATCCGTCATTGACGTGACCTGTTATGGCATCCTCCTCCTGAGGGTCGCATGCTATACTATGTGCTTTAGCGCTGCTTGTATAGCGGACCGTCCCTTGGGGAACTCAGTGAGGGCAGTCTGAATAGTCTTGGGACCTGTTGCAGCCTTCGCTCCAGGAACCTCGGCTATCGTGTCTTCAGTGAGGGCTCTCCGCCCTCCCCAGTGAACTGCTCTGCCCTATTAGCTTAGGGTTTCGCCGGCTTATGTTGGCGTCAGGATAGTTACCTGGTTGATTCTGCCAGTAGTCATATGCTTGTCTCAAAGATTAAGCCATGCATGTCTAAGTATAAGCAAGTTATACTGTGAAACTGCGAATGGCTCATTATATCAGTCATAATTTATTTGATAGTACCTCACTACATGGATAACCGTGGTAATTCTAGAGCTAATACATGCTAAAAACCCCGACTCCGGAAGGGGTGTATTTATTAGATTAAAAGCCAGCGCCCTTCGGGGCTCCTTGGTGATTCATGATAACTTAACGAATCGCATGGCCTTGTGCCGGCGATGGTTCATTCAAATTTCTGCCCTATCAATTGTCGATGGTAGGATAGAGGTATGTGCTTAGCTTTTTCCCCTTGTATTTTCACGATTTACTAACATCTTTTAGGCCTACCATGGTTTCAACGGGTAACGGGGGATTAGGGTTCGACTCCGGAGAGGGAGCCTGAGAAACGGCTACCACATCCAAGGAAGGCAGCAGGCGCGCAAATTACCCAATCCCGACACGGGGAGGTAGTGACAATAAATACTGATATTGGGGTCTTTAGGCTCTAATAATTGGAATGAGTACAATTTAAATCCCTTGAGGGCCGGTGCCCGTTAGGGGATTACTAGAGTCACTCTCGTGGCGACACCCTCTCTCTTCGTGAACCCTTCTGGGGAATCCGAAGCCTGGCGAGTCCGTCAGGTTCAGAGACTAGATAAGGGTGGACGATGCAGGTCGTTTAAGGTATGGCCCAACCCCTTGACGTTCAAGTCCTGGGTATAGGTGTAACGAGGAACAATTGGAGGGCAAGTCTGGTGTACTTCGGTACCAGCGTTGCGATCCCTATTAGGGTGAGCTGCTGAGCGCCAGTGATAAATCTTCCAGCGTACAGCGGGGAAAATTTAGTGGAATTTATTCTGCGAGGCATCCGGTTCGGGGAAGGGCTTTCTGATACGCCTGGGGCGTACAGTTGCCTTATCTCGTGGCGACACAGTAGTGACGCTTTAACGCGCGGAAGGTTGCCGGTAGGGTCGAGAGTGCTACTTGAGGGACGTGCTAAGCCTGACCGTGAGGGTTCAGGAGACAGTGGCCAGCAGCCGCGGTAATTCCAGCTCCAATAGCGTATATTAAAGTTGTTGCAGTTAAAAAGCTCGTAGTTGAACCTTGGGCCTGGCTGGCCGGTCCGCCTCACCGCGTGCACTGGCTCGGCTGGGCCTTTCCTCCTGGGGAGCCGCATGCCCTTCACTGGGTGTGTCGGGGAGCCAGGACTTTTACTTTGAAAAAATTAGAGTGTTCAAAGCAGGCCTATGCTCGAATACATTAGCATGGAATAATAGAATAGGACGTGTGGTTCTATTTTGTTGGTTTCTAGGACCGCCGTAATGATTAATAGGGATAGTCGGGGGCATCAGGTACGTTTTTTTCATTTTATTATTTAGCAGAGCAAAGCATAGCGTATACTGCCAAATGAAAGTCAAGTCCTCTGGCAGGACTCTAATCTAACCAAACGCTGCTATGCTATACTTTGCTCTGCTTATATTTTTCTTTTTATCTCGAAAAAACTTTCTGGGGCATTACATAAGCTAACTTATAGCATTAGTATTCAATTGTCAGAGGTGAAATTCTTGGATTTATTGAAGACTAACTACTGCGAAAGCATTTGCCAAGGATGTTTTCATTAATCAGTGAACGAAAGTTAGGGGATCGAAGACGATCAGATACCGTCGTAGTCTTAACCATAAACTATGCCGACTAGGGATCGGGCGATGTTATCTTTTTGACTCGCTCGGCACCTTACGAGAAATCAAAGTTTTTGGGTTCTGGGGGGAGTATGGTCGCAAGGCTGAAACTTAAAGAAATTGACGGAAGGGCACCACCAGGAGTAAAACGCGTATCCTCTGCTCCATAAAGCAGCCTAGAAAGGGCTTAGTGGTGCCTGTATATAATGCTAGTTGCCTATTATGGCGACGACGTCTATAAAGTGCGGGGAGCTCCTAATGCGCTTGCTCCTAAGCTAGTGATCGAAAGATCTTAGTGGCCAGGTCTGGGTATAGGAAAAATGCAAAGCGATATTACAATGGACAACCTGCAGCCGGCTCCTAAGTCTTAATATAAGATATGGAGTAGGGTTCAGAGACTTGATATAGATGAGTTCCAGCTTTGAAATACACCTAAAGTATACACAAAGTGTAAAGGAGCTTAAGATAAAGTCCACCTCTAGATATGAACTCTAGTAGAAAAGTGGGAGCCTGCGGCTTAATTTGACTCAACACGGGGAAACTCACCAGGTCCAGACACAAAAAGGATTGACAGATTGAGAGCTCTTTCTTGATCTTGTGGGTGGTGGTGCATGGCCGTTCTTAGTTGGTGGAGTGATTTGTCTGCTTAATTGCGATAACGAACGAGACCTTAACCTGCTAAATAGCCAGGCTAGCTTTGGCTGGTCGCCGGCTTCTTAGAGGGACTATCGGCTCAAGCCGATGGAAGTTTGAGGCAATAACAGGTCTGTGATGCCCTTAGGTCTAGGGGTCATCGTTGTATCTAATATAACAAATCGGGTCGATGTCTTCGACATTGGCGACACTCTTAGCTTCTGGGAAGCTGTTTAAGGTATAAATATTAGCTAAGAGTAATATTTTTACCTTTGGTAACCCGGGGCCGGGAGATTTGATTTAAGAGGCCCTTTGAATATATACCTATTAGTTTTAAGGGGGTTTTAAATTGAATCAAACGGTCAAGAGACTAAATTGGAGTGGGACAACCTATAGGTCGTCTTAAGATATAGCCCAATTCTATGCGAGAGCATACGATAACAATGTAGATGTTCTGGGCCGCACGCGCGCTACACTGACAGAGCCAACGAGTACATCACCTTGGCCGAAAGGTCTGGGTAATCTTGTTAAACTCTGTCGTGCTGGGGATAGAGCATTGCAATTATTGCTCTTCAACGAGGAATTCCTAGTAGGCGCAAGTCATCAGCTTGTGCCGACTACGTCCCTGCCCTTTGTACACACCGCCCGTCGCTACTACCGATTGAATGGCTCAGTGAGGCCTTCGGACTGGCTCAGGGAGGTCGGCAACGACCACCCAGAACCGGAAAGTTGTTCAAACTTGGTCATTTAGAGGAAGTAAAAGTCGTAACAAGGTTTCCGTAGGGGGCATATCCTTCAATGAAGCCTTGGACTCCAGTCGCTGGTTCCACAGCGGCAACACTGTCCTCATGCTAGGATATCTCTCGGGATAACCAGCAGCTCTATTAGCCAGAGTTCACAGATCAAACGACAGTGGTCCTGAAGGTCTCTATAAAGATCAAGTGTGCGAGGCCTTTGGATTAAAATATGACCGGCCTATCCTTGAAAGGGGAATAGACTTAGCGTTCCGTAGGTGAACCTGCGGAAGGATCATTACAGAGAACTGCCTCCGGGCAAATCTCCCCACCCTTTGTCTACTATGCCTTGTTGCTTTGGCAGGCCCGCCCCTGGGGCCGCCGGCTCTGCTGGCCAGCGCCTGCCAGAGGATCACAACTCGAGTTAGTGTTGTCTGAGTATCATTAAATAGTTTAAAACTTTCAACAACGGATCTCTTGGTTCTGGCATCGATGAAGAACGCAGCGAAATGCGATAAGTAATGTGAATTGCAGAATTCAGTGAATCATCGAATCTTTGAACGCACATTGCACCCTCTGGCATTCCGGAGGGTATGCCTGTTCGAGCGTCATTACAGCCATCAAGCACTGCTTGGAGTTGGGCGCCGCCGGCTCACGGCGCGTCCCAAAATCAGTGGCGGTACCATCTGGCTCCGAGCGTAGTAATCTCTCTCGCTTTGGAGCCCAGATGGGGCCCGCCAGAAGCCAACTATATCATAAGGTTGACCTCGGATCAGGTAGGGATACCCGCTGAACTTAAGCATATCAATAAGCGGAGGAAAAGAAACCAACAGGGATTGCCTCAGTAACGGCGAGTGAAGCGGCAACAGCTCAAATTTGAAATCTGGCCCTCGGGCCCGAGTTGTAATTTGTAGAGGATGCTTCGGGCGTGGTCTGGCCCAAGTTCCTTGGAACAGGACGTCGTAGAGGGTGAGAATCCCGTATGCGGCCGGGTGCCTAAGCCTATGTGAAGCTCCTTCGATGAGTCGGGTTGTTTGGGAATGCAGCTCAAAATGGGTGGTAAATTTCATCTAAAGCTAAATATTGGCCAGAGACCGATAGCGCACAAGTAGAGTGATCGAAAGATGAAAAGCACTTTGGAAAGAGAGTTAAATAGTACGTGAAATTGTTGAAAGGGAAGCGCTTGCAACCAGACTTGCGTGCGGCTGATCATCCGGCGTTCTCGCCGGTGCACTCGACCGCACACAGGCCAGCATCGGTTCTGGTGGCTAGACAAAGGCCCTGGGAATGTGGCTTCCTTCGGGGAGTGTTATAGCCCTCGGTGCAATGTAGCCCACTAGGATCGAGGACCGCGCCTCTGGCTAGGATGCTGGCGTAATGGTTGTAAGCGGCCCGTCTTGAAACACGGACCAAGGAGTGGAATATCTATGCGAGTGTTTGGGTGTTAAACCCCTACGCGGAATGAAAGTGAACGGAGGTGAGAGCCCTTTAGGGTGCATCATCGACCGATCCTGATGTCTTCGGATGGATTTGAGTAAGAGCATAGCTATTCCGACCCGAAAGGTACGCTCATTTTTTCCTTAATCCCCCCTATCTTGCTTTGGCATATATAGTCTGCACAAACATTGCCCATATATTATACATACGAGAGGATTTGCTTGTGTCGACCTCCGAAAGTCTTTAGGCTTTTCATATATACGGATCTCAGAAATTGTTTGTGCTGGCTGTATATGCCTCAACGTTTTGATTTTCTTTTAGTATATTCTAGAGTTAATGCTAACAAAAGGCTCTTTGCAGATGGTGATCTATACCTGAATAGGGTGAAGCCAGAGGAAACTCTGGTGGAGGCTCGCAGCGGTTCTGACGTGCAAATCGATCGTCAAATTTGGGTATAGGGGCGAAAGACTAATCGAACCATCTAGTAGCTGGTTCCTGCCGAAGTTTCCCTCAGGATAGCAGTGTTGAATTCAGTTTTATGAGGTAAAGCGAATGATTAGAGGCCTTGGGGAAGCAACTTCCTTAACCTATTCTCAAACTTTAAATATGTAAGAAGTCCTTGTTGCTTAGTTGAACGTGGACATTCGAATGTACCAACACTAGTGGGCCATTTTTGGTAAGCAGAACTGGCGATGCGGGATGAACCGAACGCGAAGTTAAGGTGCCGGAATATACGCTCATCAGACCCCACAAAAGGCGTTAATTCATCTAGACAGCAGGACGGTGGCCATGGAAGTCGGAATCCGCTAAGGAGTGTGCTACGGCGCGTTGTTATATGCTCCTTTCTCCAAGAACTTCGGAGGGCGTATATACCCTCCATGTGAAATTTTAACTGTTGTAAAGTCGGTGGAGGGCTCTCCGAGCCAACCCCGAGCCTCGGCGTGAGCGCCTAGGTCTACAGACTAAATGCAATGGGCCCTCTAAAAGCTGGGGGGTTCTGATATAGTCGAGACCATCTCTGAAAGGAGGTGTCGTGAGCATAGGGCAGCTGGTGAGGAATCACAGCAGCAGTGCTCTCGCGGTGTAACAACTCACCTGCCGAATGAATTAGCCCTGAAAATGGATGGCGCTCAAGCGTATTACCCATACTTCGCCGCCAGGGTAGAAACGATGCCCTGGCGAGTAGGCAGGCGTGGAGGTTAGTGACGAAGCCTTGGGAGTGATCCCGGGTAGAACGGCCTCTAGTGCAGATCTTGGTGGTAGTAGCAAATACTCAAATGAGAACTTTGAGGACTGAAGTGGGGAAAGGTTCCATGTGAACAGCAGTTGGACATGGGTTAGTCGATCCTAAGAGATAG